>Ga0209297_1002369_pt1 | contig 10487 bp, 9 predicted proteins | sample S_130805_MF_Meta_FD_187322 | JGI IMG/M metagenome (GOLD analysis project Ga0209297, IMG submission 187322) | Freshwater microbial communities from Lake Simoncouche, Canada to study carbon cycling - S_130805_MF_MetaG (SPAdes) (version 2) | ecosystem: Environmental > Aquatic > Freshwater > Lake ... | reverse complement strand
ATAAATCAGGAATGGCTTCCCCATGAAATCCTATAACTTTAAACCCCAAGGCTTTAGCACTTTAAGGAAGCGAAATTAGCACCTAACTTTTTCCTATTAAAACACCTATAAATCACCTCGTTTTTAAGTCAAAAAGAGGCCTTTTTTGTCTCCAATCTCCAATTCAGTTCTATTTTTCAAATCCGATAACACTGCATAAATCAAGGCTTGCAGCAATTTGGTTCGCAATTGGAGCATCGCTGCTCCGGGAGAAAGTGCGAACTTATTGCTATTAGCATTATTCTTTACTTATTTAATGGGTTATGCTAACTTGGATTTGTGATTTGAATACATCAGATCGAGTAAGAGTAGGTGCTGACGAGAGTTAAGTTATTGGCGAAACAATGAAATAAATTTTGGATAGTGTTGATGAAAAAAAGAAAGATATCAAGCAGCAATATGCTGGCATCTAACACTCCATCTCCTTCAAAAAGAGCTGTTACACGTCATATTCACACGCCTATTGAGCAAGATGGGACTATAGAATATTCCTCGGATTCTAGTGCTGATGGCATAGCTATATGCAAAATTGAGGACTTGCTCTTATCAGTAAGAGAAACAACTAATAACAAGTTAATAATATTAGTTTCAAATAGTCGACCAGAAACTCATCTAGGTAAAAAGCAAGGCGATCATGTTTCAGCATTTATAAGCTTTATTGAGATGCTTGTTGCTGCTTCTGAAGATAAAAGTGCTAAAAAAGTTGCTACTTACTTTGCAGATATAGCTAAAGCTGTGATTCCTGAGAAAGGCGATATTTTTGATGAAATATCCGCAAGATTTCAAGCAAAAGCAGAACTGCGATTTTCTAGGGAGGAGAGAAAAGTTTTAACCGGTAAGTTAAGCGTCCTAGATACATTCCAGGTTAAAGTGGAAAAATTGCAAACCTCTCTTAAAGATGCTGAAAGGATGCTGAATAGAGATATTATTCAGGAAATGGGAGAAGCATTCTTGAAACAACTTAATGCAGAGAAAACTATTGCTTTTAAAAAGAGCGGAGATGCTGATAAAGCAGAAGGTGTTAGAGTTAAAAAAGCTGCACATGCTCTGAAAGCTATCAATGAATTGAAAGCAATAATAAATGATGTGGCTGTTCCTGATAGCGTATTAGCCTTTTTTTATCATGACTATATTAAAATTGGTGCTAAATATAAGGATGGGCTTAATGCAGTAGTTGGTGATGACAAAGGATATACTGTGAATAGAGCTCTTAAAGAATGGATAACTACAGTGACACCTCAAAGAGATATTCTAGAAGAGCTTTATGGCAATGTAACACCAAAGAAAATAGCTCGATTCTTTGGAGATTTATTTGATTTTGACTGGAGTAAGCATAAAACAGATAATATAGAGCTGTTATATGAAGTTACTGCAAGGCATCTAGTAATTATGTTTCATGCTTTTGATGAATTGCAAAAATATGATTCTGCATCAAGAGAAGTAATTATAGATGTTTTTCTGCGAGATACGGTATTAGATAGGTGTGGATGGATTGCCCACGAAGATGGATTGAGTCTAAGATCTTTAAAAGATGAATTAGAGAGGCATGCCACATTAAAAAGCGAAAGAATTATAATGAAGCGGCAGACACCTCTTTCTTTAATAATTGAACAACAATCTTCGAGGATGATGACATGAAAATAATATATCCTGGTGGATTTAAAGATAAAAATAAATATTCAAAAACCCTCATATCGAGATATAGCGAGATTTATCCTGAATTTTCTATGGAGCAACTAGAAGCCCCAATAGTGAGGGTGGTGAATAATATATCGTATGATATAAGTTGCTTTGAGTTATATGAGCATGTTATTGCAAATATATTTGCAATTAAACAATTTCTTATTTCTAGCTATCCGGGAATTAGCATATCTAGAACTAGCGGGAAAGGAGTGCTATTAAGGTATAGTAGAGGTGATGAGGAATTATTGCGAAGGTTAATGAAAGATGATTTTCCAGAGGGACATAGAGAAAAATATCTCAAATTTGTCTCGGAAATGACTAAAAATGCCATAAGAGAAATATGCCAAGAGACAGAAAAATCAATCCCGCACTCTGCAAAAATAGAATATCAAAGATGGTTGGATGGAGGTCGTAGTGATGTTGATGCAGCAACTGAGACAGTGCAAGCTACGTTTGTAGAAAGATTGGAAAAGGAAAATGTGGTCTCACAAAAAAAGACATCATTTACCGATATTATTAGAAAAAATGATGGTGAGGAAGACATGGCCTTTAGCAAAAAAAAGCGACATGTTGTTTTTGAAGATGAAGGTATAAAAAAAAAGATAAATCTTTCGGAAAGAGATGAAGAAGAAATTGATTCCTGTACTGATGCGGCTTCGATTAATAATGGAGATGTTACAAGTAAAGTAGTTTTAGAAGATAGTAATACAGCTAATACTCAGCGCTCTATAGGTACAGAAGAACAAATAGACTACACGCCAAATAATAATGGCAAAATTAGAGAAGAAAAAATTGCTGACGAATACAGTAACCATGTATTAGTAAATCCACAATTAACCAAACTCTATGCCTGGATATACGAACTTCCAGAGTGGTTGCAAAACCAAGTTCTAAACTCAACTCCAATTAAGGGGCTTATTGAATCCGCAGAACAGATGGCTGCGATATATGATATCAAGTCTATACAAGATATCGTCACCAAAATGCTTTCTCCTGAAGCGCAAAGCCCAGTAGATGGGGCTGAATATGATCTCTATGAAAAAGCGCAAATTTCTGATATGCGCCCTATTGAACCAATTGATATGAGTATGCTATATAAAGACGCTACTGTAACTGGTTGGATTTTGCCAACTGTAGGTATGGAGTCAGGTAATATGTTTGTAGGAGATGCTGCCTTTAACGGATTGGGTCATTTTCATGGAATTGAGCTATTTTAGAATCATCTAGATCTCTTGCTAAAACCCGAATATTGCCCGCTGCTCCTGCCACAAATCAGGAATGGCCTTACCCATAAAATCCTGCAACTTTAGATCACGTGGCTGGCTGCTTTCAACTGTAGCTGCTACGTTATCTGAAGTCACGTTTTCCCCTTGAAATACCTCCAAACCACCTCGTTTTTAAGTCAAAAAGAGGCCTTTTTTGTCTCTAATCTCGAATTCAGGCGAACCTTTTCGAAAAAATAGATCTAGAAAAATATAGGCTTCCAGCGATTTAGTTAGCAATTGGAGCATCGGTAGTGCGGGAGAAAGTGCGAACTTGTTGTAAATGTCTAAGACATAGCAACTAAAGCCCATGCACTTCCAGCTGCAGATGATCTATCACATTGATATTAATATTCATCATCACTCGCTGATATTGGGTGCCCTTGGCAATAACCGTACTGAGTCTTGGCGGCACTGTGCCGGTTATTCCTTATTTTTCTAAAAATCTATGTTTTCCACAGCTGTCATTACATATCAATCCAGAAACACCATACTTCTTTAGTGCAAGTTGAAAATTATTTGAACAGATAAATACTAATTCCTCTACTGCTAAGTTAGCTCCTGCCGGTAAATTTCTATGATGCAAATATGTTTTATACATATTCCATTCAGTTCTCCATCTTTCTTCTTCCAAGATCGACTTATCATAATCAATTGTATATACTTGGTTGATTACGTTAATCAGCTTGTATTCCTTAATCACATAACCATCGGGCATGATGATTTCTGTGGGGATTGCTTGAAATTCACCGGGAGCAATTTCTTCTAGTAATTTTAGTGCTTTTTCATTGGCCAATGGAGCCCCAATATTGTTTGGCAAAAAATCCCATGTGCGAATATAATCAATATTCGCACATTTATTATCTCTAACGTTAAATTTAATCGCACCTATTTCATTAATATCTAATTGCTTACCCTGTTTGAAGTGAATATTATACCACTTCTCTTGTTCCATCATAACCTAAAAACTCTGTGGAACCCTGCCATCTTCTGCAATAAACCAGGCTCTATTTCTTTCTTTATTCATTTCTGTTTTACCGACCATGGACGTTTTAAATCTTCTCTGCCGTGCAACTCTCTTTCTCCCGAACGCAGTACTGCTCTTTCCTTAGTCATAATCTCGTTCAGGGCTTCTTTGAATTGCGAAGCTGTCCATTTATTTGCCTCTCCTGTTGAAAGAACTTTATCCATCTACTGCCTTAATTCCTCACTCACCACCTCTAAGTGCCGGGCATTATTAGCCAGAGCATTATCTTTTTCAAAAGACAAAAACTTCCTATTGTTGTGGTCAATTTTTTCTACATGTAAGACTACCGATATATTACCTGGAAAACATTGTTTTTCAGCTTCAATATAGCTTGAATTAAGAGGGATGGTATCGTTAATATATATAGCCTTCTCAATGCCACGAGAAGTGAAAATCATCCTCCATTTGCCTGCTGCCCTATTAGTAAAATCCGTAACACACCCCAAATAAGGATCGGGAGGATATATACATACCTCTTCCCAATCAAACCTAGTTAGTTTTTTTAATGGTGTCTTAGGTTGTTTAGAATGGAGTACTTCGATCAAGCCTTCTTGTAATACATAATTGTCATAACCATTTAATATCCCTATGCTGTCTAACATAAGATATATAATAAATGAGGCGGCCATGCCTAATGCTGAAGCAAATGATATGCCAACTAATTTTAAAAAATATTTCCAATTCATTAAGATGCACCTAACCTGTAAATAAAAGTTGAACTTAATGCGCTCTCATATCAGTTGTAGGATTTATGATAAGCTTTCCTGTTTTCAAAGCCTCTGCTAAATTCCTAACAAACGCTGCTTTAGTAACGCTATTTAATGCAATTTCTCTTCCTACCCTATTATTCCATAAATCCATATTCTTTTCACGTACGTACTGTTCTGGATCAGTAGTGGAAATATGGAACGCTTTTTTAAAGCTATCCCTTAGGCCACCTAGCATCTCTACTCCTTCTCCTAATAGATTTGCAGCACTTTCACCAAAGTGCATAGTTATAACACCGCTAGCATAGGCGTGCCTAAAAGCATCGACATCATTATTATAGACATCTTTGAGCCTCACAGGCTGCAGATAGCCACTCTCATCTGTTTTATAATCGATAATCCTTATATGGCTATTAAAATATTTCAGAGCATCACTACTCATCTTGTCCAATGGATGTATGGATATATCATCTGCTATAGAGTGAACTTTTTCCTTTAAATTGTCAAATTCTTCCGAAATATAGGCAGTAGATCGATCTGTAACTGAATCATAATCTGAAGGAGATGAGTCAGGACTATCTAATTTAGATTCTGGTGCGCCACCAGCATTAACTGTTTTAGTAGTAAATTTACCCCAATCATTAATATTGCTTCCATCAGATGTTAATCTTGCAATTACTTTTGGGTTTTCAATCCCATGCCTCAGTGGAATTTCCATAGATCTAGCAATAAACTCTGGCTTCAATGCACCACTGCTAGAATCAAACATTGCTGCAACCTGTTCTTTTAACAGCTGATTTTTCAAACCAATCGCACTTTCATCTAAATGGGGCCCCTCACCATCAGGAATATCAGTACGCTTATGAACAGTGGTATCTGCCGCATCACCATGGCCTGCCTTATGCCCACCAGTATGCGTGTTTGGCGAGTGAATGTCAACCTTTGGCTTGTTCATGTGCTTGAAAATTTGATTGATGCCCTGGCTACCTTGGGCTACCACCGCCGCTGGAAGAATTATTTACCTAGCGTTCACTTCTAGTGAGAAGTTTGTAGTGAGCCGGCCAAGGGGTCGATGGTTCCGTTGTGCAAATTTCTAAAGCTTCTCAATATTTAATGATTCCGGCCCAAGAGTCAACTAACTGCAGATTTTTATTAGCATACAATGTAACTCTATAAAGTAAAAATGGATTCCAAGAGATAAAGTATGGCCGATAATGACAATATACTGCGAATTGAGCATCTTTAGGCATGTAGTGAAGGTGGCTAAGATGGTTGTCGAGATCACTTCTAACTTTAATTGTACAAGTAGCTTTAGATTCTTGAAGAATATTGACAGCTTCATTTAAATTAGTCCCATTTGGAAAACGAGCTCTCATGATATTTTCGAATTCTAAAGGTATTTTATAGGATTCGAATTCAATTAGTCTATCATCGAAGAATTCTTGTATTACTACCTTAAGTGCAATCAAACTTAAAATTATAATGAGAATTTTCTTAGTGCATGTCATTACTTTACCTTCAAGTTAATCTTTTTGTGGTTCTGCTCTCAGCATTATCCCTTTCCTTAATGTACGAGTTGCTTCAAGCGCTGCATTACCTATATTATCCACAGGTCCAACGTAAATTCCACCATTTATGCCAGGCGCATTAAAGCCTTGAGGCATGTCATTTAACATACCAGTACCCATAGCGTTATGTATCATTTTTTGTACTATATTGCTGTTTCCACCTAAACAATTATCCGTAATGCAAATATCATAATCATACTTTCCGCCATTATTACCACTGTTTATAACTTTTACTACGTCTCTAGCTTTGTGTAAATAGTTTTGCAATTCCATGTCATTGGTTAACACTTTTGTTTCTCCTATTTGCCAGCGCTTTGCTCCTGACTCTTTCCAATCATCTCCAAAGTACTTGGCATTATCTTTTGTGTAAGCAAGATCCACTACTTCTAGATTTCCTTTAAACATATTACTATCTTCTGGAAACCCGGCGATTATAGTCTGTTTTCCGTTGCTATCGGTAAAAATGGTATAGATATGTTGTGCCCACCCGGCAGTCTTTTGAACGTGCCTAGCAAAAACTTCTATAGTAGGAAGCTGTTTCATACCTGAGGGCAGAGAAGGGCCATAAACTTCATGCTGCGCATTGCTTACACCATCTGAATTATATCCAAAACAAACCCCATCTCCTGGGCAACTGCCGGCCTGCGAGCCAGCAGGTTTATTATCCAAATCAATAATGTCTTCGTCTTGCTGCTGGTTGGTTTTTTCCTGGCCTCCGGCTTTAGATTTAGGCTCTTCTTCGGAATCATCTTCTTTTCCTGGACTATCTGATTGCTTATCCTCTGCGGATCTTTTATCTTCCTTGACAGCTTCTGAGGTTTTTGCATCCTTGGTGCCAGAGAAGAATTGAGCAACAGGGTCGATGGTGTAGGATTTTACCGTATCGAAGATGCCGCTGACGGAAGCCACAAGGTTCAGGTTGCCATTCTCATCCCTAGGCAGGCTTCTCCACAATGCCGCAGTATCAAGATTGCTGAAGTGTGGCCGCAGCACTTCATGGGTGCCATCTTCCAAGCGAATATTTGCATTGGCAACATCACGGTTCACGCCTTGAAGATCGCCCTTGCCGATTATAACGTCACCTTGGCCAACAGTGGCCTTGGTCTGGCCGTCAACATCATGCATGCCAGCCGCTCCGCCAGCGGTGAAGATATCCTTGCCATCCACCTGGCCTGCAGTGGTGGCTTTTTGGCCGAAGGAATGGCTCCATGATAGGCCTAAGGTGTGGCCTTTGTCGTAATCATGGATGTGCTGCCAGAAGAACTCACCAACCCTAAGCACCAGGTTGCCGTGATCGGTATAGCTTCCATCTTCATTACGCTGCGCTGCAGCGATCATCGCGCCATTCAAGTGCAGGGCGCCTGCAACCACAATACTGGCTTCTTTCTCACCAATTAAGGCTGAAAGGCGCTCCACCGCATGCCTGCTGTGTCGCTCGTCGCCACCACCTATGCCATATCCACCTAACTTAGCCAATTTCATCACATCCATTTACTTTTTAGCTGCACGTAACTTAGCAGCCTCTTTCCCTTTCTTATGAAACTCATCCAGCTTTGCTTTAATTTGCTTTCTTATATTCCAATGGTCTTGCATTAATCCACGGCGGCTAAAAAGGAACTTCACATGATTGTTATTTTTATACATAAAGCTACCTTCGCACTGAGGGTTTCTGTCTTCTAAATCTGGGGCACAATACATCCATTCTTTGGGATGCAATAGATCACCGGTGAAATAGGCTCGTACCATGCCTTTATGAACGAAAGCTTTCATACCAACTTCAGGAGCATCTTTTATATATTTGCTCAGGTCCTTACTGGCCAATAACTCATCTAAGCGGAACTCAATACCAGATGTGCCAAAATATGAATTTAACGCAGGATCTGCCTTTATACCTCCATCGTATAGCGTTATTTCATTTATCCATGAAACCATAGTAACCTTAATATTCATTGATTGATCGCCACTAGCTGATGCTCCTTCAAAAGTTGGATATTTGAACATAAAATACAAACCATCACTAATACCATCAGGGTCTTTGCTTCCCTGCCATAAATATTCTCTTGGCACCGCAAATTCAACTGCATCAAGAACAAAGTAACCAATTTTGCCAACCTTGGCCCAAGGGCAATCAACATTAGGAACAAATCCTGGCCTTGTTAATCCTTCTGTAAAAGCCTCGAATTTTTTGCAATCTTTGCTTTTAACAATTTCCGCAGGAACTTCTATTTTGATTGCTCCATAGGCACCAACGATATACATCTTTGGTGGTTGTGTGCATCCCCATATCCAATAAATGGCGAAAGACGCTATTGCTAACTTCATAATCCGTAATGGTGTTATCTTTTTTATTAAGTTCATGATATTACCTCCATCACTTTTACAGCCATATTATTAAAGCTTGATGGTAGCATCTTCTATATTACCACTCTCTCTAATACTACGTTGGCATCGCCTACCTTCAGATTTAATGTCATAATATAAGGTAATATCGTTTGTTTCTTGCTTTTCTTTTATTATATAATCTTTAACATCAATTGGAGCATTGGTAAAAAATTCTGTTACTGTGCTGCCGTATTTTTTAACTTGCGTGGAGAATGGTAAAGAATATTTGTCATGTGTGTTTATGATTATATCATGGCCATTTTTATCATATTCTACATTAAGCCCATACAAGCTATTGATGAAATCATTAAAATTATTGGCGATTAAGGACATATTGCTATATGTAGGGTTATCAATACATCCAGCTTCCCAATTGTAAAGATATAGTGCTCCATATTTTTCACTATTAACACATAAACATATCAGATTGCCCCCTGAGCTATATGCTACAGGGATAAAGCCGTCAGGTATAGTTCCCTTTTCTCTTTCAAATTCTTTAACCAAATTACTTGTTTCTCCATCATAAAAAGCATAGAACCATGCTACCTCACTATCACTATATAATTTGGTATCAATTAAAGGGTAACAGTTTTTATTGGGATGCCCACCATTATATAATAATAAGAAACTTTCATATTCAAATGGCAATGAAATCATAAGTTTTTTCTTTAATGAGGCAATATCTGTATTTGTTAGACCTTGTTTTTGCTCTATGACCACAATATTTTTCATTGACCATTCCCTCCATATTTTATTGTCGCAGCCCCGCCCGTATGTTGGAAAGCACGATGTAAATCTCGTGGTATAAGTTGCATAGTCCGCCCATCTTGATGGTGATGCCATGTATAACCGTCAGGGATAACTTGTATGCCCGCAATTTGATTGGCTTTATTGAAATCAGGTCCATGTTTTCCAGTTAAATTCGGAACTTCGACTGTTTTAGCCGCATATGAACTAAAGTCAGGGAAGCCTTGTGCATCGTAACTTACCCCTTCTGGATACTTAATATCAAGATCATGATATTTTGTTTTAATATTATCCGGTAAATCAGATATGTGATATGTTTTCCCAGCCTTGTCTGCATTGATCGGGTAACGGGCACCAATCTTATTCACAGAATCTGGCAGATCCGTTCTATCTCTAAACAGAGTTTGGCCATTATCCACATGACTAGCAGGTTTATCAAAATCACTTAACTTAAACTTACCTCCACCTGCAGTAGCATAGACCAACCCACCATCTACGTCAATCTTGCTCATGATATTTTTCATCCCCTTTATCACGGACTTAGCATCAGCAATAATTCCAGTAGCCGCTAGAGCAGAACCTGCTATCACCGCCGCCTCTCTATCAGTCAATGTGGTATCAAACTCTTTAATCCCTATTGCTGATTGCGTAATTATCTCACCTACTAACGGAGCAGCTAACTCACCAACAATACGCCCCTTTACTTCGTTAGCAACAGCCGCAACAAATAAAGGTATGTTAACAACCTTTATTCCTATACTTAATACTGTGATTGCATCTGCTGCCCAAGGATACTCGGTAATAAAATGGTCAAGACCGCCTGCGACAGTTTTAAGCACGGTCTTATCATTGCTAACTTTCGCTGAGAGCTGTATCTGATCAAGCTTTTGGTTAGCTGCTGTTTTATCCGCTGCACTAATACCTTGAACTTGATTGATGGCTTGCTTAGCCTGTTCCATAGATTGCTCTAAAGTAGGTATAGGAGGGCCATAAACTTCATGCTGCGCATTGCTTACACCATCTGAATTATATCCAAAACAAACCCCATCTCCTGGGCAACTGCCGGCCTGCG
>Ga0209297_1002367_pt1 | contig 10491 bp, 8 predicted proteins | sample S_130805_MF_Meta_FD_187322 | JGI IMG/M metagenome (GOLD analysis project Ga0209297, IMG submission 187322) | Freshwater microbial communities from Lake Simoncouche, Canada to study carbon cycling - S_130805_MF_MetaG (SPAdes) (version 2) | ecosystem: Environmental > Aquatic > Freshwater > Lake ... | reverse complement strand
CCGAGCAGTTCTCGATGCGATTGCCCGAATTAAAAAATTCTCTCCTGCTATTCAAATTATTGGTGGCAATATTGCAACCCGTGCAGGTGCACAAGCGCTTATTAACGCCGGCGCCGATGCGGTAAAAGTTGGTGTTGGTCCAGGTTCTATTTGCACCACGAGGGTTGTTGCCGGCGTTGGAGTTCCGCAAATTACCGCAATCATGGAAGCGGCGAAAGCATGTAATAAAGCTGGGATTCCATTAATTGCCGATGGTGGATTGCAGTATTCAGGTGACATCGTTAAAGCGATTGTCGCTGGAGCTAACTCTGTGATGCTTGGATCTTTGCTCGCGGGATGCCAAGAAGCACCTGGCGAACTCGTTGAGATTAATGGCGTTAAGTACAAGTCATATCGCGGTATGGGTTCACTTGGTGCGATGCAATCGCGCGGAGAACAGAAATCATATTCAAAGGATCGATACATGCAGGACGATGTTTTATCTGAGGACAAGCTTGTTCCCGAAGGCATTGAGGGCAAAGTTATTTTTCGTGGAAGCGTAGAAGATGTCGTTCACCAACTAGTTGGGGGACTTCGATCTGGAATGGGCTATGCAGGTGCTCCTGATATTGAAACCCTGCGCCGCGAAGGACGTTTGATTCAAATTACAGCCGCAGGTTTACAAGAGAGCCATCCACACGATGTTGCCCATGTTGCCGATGCACCTAACTACCAAGGGAAGGCCCGCGCATGAGAGAGATTGAAATAGCCCCAGGAAAGCGTGCCCGAAGTGCATATTCCTTCGATGATTTAGCAATCGTTCCAAGCCGGCGTACACGTGACCCTGAAGAGGTTTCAACATCATGGCAAATCGATGCCTATAAGTTTGATTTACCAATGATGGCAGCGCCAATGGATTCCGTTGTATCTCCAGAGACGGCCATAGAAATTGGCCGCCTTGGCGGACTCGGAGTTCTCAACCTTGAGGGCCTCTGGACACGGTATGAAGATCCTCGTATTCCATTGGGTGAAATCGCATCAATGCCGGATAAACATGCAACTCAGCGCATGCAAGAGATTTATACCGAACCGATTAAGCCCGAGCTTATTAAAGAGCGGATCCAACAGATTCGCGACGCTGGTGTCACTGTTGCCGCATCACTATCACCTGCCCGAACAGTTCAGCTTCACAAAGCAGTTATCGATGCAGGCGTTGATATCTTTGTTATTCGCGGAACAACGGTTAGCGCCGAGCATGTAGCCGCTGAATCTGAGGCGTTAAATTTAAAGAAGTTTATTTACGAGCTTGATGTTCCTGTCATTGTGGGTGGTGTTGCAACTGCAACTGCGGCGCTTCACTTAATGCGCGCAGGTGCAGCCGGTGTATTAGTCGGCTTTGGTGGAGGCGCTACACATACAACGCGCAAAGTTTTAGGCATTGAAGTTCCAATGGCATCGGCCGTTGCTGAAGTTGCATCGGCCCGACGTGAATATTTAGATGAATCGGGTGGACGTTATGTTCATGTCATTGCCGATGGATCAGTTGGACGAAGTGGTGACATTGCAAAGGCAATTGCCTGTGGGGCGGACGCGGTCATGATGGGTTCACCTCTTGCTAAAGCCACACAGGCACCAGGTCTGGGCTGGCATTGGGGTTCAGAGGCACATCATCAAGTTTTACCTCGCGGTGAGCGCGTAGCTGTAGGAACCGTTGGAACACTCGAAGAGATTTTGCTTGGGCCATCTCACACATCTGATGGATCAATGAATCTCTTTGGCGCACTTCGTCGCGCAATGGCTACCTGCGGATACTCCGATGTTAAAGAGTTCCAACGCGTAGAGGTACTTATTCACCGTGCCTAATGATCGCGGCGTACTTGTAGTCGATTTTGGGGCGCAGTATGCCCAGTTGATTGCACGTCGCGTGCGCGAGGCCAATGTTTATAGTGAAATCGTTCCATCGACAATTACTGCAGCCGAAGTCAGCGCTAAAAACCCGTCAGCGATTATCTTGTCAGGCGGACCGTCGAGTGTCTATGCCGAGAATGCACCAGCTTTTGATGGAGCAATACTTAGTTTAGGAATTCCAACATTTGGAATCTGCTATGGATTTCAAGTGATGGCCGCGGCCCTTGGCGGCGTTGTTAGTCAAACAGGAAAATCAGAGTTTGGTCGAACCGAAGCCAATATTGCAACCACAACAAAACTCTTTGCAAAGCTTCCAGCTACACAGAAGGTCTGGATGTCACACGGTGATGCAGTTACAACTGCGCCAAATGGTTTTACTATCTGTGCCACAACGGTAGATACACCCATCGCAGCCTTTGAGAATGAAAGTGCTCAGTTGGCAGGGGTTCAGTTTCACCCAGAGGTTTTACATTCAGAGTACGGGCAGGCGATTTTACGGAACTGGTTAGTCAATATTGCAAAGTGCGATGCAACATGGACAACCACAAATATCGCAGAAACCGAAGTCGCTAAAGCTAAAGAAATAATCGGTGATAAAAGAGTTATTTGTGGCCTATCTGGTGGAGTCGATTCAGCAGTTGCGGCAGCGATTATTCAGCGCGCAGTGGGCGATCAATTAACATGTGTCTTCGTTGATCACGGATTACTTCGACAGGGCGAGGCCGAGCAAGTAGAGCGTGATTTTGTTGCATCGACCGGTGTTAATTTAGTTGTAGTTGATGCCAAAGAGGTTTTCCTTACGGCGCTCAAAGGCGTGATTGATCCAGAAGAAAAGCGCAAAATTATTGGTCGCGAATTTATCCGGGCCTTTGAAAAAGCAGCACGTGATATCGCATCTGGCGGAGAAGTTGAATTTTTAGTACAGGGCACCTTGTATCCAGATGTTGTTGAATCCGGTGGCGGCACAGGCACTGCAAATATTAAATCTCACCACAATGTGGGTGGCCTGCCAGATGATCTAAAGTTTTCACTCATTGAACCTTTACGCACGCTATTTAAAGATGAGGTTCGCCAAGTCGGCATTGAGTTGGGGCTGCCGCAGGAAATCGTTTGGCGCCAACCCTTTCCAGGTCCAGGCCTCGGAATCCGAATTATCGGTGAAGTTACACAGGAGCGCTTAGATCTTCTGCGCGAGGCCGATGCCATTGCCCGTTTTGAATTAAAGGCGGCTGGCCTTGACCGCGATATTTGGCAGTGTCCAGTAGTCCTGTTGGCCGATGTTCGCTCTGTAGGCGTACAAGGCGATGGTCGAACGTATGGCCACCCAATTGTTCTGCGCCCAGTATCGAGTGAAGATGCGATGACTGCAGATTGGTCGAGAGTTCCCTATGAAGTTCTTGAGAAGATCTCGACGCGTATAACAAATGAGGTGCGCGAAGTAAATAGAGTCGTGTTAGATATAACCAGTAAACCGCCAGGGACTATCGAATGGGAATGACCGTGAAAAGAATTCTTGTACTGTGTATTTCGCTAACGCTTATCTCTACTGCATCAATTGTGACAGCTACTGCTGCGCAAAAAGCAACACAAATAAAGTGCACTACAACGAAGGCCGTTGGTCACACTGAAAAAGTTGTAAAGCCAATTGAAAAGCCACTCACTAAACTCCCTAAGACTTTCACGCTTGTAACTAACTGCGGAACAATTGTTATTACAACCGTTGGCAATAAGGCCCCAAGAACGCTGACTGAAATGTCTAATTTGGCTAAAGCAAAGTATTTTGATGGCTCTTTATGCCATCGATTAACCACGGCTGGAATATTTGTATTGCAGTGCGGAGATCCAACGGCAACCGGAATGGGAGGTCCTGGATTTTCCTATCCCGATGAGAACCTTCCAGCTGAGGCTCTTAATAACTATCCCGCTGGCACCGTTGCCATGGCTAACTCAGGACCAGGTACTAATGGCAGCCAATTCTTCTTAGTCTTTGCCGACACAAGACTTAACGCCAATTACACAATTTGGGGAAAGATTACAAAGGGTTTGGATATCGTTCAAGCGATAGCTAAAGCTGGCGTCAAAGGTGGCGGCGGCGATGGAACGCCAAATACAACGATTGCCCTTACGAAAGTAACTGTCGGCTAATTCGTATTAACGATCTTAAAGGCTTCAGCGATACGGCCCTCGGCAAATCCAGCGGCAGCGCCATTGCGCTGACCCCACTCACGGACCATCGTCTCTAAATTTTCATTATGCGCTGTCTGTGATGCATGCGCATGGAGCGCCTTTATCTTTAAATCAAAGGTGTCGGTGATATCTACAAAGTGATCCGGGGTAGGGAATGCACTTACCCATACCTCTTTCACTCGCCATGGTTGCAAGCCTTCTTGATCAAGCAAGTCGGTAAATGCAAATGGATTACGTGCATCGGGGTAAACAGCTTGAATCGCCGCTTCTCCTGCAGCTAAGTGATCAGGGTGACTTGCACCAATTCGATCCCAGTTTCGCTCGGGGCTTTGACAGACCAATCGATCGGGCTGAGAGATTCGAATCTGACGAACTAAATCTTTACGAAGTCCAAGCGTTGCCTCCAAGTGGCCATCGACATAGTTAAGAAAAGTAATATCGGTGACACCGATTGCAGCTCCTGCATCGCGCTGTTCGCGCTGACGAATCGCTGGCATCTCTTCTTTCGTAAATCCAGATTCCTCGCCACCTTGATCGCCATTGGTGCAAAATACGTAGGCCACTTCAATACCTTTTTTAACCCACTGGGCGATTGTTCCGGATGCACCAAAATCTGAATCATCTGGGTGGGCACTTATGACCAAAACTCGTTTGATCTCACTATCTGCGATCGGTTCCATCGCCGTAGCCTAATAGACTTCACCGCATGTCGAGTACTGAAAACCTGCTAGCTGATCTCAATCCAGCGCAGGCCGCTGCAGTAATGCATGCGGGCGGTCCGTTATTAGTTATTGCCGGAGCTGGTTCTGGGAAGACCCGGGTACTTACTCGCCGAATCGCATATCTGATGTCGGTACGAAACGTTGCTCCCTATCAAATTCTCGCAATTACGTTTACAAATAAAGCGGCAGGGGAGATGAAGGCACGCGTTGGCGAACTCGTTGGCCCGGTCGCGCAATCGATGTGGGTATCCACATTTCACTCCGCATGCGTGCGCATCTTGCGCCAAGAGGCGGTGAGATTGGGATACAGCAACTCGTTTTCAATCTATGACTCTGCCGACTCTCTTCGCTTAATCACCATCGTTGCAAAAGGACTCAATTTAGATTCAAAGAGATATCCAGCAAGGCAGTTCCAGGCAATGATTTCAAATGCCAAGAATGAACTTATGGGTCCCCAGGATTATGTGAACGCGGCAAGCAATCAGTTTGAACAGGTCGTTGCCGATGTTTATGCCGTCTATCAGCAGCGCCTACAACGCGCTAATGCAATGGATTTTGATGACCTAATTTTGAAAACCGTCGAAGTCTTGCAGCGATTCCCAGAGTCAAAGGCGCGGCTGAGATCGCGCTTTCGCCATGTATTAGTCGATGAGTATCAAGATACAAATCATGCCCAATACATCCTCGTAAAAGAGTTAGTCGGAACGGAAAGTGAAGGAATCGCTCCTGCCGAGCTATGTGTAGTCGGGGATGCTGATCAGTCTATTTATGGCTTTCGTGGAGCGACTATTCGTAATATTTTGCAGTTCGAGCTCGATTACCCCAATGCAACTACCGTGTTACTAGAACAAAACTATCGCTCGACCCAGAATATTCTCAATGCTGCCAATGCCGTCATTACTAAAAACGTGAGCCGCAAAGAGAAGAATCTTTGGACCGATTCAGGGTCAGGCGCTCTCTTGACTGGATATATTGCCGAGAACGAGCATGATGAAGCGAGATTTATCGCCGATGAGATTCGCCAGCTACAACGCGAGGGGACATCTAATCCCGGGGACACCGCGATTTTTTATCGCACAAATGCGCAGTCCCGAGTCTTCGAAGAAGTATTTATGCGCGGAGCCTTACCTTACAAAGTCGTTGGTGGACTTCGATTTTATGAGCGTCGTGAAGTCAAGGACTTGCTCGCTTATCTGCGTGTACTCGCAAATCTTGAAGATGAAATCTCACTTCGCCGAATCATCAATGTTCCAAAGCGGGGAATTGGCGATACATCTCTAGATTACGTAGATAGCTTTGCGAACTCTCAAGGAATCTCTTTTTGGCAGGGCCTTCTTCGTTGCCAAGAGGCAATAGGTCTCCCAGCTCGTGCGGCGCAATCGATTCAAGAGTTCACATCAATGATCAGTGCGCTTAATGTTTTAGTAGAAGCTAAAACACGTCCCTCAGTTATTGTCGAAGCGGCGCTGGAACAATCTGGGTTATTAACAGAGTTGGTGTCGAGTAATGACCCGCAGGATGAAGTCCGTGTGGAGAATCTAAAAGAGTTAGTCGCCGTATCTATGGAGTATGAAGAGCGTGACTTTGAAGAGTTAGCTGAAGATGAAGAGATTTCACTGTCGGGATTTTTGGAGAAGGTCTCCCTTGTTGCAGATGCAGATGAAATCCCAGAGGGCGAGGATCATGGGGGTGTAGTGACCATGATGACGTTGCACACCGCTAAAGGACTTGAGTTTCCAACAGTATTTTTAACCGGCATGGAAGATGGCATTTTTCCGCACTCTCGAACACTTGGTGAAAAAGATGAAGTGGAAGAAGAGAGACGACTTGCCTATGTTGGTTTAACACGCGCGCGTGAGCGGCTATATCTTTCGCGCGCCGAGTACCGCTCAACTTGGGGAGCGCCAAATTACAATCCACCATCACGTTTCTTAGATGAGATTCCAGAGGATGTCATTCAATGGCGAAACGAAGCAACATCCTCGACATCTCCAGCCTTTGTGAAGCGAACTCGAACAGTGACATCGCCACCACCGAGGGCCACGGGTAAGAAAATCACTGCCATTGAACTCCATGTTGGTGAGCGTGTGTCACATGACACATTTGGTTTAGGCACCGTCGTTGCAGTAGCAGGTGAGGCAGATAAGGCCGAGGCGACAATTAACTTCGGTCAATTCGGCGAGAAGCGATTACTCCTGCGCTATGCACCCGTTGAGAAGCTCTAGGATTACCCCCTAATCAGGATGTGGAGTACACGTGGATCTCTTTGAATATCAGGCCCGAGACTTATTTGAAAAGCATGGCGTCCCAGTTTTAGCAGCAGCGATTGCGACAACTCCAGATGAGGCAGAGGCGGCCGCTACAACAATTGGCGGAAAAGTAGTTGTTAAAGCTCAAGTAAAAGTCGGCGGGCGAGGTAAAGCCGGTGGCGTAAAGCTAGCTGAAAACGCTGCCGATGCACGCGAAAAAGCGGCAGCTATTCTTGGGATGGATATTAAGGGTCACGAAGTTCGTACCGTCATGATTGCAGCAGCTGCACCGATTGAATCTGAGTATTACTTAGCAATTCTCTTAGACCGCTCAAATCGAACATTTTTAGTAATGGCATCGGTTTCAGGTGGAATGGATATCGAAGAGGTTGCGCACACTGCGCCCGAGAAATTAGCCAAGATTCCAGTATCTGCCGTTGATGGAATAAGTGCAGCTAAAGCAAAAGAGATCATCGCCGCTGCCAATTTTCCATTAGATGTCGCCGATCAAGTTGCAGATGTTCTTTTAAAACTCTGGGAGGTTTTCCAATCAGAGGATGCAACGTTGGTTGAAGTTAATCCATTGGTCAAGACAAAAGATGGAAAAATAATCGCACTCGACGGAAAGATCACCATTGATGACAACGCAGAGTTCCGCCAACCCGGACATGCCGCCCTTGTCGATCATGCGGCAGCGAACGCTCTAGAGGCTGCAGCGAAGGAAAAGAATTTAAACTACGTAAAACTAGATGGCGAAGTTGGAATCATCGGTAATGGAGCAGGCTTAGTGATGAGCACTCTCGATGTGGTTGCCTACGCCGGAAAAAAACATGGCGGCGTTCGTCCAGCTAACTTTTTAGATATTGGTGGCGGTGCCTCTGCGCAGATTATGGCCGATGGTCTCTCCATCATTTTGGGTGATAGCGATGTCAAGAGCGTCTTTGTAAACGTCTTTGGAGGCATTACTTCATGCGACGCCGTTGCTACTGGAATCGTGCAAGCACTCGAGCTCTTAGGTTCTAAAGCAACAAAGCCTATTGTTGTACGCCTAGATGGCAACAACGTTCTAGAGGGTCGTGCAATATTGGCTAAGGCGGCACATCCGCTTATTGAACAGGCCGACACAATGGATGGAGCAGCAAATCGTGCTGCAGAATTGGCGGCTAAGTAAATGGCAATCTTCTTGGATGAAAAATCAATCGTAATTGTTCAAGGGATGACGGGTTCTGAGGGAACCAAGCACACTCGTCGTATGTTGGCATCGGGCACCAAAGTTGCAGGCGGAGTAACACCCGGCAAGGGCGGACAGGTCGTCGATATTGATGGACATCAACTTCCTGTCTTTAATACCGTCGCTGAGGCGATGAGTGCAACGGGTGCAAATACATCGGTCGTATTCGTCCCACCTAAGTTTGCAAAGGCTGCAGTAATCGATGCGATCGATGCAGCGATGCCGCTAGTGGTAGTAATTACTGAAGGAATTCCAGTTCATGACTCTGCAAGTTTTTATGCATACTCAGTAACTAAAGGCACGACACGCATTATCGGTCCTAACTGCCCGGGTTTAATTAGCCCAGGAAAATCAAACGTAGGAATCATTCCGGCAGATATAACTGGGGCTGGACCAATCGGCTTAGTCTCTAAGTCCGGAACTCTTACCTATCAAATGATGTACGAGCTTCGCGATATAGGTTTTAGTACTGCAATCGGTATCGGTGGCGATCCAGTAATTGGAACGACTCATATCGATGCCCTACGTGCATTTCAAGATGATCCCGAAACTACTGCGATTGTTATGATCGGTGAAATTGGCGGCGATGCAGAAGAGCGTGCTGCAGCATTTATTGCAGAGTACGTAACCAAGCCAGTTGTTGGTTATGTTGCAGGCTTTACTGCCCCTGAAGGAAAGACGATGGGCCATGCTGGTGCCATCGTCTCTGGTTCATCAGGTACGGCCCAAGGGAAAAAAGATGCCCTTGAAGCTGCCGGAGTAAAGGTCGGACAGACGCCAAGTGAGACAGCGCAGTTGCTGCGCGATATTTTAGGGCGCTAAAGCAATGTTTGGGCGCGTACTTGGGGTAACGCTCACCCAAGTGCTGCGCAGCGTTGCACTAGTTCTTCTGCCAACATCTTTCATCGCTCTGTTTGCATGGGCAACGGCTGGAAGTGCAGCAGGAAATACCGGGGATCCATTACGCGCTTCGTTATGGATCTGGCTTGGTGCACATCAAATTCCATTTTCACTCTCGTTGCCGCCATCAAATGCCGCAGGTTACCTCTCGTACCTGCCACTTGGTGCACTCGTTGCTCCAGTTTTAGCGATTCGCAATGGGGTGGCACGCTCTTTTGATCGACTCGATGGAGACCAAGCATTATTGCCACTGACACGCATCCTCTTCGCCGTTGCCTATACCGGTATTGGAACACTCTTTGCATTCTTTAGTGCAACTCTCGGTGTTAAATCCATCTGGTATTTAGCTCCAGTCTTCTTGCTACCAATAACTCTTATTAGTGCGGCAACAGTTGGGCGACGATTAGTTTTTGGACAGGCGATTCTCTACAGCACACGGATAATCGCGCTTTTGCTAGGAATCTCATCACTTGCCTTTGGTATTTCAATTTTCCTAAATCTCTCAACGGTTAAGAACTTAAACCTTGTTCTTGAACCAGGGATCATTGGCGGTTTCCTACTCCTGATTTTAAATATTCTTTATATTCCTAACGCTGTAGTTGCAACACTTGGCTATTTTTCTGGTGCAGGCTTTGCAATCGGTACAGGCTCTATAGTTTCGCCTTTAAGTTTTGATCTCCACTCGATCCCAGCATTTCCTCTCTTAGGTGCAATTCCATCTGGAACTTCACCATTTGCAATGCTTGGAATAGTGGTCGTAATTTTCTCTGGAGCACTCCTAGCGAGTTGGACCGTCGCACTGAATACCCGGATCCTCATGCAATCCTTACTTGCATCGATTCTTATTATCGCCGCTCTTGGATATGCCGGTAGCGGCGCCTTAATAACTGAGGCAATGTCTGCAATGGGTGTTTCACCATGGAAGTTCACTCTTGCTGTCGGGGGAGAGTTACTGGCTGGAGCCTTATTAGCGCTCTATCTGCCGCGTATTGGTAAGCGCTAATGACTCACCGCGTAGTTATTGTGGCATCAGGAGCGGGCTCACTTGCTCAAGCTGTTATCGATGCCGATGAATTAGATTGTGAAGTTGTGGCGGTAATAAGTGATCGTGGTGATGCACAGGTTTTAGATCGCGCGAAGGCAGCTGGAATTCCTACCGAATATATCCCGATGGAAAGTTCGCGTGAGCTATGGAACGCACAGATTGTTGAGACGGTTGCCTCATATAAACCTGATCTCGTCGTAAGCGCTGGCTTCATGCGAATCCTGCCCCCTGAGTTTGTCGATCGCTTTCCAACGATAAATAGCCACCCAG
>Ga0209297_1002366_pt1 | contig 10492 bp, 10 predicted proteins | sample S_130805_MF_Meta_FD_187322 | JGI IMG/M metagenome (GOLD analysis project Ga0209297, IMG submission 187322) | Freshwater microbial communities from Lake Simoncouche, Canada to study carbon cycling - S_130805_MF_MetaG (SPAdes) (version 2) | ecosystem: Environmental > Aquatic > Freshwater > Lake ... | reverse complement strand
TGGGTCAGGTGGGTATACATAGAATTTCCTTTTTTGAAACTTAAGGTATTCTATGCTGCCTGACTCCTTTCCTCAATTCCTTTATCCATGTTGCACTTCACTGTTGAATCGGCGAGTTACTGGTTTTTTATGGACAAGATTAGCTGTTGCACTTACAAACCCTAACAATAAATTGTCTTACTTTATGACAGCGGGTAGGAGTAACATGTGGCGCGGCGGAAAGGGTTTGGTTGGTTCTGTTGCATCTATATTTACAGATCCACTTCTTCTTGCTTTTAAAGCGGCTACAGGAAAGCTTAATGATGATATTAATCCTAGCGTTACCAAAGGCAAATTGATTTTAGATCAGCCTGTAAATCCTCTGTTAAAAGCTTCTTCAGAAGTGTCTATTGAGAAAAGCAATTTAGGTGTTGCTGATTTGGCTGTTGTGGCTCGTGAACCCGAGAAACATTCAGAAACAATTAGTCAGCTAGTTGCAAAAGAAAGCGTTCAGGTTGATTCTACCTTTTCAAATCAAAGTAACATTGCATTAACTAAGAAAATGTCTAATTCAGAGTGGGTGAGTTCGTTTGTAGAATCAAAACCTAAAACCCCAGCTGCCTCCCACACAGAAAATGTTCTATTAAGTAGGGCTGGATCGGTTGCTTCACGCGCATAGTATAAAGGTTTTTCCGCCTTATATTTATTACAACCACTTATTCCCAAACCATTACAGCAACTTCCCGACTTATCCACAACATATTATGGTTTTTGAGTAAAACCACTTCCCAAGTACATACTTACAAGGATAGAATGGGTACCCCAAAACGATTTAAGATTTAAAATTTTATATTGCAGATTGAAGTAGAAAAATACTTCTTTAATTGAAAAGGCGCTTCTTTTTCAATCTTGAATCTACAATATAGAATCCTAGATCTTACTACATATTGTGGGTCAAGAAAAATTTTACACAAAATATGCAATTTTAATATAGACTTTATAACCGGTGCTGGTACAATCTGTATATAATGAAAACATTACATAATACAGTTGCCAACAACAGGTAGTTTAAGAGGGGAAAATCATGGGCGTACCAGTAAATTCAATTAAAGTTGATAAAACCAGGGATGCAAAACTTACCGATTTCGGTAAAGCTGTTCTGGTTGACCGCTATTTGCTAGATGGCGAGGATTTTCAAGGGCTTTTTGCCCGTGTTGCTGCTTATTATAGTGATGATGCGGCGCATGCGCAGCGCCTTTATGATTATATAAGCAATCTATGGTTTATGCCAGCAACACCGATACTTAGTAACGGTGGTACTAAGCGCGGTCTGCCAATTTCTTGTTTTTTAAATGAAACCGAGGATAGCCTTAAAGGCATTGTTGATTTATGGAATGAAAATGTGTGGCTTGCGGCACGTGGCGGCGGAATAGGTAGCTATTGGGGAAACCTACGCGCTATAGGAGAAACTGTGCGCGGCAATGGCAAAACATCTGGCGTTGTACCTTTCATAAGGGTGCAGGATTCACTTACATTGGCAATTTCACAAGGCTCACTTAGACGTGGCAGCTCTGCGGTTTATTTGCCTGTTTGGCATCCTGAAATTGAGGAATTTATTGATTTGCGCCGCCCAACTGGTGGTGATCCGAACCGTAAGGCACTAAATATTCACCATGGTGTGGTAATTTCCGATGAATTCATGCACGCTGTTGAAAAAGACGATATTTGGAATTTGCGTAGCCCAAAAGATAATAGCGTTGTTTCAATCATAAAAGCACGTGATTTATGGATTAAATTATTGATAGCCCGCCTTGAAACTGGCGAGCCATACATGCTGTTTTCGGGCAATGTGAACAAAAATGTACCAGAGAGCTATAAGCGCCTTGGGCTTAAAGTTAAAACTTCAAACTTGTGTTCTGAGATAACTCTGGCTACTGGTTTTGACCATTTGGGGCGTGACCGCACAGCGGTTTGCTGCCTTTCATCGTTAAATTTAGAAAATTATGATGAGTGGAAAGACCATCCATTATTCATTGAAGATACAATGCGCATGCTGGATAATGTTCTACAGGATTTTATTGATACAGCCCCTCCAGCAATGGAAAAAGCAGCTTATTCGGCCTCAAGGGAGCGCAGTATCGGCCTTGGCGTTATGGGCTTCCATTCGTTCTTGCAGTCAAAAGGGATTCCTATGGAATCAGTTATGGCGAAGGTTTGGAACAAAAAAATGTTTGAGCATATCAGAAGCCAGGCAGACCGCGCTTCTGTAGTTTTGGGTGAAGAACGCGGAGCTTGCCCTGATGCACAGGAAGCTGGTCTGATGGAACGTTTCACGCATAAATTAGCTATTGCGCCAACTGCTTCAATATCAATTATTGCCGGAAATTCTTCACCGGGTGTTGAGCCATATGCGGCTAATAGTTTCACTCAAAAAACCCTTACCGGTTCTTTTGTGGTGCGTAACAAAAATTTAGTTAGTTTGCTAAATGAAAAGGGTAAAAATAATGATGATGTGTGGTCTTCAATAGCAACGCATGAGGGTTCAGTGCAGCAGCTTGATTTCCTAAGTCAGGATGAAAAGGACGTATTCAAAACCGCGTTCGAACTTGATCAGCGCTGGCTTGTAGAGCACTCTGCCGACCGCACGCCTTATATTTGCCAGGCGCAATCGGTGAATGTTTTCTTGCCCGGAGATGTGAGCAAAAAAGAATTGCATGATATACATTACACCGCATGGAAAAAGGGCTTGAAGAGCTTGTATTATTGCCGTTCAACCTCTATCCAGCGTGCGGAAAAAGTTTCAAATAAAACTGGTGATATTGTCTATAAACCAAAGACAAAACCAGAGACTATAATTGAAGGCGAAGGCACTACGGTGGCCTTTAACAAGCCAAAAGAATATGATGAATGCTTGGCTTGCCAATAATAGTTATTAGTTGTTAGTGTTGGTTTTTAGTAAGAATTTATACCAATCACTAACAACTAACTATCTAACTACTAACAACTAACACTAACAACTAGGAACTTAACTATGTCCCTACTAGATTCAAAACCGATTTTCAAACCGTTCAACTATCCTTGGGCATATGAGGCGTGGCACACGCAGCAGAAAATCCATTGGTTGCCCGAGGAAATTCCTATGGGTGATGATGTAAAAGACTGGAAGAATAACATTACAGAATCTGAGCGTCACTTGCTCACGCAAATTTTCCGCTTTTTCACGCAGGCAGATATTGAAGTGAATAATTGCTATATGAAGCATTATGCACAGGTGTTCCAGCCAACTGAAGTGCAGATGATGCTCTCTGCGTTTTCTAATATGGAAACAATCCATATCGCTGCCTATTCGCATTTGCTTGATACTATCGGCATGCCGGAATCGGAATATATGGCCTTCCTTAAATATAAGGAAATGAAGGATAAATACGATTACATGCGCGGCTTTAATGTGAAGGATAAGCACAATATTGCTAAAACTTTGGCGGTGTTCGGGGCATTCACAGAAGGGCTGCAATTATTTGCATCATTTGCTATTTTGCTTAATTTCCCGCGCTTCAATAAAATGAAGGGAATGGGGCAGGTGGTAACCTGGTCTGTGCGCGATGAGACATTGCACTGCAATTCAATCATCCGTCTGTTTAAAGCATTTATTCAAGAAAATCCAGAGGTTTGGACTGAAGAGTTAAGGCGAGATCTTTGCATTGCCTGCTCAACAATTATATCTCATGAAGATGCATTTATAGACCTTGCGTTTGAGATGGGAGACATGCAAGGCATGAGCGCGGATGATGTTAAAAAATATATACGTTATATTGGTGACCGCCGACTGATGCAGCTTGATTTGCAGCCCATGCATAATATTGAAAAAAATCCACTGCCTTGGATTGACGAAATTTTAAATGGTGTAGAGCATGCGAATTTCTTTGAAAACCGTGTAACTGAATATACAAAAGCTTCAACAAGCGGTTCTTGGGAAGATGCATTTGCAGATTTGGATGCCAAAATTGCTTAAAGCTGGGAGGTAATATGCGGAAAATAAAGACCGCTTTAAAGATATTTATTTCTTTATTTGTTGTATGTGCCGCTCTTGGAGCTAATGTATATTATGTTTTAAATTCAGATAACAATCCATTTGAGGATGTTTGTAAAGAAGGTAACTCTAAATATACCGATTTATGTGATAATGTTGGCAGGCACGCTCACACAAATAAAAGAATGGCTGCTTTTAAGGATACTGATTATGGTGAAATTGTTGGTGTTTCATGGCGAGAAAGGGGCGGTATCATAAGCTCGCCAAATCAGAAGCTTAGATATTCTGATAGTTTTGCATACTACTATATAGTCAATTCTGGCCAGAAGGGTCGCTATTTTCTTTTAAATGCAAAAGAAGTAGATGCGAGATAAACAGTATTAATCAAAAATAAAGTCTGATTTTCGTATTTAATTTCCTCAAATATTTACTGAATATTATTTGCGTCTTTACAAATAATATTTTGGCTGTTTAAAGTAACCGCAGGAAATGCGAGTTTTCTCAAATGGGAATATAGATGATTAACCAAATTTTGCCAAACCTGCCACCATCTGTAATAATGGTGATAGGAAGCCTTTTTATTGCGCTTACCAAGCGATATTTACGTCTGGCAGTAGTGGTGGTTGTGCCCATCCTAACTCTCTGGCATGTTTGGTATCTTTCAAGCTTGCATATAGAAAGCGAATCACAGTTAAAGTTAGGGCAATTTTTACTTTCACCGCTTCATATCAATCAATATACTTTAATATTTTCAACGGCATTTTGCATAGCGGCCTTTGCTGCCGGACTTTTTGGTGTGGCGCAGAGCCGCGCCTCTGAACTTATAGCTGGGTTTATTTGCGCAGGCAGTGCAATTGGTGTGTGCTATGCGGGTGATTTCATTACACTATTTTTATATTGGGAAATAATAGCAATTAGTGGAATTATAGTAATTTTTTCTTCAAAAGACCCATTTGCGGGAAGGGCTGGGGTTAGATATGCAATCATACATTTCCTCAGCGGAATTTTCTTGATTGCAGGTATTATCGGCCAAATTTCTCTCAGCGGAAGTTCTGATCTGGTGAAATTCAGCGCGGATATGTCCATACTTTTTCCCTTATATGCGCTTGATATGAACGGGGTGATCACTTGGTTAATCCTGCTTGGTATACTTATTACTGTTGCCGCCCCTCCATTTTCTTCATGGTTGCCAGATAGTTATCCAAAAGCATCCCCCGCAGGAAGTGTTTTCCTTTCCGCGTTTACTACAAAAGCGGCTATATTTGTGCTACTTACCTTGTTTGCTGGTACTAAGCTATTGGTTTTTATTGGTTTGTTTATGGTGTTTTATGGCATAGTTTACGCAATAATTGAAAATGATATGCGTAGGTTGCTTTCCTACAGTATTATAAACCAGTTAGGGTTCATGCTGGTTGGGATTGGTATGGGTAAAGATGAGGCTCTAAACGGTGTTGCGGCAATGGCGTTTTGTGGTGTAATTTATCAAGCGTTATTGTTAATGTCTGCTGGTAGTGTTGTTTATATGACGGGAAGAAATCGTATCAGCGATGTTGGCGGTCTCTACCGTTCTATGAAAATCACTACTATCTGCTGTATAATCGGCTCACTCTCAATTTCAGCGTTTCCTCTAACTTCGGGGTTTATTAGCAAATCGATGATTATCTCGTCAGCCTCAAGCGAGGGGCTTTATGGAATTTGGTTCTTATTGCTTGCTGCCTCTAGTGGAGTATTTTTGCACGCAGGGATGAAATTCCCTTGGTTGGTATTTTTTGGAAAAGACTCACAAATGCGTCCGAAAGACCCGCCGCTTAATATGAGACTTGCGATGATATTTTTGGCGGTGTTGTGCATTATCCCTGCCATACCTAACCTAACACAAGCAACACTTTACCGTATGTTGCCGATGCCGGTTACTTATGTGGCATATACACCGGGGCATGTTGTAACCACTATGCAGCTTCTTTTGTTTTCAGCTCTGGCACTTTTTTTAATGCTACCTCTCTTGAGGCCAAAACCATCAATAACTCTGGATTTTGATTGGTTATATCGCGGCCTTGCCAGATATATTATCCTTGCCGGCTTTATGATATCGCAGGTGCCGTTACAATTTGTACGCATTATGTTCAAAAGGCTGTTACGTGTGATACAATACAGGCTGCATGTAACACACGGATCGGAAAGCATTATGGCCAGGGGGTGGACAATAAGCACAACTGCAATGTGGATAATATTTTTACTTGGTATATATATCATTATATATTATGTTTCTCCATTCAATCATCAGTAAAGAAAAATATGCTTAAGAAAATAATATATTTTGTAATTACATTGTTATTTATGACGCAGGTGCAGGCTAAAAACTCTGAACCTATGGGGTATAAGAATTCTGAACCTGTTGAAATTACAGCAGATAGTCTGGAAGTTATACAAGCTGAAAATAAAGCAATATTTACAGGTGATGTTCAGGCAAACCAGGGTGATATGAACATTCGGTCTGATAAAATGACAGTTCATTATAAGCCAGCAAAACCATCTAAAGCAGATGTTGGTGAAAAAAATGCATCAAGCCCAGATGATGCAAGCAAAATTTCAAAAGTAGAAGTTGATAATAACGTATTCATTTCCACGCCAAAAGAAACAGCTAAAGGCGATCATGGGGTTTATGATGTTGATGCAGGAATCATAACTCTGGAAGGTGATGTTACATTAACAAGTATGAAAAATATAGTAAAGGGCCATAAATTGGTGTATAACCTGAAAACCGGCCAGAGTAAAATGGCAAGTGGTAATGGGAATAGTTCCGGCGGTAAGAAAGAGCGTGTGCGCGGGGTTTTTGTCCCTAATGGAAAATAAAATTCCCAAAGGGCAGGGGGATATAAATGCTAAAATCTATTAGAATGAAGAGAAAAGCCAAGCAAGTGCGTGAAGGTGCAAAGGCTTTGCGTGATGGTGCATTGCGTTCTGGAGAGAAGAAAAACCCTGAAAAACAAGAATCTGAAAACATAAAAAATACAGAAAAAGCACCCGTACTAAAAACACCTGAAATAAAAAACATACCTATAGAGCTAAAATCAGCAGAACCAGTACTGATGCCTGAGGTAATTCAGGAAGTGCCAAAAAAGGTTCCGGAATTAAAGCTTGAACAACAAGAAATTCCAAAGAAAAATACTGAATTAAACCTAGAGAAGCCTAGTTTTGCCATTAAAATACCTGAATTGAATTTAGAGTATCCTAAAGCTATAAGAAAAATTCCAGCGTTAAAACGTGAACAATCAAAACCAGTTGAGAAAAATCAAGTCACGAAAATGCCAGAGTTGAGCGTGGAATATAAAAAGCCGGAGATAAAAATTCACGAAACCACGTCACAAATTCCTGAGATAGTTATTGAAACCAAATCAGAAACTAAGGAACCACAAAAACCAGAAAATGTAGTGGTTATCGCAAAGTCACAGGCTAAAAAAATGTCTATAAAAGACAGCAAGCCAAGGCTGGTAGCTGAGTCTAAAGGTTTACAGGCGCTTAACCTTGGAAAATCTTATGGTGGAAAGCCAGCCGTTCGCGATGTTAGTATTACAATACATAGAGGCGAGGCAGTTGGTTTACTTGGCCCCAATGGTGCAGGAAAAACCACATCATTTTATATGATAATGGGGTTGATTAAGCCTGATTACGGAACAATTAGTCTTGATGGCAATGATATAACAAATTTGCCGGTTTATAGGCGTGCGCGCCTCGGCGTGGGCTATCTACCACAAGAAGCCTCTATTTTCAGGGGGCTTACTGTTGAAGATAATATTCTTGCTGTGCTTGAATTAACCGAACCAGCGCCGGAAGTTCGCCAGACGCGTCTGGAAGAATTGCTCGCAGAATTTTCTATATCGCATTTGCGTAGAACTCCTTCGATAGCTCTTTCAGGCGGAGAGAGGCGGCGCGTTGAAATTGCCCGTGCCTTAGCCAGTAACCCCGCTTTTATCTTACTGGATGAGCCACTCGCTGGTATCGACCCTGTAGCGGTAAACGATATTAAAGAGTTGATTTCGCATCTGAAGCATCGTGGTATTGGCGTGTTGATAACAGACCATAACGTGCGTGAGGCTCTGGATTTATTAGACCGAGCTTATATCATACATAATGGCACTGTTTTGATGGAAGGAATCCCTAAGGAAATCGTTGCGAATAAAGAAGTGCGGCGTGTTTATCTAGGTGAGAAGTTTGTACTTTAGAAATAAAAAGTGGCGCTAGATTTATAGTCTAGCGCCACTAGTAATTTTGAAGTTATGGTTTAGTTCGGTCTGTGTTCCATATCCACACGCTTCGCCCAGTTAGCCTGCAATGATGCAGCCAACTTCATATCTTTATTGTGCCATTCGTCGTGCCGTTTAAGTTTTTCCTTGTCATCAGCTGACATCACCTTCTCAGGCGCAATATTATCTGTTTTTATTTCTGTAACCGGTTTGGTATCACGAATAGCCATAGAAAAACCCCTTTTTAGCATTGCTTGACAAATATGTCCTCATTATATCACAAATGGAGGCGTTTTTAAATACGAATGACACGTTATCGCAACGATTTCAGCTAAAAAATGTTAATTTATTTGTGTTTTATGCAATAAATCTTCAATTATTTTAACGGTTTATTAACTTATCCTTGTTCTTTGCAAAGATTTATTATAAATAGGCACACTGGTTAATATATTAAGATACCCAGTATTAAGATACCCAGATTTTTATTGGGATAAAATTTATAATTAAGGAATAGTGAGATGGGTAATAGTAAATATATGGAAGATGACTCTAAAAGTGAATTTCCACAAAGAGAAATAATGAAACCAGTAGAAATCAATCGAATTCGAAACAGTTTTATAAGTGAGATATCCGCGTCTTCAGAAGAAGGCTATAAAAATGACCCAACAACTTTAGTACCTGTACCCTTAAGAAATGAAATGCAAGAAGTATTAGGTAATAAATTATACACATTAGGTAACACAGATTTGACGATGCCTAATATGGCAAATAACCCATTTAATATTAATACGCGTCCTAATAATAATGATAGTCCTTTTGTAAATAGAAACGACCCTAGTAAGCGCCGCCTACAAAAAATTTCGTTAAATAATATAATTGATAGTGAAATTGAAGGGTTGAAAGTGAATTGTAAAAAATTCATCTCGAAAATAGAGCAACCCCTGCAAACTTATAACTATGATATGACGGGTTTCCTTGTCGAGGAATTTCCGTTGAAATCAGCTGCCGTATCATCTTCTTTATTGCCAAGAGAAAAATCGAAACAAGAATACATTACTATAACTAAAGATGATGGTTCTGTAAGTTCTGTAACAGATTCTTTGAAACATCAAAGAGTTAGAAGTAGAAGTAGCAGTAGCAGTATTAGTAGTAGAAGTAGTAGAAGTAGTAGAAGTAGTAACTTAGACAAAGAATTGCAATATATATTGAATGTTGGACAATCGGGAAGAACTAGTAGTAAAAGCCGCAGTTAAATTTTTGTCATAAGTATAAAGTAGTTAATATTAAGACACCCATATCTTATTTGGGATAAAATTTATAATTAAGGAAGAGTGCTATGCAAGGAAAGAATCCATATAGAGATAGATTTGAGATAGGCAGCGAAGATTATAAAAGTAATTCTAATTACGCTGACGCGCTTATAGAAATTGTGGCTAGAAGGCCAATCGCTTTCTTAATAGATGAATCCACTAATACACTTAAAGATTTAGTAGACAAACTAAATCTTTGTAAAAATTCAGGAATACCTATTGTTTTGAATTCTAATAGTTTAGATGAATGCCTAAAACAAAGTTCTAGTGGAGACATACGCGAACGAAGAAAATCATCGGAGAAATTAAATTTGCTTTTGGAAGAATTAAATCGAGTAGTGAGTAGAAATCGTAAATGGCATGCTTATAAGGCTAAGAATACAGCTTATATATCAATGTTAAGCACAGATATGCAACAGTACCTCATAGATGAAAAATATCAAAAAACAACGCAAGGCGAAATAAGAGATAACTCTAATGTAAATCCAAACGTTGTTGTTGTTTTGCCTGAATACTCATTAAAGAAAACAACTCTAAAACCTCAGGAACAACAGCCGACAAAAATAACCAGAGAAAGATTTCTACCTTTGAATGACAGAACTCCTAACCCTTTCGGCACTATAGGTCCACGCAAGAAATTAGCTGGAGAAGTACCTAACCATAATCCTAGCAATTTCGCTGCTCAAATTGCACAAAGGCCAGTGCAGCAATCAAAATCATCTGCAATTTCTAGTGCAGTTTCAGTTGCGAATCCAAATAATGGAAATTCTAGATATTCTACAAAAACTAGCAGTGAAGATCTCGCCGATTCAACAGTGAAGTGCAACATGGATAAAGGAATTGAGGAAAGGAGTCAGGCAGCATAGAATACCTTAAGTTTCAAAAAAGGAAATTCTATGTATACCCACCTGACCCATGAGGAAAGATGC
>Ga0209297_1002363_pt1 | contig 10501 bp, 10 predicted proteins | sample S_130805_MF_Meta_FD_187322 | JGI IMG/M metagenome (GOLD analysis project Ga0209297, IMG submission 187322) | Freshwater microbial communities from Lake Simoncouche, Canada to study carbon cycling - S_130805_MF_MetaG (SPAdes) (version 2) | ecosystem: Environmental > Aquatic > Freshwater > Lake ... | reverse complement strand
CTGCAATCTGCGCTGCCGCTGGTGCGACACGCCGTATGCCTCATGGAACCCGGAGGGCGATGAGATGAGCATCGGGGACATCATCCAAGAGGTGCTGAAACATCCGGCCCGGCATTGCGTTCTCACTGGCGGAGAGCCGATGGTTGCGAAGGGAATCCATGAACTGGCCGCCGCGCTTCGGGCGGAAGGTCGGCACATCACCATCGAAACAGCCGGCACCATTTCTCCTGCAGGAATCGCCTGCGATCTGGCCTCGCTGAGCCCGAAACTTGCCAGTTCCACGCCCCTCGCGGGTGAGATCGACCAAGCCTGGATCGAGCGTCATGAGCGAACGCGCCTCCAGCCCGCGATCCTCCGCGAATGGATCGAAGCGGGAAATTATCAGCTCAAGTTTGTTTACACCGGCCCCTCGGACTTGATCGAAATAGACGCGCTCATCGAGTCCATCGGCATCCCTGTGCCCCCTTCAAAGATTCTTCTGATGCCCGAGGGAACCGATGAATCGCACATCGCCGCGAAGCAAATGGAACTCGTCAGCCTCTGCACGCAGCGTGGCAACCGCTACTGCGACCGGTTGCACATACGACTTTTTGGAAATACGAAGGGCACTTGATGCAGAAGGTTGTGGGAAAACTGGGGGAGGGCAGGCACCATTAACTTTCATTTTTACCGTGGACAGGAGTTCGCTCTTTTCAAAATTTCCCTCACTCATTCGGGGGAATCTTGATGGATGCTATTTGTAGCCTCAATGTAGAAACATGACCGCCACAATTCAAAAATGGGGTAATAGTTTGGCTCTGCGAATTCCCAAAGCTGTTGCCAAGCAAATTCAGATTCAGGAGGGCGATCCTGTGACTCTCAAAGTCGGGGCCTCGGGACTGACTGTGAAGGCCATTCCCAAGAGAATCGAGTTGGATGATCTGCTCCTTCAAGTGACGTCTGAAAACCTTCACACGGCAAGCGATTGGGGCGCGGACTGCGGGCGCGAGGTTTTACAGCCATGAAGGAGAAAAACCCACCCGTGCCTGAACTCGGGGAATTCGGATGGTTGGTGTTCGATCCCGAGGCGGGTCGGGAGCAATCTGGGCGACGACCAGCAATTGTTCTCAGTCACACCCGATACAATGAAAAGACGGGGTTGGCCGTTTTTTGTCCAATCACCAGCAAAATCAAAGGCTATCCCTTTGAACTTGCGGTGCCGGAGGGGTTGCCCGTGGGCGGCGTGGTTCTTTGCGATCATATTCGCTCCTTGGATTGGAAAGATCGTCGGTGGAAGCCCATTTGCAAGGCTCAACCGGGGTTCGTGCAGGAGATCATGGCGCGAACGATGACACTCTTTGATTTTCCGAGACTTTAGTTCGAGGCACGGGCCGAGGAGGACCTCGGCGTTCCTACATGACGAGGGCGGCATCACTTGGCGGATTCGCGTTCGTGAAGAGTGGTGAGGAGGAGCACCCAGAAGCACTGGATCAAGACGGCTGTTGGTAGCTGCAGCAAGGGTGGCATGAAGTAAACGAGGCAGACGCCGGGAATCCAGATGGCCCAGCCTGCGATTTGGGTGGGTAGCATTTTTTCCAGCACAAATTTCCAAGAGAAGACTTCGCGGGCGGTTTGTGCGTTGAGGCCTGAGGCGCGGAAGGCGAGGTAGGCGGTAGTGATGGGGTTTGCGAGGAAGGGGCTGTAGATGAACTGATCCACAAGCACCTTGGCTGCGATGATGTGCCAGGCATTTCCAGTCCCGAACCAATCGTTTTGGCATCTGTAAAAGAAGTCCACGAGCATTCCGAGCCCGGCCCAGAGGGGCGCAGCAGTGAGGAAATTCCAGAGATTGGCCAAACAGGGACGGCCTTTTTGAAAAAAGACAATGCGGAGCAGCTCGGGAAAAAGAGCCCCGGAGATGATGTAGGTAGCGAGGGAAAATCCATAGCTCAACTCCTGACGCAACTCCCCCACCCTTGTGAGGAAGGCCTGGGTGCCGTCGTGCAGGAGATAGGCTGCGAGGAAGCATAGCATGAGCGCCTGGAGCAGGAGACCCGGAAGCAGGTTGGCACGGGCGGCGCGGAGGCCGGTCTGAAAGGCTTTGCGAAAGGTCACGCGGCCCCCGATTCCAAGAAGAGAACTCCTGTGCGCCTGCGGGCGTGGTGATTGCCGGGAAGGCTCACTTTTGCGGGGCCATTGGCGGGATCGAGGAGGGAGAGAACGCGGATGGTTTCGGCATGGCCGACCTCGGGAACGCCACATTGACGCAGCCAGCGCAGAACGACGCGGGAGCGTAGGGCCGGATGCATGGCTCGCAGTTGCTTGCAGTCGAGTTGCGGGCCCACTTCGGGACATCCAATCCTCCTCCGAGCGGAGGATTTCGGCTGCGCGGAGGATGGCAGAGCGAGAGGAATCGCCCATGACCTCGGCCAGAAGCGGCATGACGCGGTGGCGGAGTTTGTTTCGAGTGTGCTCGAGTCCGGCATTCGAGGTATCCTCGCGAAAGCGGATGGCGTGACTCTTGCGGAAGGCTTCGATCTGGGTGCGGGTTACATCAAGGAGCGGGCGGTGAACGGTGCATCGGCCGAGTTGGGAAAGCGGTTTGATGCCTCCTAGTCCGGCTGCACCTGTTCCACGCAGGAAGTTAAAAAGACAGGTCTCCACCTGGTCATCGGCATGGTGGGCCAGCACGAGGTGCTTTGTTTTGGCGCGGGCGGAGCACTGCTCGAAGAAGGCCATGCGCAATTCGCGGGCAGCGAGTTCGAGGGATTTTTTTTGGGATGAAGCAAACTCCGCTGTGCGGGCACGGGCGTGCTCGAGGGGAATCCCATGCCTCCCCGCTTCGGCCACGACGAGACGGGCATCCGCATCGGAACTGCGACCTCGAAGGGTGTGGTTCAAATGGCAAACGACGAGGTTTTTGAATCCCACCGCCAGAAGAGCGTGAAGCAGAACCATCGAGTCGCGACCACCAGAGACGCCCACGAGAAGCTTTTTTCTTTTCGAGACGCCAGACATCGCCTCCGCGACGGCTGTCAGAACGGCATCGGAAGGCGCTTGGCTACTTGGAGATTTTCGAGGCACCGAAATAGGGTTGGAGCGCGGCGGGAATGTGAATGGAGCCGTCGGGCTGCTGACCATTTTCGAGAAGAGCGACATAGAGGCGGGCGAGCGCTGTGCCGGAGCCGTTGAGAGTGTGGCAGAAGCGGTTTTTGCCGTCCTCGCCCTTGAATCGGAGGTTCATGCGGCGGGCCTGGAAATCCTCGAAATTCGTGCAACTGGAAACTTCCAGATAAGCATTCTGGCCGGGCGCCCAGACTTCGATGTCGTAGGTCTTGGCGGCGCCGAATCCCATATCGCCCGTGCATAGCTCGATGACGCGGTAGTGGAGACCGAGTGCTTGGAGAACGCGCTCGGCATCGGCGGTAAGGGCTTCGAGTTCGGATGCTGACTGCTCGGGCGCGCAGATTTTCACCAACTCAATTTTATCGAACTGGTGCATGCGGATAAGTCCACGCGTCTCCCGACCGGCGGATCCCGCCTCGCGCCGGAAGCAGGGCGTGTAGGCGGCGTATTTGATCGGAAATTCAGCGGCGTTCACGATCTCCTCACGGTGAAGATTCGTCACAGGAACCTCGGCGGTGGGAACGAGAAAAAGCCCACCGCCATCGATGCCATACATGTCCTCTTCGAATTTCGGCAACTGGCCTGTGCCGACCATGCAATCCCGCTTCACAACGAAGGGTGGACTGACCTCGGTGTAACCGTGGTCGCGGGTGTGGAGATCGAGAAGGAAATTCAGAAGCGCCCGCTCGAGCTTTGCGCCTTGGCCCATGTAGACGGAAAATCCACTGCCGCTGATTTTGACGGCACGGTCGGGGTCGATGAGACCGAGCCCCTCGGCAAGTGCGACATGGTCCTTGGGATTGGAAATTGCGGGTTTTTCTCCATGAACGCGCACCTCGGGATTGTCGGCGGCCTCTTTTCCAAGCGGCACGGCGGGCTGGGGAAAGTTCGGGAGCACAAGCAGCAGGGCTGTTTGCTCGTCGGAGAGGGCGTTTGATTTCTCGGTGAGAGCCTGCATCTCGTCGGCGAGGGATTTCACCTCGGCCTCCAATGCTGCGGAATCTTGCTTCTGGGCGCGGAGCTTGCCGATTTCCTTGCTCAGGCGGTTGCGCTCGCTCTGGAGACCTTGCAAGCGGGTTTCCGCCGACCGCCGCTCGGCGTCGATGGCGAGGATGGTGTCGATCGTTTGAGAATAGTCGGCATTGCGTGACGCGAGGCGGGACTTGGCGAGGTCGGGTTGCTCCCGAAGATAGCGGATATCAAGCATGGGTTGGACAGAATGAATAAAATGGTCAGAATGCCGAGAGCAAATTCAAGAACAGATGTCAGCGCAATTCCGCGATTACTACCAAACCCTCGGAGTCTCCAAAACCGCAACCCAGGCCGAAATCAAATCCGCGTTCCGCAAACTCGCGCGTCAGCACCATCCCGACACGGCCAAGGACAAGAAAGCGGCGGAGGAGAAATTTAAGGAAATCAACGAAGCCTACGAGGTGCTCGGCGATCCCGAGAAACGCAAACGCTACGATGAATTCGGCGCGGATTGGCAGCACGGACCGCAGCAGAGGGGCGGCTGGCAACGACCTCCCGGAGCGGGTGGTTTCGCAGGAAAACGAGGCGCGGCGGCCTTCGAGGAGGACATCCAATTCGGTGGAACGGGCTTCAGTGACTTTTTTGAGCAAATGTTCGGCGGTCGCCGTGGCACGAGGGCTGGCTTTGAAGAAGCGCCACAACGAGGCCAGGACGCGGAGGCAGATATTCTGGTGACTTTGGAGGAGGCCTTGAATGGCTCCTCGCGACCGGTTTCCTTCCGCCGGGGCGGCTCCAAGAAAATAGAAACCTTCACGGTTAAAATTCCCAAGGGCATTCGCGATGGCCAACGCATCCGCCTGGCTGGACAAGGCGGCACCGGGGCCTCCGGAGGAGGTGCGGGGGACCTCTACCTGCGGGTCAAATACCAACGCCATCCCGACTTTGAAATCGAGGGTGCCAATCTCAATTACGACCTTGAGATTCCTGCATGGGATGCCGTCCTTGGCTGCACGGTCACCGTTCCTACGCTAAGCGGCCGCGTGAAGCTCAAGATCCCCGCTGGCACGCAATCGGGCAAAAAATTTCGACTCCCCAGCATGGGCATGCCACTGAATGCCGAAACGCGAGGCGACCTTTTCGCCGAGGTGCGCATCACAGTGCCGGAATCACCCGGCGAAAAAGAAAAAGTCCTCTGGGAAACGATTGCCGATTTTCACAAGGCCTGATTGGCAGAGCCGCGCGGGCCGAATCACTTGGCTCCCGGTATGACGATGAGAGCGGGTTTTGAATCCTTCGGAGGCGAGGTTTCGCGGGTCATGTAATTCCCACCGAGTTGGCTTGTGGACCAGCTTGCACCTGAGTTCGAGCGCGTTTGATAGGAATTCCCAAGCGGCGAAGTGGTGAGGGTTGTGCCACTGGAGGAATCGCGGGTTATGTAGCTGTTGCCGAGTTTTGTTGTTGTCTGGGTTTGGCCGTTCGGCCCTTGAGTGACATAGCTGCTCCCCACCTTCGTTGTGCGCCAAGTATTGCCCGAGTTGTCGCGGGTGATTGTTGTGCTGCCAAGTTGGCTCGTTGAGAAGGATTGTCCGGTGGATGTGCGGGTCACTTGAGAATTACCAAGCGGCGAAGTGGTGGACTGGCCGGAACCCGCCACCGGGATGATGAGCGGCGGGCGGGATGGCTCCTTGTCTTTTGCCAAAGCAATCTGAACGACGGGGAGGAGAAAAAGTGCCACAGTGATATTCAGCCATTTCATGGATTCAATATCGGTGTTTTTGAGCAAACGGGCAGCGTTTTTCTCGATCAGGTTCCTGAAAGCCGATAGGAAGTCGCGCATGTCGAAAACCGCGATCATCATACCTGCCCGCTGGGCCTCGAGCCGACTTCCCGGCAAACCCCTGCTCGACCTTGGCGGAAAGCCCCTCGTGCAACATGTCTGGGAGCGCTGCCAAAAGGTCCGCGAAGCCCATGAGGTCATCATTGCCACCGATGATATGCGAATCGCTGAAGCCGCCTTTGAATTCGGTGCCGAAGTGGCACTCACTTCGCCAAAGCACCCGAGCGGCACCGACCGCATCGCCGAGGTGGCCAAGAAGCTGGTTGGTTTTGAGGTTATCCTGAATGTGCAGGGAGACGAGCCCTTCATTGAACCGGCCTTGATCCGCCGACTCATTGAAGTTCTTCAAAAGGAAAAAGCCCTCGCCATGTCCACCGCAGCCTGTCCGCTTGCGCCCGGCGAATTGGAAAATCCCAACTGCGTGAAAGTGGTCACTGGCATCACCGGCGACGCCCTTTATTTCTCCCGCTGCCCGATCCCGTGCGACCGCGATGGCGACACGAACCCCGCCCGCCTGCGCCACCTCGGCATCTATGGATATCGCAGGAAGTTTCTGTTGGATTTTGTGAAGTGGAAGCAAACGCCTCTGGAAAAATCCGAAAAACTCGAGCAACTCCGGGCCTTGGAACACGGCGCAAAAATCCGCGTCATCAAAACCAAGGCGGCAGGCCCCGGGGTCGATACCGAGGACGACGCCAAAAAGGCCGCGAAACTTTTGGCAAACGGCCGCAAGAAATCCTGAGTCCTAACCTCCCCAGCGGGCTCCCTCGCTGAGGGTAGGCGTCCAATTTCGGAGGTGGCCGTAGGAGTAATCCGTCTTGCCGATGGCTCCAATCATCCGCTTGCCCGTCGCGCGCTTCCATTTCTTGCTCATGCTTTCACCGGTGTGGCAGCTCCAACTTTTGATGAAGGCATCGCGAGTGAAGATATCCCTGTGGACGCGGCCGAGTTCGTTTTCATGCAACCAGCTTTTGGATCCGCTATCGATTTCGTTGCTGTAGTCGAACATCCAGCACGCCCGGTTTGAGTGTCCGTAGTATTCAAAATTCGCAATCTTCACGCGATCCCTCGGCTGTCCGGCATTCAAATACTCAATGAGTTCATCGCCCTCATCAAACCACACGAGGTTCACGCCGAATTTGTCCCGCACGGAGACGATGTTTGCGATGAGGTCCTGCTTATCCTGTCTGGAAGCGCGGCGCAGGTAGCTTGGCTTGTGAACGAGCCAGGTGATTTTTGCACCTGAGCCGACCTTGACTTGAATTTCCTGTATGCGAACTCTGGCCGAGCGAATGAAATTTCCCCACCAGCGGTCATGGGGTTCCGCCTTGAACTTCTCCCACTCCTGCAAGGACGGCCCTCCGCTGACGAGGATAAACTCGCGTTCCACTTCGGCCCTCGCTGTGAGCAAGCCGACCATAAAAACCAGTGCCAGTAATCGAAGCATGCCGACAGGTTTGGCACAGACGCCGATTGATCAAGAATATTTCCGCTGCGCGAAATGCCTCCAGCAACTTTTGCTGATCATATCGCCGCATTGCTGTATGAGTTTCGGGCATGGAATTCATCCCTCTCCTCGCGCTGGGCGCCTCGCTTCTCACCTTGCTGGTATCACTGTTTTTGCTGCAGCTCCGGAACAAGGACAATGCCCGCTTGGCGGAAACCCTGCGCGAGCAATTCGCGCAACATCAGAACACAAGCCGCCAGGAACTCACTCAAACCCTCGATCTCACGCTGCGCCAGAACTCCGAACCCGTCCGCGAGGCACTGGGAACCCTCTCGCAATCCACCAACACGCTGCGGGATTCCCTCGAAAGATCGGTCACCAAATCTTTCGAACTCCAGAACCAACAGCTCGAGGGATTCCGAAACCAACTCGACAGACTCACACAAACGAACAGCGAGAAACTCGAAACGCTCCGAACCTCTGTGGAGGCCAAGCTCGCGAGCCTGCAGCAGGACAACAACGCGAAACTCGAAGCCATGCGGGCCACGGTCGAGGAAAAGCTCCAAACCACACTGGAGCGGCGTCTGGGCGAGTCCTTCAAGCTCGTCAGCGACAATCTGGACAAGGTTCAAACCGCCATGCTCAACATGCAAAGCCTCGCCGAGGGAGTCGGAGACTTGAAGCGCGTCATGACGAATGTGACCCGCCGTGGCGCTTGGGGAGAGTTCCAGCTCGCCACGATTCTTGAGCAATTCCTCAGTCCTCAACAATACGACACCAATGTCGCCACCAAAGGCGGTCCCGAGCGCGTGGAATTCGCCGTCAAACTTCCCGGCCGCTCCAGCGATGGATCCACCGTTTGGCTCCCCATCGACGCCAAGTTTCCCAAGGAGGATTACGAGCGCCTTGTCGCCGCATCGGAAAATGGTGACGCTGCCGAAGCCGAGAATGCCGCCCGCCAGCTGGAAATCCGCATCAAATCAAACGCCAAGGACATTCGGGAAAAATACCTCAACCCACCGGCGACCACCGATTTTGCAATCATGTTCCTGCCCACCGAGGGCCTCTACGCCGAAGTCCTCCGTCGCCGTGAACTCGCCGAAAGCATCCAACTCGAGCACCGCGTCGTCATCGCCGGCCCGACAACACTCGTCGCCCTCCTCAACAGCCTTCAAATGGGCTTCCGCACGCTGGCCATCGAGCAACGCTCCAGCGAGGTCTGGCAAACACTCAGCGCCGTCAAAACCGAATTCTCAAAGTTCGGCACCGTGCTCGAAAAGGTGAAAAGCAAACTCCAGTCGGCCACGAACGAAATCGACCAGGTCGGCACACGCACCCGCGCCATGCAACGCCAACTCCGCAATGTCGAATCGGCCACGGAGGAGGCCTCCAGCGCCCTCTTCGCCCAGGAACCCGAATTCCTGCCGCCGCCGGATTCGCCAGAGACCGTGTGATGCAAGAATGCGGAGATGCGTTTTTTCAGATTTTCCCCTTGTCAAACGAACACCCCCGCGCTTTAGTGCTCCTCCCTTTCGATCCTGAGTAGCTCAGTGGTAGAGCGGTCGGCTGTTAACCGATTGGTCGTAGGTTCGAGTCCTACCTCAGGAGCCACTTTTTTTGAGTGGCATTCCCTCCAGAGAAACCGCATCAAGTCTACCTCTGCGGGCGTTTGGTTTTTTTGGAAGCGGCAACAAGCGGTTTTTTTTGAGGACATAAATTTGTCACCTCGTTCGCTTTTACCCCTCAGCGACTGCCTTTCTTCTTCACTCCCTCCTCCATGTCAAATCGCGCGGCGTGTTTTGTGTCTTGCGCCCTTCCAACGATCACGCTTCGGTTCCGGAGGCTTGCTCGGGGGAGAGTTTGGCGGCTTCGGCGAGGTTGTCGCTGTCCGTGTCGAGGTCAGGCTGATCGACCGCTTCGCAAGCTTCGTTGTCATCATCAAAAGCAATCTCATTTTCGGAAACTCAGCGGCGATCTTCATGCCCCTGCCGAGTCAGTAAAAACGGCACCTCACACACTCGGTGCGTCTCAGCCTTTACAAGTTAAATAAAGCACTTTATTATCTGCTTACAGGTAAGCCGTGAGTGCCTTAGGGGTGTCGGACATTTAATTAATTATGACGGCATTTCGCTCGTATGCCACCAGCGAGCCCTCGAACCACGGAGGTGGCACTTTTAAGATTTTGGATTTCAAATTCCAGACTCCGTTGGCATTCGGTGTCGGCCTCCTGCCCTGAGTGCCACAGGCATGTGGGACTCCTTTCGGGGAGCCACTAAATTTTTAGTGGTTCTCCCCCTCAGAAACCGCATCAAATCTACCTCTGCGGGCGTTTGCAGTTTTCTCATAATGCAGCGACGCAAGCGCGGCCGTGGAAAACATCAGCTTTCCGCTTCTCTCAATTTGCTGTGAAAAACTTCGTAAATCCATTTTCTCGGCCCCGCATATACGCAGGTGATGACCTGCTCGCCGTCGATCCTGTTGTAATCGAAAATGACGCGATGCGAACCGACGCGCAGGCTATGGAAGCCTTCCTAATCATCGGTTAAGGATTTGATCTTTCCCCGCTCGTTGGACAATCCCTTGATCGCCACTTTCAAGGCATGCCGAGGTTGGGGCGGGAGACTTCTCAAATATTCAAGAACCTCCTCTTGAATTTTGACACGAATCATAGCGAGTCCAGCGCGGCCAAATCATGGTAAACCGCTTGGCCTTGCCTGTGCTTGCGGATGGCTTCCATCGCCTTCGGGTCGGCCAGGATTTCCATGGTCTCCGCTATGGCTTCCATCCGGTCTATGGAGACCAGCACGGCCACCGCCTTGCCTTGATTGGTGATGGTGACCAGATGGTCCTGGCACTCTTTAATCACGGCGGAAAACTTTTGCTGTGCGGTTTTTATCGTGTAGGTGTCGGACATGGGATCTTGGTAATCCTTTTTTTAGAAAAGGTAATCCTTTTTTAAGAAACCGCAATCGCTTGAAAAGACATGCGCTGACTTGGGGAAAAGTCTTGAGCCGCCATCCCGCCGATCAGGCGTTGTCCTTCCAATTCGAGTAAGGATTTTTTGCGAGGCAGGAATTGTAGTAGCGCGCCTCGTGGGAGACTTCCTGCCCGACCCAATCGGGGATTTTGACCGGTTGGTC
>Ga0209297_1002360_pt1 | contig 10505 bp, 10 predicted proteins | sample S_130805_MF_Meta_FD_187322 | JGI IMG/M metagenome (GOLD analysis project Ga0209297, IMG submission 187322) | Freshwater microbial communities from Lake Simoncouche, Canada to study carbon cycling - S_130805_MF_MetaG (SPAdes) (version 2) | ecosystem: Environmental > Aquatic > Freshwater > Lake ... | reverse complement strand
TAGAGAAATATTTATTCCAGCCAATATGGTTAACTTCCAAACGCAGCGCCTCACCTGTTTTATTGCTAACCAGCGCGGTATATATATCTGTATTTTGGAGGGCAATTAAAACCTCCTCAGCATCTTCAAGCGGGGTTAGTTTCTCCAAATGCACCCGCCTAAAACTTTTAAAATATATCTCACCAGCTTCCTCCCACCTATCGCCAAATATTTCCGGGAAAGAATCACGCATTGAGCGATGCACACGCTCTTTCGTTTCCTCAAAACTCCAAGGCTCATGCCCCATAGCTGCAAAAGTTTCACACATTGCTTGATAAATAGTCGGCCATGTATCTGCTAGAGTATTATCCCAGTCGAATAATATTGCTTTTGGTTTTGTCAATTTCATCTCATTATTATATTATTTTGTTATTCTAAGCGAAGCAAATAATCTAGTAGCCACAATAGCTACGCGAGGTAATAACAGTTATGACAATTGTTTTTCAACATAATTTTTATATAACTTCATTAGCTCCTGAATTTCATGGCAAACTTCGCCGCCACCTATTTGTACTCCATTAACCTTTGTCACTGGCAAAATATGCTTAGTGGTTGAACTTAAAAACGAACCTCTGGATTCCATCAATTCTGATAAAGTAAATGCGCTTTCTTCTACCTTAAAACCAGCCCGCCTTGCCACCTTTAATACACCATGCATTGTAATACCCCATAATATAAGGTTATTAAGTGGATGGGTACGCAGTACTCCGCTTCTATCAAAAATGAAGAAATTCGAGGAACTAGCCTCAGTTATAAGGCCACTATCCTCAATTAAAACCGCCTCCGCTGCATTTTGCTCGCTGGCTAGCTGTTTTGCAAGAATATTAGGCAGTAGCGAGATAGTTTTAATATGGCGCATTTTCCACCTGATATCAGGCATGGTTATAACTGAAACGCCATTTTTATATTCCAAATTAGTTGGAAAAACCGGAGCAGCCGCTGTCATCACAACTGATGGTGTTACATTGCCTTTGGGGAAATTATGTGCACGCGGCGCAACACCGCGCGTAATTTGTATATAAATAGATGCATCATCAAGGGAATTTTTATCAATTAACTCCCTTACAGTAGCAAGCAAAGAATTATCATCAAATGCATAGGAAATACGCATTTCAGAAAGGGAGCGGCGCAGCCTTGCACAATGCAAATCCCAATCTATAAGGATATTATTTTTTGCCAGCACCACCTCATAAACACCATCAGCAAACTGGTAGCCACGGTCATCAATATGGATATAAGCATTTTCGTGGTTTAGGAAACTTCCATTAACATATGATATTTTGGGCATTCTCAACAAACTCTAGAAAAATTCAAACTTAACAAAAAATACGCTTTCAACTTTCTTCACCATGTTAGCCTGGCTTAGTATTATCAGGCTATCTTTTGCCTGTATAACGGTATCTTTATTAGGCACGATGATCTCTTCACCACGTTTAATAAGGCCAACAACTATACCATGTGCAAAACCAAGGCTTTCAATTGTTTTGCCAACAACATGAGAAGCTTCTACCGCTTCAGCCTCTATAATTTCAGCCTTACCCTTACAAATTGAGTGCGCCGAAAGTATACGTCCTTTCCTGATATGTTGCAAAATGCCAGAAACTGTAATTTCCCTTGGATTTACAGCAACATCTATTCCCAGCGAAGAAACCAGCGGCGAATAAGACGCAGTGTTGTTAACAAGCGCCACCACGCGCTTAGCACCGAATCTTTTTGAAAGCAGTGAAGCCAGTATATTCACTTCATCATCATTTGAAACGGCAATAACTGTTTCGGATACTGCAACATTTGCCTCGTCCAATATTTCCTGCGATAGCGCATCACCATTTATGACTGTTGTGCGGTCAAGCAGGCCAGCAATATATTCCGCCCGTTCTTTATCAACTTCAATTAACTTAACCTTAACATCCTGCTCTTCTTTTTCAAGATATTGAGCAAGGTATAAACCAATATTCCCGCCCCCAATTATTATGATGCGCCGCGCCTCTCGCTCCTCATGCCCAAAAAGTGACATCGCCACCTGGACATTTTTTGTATCACACGCAAAATATATCTCATCATCTTCAAGCAGCTCTAGCCCCTCTGCAAAAACCATGAAATTATTTCCACGCATCAAACCTAATATTGAAACCTGTATTTCAGAAACCTTACTGGCAATGCGCTGCATAGACATATTAATCATCGGGCAATCAAGCGTACAGCGCAACCCTATAACCTTAATTGTTCCGCCCGCAAGTGGAATTGTATCAACGGCGCCTGGCACATGCAGCCTGTTTATAACAGCTTCTGCCACCGCCTGCTCGGGAGAAATTATGAAATCAATCGGTAAGTTATCTTGCCTGTAGAGTCGCTTCCATTTTGGCTGGAGGTAATTCTGGTTTCTGATACGCGCAATTGTGGTGGGTATATTAAACAATGAGTGTGCAACCTGGCAAATTACCATGTTTACTTCATCTGATCTTGTAACAGCTATAATCATATCCGCATTAGCTGCACCAACTTCATCCAAAACTGTTGGCAGCGATGCAAACCCAACCCGGGCTTTCACATCCAGCATATCACTTATTTTACTAATTAGCTCAGGGGATTGATCTATAACGGTAACATCATTATCTTCCATAGAAAGATATTTTGCTATAGATGTTCCCACCTGCCCTGCGCCACAGACAATGATTCTCATTCTATTTGCTAACCATTAAGCCACACACTCCTCTTCGGGCACTTCCTGCAATTCCTTGTTTTTTACTCCAAGGCTTTTCAGTTTCCTGTGGAAAGCAGATCTCTCCATTCCTATAAACGTAGCCGTTTTGGATACATTACCACCAAACCTATCAAGCTGTGCTGCAAGATATTCTGTCTCAAAAATTTCCCTCGCATCACGCAATGGCAACCCCATTACATCAGCACTACCTCCGAAACATCCAACCAGTGGGTTTGAAGACAATAATTCAGGAGGAAGCATTGAGGAGGTAATTTGGTTGCCTGTCGCATCTGGAGACATAATTAGCAACCATTCGATAACGTTACGTAGTTGCCTTATGTTACCGGGCCACTCGTAAACTTCCATAGCAGCTATAGCATTTTCGCTTAATTCTTTTAGAGGAAGACCTAAGCTTTCTGAACATTTAGACATAAAGTAATTTGCAATTGCACCAATATCACTTTTCCTCTCCTTAAGCGATGGTACTTTTATCGTAACAACGTTCAAGCGATAATATAAATCTTCCCTGAACCTTCCCAATGCAATTTCTCTTTGCAAATCTTTATTTGTGGATGCAATTATTCTTACATCAATATTTACACGCTTATTACCGCCCAAACGCTCGAAGCTTCCTTCTTGAAGGATGCGCAATATTTTCCCTTGTGTGCCAAACGGCATATACGCCACTTCATCCAGGAACAATGTTCCACGATGGGCATTTTCTAATATGCCTGTTTTACCATCACCACTATGTGCACTTGAATCTTCCCTACCGAATAATTCTTCTTCAACTTTTTCTGCTGAAATAGTTGAGGCATTAAGTATCACAAAAGGATGGCTAGCGCGTTTTGATTTTTGGTGAATTAATCTTGCAACAACTTCTTTACCAGAGCCAGCCGCACCGTTAATCATTACACGGCTTTCAGTGTGAGCAACTTTCTCTATAACCTGACGGAGAGTAACGACGGCAGCAGAATCGCCTACCAGATGGTTTTCAAATACCGCCTTTTTCAATTCTTCATTTTCATTCTTTAATTTTGCCGTCTCAACTGCGCGCTTAACAAGACGCAAAATTCTATCTTCCTTAAATGGCTTTTCAATGTAATCATAAGCCCCTAGGCGGATTGAATTTATCGCTGTTTCAATATTCCCATGACCACTTATCATTATAACCGGAAGGTTAGGATATCTTTTCTTGATAATCTCTAAAACACCAAGACCATCCATTTCACTGCCCTGTAGCCATATATCAAGCACCACAGCAGCCGGAACACGCTCTTTTATTGCTTCAAGGGCGCTTGTACTATCGCCTACAACCCTTGTTTTATAACCATCATCGCTCAATATATCAGATACAAGCTCTCTTATATCCTGCTCATCATCTACTATAAGTACATCAAGTGACATAATTTGCCATTCTCCAAAAACTTTGTGATGGTTTGTATGGCAGGAATATAGATTTTATATAATAAACCCTATACCTAACCACCTATAACTTAACTAAAGGAAAACTTAAATAAACGCAAGCCCCTCCGCTAACATTTTTAAATTCCACAGTACCCCCATGATCTTCAACTATTTTTTTCACTATTGCAAGGCCAAGTCCTGTGCCTTTGCTTTTTGTTGTCACATAAGGCTCTGTGATACGCTCTTTAATTTCACTGGCGAAACCTTTGCCATTATCTTTTATAGAGATACCGCACTTATTCATAACTTTTGAAATCTTAACCTTGATAATTCCCTTTTCAAGCTTTTTATCAACTGCTTTGCGTTCCATGATTGATTCTTCAGAATTTTTTATAAGGTTGGTCAGAACCTGTGTGATTTGACCCGCATCACAATTCATTATTATCGGCTGTTTTGATATGCTTTTTTCAAACTCTATGCCTTTTACAATTCCTTCACGCGCGAAAATTATATCCTCAACAATTTCACACATATTATTACTTTCAAAAACAGGAGCCGGTATGCGTGCAAAATTAGCAAATTCATCGACCATTCCACCAATCGAACTGGCATTCCTGGCGATAGTGTTTACATACCTATCAAAAGTTTCCTGGTCCTCAACCTGAGCACTATATTTTTTCTTAAGCCTCTCTGCAGCAAGCTGAATTGGTGTAAGCGGATTTTTTATTTCATGGGCAATACGCCTTGCCACATCCGCCCAGGCAACACGCCTTTGCGCTGAAATCAATTCATCACGTTGGCGTCCAAGCTGTTCTGTCATTCGGTTAAAGGCGCGGGCAAGTGTTGCCATTTCATCATTAACATGCCCTTGTTTTACCCTTGCGGTTAGATCGCCTTTTTTAACCTGTTCGGTTGCCTCAAGAAGGGAACTTATAGGCTTCACCAAATAAACAGCAAACACAAACCCCACCCAAGCAGTTGCCAACAGCAGCAGAAGCGATACTATCACAAACACTACGAAAAACTTAATTTGTAACTTCGATATATTATTCCTAAGGCTTTTATATTCAGCGGCAGCCCCTTCGGTTGATTCGATATAATTTATAATTTTATTATCAACAAACCTGCCAACAAGAAGATAGGTATCAAAAAAATTATCCAGACGAATAAGTGCAATAACGCGGTCATCCTTATCGCTTGTGATGGTAACCAGTTCGCCTTTTTCCGCCCTTTCAATTACATCTTTTCCAAGGGACTGTAAATCAAGTTGCAGTGAAAAACTTAAGCTGGTTGCGGCTACAATATTCACCTTGCTATAACCAATTTTTTGGAAGACTAACGCTTCGGGAAGCTTCCTAATAACCGCCAGGAAAGATAGCTTCTGGCTAAATGAACCAAGGTCGTTGGAAAGGCTGAGCGCATCGCGGTTTATATCACTAGCCATACCGGCAACGTCTGCGCGGATAATATTTTTATTTTCCTCAAGGTAGGAACGCGCAATATCAACAGACCCATCAATTGCCGTACTTACCTTATTATTGAACCATGATTGTATTCCATAATTAAAGAAAATTGCTGATGAGATAACCATGATTATAGTTGGCACCATAGCTACCAGCGAGAACATCATCACAATGCGTGTTTGCAGGCGCGAGCCAATAATCCCCCTGCGCCGCTCCATTATAAGCCTAGCCAGCCTTCTTGTTATAAGAAAGGCTAGTGATAGCAATAGAATAAGGTCAATAATGATAAGCCAAACAATACCATTCTGGTTTGATTCAACGGGATTCTGGCTATTGGCAATCGAAAAATATGTGGCAATAATAGAGCAAGTACTTGCAACAGCGAATATAAGCGCCAGATTGCGCGAGCGGGTGATTCTTTTTGCAAGTTTTAATAACTTGTTCAAGAATATAGTTTTGGTTCTATTTGGCATCAAGCGCTTTTCTCGAAAAACTCCGTCACTAAATCTTTTACAACAACTGGGCTATTTTCCTTGTTCATTTTATTGCGAAATTCCGCACCACCATGCATCCCTGAGCTATACCAACCTAGGTGCTTGCGGGCAAATTTCACACCAACATCACGCCCGTAATGTTCCAGCATTTCATCATAATGTGCAAGAACTATCGTTAATTTTTGTTCATTTGTAGGGTTGGGAAGTTTTTCGCCGGTTTTTAGATAATGGTTCGCCTGGTTAATGAACCATGGCCTGCCATAAGCGCCGCGGCCAATCATAACGCCATCCGCACCTGATTCGTGCATTGCGGCATCTATATCTTCATATGTTTTTATATCGCCATTCACAATCACCGGAATTGTAAGTACATCCTTAACATTACGAATGAAACCCCAGTTGGCATTGCCATTATACATTTGGCAACGTGTGCGGCCATGCACTACTACCATTTTTATACCAACATCTTCAGCCGCTTTTGCTAGAGATGGGGCATTAAGGTTTTCTGTATTCCAACCCATACGCATTTTAACAGTGACTGGAATTTTTACAGCATTTACAACAGCTTCTAGAATTTTTATCGCCTTGCACTCATCTTTCATGAGCGCCGAACCTGCAAAGCCATTAGTAACTTTTTTAACCGGGCAACCAAAATTTATATCGATTATCTTTGCGCCCAAATCCTCATTTAATTTTGCTGCCTCCGCCATAACATCCGGCTCATTTCCGGCAAGTTGTACTGATGTTAAATCCTCATTATCCGCAACTTCGCACTTCATCATGCTCTCACGAGTTTGCAAAATCATTGCGCGGCTGGCTATCATTTCCGAAACAAGCAGCCCAGCGCCAAAACTCTTAACCAGCTTACGAAATGGCTTATCAGTCACCCCCGACATAGGCGCGAGTATTACATTTTCTTCAATTTTGAAATTTCCAATTGTTATGGACATTGTTTAGTTATCAGTTGTCAGTTTTAGTTGTTAGTGTTAGTTGTTAGTTTAAATTTACAACGAAATGTCACGCACTATATACTATTTACCAATAACTGGCAACTAACAACCTAAACTAACAACTGACGATGACAAAATACAATACAATTGCCCTAATAGTAGCCGCTGGTAGTGGGGAAAGGCTTGGAGGAAACGTCCCCAAACAATATCTCAATCTTTCCGGCAAACCAATTCTACGCCACTCTGTGCAGACTTTTTTAAACCATCCTAGAGTTGATGCAGTATGCGTTGTCTACAATCCTGAATTCCAGGAGTTATATAATAATGCGGTTGACGATTTATCAATTCTTCCGCCAGTTTCAGGCGGAAAAACAAGGCAGGAATCAGTACGCCTTGGGCTGGAGAATATTGAAAAATATGCGCCTCAAAAAGTGCTCATACACGATGCAGCAAGGCCTTTGGTAGATAACCGCATTATATCAAATATTATTGACGCGCTCGATTCTTCAACCGGAGTAATTCCAGCAATTGCTGTGGATGACACAATTAAAACTGTAGAGAACGGCAAAATTATCAGCACCCTTCCCCGCGAAAAATTAATGCGCGCACAAACCCCACAAGGCTTTGTTTTTAGTGAGATTGTTTCGGCAAACAATGCCGTGAATCGTGAACCGTGTTCCGTGAATAATACCGAACCACGAAACACGAACAACGCACCACCTATTTTCACAGACGATGCCTCCCTTTTCGAGCATATTGGTAAACCAGTTTCCATTGTTGCAGGTTCACAAAATAACTTTAAAATCACAACTTATGAAGATTTAAAACGGGCAGAGATTGTTATGGCAGATATGTTTGAAACACGTGTTGGCATGGGGTTTGACGCGCATAAATTCTGCGCCCCAAAACAGCAAAATAATAACCATATTATGCTTTGCGGCACTCCCGTCCCCCACGAATTTAGCCTTGAGGGACATTCTGACGCTGATGTAGGCATCCACGCTAGTGTTGATGCTATTTTAGGGGCAATCTCTGCAGGTGATATAGGCACGCATTTTCCGCCAAGTGAGAAAAAATGGAAAGACGCTGATTCGAGTATTTTTCTTGCCCACACAGCTAAACTTTTAAGTGAAAATGAAGCGCAAATAATAAACCTCGATGTAACTATAATTTGTGAAAAACCAAAAATATTACCACACAGAGAAAAAATGTGCGTGCAACTTGCAAAAATACTTGGTATTCAAAATTCCCGTGTTAGTGTAAAAGCCACAACAACTGAAGGTATGGGCTTCACAGGCCGTAGCGAGGGAATTGCGGCGCAGGCTGTGGTTAGTATAAGGGTAAAAATTTAAGATTAAAATTATAAATCTTAAATATAAAATCTAAATAAATGATAAGTTATGAATGATAAAACTGAAGATAAAAACATACCCTGGAATCATCCTGCATTCCTTATAGCTACTTGGTTCGGGGCAGGAAAAATACCATTTGCACCGGGTACAATGGGCAGTTTGGCAGCATTCCCATTATTTATTCTATCACATTTCCTATTATGCCTGGCTAAAAGTGAAAGCTCATTCCACTATGTCTATATTACATTTTTGGTTGTCTTATTCATTATTGGGCAATGGGCAAGTAATGTTTACATGAAAAAAACTGGTCGGCAAGATCCTGGCGAAGTTGTAATTGACGAAGTTGTAGGGCAATTAATAGTTTGGTTTGTTGCATTCTCTATCTTTTCACCATTTTTGGGTATTTACGATATTCTTTATGGCTCAGCATCAGAGCGCTCGCAAACCGCGAGTGTGGAATCGTTGCTTGAACTCACCTCAATACCAGCAATAATGGCGGGTTATATAGCAATTTTGCCGCCTTCTTACCTCGTTGGATTTTTATTATTCCGCCTGTTCGATATATGGAAACCTTTCCCTATAAGATGGTGCGACAAAAACATAAAAGGTGGCTTTGGCGTTATGTTTGACGATGTTTTTGCGGCGATTTATGCCTGTATTGTTTTATGCATAATGATAATGGTTTTTCTTGTGTTCTTTGTGCATCCTATATCTAAACCATCAGAGCAGGAAAATCCATCCTCCGAAACCGAAATTGTGCCTTAATATGCTCCCTGATTCGTTAATTGCCAAGTCAGCCGAATTGATAAACGCATTGAAGAAAAATAAAATGCGCCTTGCAACGGCTGAAAGTTGCACTGGAGGGCTTATATCCTCTGCAATCACTGAAATAGCTGGTGCATCATCGGTATTTGAACGTGGATTTATAACCTATTCAAACCAATCAAAAATTGACCTACTGACAGTACCAACTTTTTATATCGATGACTATGGTGCAGTGAGCATGGAAGTGGCCTTGGCGATGGCTGAGGGTGCGCTTTTAATGTCCCGTGCCGATATTAGCATTTCAGTAACCGGCGTTGCAGGTCCAGATGGCGGCACAGAAGACAAACCAGTTGGCACTGTGTTCATAGGTTGCGCCAAGAAAAATTCTGATACAACTTATAAACAATTTTTATTCAAAGGCGATAGAAATAGCATCCGCCTTCAAGCAGCTGAAGCCGCCATTACACTTGCTCTTAACGCATTGTAATATAACCAAATAACCCACTGATAGCAAATATACATATATAAAGTCAACACCTAAGAAACAACCATTGCCATAAGGCAACTAAATGTGTTGACGAGGGGTAATTAATACTATATAAGGTTCCGCTCGAATAGAATTCCTAAGGGGTATAGACTGTGAAACGTACATTTCAACCAAGTAATCTAGTTAGAAAACGCAGGCATGGCTTCCGTTCAAGAATGGCAACTGCAAATGGCAGAAAAGTTCTTGCACGCCGTCGCGCACGTGGACGCAAGCGTCTTTGCGCATAGCATCGTTAAAGGTTTTCTTATGCCCACCGTTCTTCATATTAGAAAACGGGCCGATTTTATAAGGGCTAAGGAAGCTAATAAGAGCGTAGCAACATCTGGTTTAGTAGTGCAAGTTGCTCCCAGCCAGTATAGTATTGCTGGTGATGATACGATAAGAATTGGCTTTACAGCAACATCAAAACTTGGCAATGCGGTAAAAAGAAACCGTATAAAAAGAAGGTTACGTGCTGCCTGCCGTGAAGTTATGGCAAAGCACGCAAAATCAGGCAATGATTACGTTATAATAGGAAGGTTCCGCGCTTTAGATCGTGATTTTCTCAGCCTTATAAAAGACCTAAAATACGCACTACACGCAAGCGAAACCTACAAAAAAACATGATCAGCGTTAATTGCAGATGGTATCAAAATTTATTATCCTGTTAATAAATATCTATAGATACATCATATCACCAATGAATCCGCCATGTTGCCGCTACACCCCAACCTGCTCAATTTATGCAATTGAATCTTTTAAGCGTTATCCTCTTGCAAAAGCCGTATTTTTCACTATAAAACGCGTA
>Ga0209297_1002357_pt1 | contig 10519 bp, 8 predicted proteins | sample S_130805_MF_Meta_FD_187322 | JGI IMG/M metagenome (GOLD analysis project Ga0209297, IMG submission 187322) | Freshwater microbial communities from Lake Simoncouche, Canada to study carbon cycling - S_130805_MF_MetaG (SPAdes) (version 2) | ecosystem: Environmental > Aquatic > Freshwater > Lake ... | reverse complement strand
GTGGCCTTGGAGCAGGAAATGCGCGCGCGTGTGGAAGAAATGCGGGCGCGCGTGGTCGAAGCGGAAGCCATGGTGCCGCAGGCCTTGGCGGATGCACTGCGCTCCGGCCGCATGGGTTACATGGATTACCAGCGCATCGAAAACCTCAAGGCGGATACCGCGATGCGCAAGGGTATCGGCGGTGACCAGCCGCCCGCCGCGCCGCAGGTCTAAGCCCCCGTGTCGCTGACGCCCTACATTCTCGGAGGGATTGCGATCTTCGTGGTCGGCCGTCTCTTTGCGGCTTCAAGCGAAGCCCCGCCCACGCCGCCGCCGTTGCCGACAACGCCCCCCCGGCGATTGCGGAAACGTTCGCTGAAATCTCCCGTGTCAGCGGAGGAAGAGACGCCGAAGATTGCCGCGGTGCCTCCGGTCGTTTCGCGTGTGCCGGTCATCACCCAGCCATTGATACGCTACGGTCAGCACGCCATTCGTAAGGAGTTTTCTTCGAGCGCCGCGTTGCGCCGGGCCATCATCGCGCAGGAAGTCTTGGGCCCGCCGCTGTCGGAACGTCCGCCGCGAATCTAAGGATCAGCGCCGCGGTGCGCGGAGCCGGGCAACGAGGTAAGGCAGCGCGCAGCACAGTACGATGCCAGCGCCCGAGGGCACGCCGGCGAAGTGGTAAGACAGGTAAAGGCCGCTGATACCGCCGAAGAGCGCGCATGCGATACCCCAGCCCATGACCTGGGGTAAAGTGCGTCCGAGGAGGACGCCTGTTGCGGAAGGAATGACGAAGAGTGCCGTCGTCAGCAAGGCGCCGACGAGCCGCACGCAGGCGACGGCACCGAGGGCGACGAGAATCAGCAAAACGGCACGGAGCCAAGCGGGTCGCGCGCCGATGAGCTCGGCGTATTCTTCGTCGAAAGAGGCGAGTTCGAGTTCTTTATGCAACACTCGGAGGGTAAAGAGAATCCCGGCCGAAGTCAGGCCGATGATGAGTAGGTCGGTGGTGCCCACGGAGACCACGCTACCGAAGAGTAGGCCGGTAAAATCGCGCCAAGCCTGCGCGGCCGACATGAGCGCGATACCCGCGGCAAACATGACGGACAGCATCACGCCGATGGCGCTGTCTTCGCTCGTGCCGCGGCGCGCCGATAGCCAGGCGATGCCACCGGCCGTCAGTAAGGCGGCGGCGAGCGCGCCGACATAGGGAGAGAGCCCGAGCAGGATGGCACCGACCACGCCCGGGAGAATGGAGTGCGTGAGGGCGGTGCTGAGGAAGGCCATACGACGGAGCACCACGTAGGCGCCGAGGCAGGCGCACGTCAGCCCGCTCAAGACGACGGCGAGGAGCGCGCGTTGGAAGAACGGTTCGCGCAGCGGTTCGAGGAAGAACTCAAGCATGGCGGTGCGGGTGGCCGGCGCAGGCGTGGACGGTGCGTAAGGCGCCGTGGCGGAGTTCCAGGATGCGGTCGAAGCGTTGCGAGTCCGCCGGGTCGTGCGTCGCCATCACGATGGTGAGGTTAGCGTTGGGCGCGAAGAGGAAGCCCTCGACGATGTCACGGCTGGCCTGGTCGAGGGCGGCGTAGGGTTCGTCGAGTAACAGTAATTCGGCACCCTGCACGGTGGCGCGAGCGAGGAGGGCTCGCTGCAATTGCCCCCCGGAGAGCGTGTGTACAGACCGATCGGCGAGATCGGCGAGTTGCAGGAGGTGGAGGGCGCGGTCGACGGCTTCGTCGCCATGGTGGCATTCCTCGAACCAGCCATGGTGAGCGTAGGTGCCCATTTGGACCAGTCGCCGGAGTGTCAGCGGAAAAGGTTCGGTCAGCCGAGGGCGTTGGGCGAGGTAGGCCACGCGGGCACGGCCCAGCTGGGGCTTTGCTCCGAGAACTTGGACCGTCCCGCTAGTTGCGGGGAGTAAACCGGCGAGGACACGGAGGAGGGTGGACTTGCCCGAGCCGTTAGGTCCGATGAGCGCCGTGCGGCAGCCGCACGGAATACTGAAGTCGGCGTCGGCGAAGGCCGTCGGGCCATCGGTGCGGGCGGCGGCAGAGAGACCCTGGGCCACGACGGCGATGCCTTGGCAATCGGAGCGGTCGGGGCGGGCGTAAGGGACGCGCGGAACTAAGCCAAAACAGGCGTCACTTAAAGGACTCCACCAAGGTTGTGCCGTCACGGTTGCTGGAGGGATTCGGCCAATTTCCGAGCATTCAGCCGCATCATGGTAGCCCAAGTATCCCCCGGGGTCCCAGGCTTCTGCAGGTATTCAAAACTCAACGCGGTGGGGGCTTTGATTCCGGCATCCTTGGCGAGTTGCTGGGCGGCGGCGGGATTTTGCCCTTCATCGCACAGGATGACGCGGACCTTTTGAGTACGGATGGCTTTGAGCAGGTCGGCGTAATGCTTGGCGGACGGGTCGGCGGACTCGGCGGAAGAGCAGGCGAGGATGCTGCCGGCGACTTTGAGCCCAAAGGCCTCGGCGAAGCTTTCCAGGCCGGGGTGCTGGGTGACGAATTGCCGCTCATGGGGCAGGAGGCGTGCGAAGGTATCTCGGATATCCCTTTCGGTAGATTCAATTTCCCTAAGTATCTGACCTAAAGCATCTTCAGATGTTACAATCCCGGCGGAATCTAGGCCCATTTTCAGGCGAGTAATCATCCGCTTTACTTCCGCGGGGACGGTCCAGAGATGGCTGCCGGAAGGCAACGGGGCTGGGTAGAGCCAAAGGAGGTCTTTCTCGCGCCGATTGGCTTGGGCCCAGTTGGCCAGCCAGGGCTCGAGTTCTGGATTAATGCCGACGATGAGTTTAGCCTTGGTGAGGACACGAGAATCGGCGGCGCTGATGCTGTACCCATGGAGCTCGCCGCCACTCGGAATGAGGGGTAAATTGGTGATTTTATGGGCAGTTACTCGGCCGACCCATTCATTTGGAATCGTGAAGCTGCTGACTACCTGTTCCTCGGTTTTAGTCCACCCGGCAAGGGGGAGGGCGAGGCAGAGTAGGAGGAGTAAAAATCGGCTCAAGGTGGACACGATCGACTCTAGGTAATGGCCCCATCGTTAATTGCAAGAGTTTTGCATTAATCAAATGTTCCCGTGCCCGGGCTTTTGCATTTGCCACCATCTCTGCCGTCCTTACGACATTGTTCCCCATGCCCCGTTTCAAAGCCGTTTGCGCCCTCTTGTTGGCGATGGTCTGCCTGACTTCTAACTCCTTTGGACAGGCTGCGCCGGCTCCTGGCGCCGTCGCCGGTAAGAGCGCTGTTTTTGTCCGTAGCGTCACTTTCCAGCAGACCAAACTGGGCGGTCAGGTAAACCCTTGGAACCGAATGCAGGTGGAAATTCAGGCTAACACCGTACCCGAGGCCAAGCCTGCGGCTGGTGCGGAAGCCTCCAAGCTGAGCAACAAGAAGTGGGTCGATAAGGTCAAGGTCACCGTCACCCAAATCTATAAGACGGCTTCTGCAAAACCTGAAGAATGGAATTACTACCGTTCGACCGCGACCGTTCTGACGATCGAAGTCAATCAGCCTCGCTCGGTCTTGTTCTACCTCCCCGGCGACGTCGTCAAGCGCGACACTCTCAAGAAGGAACCCGATTACTATTACGTTCAGCTGGAAGTCGCCGGTAACGAAGAGCCCCTCTTTGACGCCCGCGGCCTCGTTTTGGCCGACCAGAAGTGGGCCCTGCATAAGGACCTTCAGGCCAAAGCTAAGTTTGACCCCGCCAAGGATGCTGCCGACCGAGGCGTCATCACCACTCCGGGCGTCCTCCGCCCGCAGTACCTCGTCCTTTACGCCGACACCCCTGTCGTTCCGCCCTCCCCTGAGTTCATCCGCGAGGATGTGCCAACCCGCTAAGGTCGGCGCGGAATCCCACTAACCACACCCCTGCACGTATGAGCCAGAAGAAGGCCTTAATCGTCAACCTCGCCGCGTCCCACGTCTCGGTTTCCTCCTTCCGTGAGGAAGCGGGTCGCCTGTTTATGGACCAGTTTTTTGCCGAAGATTTGGCCCCTGGTCTCGGCGACGACGATTGGTTGAACGCTGCCGTGGCCGCCTTGGCTGACCTCGTCAACGCCCACAAGATTTCTGGTCAGGTTACGATTATCGCTCCGAGTTTCCTGCTGCTGCAGAAGTCGCTCAAGGTGCCTCAGGTCGAGCGCGAACGTCAGGCGCAGATCGTCGCCTTCGAAGCTCAGAACGCGATTCCTTACCCCTTGAACGAAGTCATCTGGGATAGCCAGGTGATGTCTTCTGACGGGGTCGAAGCGGAAGTCCTCCTTTTTGCGCTGCGCACAGAAGTGGCGACTCGCATTGCTAACCTGGTTTCCGCCACCGGCCTGCGACCTTACTCGATCCAAGCCGCCCCGCTGCTGGATAGCCGCGCTGCGCTCCTGCACGGCGGTTTGGCCAACGAGGAAGTCCTTATCATCAACGTGGGTGCCCGTTCGACCTCGCTGAGTTTCGTCGGCCCAGCCGGCGCCAACATTCAGTCGGCCAACATCGGTGGCAACCTATTGACGCAGGGCGTCTCCGATAACACGGGCCAGCCCTTTGCGACGGCGGAAGCGGTCAAGGTGGGATACTACTCCGGCGTCGTGCACCTCTCGGAATCGGACCCGCAGGTCGCGTTGTTGCAGGTTAATTCGCAGGGCTTCATTCGCCGCCTCTCGCAAGACATCAATCGCCGCCTTATTAACGTTCGCCGCGGTGCCGCTGGTCGGCAGCCGACCCGCATCCTCTTGACGGGCCGCGGCTCTTTGGTCCCTGGCCTCGCCGAGCAGCTCACGGAGTCCCTCCGTCTCCCGGTCGAGCAGTTCGACCCCTCTTCTGCCCTGACGCCTGGTCCCGAGCTTAACCCCGATTACCTTCGCCAGCACGTTCACCAGATTTCCGAAGTCATCGGGGAAGCCGCTTCTTTACTGCTACCGCAGAGCGCCGGCGTGAACTTAATCCCACGGGACATCGCTGCCCAAATCGCTTTTGATGCCCGTAAGCCCAAGCTCTTGGTGGCCGCCCTCCTCGCGGCGCTGGCGCCTTGGCCCGTCTTCTTGGCCTTGGCCGACGCCACCGACTATAACACCGCCCAGATTAATCTGCTGCAGGCGCGGGCCAACGTGCTCAACGGGCACCAAGCCACGATTGTAAAAACGCACACCGACGCTCAAGCGGTGCTGGTCACCAATCAATTGCTGGAGTCCGTGGTCACCAACCGCTCGAATTGGCCAGCCTTTTTAACCGATCTCCAGTCTCGCGTGGCCCAGAGCAAGAACACTTGGGTCGAAGAAATTCGCGTGGTTCATGTCGCCGGCGTGGTCGCTCCCGCTGTCGAAGGCGAGGCCCCGAAGCCCCCGTCGCCTCCCGTGACTAAGGTCACTGTCACCGCCCGTATCCTGCTCGACAAGGTCGCCCCTGGTAAGACCTTCAACGCCCGCGAACTCATCGAGCGCCAGAACGCCTTAATGGCTAGCCTGAAGAAGTCGGCGTTCATCGCGGACATCCCTTCCGACGAAATCAAGCCGGACTACAAGGAAGCCAACGTCCCTAAACTCACCTTCACGCTGATCATCCAAAAGGATAAAGCCCTCTAAGTCATGGAAAACTTTAAGCAGAACAAACTCTTCTATAGCTCGCTCATTGCGGTCGGTGTCGTCTTCGTTGCCGGAGTCGGTGCTAGTTACTGGAAGTATACGGATAAGAACGCGACCGCAGCTAAACTCAATCAGCAGCAGAAGAACAGCCGCACCCTGTTGAATGGGCATATGTTGCCCGCCGCCACCGCCAGTGTCTCCTTGACCCCAGCGAACGTGGATGCCGCGACCAAGGATTTGGTCGATCTGAATGCCCAAAAAGATCAGCTCAAGGCCCTCATCGCAGGAGCCGCCGAGTCCCGCATCAACGGCAAGGATATGTCCAACACTGCGTTGGCATCGGAAATCAAGCAGTCCGTGGACGAGTGGACCAAGTTTGCCGCCGACCGTGACATCCGCATGCTGCCGAACGAAAAGTGTGAATTTGGTTTCCGCCGCTACATCCGTAATCCCGGTACCTCCCCGAAGCGTGACATCGTGCGCGTTGACCAGCAGCGCCAGATCGTCGACTTCCTTTACAAGACGCTGGCGGATTCCCGGCCGGTGACCGCCGGCGCCCCGGCCCCCATTGTCCTCGAGTCCATCGATCGCGAAGCCGTTGAAACCTTCGAGAAGATTCCGGAAGGTAAGCCTGGTGCCGGCACTTTCGCTCAACCCGAAACCATCCGTAATGAAACGGATGAGTTCGCCCCGACCCGCACCTTCCGTCAGCCTGGCCTCGTCGACACGCTCTCCTTCCGGGTGCGCTTTGTTGGCACGACTGCCACGCTCCGAACCTTCGTCAATAAGGTCCGCAACAGCGGCCGCCCGTTTGCCGTTACGGCGGTCGAAGTCAGCACACCGTCCGCGGATACGCTGAAGTTGCTCGGTGCTGCTTCCACCGTCGTTTCTGCTTCGGCGCCGACGGCCGCGGTGCCCGTCACTAGCCTCCCAGGCTTCTTCACCGCCGATGCCGCCGCGGCCAGTAATTCTAAGGCGGCCGCCCCGGCGCCCAAGGAGGAGCGTAAGGTCGTCATCCGCCAAGCCCCCGCGCAATTCTCTGTCCAAGTCGACTACCTTACCGTGGTCGAAGACAAGCCCGCCGCTGAGGGTGAACCCAAGAAATAATCCGAGACCCTTTCCATGAATTCCCGTAAGGACTTCTTCCTCTTTATCGGCTCAACGCTTTTGTTGATCGCCGGTATCACCGCATGGGGCCTGCTCGGTCAAGGCTGGTCGCCCGAACTCGTCAAGCCCCTGCTGCCAGCGGAAGAGGCGCGCCAAGTAGCCATTCCGGAACTCTCCTTAGCACCGAAGGGTGGTGATTACCCAATCACTCCCCGCGCCTCTCTGGCCGACGGCGCCAACGATTGGCTCGCCCCGGAGGAAAACGACGATGGCTGGGATTACGACCTCTTCACGACCATCGACATCGCCTGGGACCCCGCCCAGTCCGAATACATCCCGCTCGGCCGTAAAGTTATTCCGCTGCCCCCGTTTGGGATCGCCTTAGTCAAGGTCGGCCACCCGACCTACCCTTATATTCTGAGCACCACCATGGCACCGCGTTCTGGCCTGGAAGCGGACCGCGAGTTCCTGATTCAGAATATCGAAACCAAGACTTACTACGAGCGGTGCAAGCTAAAGCAGCGCCTCGACCCCAAGGTCCCCGTGACCCCGGTGGCTTTTAAGGTCGAAAAGATGGCCGATGGCTTCACCCGCAATGTCCTGACCTTGGATGACAAGACCGCCGGCCGGCTGGTCGAAATTGATGATATCAAGCCCATCGAGTTCAAGGATGCGATTAACATCCTCTTGGTGGCGACCGATAGCCCCACCACGACCTGGGCCCGCCACCGCAAGGGTGATAAATTCACCTATAAAGGTGCCGATTTCGTCATCAAAGACATTGACTTGATTAACAAGACCGTGACCGTTGAGAAGACCTTTATCCCCGACCCTAAGAAGGGGCGCAAATCCTTCACCGAGACCTTGGCCATCCCCGCCGAGGTCAAGCCTGCTTCCCCTAATAAAGTTAAAGCTCCTAAATAACCTTTTACCTCCGACGACCCGATGAAAAATCATAAACGCAACCGGCTCACTTGGGCCACCCTCGCTGCCGCCGTCGCTGTCGGCTCTCTCGTCGCCCAAGACGTAGATCCGGTGACGCAAAAGACCCAGCTCCTCTCCGAGGCGCTGGCTGCACGCGAGAAGGGTGACCTTCAGGTCGCGCTCGAAAAGTTTGAGCAGATCCAAAAGATTTCCGCGGACGATGAAGCCGCCAAGGAAGGCATCGCTACCGTCAAGGCTGCCCTCGCCGCCGCTGACAAGGCCAAGGCCGATGCCGAAGCCGCTAAGGTGGTTAAGGTTGCTCAGCCTGCCCCAGCGGTTCCAGCTAAGCCAGCCACCTTGCTCGACGAGGTCGCTTCGAGTCACGAAAACCTTTACCGCGAAGTGGCCCAGGCTATCGCCGTCGCCAAGCAGACCGCCGAGCAAGGCGACTACGCGGGTGCGCTCAAGGTTCTCGATGGTGCCAACGGTGCCCTCCCGAACAATACCGCCGCCCAGACCTGGCGCGATGAAATCGCGCTCACTAAGCAGGACATCGTCAGCCGTCGCGAATCGGGCGACCAAGGTGCTGATCAACTAGCGCGTGCTGAAGTCGTCCGCCTCGCCAAGATTAACGCCGCCGCCATTGATGGTGCTTCGGTCCTCATTAACGAAGCCGAAAGCTCCGTCCGTAAGGGCGAGCTCGACGATGCAACCACCTTGCTCGACAAGGCTTCCGCTAACCTGCCCCGCAACATTGCGACCAAGCCGGTCAGCGACCGTATCAAGTCGGTGAAGTCCTCGATCATCTCCCGCCGCGCCTTCCTCGCGATGGATGCCCGCGAGATGAACAAGGCCGACGCCTTTGTCCGCGAGTTCGAGCGCCTCAATGGTGCTGACGACTCCAGCTCCCGCCGCCTCCGTGCCGAGTTCGCTGCGAAGAAGTCCGACCCAGCTTACCGCAGCGTCGATGAAATCTCCCCTGGCCTCCGGGCTAAGGATGACAAGGTGCAGGAGCTGCTCGTGAAGGGCCGCGCCCGCTACCTCTACGGCGACTACGCCGGCGCCCTCGACGCCTATCGCGAAATCCTTCAGTACCAGCCAAACAATGCCGAATCCAAGGCCTTCCAGGTTCGCATCCGTCAGGTCCTTTCACAGAACTCTGGCCAGTGGAACCGCAACGTCTCCAAGGGCAAGCTCCTCGAGCTGCTCGACGAAAGCTGGAAGCTGCCCGAAGTCTATAACCGTGAAGTCGGCCCCGTCGGTGGTATCGCTACTTCTGACCCGGTGCTGGATAAGCTCCGTGCAATCACCGTTCCGGAAATCAATATCCGCGACCTGCCATTCGACCGCGCCATCGCTCAGCTGACGATTGTTTCCCAGTCCTACGACAAGGAAAACAAGGGCGTGAACATGTTTGTCATCGACCCGGATCGCAAGAATCCGTCGGTCAACATGACGCTCCGTAACGTCACCCTCGAGAAGGCCATCGACCTCATCACCAAGCAGGTCAACTTCACCTACACGATCAACTCGGGTATCATCGAAATCCGTCCGGACTCCGGCTCGAACGACCTCGAAACCGAGTTCTTCCCGCTGAGTTCTGCGGCTGAAACCAAGATGACCGGTATCGGTACCGGAGCCCCGGCCGCTTCGACGGGCGGCACCCCTAGCCCATTCGGTGGCGCCACCGCCGGTGCCGGTGCGACCGACGTCAACCCTCGTAACGAAGGCATTAAGAACTTCCTGACCCGCTCCGGTGTGTCGTTCGAAGTGACTGGTGCGGTCCTCAACTACGACGGTACGACCCTAATCGTGACCCAGAATCGCAAGAACCTGGAGCGTATCCGCAACATCCTCCGCCGTTACTCCGACATCAAGCAGGTCCACATTGAGTCCAAGTTCATGGAAGTCTCTGAGGCTTCTTTGAACGAACTCACGACCAACCTGCGCCTGTCAAAGACCGTCGCCGGCGTCCAGACCATCCGCGCCCAGACTAATCTCCGCTCGGTCAACGATGTCTTCGGTTCCTCCAACGTTTCCAATCCTGGTTCGATCACAACCTCCCTAACTCTCGTTCAACAGACCCAGGCTAACGGCCAAATCCTCTCGAATTTCACCGGGGGGGCTAATACCCCTATTCCTAACGCCCCGCCGCGTTTCCCCTCCGGCAATTTCGGTGGTGCTGAGCCGAACTTCGGTGGCGCGGCTGGTTGGAACGGTGCTACTGGTGGTTACAACGGCTTAATCGGCTCGATCGGTTCCTACGACCTCTCGATCTTCCTCAAGGCCGTTGAGCAGAATAGCGGTACCGACCTGATGTCTGCCCCGAGCCTCACCGTCCTCGACGGTAAGACCGCCATCATCAAGATCGCCCAGCTCCTTCGCTATCCGCAGTCCTATGGAGATACCCAGTCGAACGTGGGTCAAAGCGGTGGCACGACTGGCGGCGGTGGTGCGGGTGTGACCATCACGGCCGGTACGCCTCAGGACTTCACCGTCCAGGAAGTCGGCGTGACCCTCGAAGTCACCCCGACTGTTGGTGCTGACGACTCGATCGCTCTTAACCTCAAGCCAAAGGTGACCGAATTCGAAGGCTTCGTTGAATACGGCGGCACCTCCGTCGCAATCTCCGGCTCCACGACTGTCACCATTCCTTCGGGCTTCTTCCAGCCGATCTTCACCACTCGTGAAGTTTCGACCGACGTCACCGTCTTCGATGGTGCTACGGTCGTCATCGGTGGTTTGACCCGCGAAGAAGTGAAGACCGTCAACGACAAGGTCCCGGTCCTCGGTGACATCCCGCTCATCGGTGCGGCCTTCCGCTCCAGCGGTAAGTCCACGACCAAGAAGAACCTCACGGTCTTTGTGACGGCGAACCTCGTCTCCCCAGGTGGTGCCACCCTCCGTAGCAGCTAC
>Ga0209297_1002355_pt1 | contig 10524 bp, 6 predicted proteins | sample S_130805_MF_Meta_FD_187322 | JGI IMG/M metagenome (GOLD analysis project Ga0209297, IMG submission 187322) | Freshwater microbial communities from Lake Simoncouche, Canada to study carbon cycling - S_130805_MF_MetaG (SPAdes) (version 2) | ecosystem: Environmental > Aquatic > Freshwater > Lake ... | reverse complement strand
TGCACGCCTATCAGCTCAACACGTCTCACGTCGGGAATACGTCTTAATTCCAGCGCCAAACGATCGGCGTGGCGACGCAAAGCCGCCAGATCAAAACCGTCACCGGTCAGCGCAAATATATTAATTTGCACATCGCCAAATTCATCATTCGGAAAAGGGCCTTGGATGCCAGCAGGTAAAGTGGCCCGAATATCGTCTAATTTTCGGCGCACTTGACGCCAAGATTCTGGCACGTCGCCCGGCGGCGTGTAATCTTTTAAGGTGACAAAAATCATCGATTCACCGGGCTTCGACGCCGAGCGCAACATATCCACCCAAGCCACTTCTTGCAGCTTTTTCTCAATCCGTTCGGTCAGCTCTTTTTCCACCACCGAGGCCGACGCGCCCGGCCACAAAGTGCGTACCACCATCACTTTCATGGTGAAATTGGGATCTTCGGCGCGACCTAAATTGAGATAAGAAATAATCCCGGCAACGGTAAAAACGATGATGAGATACACCACCATTTGCGGGTGACGCAGCGCCCACGACGATAAATTGGGCATTTTCATTGCGGCAAGCTCGTGTCGATGGCGCGGATTTTTGCACCAGCGGCTATTTTATGTACGCCGGCGCTCACGATGCGTTCGCCCGCCACCAAGCCGCTGGCAATTAGCGCACCTTGATCACGATAGGCGCTAATTTTCACTGGCCGTAACACCACTTGATGTTGCGCATCGACCACCCACACCGCCGCCTGTTCGCCTTGTTGGAAAATCGCGCCACTTGGCACCAACAATTCCACCTTTTTAGCCGACTGAATAAAACTGACTTCAGCGGTCATGCCCAAGGCCACGTCAACTTTATCCAACAATGTCACTCGCGCCGAGTAAGTGCGGCTGCTAGCATCGGCCATCGGTGTTAATTCACGCAAACGTCCTTTAAATTTCGCGCCTTCGGCCTGACCTTGCCACAGCGTAATGCCGGCTTGATCGCCAATTTTTAATTGATTGAATTCACTTTCTGGTATCGAAATAGACACTTCGCGCTCACCCGCCAAGGCGACGCGCAACACCGCTTGACCCGCGCCCAGCACTTGCCCCACATCGGCCAAAGTGGCGACCACCACGCCCGCTTGATCGGCGTGTAAAGTGGTGTAATTTTGTTGATTACGGCTGAGTCCGGCTTGGGAGCTGGCCGACTTAAGGGTGGTTTCTTTGGCATCAAGCGCCGCTTGGCTGACAAAACCTTTGGCGTGCAAATCACGATAGCGCTTCACTTCGGCGTCGGCCAATTGCCATTGCGAATCGGCAGCGCTGAGTTGAAAACTGGTATCGGCGCTGTCTAATTTCGCCAATACCTGACCAGCATGAATCATCGAGCCGCTATCAACCGCGCGTTCGAGTAATTTGCCACCCACCCGAAAAGCTAAGGTCGCTTCGTGCCGCGCACGAATTTCACCGCTATAACTGCGTTGAGTATTGCCCGCTGCAGCGCCGACAATGAATGTCATCGCCGGCGGTTCGATCACCACTTTTGGTGCGTCCGGCTGTTTACTGCAAGCGACTAGCGACAATAACGAGGCGAAAAAAATTAAACATTTCATGACGATTTCTCCGACTTAAATGCAGTTGCTAAGCCATCGAAGCAACCGTCTATCCTAAATTTCACGCTACAGCAACACGCGCTCAATGCCGCCGTTATTGGCTTTATTCACATAATCCGCCTGCCAATTTTCACCGAGCAAATGTTTCGCCATTTCCACCACGATATAGTCGGCGGTGGTGCCGCTATCGTTGTTGTAACGGGACAAACCTTGCTGACACGACGGGCACGAGGTCAACATTTTAATTTCACCGGCAAAGCCATCGGCACGCAAATTATCCGCACCTTTGCGCATTTCGATTTCTTTGCGGAAGCGGATTTGTGTCGAAATATCCGGCCGCGTTGCCGCCAAGGTACCCGACTCGCCGCAGCAGCGATCGTTCAGCGTAATGTTAGTGGTGCCCATCAATTGATTGACCACTTTTATCGGCGCATAGGTTTTCATCGGCGAATGGCAAGGGTCGTGAAACATATAACGGGTGCCGGTAACGCCGTTTAATTGAACCCCTTTTTCCAGCAAATATTCGTGAATATCCAGCAAACGACAACCCGGGAAAATCTTCTCGAATTGGTATTGCAGCAACTGATCCATGCAGGTGCCGCACGACACAATCACCGTTTTAATATCCAAATAATTGAGCGTATTCGCCACCCGATGAAACAGCACACGATTATCGGTGGTAATTTGACTGCCTTTTTCTTCATCGCCAGAAGCGGTTTGCGGATAACCGCAACACAAATAACCAGGCGGTAAAACGGTAATTGTGCCCAGTTCAAACAACATCGCCTGCGTCGCCAAACCGACCTGACCAAACAATCGTTCCGAGCCGCAACCGGGGAAATAAAACACCGCGTCGGACTCTTCGGTGACTTTCCGAGCATCGCGAATGACTGGCACCACGGTGCGATCTTCGATGTCCAGCAGCGCCCGCGAGGTTTTGCTCGGCACGTTGGCCGGCATGGGTTTATTGATAAAGTGAATCACCTGCGCTTGGATCGGTGCTCGGCCCAAAGTCGCCGGCGGCAGTTTAGTTTGCGCGCCAATCAAGCCGAAATATTTGCCCAAAGTGTGACCGAAACGTTGCGCTTTGTACGCCCATTCGATCAGGCCTTTACGCACTAATTTAATGGTGGTCGGATCGGTCGCATTCAGAAAAAACATCGCCGCCGCGGAACCCGCGTTAAATTTCTTTTTGCCTTGTTTGCGTAAGAAATTTCGCATCGCAATCGACACGTCGCCGAAGTCAATATTCACCGGACACGGATTGGCGCATTTATGGCAAACCGTGCAGTGATCGGCGACGTCATTAAATTCATCGAAATGCGCCAGCGAAATGCCGCGACGCGTTTGCTCTTCATACAAAAACGCTTCGATCAGTAAAGAAGTCGCCAAAATTTTATTGCGCGGCGAATACAACAAATTGGCACGCGGCACATGAGTGGCGCACACCGGTTTACATTTTCCACAGCGCAAACAATCTTTGATCGAATCAGAAATTGAACTCAACTCGCTCTTTTCCAGAATCAAACTTTCCAATTCCATCAAGCTAAAACTCGGCGTGTACGCGCGTTCCAAATTACTGCCCGGCAACAATTTACCGCGATTGAAATGCCCCAGCGGATCAACTTTTTGTTTGTAGGCGATGAACGGTTCAATTTCCGCCGCTTCTAAGAAATCAAACTTGGTAATGCCGATACCGTGCTCGCCAGAAATTACGCCACCTAGCTGTTTCGCCAACGCCATAATTCGATCAACCGCCCGATACGCCGCTTGTAGCATTTCGTAATCGTCAGAATTTACCGGTAAATTGGTATGCACATTGCCGTCGCCGGCGTGCATATGTAGCGCCACAAAAACACGACTTTTCAGCACGGATTTATGAATCGTTTCGCAGCGTTCCAAAATGGTTTGATAGGTGCGACCGGAAAATAAATGGCGTAGCGGTTCGCGAATTTCGGTCTTCCATGAGGCGCGAAATTGATGGCGTTGGACCGCAGCAAATACGGTTTCACCCGCAACCGTTGCATCCACCAACGGCGCATCTAAATTATCCAGCAACCACTGCCAGCGACCGCGCACAGCAGCCAATATTTCTCGCGCTTGTTGCGGCCGCTCACCGAGTAATTCGGCAGCGCCCAATTGCGCATCATCTTGATAAAACAACGGCAAATCGGCGGCGAAAAACTCATCCAGCGCGCCCAACAATTTCAATTTATTTTGCAACGATAATTCGATATTGATGCGCTCCACGCCATCGCAATAATCGCCCATCCTTGGCAAGGGAATCACCACATCTTCGTTTATTTTGAAGGCGTTGGTGTGTTTGGCAATCGCTGCCGTGCGTGCCCGATCGAGCCAGAATTTTTTACGCGCATCGGCCGCTACCGCGATAAATCCTTCGCCGTGACGCAGATTAGCTAAGCGCACAATTTCTGACGCCGCCGCACCGGTGGCGTGATCATCATTGCTGACCACATCGGCGATCAATACCATTTTCGGCCGCGTGCCGCGTTGCGCTTTGGTGGCGTAACCGACCGCCTTCAAATAGCGTTCGTCCAAATGCTCTAAACCGGCCAAAAATACCGGCGCCGCATGTTGATCTTGGCTCGAACGTTTAAAGAATTCGGTGATTTCAACAATGGCCGGCACCGCTTCGTGCACTTGACCGAAAAATTCCAAGCAAACCGTGCGCGTATGCTTAAATTCGCGATGCAAAATAAAGCGCGCCGAGGTGATGATGCCGTCGCAACCTTCTTTTTGAATGCCCGGTAAACCCGATAAAAATTTATCGGTCACGTCCTTACCTAAGCCCGATTTGCGGAATTTGTTACCGGCAATTTCGAGAATTTCATCGGTGCCGTGCTGCGTTTTGCCATCAATTTCATAGCGGCGTATGCGGAAACGTGCAACAGCCACATCGTGAATTTTGCCGAAATTGTGGCCGAGTCGTTCGACTTCCATCCACAAACCATCCGGCGTCACCATTTTCCACGAGGCCAAATTATCCAGCGCCGTGCCCCACAGCACCGCTTTTTTACCGCCGGCATTCATCGCCACATTGCCGCCGATACACGAGGCATCAGCCGAGGTTGGATCGACCGCGAACACCAAATCGCGCGCTTCCGCCGCTTCCATCACCCGCCGCGTCACCACGCCGGCGCCGCAATGAATGGTGGCGTAGTCGCGATCGGCTTCCGGCAAACGAAGGTTTTCCACCGCCGAAATCGCATCTAATTTTTCGGTGTTAATCACCGCCGAGCGTTTATCCAGCGGCACCGCGCCGCCGGTATAACCGGTGCCGCCACCGCGCGGAATCAAGGTTAATCCTAAATCAATACATGCGCGTACCAGCGGACCAACTTCTTGTTCGGTATCGGGATTAAGCACCACAAAAGGAAATTCGACGCGCCAGTCAGTCGCATCGGTAACGTGCGACACCCGCGCCAAACCATCAAATTGAATGTTGTCGCGGCGGGTTATTTTGGTCAATTTTCGCAACACGCGTTTGCGTAATTGCAAAGTGGTTTCAAACTCAGCCTGAAATTCATCGACCGCTTGATAGGCCAATTCCAGCAAGCGTTTTACTTCCAAATTATTTTGACGACGTTCATCAATGCTATTTAAACGATGACGCAAAGCACCGATTAGCGCTTGCCGCCGCGACGCATTTCCCAACAAATCATCTTGCAAATACGGGTTGCGCGTGACCACCCAAATATCGCCGAGCACTTCGTACAACATCCGCGCCGAGCGGCCGGTGCGACGTTCGTCACGCAAAGTATTGATAATGTCCCACGCTTCATCGCCCAACAGGCGAATGACAATTTCGCGGTCAGAAAACGAAGTGTAGTTGTACGGAATTTCGCGCAATCGAGCGGTCATGGTTGGCTTTCTTTCAACAAGGCGAGCATTTTACTTGATTCAAGGGCTAGGCTCGACCCCAAGCTGCATCTGGTTATTATTTTGACGGTGGCAAAATGTGATTATTTTCCTAGTAATTCTTTGATTACTGCACCAGCCAGCATATAGCCAAACATCGGCGGCATATAACTGATGGTGCCATTCACCGCGCGCGCACGACCGCGACTGGTGGCTTGCGGCGGCAGCGGCGCGGCCGGATATTCATCGGAATAAACCGTGAGCACGCCTTTTTCAATACCGTGATGTTTGCGCAAGCGCATGCGCATTTGTTTAGCCAAGGGGCACATAATCGTTTGGCTGATATCGGCCACTTTGACACAGCTTGGATCCAGCCGATTACCGGCGCCCATACTCGATGCCACTTTCAATCCACGCTCAACGCTATCGGCCACCAAGGCTTGTTTGCACGACATCGAATCGATGCAATCCAACACATAATCGACGTCGGCCGGCACCAGTTCACGCACATTTTCGAAGGTTAAAAAATCACGCAGAATTGTGACTTCGCAGGCCGGATTAATGTCTGCAATGCGCGCGCGCATCAACTCCGCTTTCGATTGCCCCACGGTGGAAAGCAAGGCGGGCAATTGCCGATTGATATTGCTTTCGACAATCACATCGTGATCAAGCAAGGTCAACCGACCGATACCGGCGCGCGCCATCGCTTCGGCGGCATAAGAACCAACGCCGCCCAGCCCAGCGATGAACACGTGTTTGCTGGCGAGCGCGGCAACACCTTCATCGCCAACGAGAATTTGAGTGCGGGTGAATTGCGGCGGAATAGAGTTTTGCATAGCGCAAATTGTAACCTACTCGCCATTTTTTCTGACGCTAAATGGACTGTCCTAACTCGCCAATAGCGGCAAAACCTCAACCGCATTTTGCGACGTAATTTGACCCACTTCCACCAACGAAACCCCACGTAATTCGGCTAATACTTGCCCAATTCTTGGCAAATATTCTGGCTTATTCGGCTGACCTTTTTCCAAGAAATTTGGCGGCATATCGGGCGCGTCGGTTTCTAATACAAGGCTGGATAAAGGCAAAGTGCTGGCCAATTCTCGTAAGTGCGTGGCGCGCGGATAGGTCATCGCCCCGCCAAAACCCAGCTTGAAACCGAGTTTTCTCAATTCATCCGCTTGTTCGCGACTGCCGTTAAACGCATGCGCGATGCCGCCGCTCACCGGATAACGGCGCAAATATTTAAGGCAAATATCTAGCGCGCGACGACTGTGCAACAACACCGGCAAATCGAATTCGCGCGCCAATTTTAATTGCTCAACGAAATAATATTCTTGGCGAGCGGCATCAAAATTTTCGACGAAAAAATCCAAGCCAATCTCGCCAAGCGCAAGCGGTCGCTGCGTTGTTAAATAGTCGCGCAAGATCGCTAAATCGTCTGCTTCAGCGGCCGCAGTAAATAGCGGATGAATCCCAAAAGCGGGAAAACAGCCGCCATTTTCAGCACAAATTTGCTGAACGGCGCTGAAATTTTGTCGTGCCACACTGGGCACGATAATTTGCCGCACACCCACTTTGGCGGCATTCGCCACCAGTTCCGCTGGCGTTTCAGTAAACTCGCTGGCATCCAAATGGCAGTGCGTATCGATTAACATGGTCAGTTTGAGTAAGGGAATTCAGCCGCTATGTTAAACTTTAGCCATCCATTTAGTGAGATTTCATCATGTCAGGAAACACCATCGGCAAATTATTTACCGTCACCTCTTTTGGCGAATCGCACGGCGCGGCTATCGGCTGCATTGTCGACGGTTGCCCACCGGGCATGAGTTTATGCGAGGCCGATATTCAGCACGATTTAGATCGTCGCAAACCCGGCACATCGCGCCACGTGACGCAACGCCGCGAATCGGACACGGTGGAAATTTTATCTGGCGTATTTGAAGGAAAAACCACCGGCACGCCAATTGCGCTATTGATTCGCAACGAAGATCAGCGCAGTAAAGATTACGGCAATATTGCTGAAACTTTCCGCCCCGGTCATGCTGATTACACCTATTTTCAAAAATACGGCGTGCGCGATCATCGCGGTGGCGGCCGGTCTTCAGCGCGTGAAACGGCTGGTCGGGTGGCTGCAGGTGCGATTGCTAAAAAATGGTTGAAGGAGCGTTACGGCGTAGTGATTCGCGGCTATTTGGCGCAACTTGGCGACATCGAAATTCCCTTTAAATCTTGGGACGACATCGCTGACAACGCTTTTTTTGTCGCTGATTTAAGCGTCGTTGAGCAACTCGAAAATTATATGGATGCGCTGCGTAAATCCGGCGATTCGATCGGAGCAAAATTAACGGTGGTCGCGCAGAACGTGCCGGTTGGTTGGGGCGAGCCGGTGTTTGATCGTTTGGATGCAGAAATCGCCTACGCGCTGATGAGCATTAACGCGGTGAAAGGTGTGGAAATTGGCGCTGGCTTTAATTGCGTGACGCAAAAAGGCAGCGAACACGGCGACGAACTGACGCCACAAGGGTTTTCAACGAATAATGCCGGCGGGATTTTAGGTGGAATTTCAACCGGCCAAGATATTGTTGCGAATTATGCCATTAAGCCAACTTCTAGCATTCGCTTACCGCGTCATTCGATCGACAAAGCGGGGCAACCGGTGCTGGTTTCGACCGAAGGCCGCCATGATCCTTGCGTCGGCATTCGCGCCACGCCCATCGCCGAAGCCATGCTCGCGCTGGTGTTGATCGATCACGCGCTACGTCAGCGTGGACAAAATGCTGATGTGGTTTGCTCGACGCCAAAAATTTGATTTCAAGTAAATCGGAAAATCAAAAGCTGTCCACGAAAGGCACGAAAAATTCAACTGCCAACGCTAACTTTATTAACCGGTAGTCATTGTTTGGGTTTTGTTCGTGTCTTTCGTGTCTTTCGTGTCTTTCGTGTCTTTCGTGTCTTTCGTGTCTTTCGTGTCTTTCGTGTCTTTCGTGGACGGATTTTTGTTTTTAGGTTTTAAAACAACTCACCTGCCAATTATTTATTCAGCCGGCGATACAAACGATAACGTTCATTTTTATCGCCAGGGCGACCGCCTTCCCAGATCTTTTTCCAACGTTCGCCCGCCTGGAATAATTCCACTTCTGGCGTGCCCTGCACCAGCATTAAATCACAAACCGGATTCGGCTGGCTACCAACAATAATGTCGCCAAAATAATGCAGCATCGCCCGTTGCCCCAAGCCCAAATTGGTGCCAGCGACGCAATTAAATTTTGCCGGCAACGCCAGTTTGATGGCGTTCACCGTGCTGCGATAACTCTTATTATTTTCCAGCCACGGCAACCACAACGTCATCGCCAGCAACCAAATTAAGGTGACGCCGGCCGCCCAATTAATCACTGAGCGCCGAATCGAGCGGCCAACGCGCCACACCAGCGCCATCCACATCACGCTAAAAATCACCGCCGCCCAAAAGGCAACCGGCTGAAATTCTGGGGTGTAATTTGGCTGAAAAGCCTTCAATAAAGTGGTAATTTTAGCGCCGCTATCCAACAGTAAACCGACCCAGCCGGCCCACAACACAATCGCAATCAGCGCAAAAGTCATGATACCAAACCAGTCCAACGCGTTCGCCGCGCCGCGCCGCAAGGTACGCAAAGAAGCGGTTGCCAGCAAGGTCAGCGGCAACAACATCGGCAGCACGAATTGATCTTGCACCGAGGGCACCAAACTCAGCGTCAACATCATCACCAGCCAAGCAACTAGCGGCAACTGGTACTCGGCTTCGATCAATAATTTTCGCCGCGCATCCCACAGCGTCCACAGCGCCAGCGGTGTTGCCGGCCACGCCATCCACGACAACAGCTGAAAATATTCGCCAATTTGCAAATAATTACCACGACGAACTTGCAGCAAAATACGTTCAACATTGCCGGTAAAAAACCATTCTGCAAATAATTCTGGCGAACGCAAATACAGCAAAGTTGGCCAAATAGTTAGCCACGGCAACGCGCAGAAAAAAGCTACAGCGAGGGTGATGGCATAGTCGCGGGTGCGCCAATTTTGAAAGGCGAGTAAGCCTAAACTGATGAACGAGAAAAATCCTAGCGCAATAAAACCTTTGCTCAGAAAGCCGATGCCAACGCCAACGCCCAAGCACAAACCGGCCAAATAGCGGCGGCGCGGACTGAGCGCAAATCCATACAACATCATCGCGCAACTGGTGAGCAAGGCAATATCGGTAATCAATAAATGCGCGCGAACCAGAATGCCGAGGCAACCCATCAGAATAATGGCCGCGCCCCAACCGCTTGATTTTCCGTATAACTCGCGACCGCTGAGCCCGATAAAAAGTAGCGCCAGCCCCATATACAAACCGCTGGCGAGTCGTGCGCCGTCATGCAACAACAAGAAAGGTGAAAATAATTTGGCGAAAACTGCCGCCGTCATATAAAACAGGGGCGGTTTTTCTAAATACGGCTCGCCGGCAATGGTCGGCACCAGCCAATCGCCACTTTGTAAAATGTGATACACCACGCCGAAACTATGCGTTTCTTCTGGTTTCCACGGATCGTGGCCGATCAAACCCGTCAATAACCAGACAGCACACAACAGCAGCAGCAAAATTGTTTTGGCTGGTGTGATAAGCGATTCAGGTTTAGTCGGGTAGTAATACATTCTCAGTTTTTATAAATGAGGCAATCGCGATGGTATGAGGGTACAGACAATAATTCAAATGTCACGGAATAACTCGCAACTAAAAAACCACTAAACGACGGCTATCGCAAATTTGCTAGCTAAAAATTTGCCAACAAAAAAGGCAGCACAAAGCTGCCTTGATTGCTAAGCGACGCAAAAATTACGCGGCAGTTGCAGCGCTCTTGCCGTATTTTTGGCGGAACTTCTCAACACGTCCTGCCGTATCCACAATCTTCTGGGTGCCGGTGTAGAACGGATGGCATTCAGAACACACTTCAATGTGCAATGGTTTTGCCAAAGTTGAACGGGTTGCAAATTTATTGCCACAACTGCAAGTCACGGCAACTTCGTTGTATGCTGGATGT
>Ga0209297_1002352_pt1 | contig 10529 bp, 17 predicted proteins | sample S_130805_MF_Meta_FD_187322 | JGI IMG/M metagenome (GOLD analysis project Ga0209297, IMG submission 187322) | Freshwater microbial communities from Lake Simoncouche, Canada to study carbon cycling - S_130805_MF_MetaG (SPAdes) (version 2) | ecosystem: Environmental > Aquatic > Freshwater > Lake ... | reverse complement strand
TAACATTCTTCACTTTAGAACCAATCTCGAAATCTCTTTCAAGGCCATTCTTAGTGATAGAAGCAAAACCTTCTTTTGGATACATTAGATACCCATGAATGCTGTTGATATAGTTTTCTAGCAAAGCGATGTCTGATAAGCACCAAGGATCAGAAGATCTTGCAGCAATAACTGGATCAGATTTTATAGCTTCAATCATTGCAGACATTTTTTCTGCCCCTGCACTGAATATAGTGACAGCCATTTCAGCAGCTTCTTGAGTATGAAAAATCATTTCTTCTTCATCTTTTTCTACTTCAATATCGTCTGCTTTTGCAAGTTCTGGGTAAATTTTAAGTAATTCAGTTTGATCCCAAAAAGTTTCTCCATCCCACTCTTCAGCTTGGGCTTTCTTTAAAGCATCTTGTTTGGGATAATCTTTATCACCGGGCTTTGCTGGTTTATAATTTTTGCCCATTCTTTCTTTTTTCTTTTGAATATTATACCATAAACCTTTAGCAGCTTCAGCTTCCAGACTTATAGTAACTCCTTCTGAACCTTCGACCGGCGCACCGGCTCTCCATTGATGACAAGACCAATAGTTAGCTTTCCACTTTGGTCCGGGACTTTTATCGCAGCCATGTCTAGCCCTGTAACTCTTTCTTCTCGCAGGGCTGCTTCTTTTAATCTTCATGTTAGGATCACCGAAATTGACCTTAACGACATTTCCTTTCTCATTTTTTGTATAAACAGAAAATTTCTTAGGCCCACCGGGAGTTCTGAAAGGTTTATTAAGAGTTTTGGCTTCTTTAGCAGCCCTGATTTGATCAGTGAAATTTATAGTCATATTGAAATCTATTACACTTTTTTTATATAAAATCTTGACTTTTTCCAAATCAAATGCATACTTTAAATAGTAAAAGTTCCAAGTTTGCCCAATTGAGAGCCAAATAAGCAAGCTGATTCACTTATCTAAATATTTTTAGTATTTTTTTACACTTTAATTATATAAGTGTATTTGTAGATATGAAAATAGAACTAGGAACTCATATAATAAAGAGACTAAAAATGTTAGATGAATTTTCTGATTTAGGTAGAGATGAATTAAAAGATAGCGTTAATGAATTAATAGAAGACCTCCTTGAAGGATACGTTACCGACAATTCCTCAGACACTGGAGCCAATACATCTGATGATTATGAATAAAGAAACTCTGAATGAATTACTAAAAGAACTATTACGAGCAGTTGTAATGGACGATAAAAAGATGAAAGATTTAGATAAATCAATAAACCCTAATTCTGATAGCCTAGCTATTCATCTTACAAAAACAATTATAGAATATGTCAATAAATAAAACAAGAGAGCAAAAGATCCAAGAGATAATAAATAGAGTAGACCTGTCTACCTTGAGCGTTAAATGGTGGGAGAAGGAAATGGATAACATAATATCTGAGATAGATAAGTTGGAATTATCAGAAGATTGCCGAGCAGATTATGAAATAGAAAATCTAAAAGATAAACTACAATCTCTAATTCCCAGAGCGCAATTAGAAATAGACGTTATAGATAATTTAGAAAAAGAGCTAAACATTTTACTAAAAGAAATTGACGATGGAAAAGAAAAAAACAAAAAAAAAGGCAACCGGAAAAAAATCATTTAATTTTTATCAGGTGATTTCCCAAGGTAAAAAATTTAACTTTGGAGCTTTCCCTCCCTCGAAAGAGGGGCTTGGCATGGCGAGGAATTGGGCTGAAAAGATGAGCGAAGAAACTGGCGAAAAATGCGTTGTAAAAAAGCGTTGACAGGCGCGAAAATCTCTGAAAACCCTGGTTTTGCTGGGCTTTTGACGCGAAAAAATTTTCCGAAAAAGAGTTGATTGGAAGGAGAGACCGTGTAGATTGGTTGTGTCGTCTGAACCTTAACTCTCGTCTGCTGCATGATCACTCTGGAAAAACCTTACTCTGTCCGCAAGTCTGGCATAGAAAACGAAGGCATCTCTTTCGGAATCAAGAAAGATGGCCTCGCCCACATTTTCAACGTCCTTCGCAATCAGCTTTACTCAAACAAGATTCTTGCGGTCATCCGCGAGTACAGTTGCAACGCTTACGACGCAATGGTCGAGGCTGGAACCTCTGACCAAAAGTTCGTTGTCACCTGTCCTACCTTCGACGATCCTTGCTTTAAGGTCCGAGATTTCGGCTCTGGTCTTTCTCCAGAAGGCATTGCGGAGGTCTACGCATATTACGGCGAATCGACCAAGCGACAGAGCAACGCTTTCATTGGTCAGCTTGGGCTTGGCTCTAAGTCTGGCTTTGCTTATGGAGATAATTTTGTAATCAAGAGCTTTTACCGAGGCACTCTTTATACCTACAACGCTTACTTGGACGAGACCAAGATCGGGCAAATCCTCCTGATGGACGAGGAAGCCACTTCAGAAAACGATGGCGTTGAGATTGTAATCCCGGTTAAGGTCAGGGATATCTCCACTTTTAAGGAGACTATTGCCAGCTTCTTTAAGCATTTCAAAAGTAAGCCGATCATCAATAATATAGAAAAAGTCTATTTAGAAGTCTATTGGAAAGATGAGGGCCAAATATTAAACGGCCAAGGCTGGCAGTTTCTTAAATGCAAGAACTCTTGGGATAAGGCTCCTTCCCTGATGATTATGGGAAATGTTGCTTATCCTATGGATGGCAATTCGGTTGATGGGCTTAATTCAGTTTTCTATAATGATTTCACTGTGGAATTTGAAATCGGAGAACTTGAGGTCTCAGCCAGCCGCGAAGCTCTTCAGTTTTCTGCTACGACTCAAAGCGCGATCAAGAAGCGTTTCAAGTCAATCATGGAAGAAGTAACTAAAAATATTTCTGATAAACTTAAAAACGCTAAAAGTCTTTTCGAGGCTAAAAGTATTTTCAACAGCTTAACGATAGCTACTGGAGATTTCTATCGGTTCCAGAGTCAATTCAAGAACCTGATGTGGAATAACAAGAGTATTAATAATCACGTTTTAGCGTGGAATACTGCTGCTGGCAAAAAAGTAACTGTTTTTGAAATCGCTAAGAGTAATAGATCTGACAGAATTAATTGTCGAGTTTTAGACAGTAAAACAATCCATTGCTATCCTACATCCCGTTTGTACATTGATGACACTAATCATAAATTCATGCAGCGTTTGGCTCATTATGTTTATGATCAAAACAATACTGGTATTACGAAAATTTATGTCGTTGAGTTCGACGATGCTCAAGCTAAAAAGGACTGGCTAGTTGATGTTGATATGGACGAGTCTGAACTCGTTTATGCTTCTAGTGAAAAGATTAATAAGATCGAATATCCTAAAAATTCCTCTGGAGTTTCTGTTGACGAGAATCCTAAGCACATCTGTTCAGAATTTAAGCTGGATCTTAGTGCTAATAAAGGTTATTACAAAGTCAAGAGCGATCAATTTGAAGAGGCTGCTTTTAATTTAGATGCTGGTGGGGTTTATATCAACATTAACAGATTCTATTGCAAGGCTGAATTTGACGGTCATACCGAATGCGTTGTCGAGGCTGGTTCATTTATTAATCTATTAAACAAATGCTCCTTTAGAGGATTTGAAATTCAATTCCCTGAAGTTGCTTGTTTGAAACATGAATCTGCTGAAAAAGCAATTAAAAACCCCAACTGGAGAAGTCTTAAAAAATACATCCAAGATTTTATTGCAGATAACTGGACTGATGGACAAAGCCAAAAGCTGGTTAACTACATGGAATTTCGCAGACTCCAGAAAGAATTTCCTTACGAATTGAAGTATTTATATCGCATTAAGAATATTTCTGCTATTAAAGACTTTTGTGATTTAGTTGACTCTTTTAAACTTTGGCATGAAGTATCAGTGGCTGATGAAATTATTAGTATGTTTGCCCGAACTGGATTACTGCAAACTGTCACCGCTGGCTTACAGCCCACTCACTGTCTCTCAGAAGAAATAAAAAAGATAAAAAACAAATATGCAATCCTTGATATCCTCGACTGGTATCGGCCCGAAACGGCCCTCGTCACAGAAAAATATCTGCAACTTGAAGAAAAAAGTTTGACAACCGCTCCTGTTACCCAATAATCCACTCGTAGTCTATGAAAACACCAGCATTCATCCTCACCGAAAACTCCCTCACGGTCAGCGTCGAGGGAAAAACCTACACTATCAACTCTGGTCATCCAAGTTGGAAACAAGCAATCGAATCCTTGAAGCGCAAGGATTACCAAGCACTGAAAGACTTAGTTTCAGTTCAGAAGGCGTTCTGCTCCTTTACTGGAGACAAGGTTAAGATCGTCGATAATCAGGTCTTCTTTAACGGAGAGCCTATCAACAGTTATCTTTCCGAAAAGATTCTTTCTTTTATGGAAAAGGGCTTGCCCCATGAGAGTCTAATTAAGTTCCTTGAGCGGCTCATGGCGAATCCCTCACGCCGTGCAGTTACTGAACTGTATTCTTTCTTGCGACACAAGAGCCTTCCGGTCACTGATGATGGCACTTTCTTGGCTTACAAGAGTGTCCGCTCAGATTATACTGATCATCATACTGGTAATTTCAATAATTCTATTGGAAATGCTTTAGAGATGACTCGTAACAATGTATGCGACGACCATAGCCAAGGCTGTTCTATTGGTTTCCATGCTGGATCGCTTGAGTACGCTTCTAGCTTTGGCGGGGCAGATTCGGTCTTGCTGATTGTAGAGATTGATCCTGCTGACGTTGTATCCGTTCCTTCAGACTGCGAGTGTCAGAAGCTCCGCACCTGTAAGTATAAGGTTGTAGCCAAGTATGATGGTCCGCTGCCAGAGCATTATACTAAAGATGCCCAATCAGCTTACGATCCTCAAGATGATTCTGATGATGAAGAATGCGACGATGACTCGGATTGGGATGAAGACGAGGAGTCTGATGATGAATCTGAAGAGCAAGTTTCCATTACTGTGCAAGTTGGAAATAAATCTCATAAATTTGTGAGAGATCCTAAAGGTCGCTTCGCAAAATCAAAGTAAGTAGACTACAATTGGGGGCAGGGGAAACTCTGCCCCCTTCTTAATATGCAATTGGATTTTATTGGTAATATTTACAACAACTCCTTTATTCAAGGAGACCTATTCGACACTCCAGTTGCAAGAAAGCCTTTTACTAAAGACGTAGAAGAGTTCTTTCATTCTGTTAATTCAAAAGAGATACAAGAACACTACAATTACTGGTCTAAAATAACTCCAGAAGAACCAGAGCAAAAGTTTCAGAGATATTTATTTGCTTTTCTTTCTGTTCATACCTCATGGGAGAACAATGTAAAAGCCTATATTAGAATTAAAGACTTCTGGAATTGGATGGGCAATGAAGAAGAATTGCGCTCCAGACTAATTGAAACTGGAGTTGGACTTCATAATAATAGAGTGAGGTTTATTTCTGCTTTTTCTAAGGATTACTGGCAGAATCGTAAAACAGATTACGAGAAGAAGAACTCTGAGAAGTGGACTGAATACCGCGACAGGCTAGAGAGTCGCATCTTGGGGCTTGGTCTGGCTAAGACTAGCTTCGCACTTGAGATGCAACATCCACTAGAGGCGCAATGCTTTTGCGCTGACACTCACCTATTTCAATTGTATAAATTAAGTCAGTCTAAACACCGCAATCAATACAAGAGTATAGAAGACCACTGGCTCTCTTGGAGCAAGATGTTTAATATTCCAAGTTACATTGCTAGGTCTATATTCTGGAATCGTAAGCAAAAACAAAGCAACTGTCACTATTGGGCGTATTGCTTATGACTAAAACTGTAGATAAATTTATCTCAGAAATAAAATCAGGCCCATTACTCCAAGAAGAGGAGCGAAGGCTTTTTATTATTTATCAAAATAAACAGGACGGCTGGAGCGAAGCAAGAGACACGGTTATTCATTCTTGCTTGTTGTATGTAGTGAGGTGCGCCTATGGTTACACTACTAACGCTAATAAGATAGAGGACTTAATAAGCGTAGGCTCAATAGGTTTGGTCGAGGCTTTTGAAAAATTTCAATTAAATAACGGCGCAAGATTCTTAACTTTCGCCAGCTTTAGCATAAAAGGCAAAATGCTAAGGCACCTATCCAGATCTTCTTTTAATTCTGCTTTTTCTGTTCCTCCCGAGATAGCTAAAGTAGCTTTTGATATTAGAAATTATATACAAGAATGGAAAGATAAATATAAAGATTCCCCAAGCAGATCGCAAATCCTAAACCATTTCAAAATTGAAGACTATGCGTTATCGTATTATTATGTATTAATTGAATCGAATAGTTTCTCTGTTGATAGCGGCGAGCCAGATGACGACTCTCATCAGAGCCTTGACATAGAGGACATTAACGATGTTAATTCCGCATTTGGGATGGAGAAAAAGGAATCTAAGGCTATCCTTGAGAAAATTATTTCTGATTTGCCTCTAAAGCAAAAAATAGTAATCACTAAAAGATATGGCCTTGATAATGGCGAACGTAAATGCTTAGAGTCTATAGGCAAAGAATTAGCCATAACAAAACAAAGAGTCTCTCAAATTGAAATCGAAGCTCTTCAAACAATTAAGAGAGAAATTAAAAAATCCGAATTAAATATACAATGCTTTCAGTAGCCGTTTATCAAAAGATAGGGGATAGTACAGCTATTATTTGCGTGATATTTTTTCTTTTTGTTTTCATTGCAGAAATGCTTAAAGATTAGCTAGTCCCATGCCACATTCCGAGTTGGACTCTGAAAATATTTTTAAAAAATCTCGAAATCGAGTTGACTTCCGCTTTCCAATTCTCATAATGGAGATAGACCAGAGTAAAATCCCTGGCCTAAGCAACAATAATAAATTAAACTAAAGTACCGTATGTCTAAAAAGTCTGTAAACAAGCGTCACCTTGTAATCAAGATGAGTGACCTCAATAAGATGTTCAAAGAGAACGAACTTATTTGCATCCCTAAATCATTCGCCAAGGACATTGCTTATATGCTTGCTTCTCACGGCGTTTCTCTTGAAGAGCTTAACCCTAAGCCTGTTGCCAACGAAACCGAAACCGAAATTGAATCTGAGTCCTCCGAAGCCTTTGGCGGAACAAAGGTCCAAATCTCCGAAACCAGTTTTGAGGATTGATTTGAATGAGTTTTGATAAGATAATTGGGCAAGAAAAGGTCAAAAGAAAACTATCTTTTTACCTTGATGGGCAACATAAAACCTTGCTATCTCCGCATTTGCTTTTTGTTGCCCCAAGAGGTAGCGGCAAAACTTTACTGGCTCAAACTTACGCCAGTCAATTGTTAAACTCAGAGGGCAAGAAGCGCAAGCTAATTACAATTAATTGCTCTACCTTAACAAGCCTTAAGTCATTCATTAATGATGTGTGTATTCCTTATGTTTCTGGTAAGGAAATAAGCATACTATTCGATGAAGCTAGTGAGATTCCAATTGCCGTCCGAATGGCGTTGCTCACTATCTTGAACCCAAATCGGGAAAACAGGAACGAGTTCACTTATGACGATGTGACAATTGAATTTGATTTCAAGAAAGTTACATTCTTGTTTGCTACTACTGAAGCTCATAAGATATTTCACGCTCTAATCGACAGGCTAGAGCGAATTGACTTGGAAGAATATTCCAACGATGATCTTGCAATGATCGTGCAGAAGAATGTTGACGCTCCTATTGACCGTGACGCTATGGAAGAGGTCAAGAAAGTCCTGCGAGGCAATGCGAGAAAAGCTACTCAAATGGCGAATCATATTTGTCTTTATTTAAGCTCTTGCAATAAGCAAGCGTTTATGATGCGAGATTGGGTTGATTTCAAAAATAAATTGGGAATCAATGCCCTTGGCTTAACTCCAATGGAAATTAAGATCTTAAAGATCTTGTCTGAAAAGTCGCTAACTACCTTAACGAACTTAAGCGCGAAGACTCAAATGTCTCGGCAGTCGCTGCAAAGAGATACCGAGAACTACCTCCAGAAACTTAACTTGATGGAAATCGCTGCCACTGGCAGAAAGATCACCTCTCAAGGTAAGCAGTATTTGGAGTCTTTAAAGTAAATGAAAAGCGGGGGGATTTGCCCCCCGCTCCTTTGTTTAAATGTCTTTAGATCTGTTACTTGACGTTGCCTTCGTAATAATAGAAAATAGTTCCCGTTGTAGCATTGGTAATGTCACCAGTGACAAGCAGAGGAGCGTTGCTCAAATATACTTGATTAGTGACAGAAGAAGGAATATTAACTCCATTTGCAGTAAAACTATTGATAGCAGCAGTAACTGCAATATCATAACCTTGTTTTCCAAGTATCGTACCAGATAAATTAACAGCAGAGAAACTCATAAACTTCATTACACTTAAATAAAAACATTATGGAAATTACAGTTAATTATTTTGACAAAGAAGAAAATGAAAAATCAATCAAAGCAAAGGTTGACATTTCAGCTTATTTCGATGGCATTGGACACTACGAGTATTGGGGCAGCACAGGATACGACAAAGGAGATCTTTGCGTAGATGTCAATACAATTGTTTACGATAAAAAAGACTTGACGGCAGAAGAAATCCAGCAAATAGAAGACCACTTTGAAAGCCAAGAATTCCATGAAGAAATCCTGCGAAAACACCTTGACAACCAGCAAGCGGAAAGAGAAGATGCCGCTGAAGCCGCTTACGAAACTCGAAAAGAAGCTGATTTTAGCTATTGAAAATGCTCAAAAAAAACTCTTGATTCTCTCCTAAAACCCACTAAACTCACGACTGTTATGAAAATCATTGACCTCATTGCTTCTCAGGCTGGCCTTGCTCGCTTCGCCAGCTTCACCTACTGCTCCACTTCGACTGGCGAGGTCGCCAGATACACCTTGCAGCTTGGCTTCAGCTACCGTAATGTGCTTCAGAAGAGCATCATGGAGCTTGAAGTCGATAAGCAGATCATGTCAGATTTGCCTCGACAGGCTGCTGAAGAAATCCTAGCCTCTTTGAACGCCAGCCTCTCTGGTACTCAAACAAGGTACACTAAAAAAGATATCTACGAAGATTACAAGGTCGATGGCAAGACTGTGCAAGGTCTTAAAGTGAACAAGAACGATGGCTCGCTTAAGATCTTTGGTCTAATTACTTCTAAGGTACAAATCGCTCCTCCAGTAACTCCTTATAAGAAATATAACAGTGCGCCTCTTACCATTGAAAAGAACCGCATCACTAAAGACTTACCTATTGGACGTTTCCGCGAATTCGCTCTTGACAACTTGGCAATGGCTAAATTGAATGGGGAGACTCTTGTATTTGAATGAACCTAAAACTACCAACGCATAATATGATCGTGATAGTTCAAGTGGGGCTTGATCTATTTAACATTTCTTATGTCAAATATTTTCAACGCAACACGTTTTTAGATTCATTTGAGATGCAACAATGTATTAAATACGATTTAAGTTCAGAAGATGTGTCTCAATTTCTCGGTAATAATTAAAATATAAATATATGAAAGTACCTAAGTTAACTAAGAAGGCGCAAGATATCGTAAATCAAATCATGTCTGCTGATGCAGTAGATATTGATCATGGTCGAATTGGTGAAAGGGTATATTACGGTCAAATGCATCTAACTGGTGAAGGTTTAGAGTGCAACGTGAATGTCGATGGACATATCGGCGAAATAATTATATCAAACGAGTCTCTTAATGAGGCCACTATTGTGGATGGCATTGTTGAAATCGGTGCTGATCATATTAAACAAAACGACGCTGGTGATATGACTTTTACTCTATACAAGCTGAGTAAGATCAACGCACTTTAATATAACTTTTTTATGAATATTATTGAATATTATAATATCAGTGATGATTACTGTGCTGATTTCCTTCCTGATCATTTGAACCTTAACTACAGTACCAAAGAGAAGGCTATCGAAGTAGCTATTAATAATCATAAGCCTCGTTTTGATATCAGCATTGTCTGTGATAACATCCGATTTGATGGAGTTTATAAAAATTATAACTCTACTTTTTTTAGCTTTAGCGAGGGCCATTATCATAATCATGTTGGTTACTATGAGATTTCTCTTGGAGAGACTCAACATAAAATTAAAGAAGGAAGCCGCGATACTGTTATTGAGTTCTTTGCTGAGTTATTTATTCTTTTTATAGAAGCTAAGAGGTTATATTTTCCTGAGATCAAGGTAGCTGGTCAACCTTACCAACCAGCTAAAAATGAAATCCAAAAGATCAAAGAAATTGGGCCTTCTCCTTTATTTAAATGCAAGAAGTATGGCGGCGAATACATTTATGGTCTTGACAGCAGCATGGATAATTGGTACAAAACTTCCAGAGCTACTATTCAGGAAAATCTTTACGTCAGTCACAACAAATTAGAAATCCATTAAAATGAACGATCAATACAAAGGCGTTATTAAGCAGGGCTTCGCTTGGTGGGACGCTGGCGGTGCAGATATCCCGCAAGGGACTCATTCAATGATAACTCAAAAATTCAAAGAATGGGAAAAGCGTAGAGGTTTTACAAGTGAAAGCCATTTCA
>Ga0209297_1002349_pt1 | contig 10532 bp, 10 predicted proteins | sample S_130805_MF_Meta_FD_187322 | JGI IMG/M metagenome (GOLD analysis project Ga0209297, IMG submission 187322) | Freshwater microbial communities from Lake Simoncouche, Canada to study carbon cycling - S_130805_MF_MetaG (SPAdes) (version 2) | ecosystem: Environmental > Aquatic > Freshwater > Lake ... | reverse complement strand
AAGTGGCGACACAAGTGGAATGGATTTTAGTAGTTTAAGAGGTATATTAATAAACTTAAGAGAAAGAGTAGAATTTATCTACCAAACAGTTAATATTCCAGATGGTTTATCACCAATAGCAAAACACTTTAAAATGTTAGCTAGTATTGACTTTGATGTTAGTGATGCAATTGCTTCTTATCAGTATCCTATTCGGTATGGTGTAGACCCACTAAAAGATGCTCAAACAGATGCTTTAGAATTCCAAACTGGTTTAGAAACTTTAAGTAAAATATTAATTGCTCGTGGAAGTAGTCTTGAAGAAATTGCTGCTGATAGACTTAAATTAAAAGAACTTGGTTTAGAAGACTTGTTAATACCAAAACAAGGTACTGCAACTAATCAAAAAGAAGTTAAAGCGGCAAGAAATAAACGAACAAACTTGACTGACAATAACAGCGGAAATATTAAACCTAAAAGTAACACGACAGGTTCTTAATTAGGTAAATAGTTGCTTTCATTATCTAAATAGTATTAACATATACGATACAAAAAATAAGGATTTTTAATATGCTATACCCAAACATACTAAGTAGACTTATTAATACACCTTTATTAATAACGTCAGATAAATTAGAGATTCTAACAGACCGCATTTCTCTAAAAATGCTCGCAGAGGAGACTATAGACTCTACTGAGAAAAGTAAAGTAACAAGTAGTTCTTTCGATTCTGTTGATAAAATTGCACTTATTAAAGTACATGGTTCTTTAGTTAATAAAAATGGAGCAGGAGCTAGTGGTTTAACTTCTTATGAATCCATTACAAATCAAATACATGAGTGTATTAAACAAAATTACTCTACTATTTTATTTGATATTGCTAGTTGCGGTGGCGAAGTTAGCGGTGTTTTTGGTTTATCTTCTTTAATCCATTCATTAGAAAAAATGAACATTACTACAGTAGCTTTTACTGATAGTCAAGCTTGTAGTGCAGCCTATTTAATTGCATCAAGCTGTTCTAAAATATTTGCAGTAGATATTGCAGATGTAGCTAGTATCGGTGCGGTGATGTCTTTAGTAGATGTTACCGAAGCAGATAAAAAAGAAGGTGTTTCTTACACAATACTACGAAGTAAAGAAAGTAAAGCTTCTTATAATCCACATGAAACATTAAGTACAGCAGTTAAAGACGAATTACTAGCTAAGTTAATAACTGTTGACAATAAATTTAACAATACTGTACTTGAATATAGACCAAATCTGTCATTAGAAACTATAGTTAAGTTAGCTGGTAAAACTATAAGTGCTGAAGAGGGTGTTAAAGTAGGTTTAGTAGATAAAATAGTAACATCTATTGCTGATGTTATGTTAGAATTAGTTAGTACGTCTAATACTGTAGTAAATAATACCAACAACGAGGGGATATTAATGTCAACTGAAGAAAAATATATTGAGTTATTGGCTCAACATGATTCTTTAAAAGCAAGTACAACTTTAGAAGTTAGTAAAGCTGTTAAAGAAGAACGTATTCGAGTTCAAAAAGTAATGGAAGCTGGAAAAACATTCAATGTTAGTGATGTTACAATTACTAATGCTATTGTTAAAGGTTATTCACTAGACCAAGTTAGTGATTTGTTTAGTGATATTGCTGAAGCTAGAGGAGAAAATACTGCTATTAATGCAGCGGCTACTTCTATGAGTAGTGTCGATGATAAACTTAAAGCTGAATTATCTAAATTAGCGGCTGCTCAAGTAAGTGCTGAAACAGATACTTTAGGTAACGGTACTTTTTCTATGTTAGATTTAGTTTCTGCAATGAGTGATTTGGGAGAAAAACATGGCAAGTAATGGCGGATTTGTTTCATACGCAAATCGTACTACAAAGTACGGTTCAAGAGGTGCTGAACCTTGTAAAAATACTAGACAGATTATTGTAAAATCGGGTCAAGTTATTAAAGCTATGTCTTGGTTAGAAAGTGATACATCAGGTAAGATGATTGCTAAGGCTACTATGACAGAATTAGCTAGTACTGTTTTTGCTGGTACTGCTGCAATTTCTGACACTATTATTATTGGTGGATTAACTCTTACTACAACTGCGGCAATGACTCCTGCTGAAGTAGTAACCGCTTTTATTAGTAAAACAACTACTAAAGGTACTTTTTCTGGTACTTTATCTGGTTGGACTTTACAAGCTGGAGCTACTACTGCTACTTTAGAAGCAATTTCAACTACTTATCTAACTGATGTAAGCAATTTTGCTATCACTGGTACACATACAGGCTTAACTCACCCGATTACAATTACTGCTGGCGGTACTGCTCAAAAACCTGCCACTGGTTTATTGTTATTTGATGTAGATGCTACAAGTGTTGATGTGCCTGCGGTTATGTATATTTCTGGTAATTTCTGGAGTGAAGAAATTGTTTGGGAAGTTGATACTGTAATTGATACTGTCACTAAGGCAGATAATACTACTGTAGCAGTTACTGCTTACAATACTGGTTGTGTTACTGAATTAGCTAAACAAAAATTTATTGAAAATACTGCTGGTGGCACTGAGTTTGCTATTGGTACTTGGACTACTGGGGAGACAGAAATCTAATGGCTGATTTAACTACTTTTCAAACCCCTTATGGGGCTGGTAAGAATATTGAAGGATATATTAAAGGTAACGTACAAAAACGTCCGTTATTATTTAAGCAATCTTTCAATGATATTAATACAACTTGGCGTGATACTGTAAATTACGATATTGAATTTAATAAACGTAACTTAATGGGTCAATTCGTAGACCCTGAAGCAGATACTTATCGTGTACAATTACCAAACTTTGGTACTAAAGAACTTTCATTTGCATATTCTAAAGAACATGTTGGAAGTCCTAATTACCAAGAAATCAATCAAAGAATGTTAGCTCAACAACCTAATACTGTTTCATTAGATAGAGCTACTCTTGCTAGAAATGTTGCTTCTAATATGCAGCAACAATTTGCACTTGCTTATGAACGGTTCGAAAACTTGTATGAATTATCTCGTGCAAATATCCTAGTTTATGGTACTTTCAGTACTACTTTAGCTGACCAAAAAGGTCAACATAAAGAAGTTAAATGGGATATGGAACGTACAAAATACTCTTTTAGTTCTGCTAGTACTCAAGCTGCTAGAGATGCAAATAAATTAGCTATTTTTAATGAACTTGTTCCTGAAGCGGACTTAACAAGTATTAAAGCTAATACTGCTTCCGATGTTGCTGGTGGTATGTCTTGGGATAGTAAAGATTCTACTAATAGTAATGCTGCTGTGACTCCTGCTATTACAGTAAGTCCAGTTAAACATGTTAATAGAATGTTAGATGTTGCTGCTTATCGTTCTGGTACTGATTACATTGTAATGGGTAATGATGCTTGGTCTTGGTATTTAAATGATGTTAATACTACTTACAAAGAACAAGCTCAAAATACTTTTGACCGTACCCAACCATTAGTAATGTTAGACTTGTACCCACATCCACAAGAAATTGAAGGTTTGACTCTTCAAGGTTTTGTAATTTATGGTGGTTCTAAGATTCCAACTTATACTTACAATGGTATGTATCATGATAGAAGTACAGGTGCTAAAACTCGTTTTATGCCTGAAGGGTATGTTTTATTAGTACCTCCTTCTCAATATGGTGCGATTCGTTTTGGTAAGATTATGCACTATGGTGCAATGTGGGCTGCTCAACAATTCTGGATTAATTCATGGAAAGGTGAAAAAAGTAAAATTGAAGAGTATGAAATTCATACTAATTTTGCCGTTTACCACACTGAAATTAACTCGGCAATTAGTTGGAAAGTCTGTAGTTCAGGAAAACAGTATTAATATTTACTGATTTTAATGCCCATTAGAGATAGTGGGCATTTTTTTATTGTGTAGGAACTGTCATGGCAACTGTTAGAGTAACTAAGTTAGGTACGATAGGAACGGTATATGGAAATGCCAGCGTACAAGTTACTGGATTTAACACTGCATTGAATAAATTAGCTGATGACATGGCTAAAGAGTATTCTAAAATATATGCTCATAGAAATTCTTTTAATGGTGCGGCTAAGTTAATGCGAGTCACACCATTAAAAAAACTTAAAACAGTTAAGGGTAGTAGTAATGTTCAAAGAGCGGCTATTGAAATATTCATTAAACAGGACAGTTTAAGTAACTTTCCTTTTGAGATGAGAAGAATTACAGTAGCTAAACAATCTTACTATATTAAGAAAAGTGCTAAGCATAGAAAACGCCCTATCATAGCTCCTATTACTAATAAAACGGTGTTCATGACTTTAGTTAAAGTTAAGAAAAGTTCGCCGATGGTACAAGTAAGAATACCAAGAAAAATGAACGGCTCAGCATCACCTAACATGCAAAGAGCTATTAATACTAGCGCAAAAGGGTTTTACTACGATAAAAATAGTATGCTTAACCCTAAAGACCTTACTAAAATTAGTAAACTTAGTAAACCTAATATGAAAGTAGATAAAACAACTCCTAGTGGTATGTACATTAGAAGTACAAAGAAGCGTTATCCATTAATGCAGTTAAGAAATTTACCGATAGCTTATTTACTGAACAGTAAAACTACTTTGGAAAAGGTAAATTTTACTAATAGAATCAATGGGTTAATAATGGAGTTAAAATTACGATGATTATGTTAGCTGAGGATAACTTTTTACTAGACGGAATTGGCGACACTATTAGTACAATATACGGTAATATTAAAGTACTACCTAGTGAAAATACTAAAATGTACCAATTAGATGATGGTAGTATTACTTATGGTAGTAAAGAGTACTATTTTATTACTACAATCGCTTATGGTGAGTTAGTAAATTTAGATGATGTACTAACTTGGGCAACATCAGGAAAAATTTACAAGTTTGTAGTTACTAATGTTATTCCTGATACTACTGGTTGGGTTAAAATACTATGTTATTTAAGGAGCATTTAGCATGATAAATTTAGCTCACTTGTCTGCATACATAACACAACAAACTTCTTACGCTTGTAAAGAATCTCCTGAAATACTTCCTGAAGAATTAGATTTACAATTAAGTGACACTGTTGTTTTTGTAGATTATAATGGTTTTATGTCTACAAGTGCTGAGACAAGTATTGCTTTTGATTGTGCTAGTGAATTAGATAGTGAAATCGTATTTTTAGTCTCGGTTGAATTAATTGCAACTAATAATATGTACCCTAACTGCCTTACTACACTATACAAAGCATTGCAAAACTACAAACCATTAAGTGATTTAGAACATATAAGGTCTTTTACTTTTCTTAATGGTGATTTTGTTAGAACTAATGGACGAAGAATTACTAAGATGGTCTGGGCTTTTACATTTGATAGAGTTATTTACTAATAGGTGAGATTATGACAAGAACAATTAATGGTTTAAGTGTTGAAGAGTACTTTAAACAAAATAAACAAGAAGAACAGGACGAAATAGTCGATGCTATTGCTGTCGCTAAAGAAAAAATAGAAGAAATTAACAAACAACCTGAGATTGATGGAGAAATTGTATGACACAAATAGCAAAGTTTAATGCTACTCAAGTAGCCGTATTTGGTAAAATTGAAACGACAGAAAATACGAATGCTGCTCCCGCTGCTACTGACGTTATTATTATGACTGGTGTTACTTATGACCCTAATATCCCTACAAGTTCTGAAGCTTTAGTAGGTGATTTTTTATCAAGAGACAGTGTTGTTAATATTACTGATACTTTTGGCGACTTTAGTGGTGATAGTTATGTACCTGTACTTGGTAGTTTAGTTGGTAGTGTAATAAGTGAAGCAAACAGCCTAGTACCTATTTCACCATTCTTAGAATGTTGTAATTTAAATGCTTATGAAACTGCGGTAAAAGGTTTGCCACAAAATATACGTACAAGAATTCGATTGGTTAGGGATACTTTTAATGTAGCATCCACCTCCCTAGCAGATATAAAAACTAAGACCGCATCAGTCTACAAGTCTTTAAATGACTTAACTTCTACCGATAGCGATGCAAATGCTATATTAACTACACAAAAAAATAATTTAGCTACTTTTAAAAATACTACTCTAGTTGCTATAGAAGGACATATTACAACTGCGTTAAACACTTACGATTATGATAACATCACAGCCACTTTTTTTACTGGTTTAAGTACAAGTGACGCTACTGCGATAAGTAATCTAAAAACTGCGGTGTCTGAAATTACTGTGAATGCTTCAGTAGCAGGGCTAGGTACTACTATAGATAATATTATAATTGCTTTAGTTAATATAACAAGTGTACAGATACTAGGAAAAGTAGGTGTTGTTAATTCTTTAAAAGAGTTAAAAAATAAAATAACATTAACTACTGTTACTCCTAATACTGGATTTACTGTGGATTATTCCACGGCAGTAGCTTCTGTTAATGCGACTACTGTGGGATTAGATGTTATTGTAACGGCTCTTACTACGTTACCTGACACTAACGCATTAAAAGAACTAAAATTTACAAATAGCATATCCTCAAAAAGCTCATTAACTGCTCAGATTCGTAAATCTTCATTAGATATTACCGATCAAAAAGTAGTTACTTTAACTGGTGTTCGCGGTACTGTTGATTTAAACATTAAAATTGCTGAAAGACCTAAGTTTAAATTTAACTATCATGGTAATATTGCTTCTATTATCAATGATGCGGCATTTAGTACCAATATTAATACTCAAAAAACTAATATTGCTCCAGTAACATTAAGTAGTAATATTAGTAATGCCGCTATTTCTCCTATGTATGGTGAAACGTATACTAATAACATTTCATTTGTTTCTTTTAGTGCTAGTAACTTCGATGGGTTTGATTTAAAACGTACTCAAACTGGTAGCGGCGATTTTTGGTATCCACAAGGAATTGCTCATGATGTTATGATTACTATTTTAGAAGATACTGCTAGGGACGCTTATACAGGTAATAGTGATGATACAAAATTACATGATTCTACTTCTTTCCGTCCCGAAGACAATGTAGGTAAAGAATTTAATTTTACTTTTGAACAAGGTAGCGGTGTAGGTAGTAAATTTAAAGTGTTCATGGATAAATTAACTTTAAAAGGCTACAAACACACAACTCAAGGTAATGTCGCTTCAATCGATTTAACTTTTGAAGCTTCAGGTATTAGTGAATTAACTTTACTATAATAACCAACATTACTTAAGCATACTAAGGGTAGTTAATTCTACCCTTTTTTTTTCTTTATTTTTAGGCATTTTTACTTATTATGACGCTATTAACTCTTCCATCATACATAACATTACAATTAGTAGCTAAAGATTCAGCAAATATAGAAAATAATTTCACTATTGCATTCAAGTATCTTAAAAAACATGCAAAGAAACGCTTAAAAAGATTACTGCTTTCTGCTGATATGCCTAAGTTAATTGCAATACTTAGAACTAATATAGTATTTGTTGATGGTATTATACTTAGTAATGGTTCATTGACTAACACAATAGATAGCGATATAATTAGTTTGCTATTAAGAAGTACGCCTTATTTCACACCAATTGCAGTGTCTTTTAACAGTTATTTAAACGCAAATATTAGTAATGATAATGTTGTGTACGGTAATTTAGTTGAATTAGGCGAATATAGAGCTAATTTAGACTTTAGTAATAAGGTTAAAGTGAAAGAAGAAGACTTAATAGCTGAGTACAGTGATTACATTACCTTTACTGATGACGATATACCTGAAATAACAAACAAACCCGCCCTAACATTGCAAGATAATTACCAAATACTTTTAAATGAGAATAGAAAGGTGTATGATATTTTCTGTGCTTGTAGGTTTTGGACGGATGAATACGATAGACTACCTTTAGCTGCTATACTTAAACTTAGCGAAGATAGTAAATTAGATTTAAAAGACTCCTTAAACAAGATAACTGTAATGTATAATAGTTATCTTAACAATAAACCATCAACTAATTGAACCTACTATGAAATTTGAACTAGCACTACAAACTCCTTCAGTTATTTTACCAATCGTACCGCAAGATTGTTTAGGGAAAAAAGACAATTTTGGTGCTGAATTTAAAAGATATAACGTAGAAGATGCACAACAAAAATTTAAAGACTTTAAAGCATTATTTAATACTAATGATGATTTAACTGAAGAACAATTAGAAGCTCTTACTGATACAGAACTTGCTGATATAGAAGCACAAGCAAGTGAAATTGCAGAAAAAGTTAAAGAATTTGTAAAAAAGGAAGTTTTATCTTTTAGAGATGTTAAATGTTATTTAAAAGGTAAATTAGTTAAATCTATTAAGAATACTGAAGAAGCGGGCGATGATTTAGACAATTGGGGAGGTGCTGCTAATTGTACTAATGCTTGGTTTGACCATTTTTGGTCTAGTATGCCTTATAGAGATGCAATTAGAAATGCTTTGTTTGACGCATTGAGAAATACTCCACGAAATTAATAACTTAGGACTCGCTAATGGCTAAAGATAAGAATGTTATTGTATACGAATTACAAGTTGAAGACAAAGCTAGTCCTTTAATCAATAATATTGATTCAGCTATTAACGCTAGTAGCGAGTCCGTTACAAAATTAGCGAAGAATTTTAACGCTGCACAAAAAGATTTACTTAACCTTTCGTCCCTTGCCCCATCACTGAATACTGTTGTTGAATCTATTAAGTCTATAGGCAAAACTCCTTCTGATAGTGGTCGTGTAGCGGAATTAAATAAAGTCATAAAAGCTCTTAATGATATTAGGACGCTTAATAACGCTATCAATAGTGAGGTTGGTAAAGAGTTAAGGGGAATAGATAGAACTTCTAAACCTAAAACTACGCAAAAAAAAGTAGATGTTTACACAGATACTCAAACTAAGACTATAGAAATACGTGAAAATCTAATTCAATTAGAAAAAAACTTTCTTAGTAGACTTGCTAGAGCTGAGGCTTGGGTAAATTCACCTACACTAATGCAGCGACAGAACCTTACTAATTTAAAAAGTAAGGAATATGCAAGAGGTACTGAAAAATCTATTAGCACAAATGATGCTGATTTATTTAGAAATGCAAGTTTTAAAGCACTGGATAAGGCATTTTCTAATAAAATAAATTTAACTGCTCACGATATTGAAAAACTTATACTACAAGGTACGAGTGGTAGGTCGTCTACTGAGTATAAAAAATACGAAAAAGAATTAGAGGCTACTTTTGCACCTTATTTTTCTAAAATAGATAGAAGAGCGGCATTAGGTAAACCTGAGTATGTGTACAATACTAAGATTGACCCAGCGAAAGACTTTACTAGAAAGGAAATAGAACAAAAAGCTAGTAATGTCGTACTAGCTAATAGTTTGGCAGACATTGCAAGACATGTTAATAGGACAATGGATGTACCTAGAGGTAAACCAATAACTCAAGAACAAACTTGGTCACCTGTAACTTTTACTAAGAAAATAGAAACAGCAGAAACAGAAATAGTCAAACAAGCTGTTGTTTATTCTAAAAAAGCTCTTGACTCTATGTCTGCTAATTGGGTAGATAAAGCGACTAAATATATTGCAGACAAATTATTAAGCACATCTACTAAAAATATAGTAATTCCTACTGAAGCAGAAATACGTAAAGCTGCTACAGTAACAGAGACTTTTGACCCAAAAACTGGTTCAACAAGTAAATATCTATCGCCTGAAGATGCAAACTATGTAAAAAGATTGCAGGCAGTTGGAGATATTCTAAAACATAATGCCGTTGAAAGACAAAAAACAGTAACAATTATTGATGGGCAAATTAGAGCAGAGGAAAAACTTGCAAAACTAAGAACACCAAGTACTGAATCATTAGCTAGAAAAGCATTAAGAGATGAAGCTAGTTCACGAACTGGTGAATCTGGTAGAGCTGGTTTTGCTGCAAACGTAGCTAACATAGATGCTGGCGTTAAAGAAAATGAACTTAGAATAACTGCTGCATTGATGAAATTCTTTAGGGAAGATGTTGGGCAAGTTGTTAGTTACTATACTCGCTTAAAAACATTATCTAAAGATGCTTTTTCGGCTGATTATTTACGAGGGTTGTCTGCTGCGTTTTCTTCAGCGGCTAGTGAACTTACTAATTACGTCACTGTATCTAATTTAGTAGTTACTACAGTCTATGAAACTATTCATTCTATTGCAGATTACAATAACAGTTTACAAAAAACGAATGTAACATTAACTGAACAAGAAAAACTAGAATTACAAGCTGTATACGCTAAAAAATTACTAGAAGAAAGGTTGTCTTTAACTGCAACTAGTACTAGGAAGTATGCTGAAATACAAAAACAATTAAAAACTGCATTAGCTACTGTTAATGCAGAACTTAAAGAAATGCATGTTTTACTTAAACAAACTACTAATTTACAGTATCTTAAATTAACTGTACCAAAAGACTATGACGCATTAACTACTGGTTTGAAAAATAGACTTACTGAAGAAGCTATAATTGCTGAAAGTGGTGCAAATTCTATTAAACATATTGAGTATAAG
>Ga0209297_1002341_pt1 | contig 10547 bp, 9 predicted proteins | sample S_130805_MF_Meta_FD_187322 | JGI IMG/M metagenome (GOLD analysis project Ga0209297, IMG submission 187322) | Freshwater microbial communities from Lake Simoncouche, Canada to study carbon cycling - S_130805_MF_MetaG (SPAdes) (version 2) | ecosystem: Environmental > Aquatic > Freshwater > Lake ... | reverse complement strand
CCTGACATGGAAGGTATGGCTGGAAGTGGTGAAGGACAAATGGGTCAAGAAGAAGTTGACACTGAGACTGACCCACCAACAGTAAGAGCTAAAGCTTTGACTTTCCCATTGTTAGTACATGAATTAGTTAAAGGTGTTTATGAAGTATTTGGTACACATGGTTTACCTGACGACCCAAAGGCTGCGGAATTGGTTATGGGGGCTGAAGATACACTTCCTTCTGAAATTTGGGATTCAAGATTAGGACCTGTATTTTGGGAAAAGTTCCAAGAAGCATATCCGTTAGAACTTTTTGAAGATGATATGAAACACATACAACATCATTTGTTTTTCAGATTCTCTAAATTAGATGCTAAACAATTCTTCAAAGTGAGTAATGCTATTTTAGCAGGTAATCCTGAAGGTATGGTATTCATTCAAAGATTGGTTGATGAAATTGTTTCTGATTTGAAAAAACAAGAATATGATGACGCAATGAATCAATATGATTCAGATGACGATGTTGATGATATAGACATTTCAAGTTTAGGATTCTAAAAAAACAAACCCCTCAATAGAGGGGTTTCTTATTAATGAACCATTATTATATTTATTAATAAAGGTATGACGAAAGAACAAGTAATGATTGAGTATGTTAGATGTATGAGGGACACACCTTATGCACTAAAAACATATTTACAAACTTATGACAATACTGTGTCAAAATATGTTCCATTGGAATTATTTCCTGACCAAATTAGTTTGTTACAAGATTATGAAGAACATAATGAAAATATTGCGTTAAAGTATAGACAGGCAGGTGTATCTACAGTTACTGCCGCTTGGGTCTCAAAAAAATTAGCGTTTGCTAAAAAAACTAAACCCGAAAAGATTTTGATTATTGCTAACAAATTGGATACTTCCTTGGAGATGGCAAATAAAATCAGGGCGTTTGTTAGTCAATGGCCTGATTGGGTTAGTATTGATTTTGCTACCGAAAAAAATTCACAAAAACATTATAAATTAAATAATGGATGTGAGGTTAAGGCGGTTGCAACATCTAAAGATGCCTTGAGAGGTTTCACTCCAACAATATTGATTTTTGACGAAGCTGCCTTTATTGAGGCCGATAGTGACTTTTGGGCAGCTTGTATGGCATCTCTTTCTACGGGTGGTAAAGTGATTGTGGTATCAACACCTAATGGATACGACGCAATATATTATGAAATATATGACCAAGCAAACAGAAGTATGAATGATTTCAAAATTTCTGAGATGTATTGGTATCGTGACCCACGATATACAAAAGATTTATATATGGTTAAGACAAGAGATATCATTCATTATCTTTTGAACAAAGAGGAATATCCTCTCAATGATATTATTAGTTGGGAACCAATACCATTTTCTGATAGAAACTATGATGATTTAAAAAAAATTATTGACGACGGTTACAAACCATGTTCATCTTGGTTTGAAAGTATGGTGAAAAAACTTAAATATGACAAACGTAAAGTTTCTCAGGAGTTGGAATGTAACTTTTTAGGTTCGGGTGATAACGTATTTGATTCTAATATGATGCAAAATATTAGAGAAAATATGATTCGTGAACCACAAAACAAGATGATGGGAAATTCCTTGTGGATATGGAAAGAACCTGTATTAGGTCACAAATATATCATGGGTGTTGACGTTTCAAGAGGGGATAGTGAGGATTTTAGTTCTTTTCAAATCATTGATTTTGACGAGAGAGAACAGGTTGCTGAATTTGTTGGAAAACTTCCACCTGATACTATGGCTGAAATATGTTATAAATGGGCGAATATGTATTCTTGTTTTATTGTAATAGATATTACCGGAGGTATGGGAGTTTCTACCTCAAGAAAGTTACAAGAAATGGGTTACAAAGATTTATATGTTGATGGTGTTGACACCGCTAATAAGTGGAAATACGACCCAAAGGCTACTGAAAAAATACCAGGTATTAATTTTAATAATAAACGTGTTCAAATAATTGCATCGTTTGAAGAGGCGTTGAGACATGAATTTAAAATTTATAGTTCAAGATTGTTTAACGAAATGAATACTTTTATTTATATCAATGGACGACCTGACCACCAAAAAGGACAACATGATGACTTGATTATGTCACTTGCAATGGCTTGTTATGTCGCGGAATCTTCATTTACAAATTTGAAAAGAGTCACTGAACAAACAAAGGCAATGTTGGATTCATGGAGTGTATCCAATAACGATAATATAAGTAAACAAATTGAATTTAATCCTGTGATACCAACTCTTACTGACAATATGAATCAATCTAACAGGAATAGTCACTCAAGAGAGGATTATATGAAATACGGTTGGTTATTTGGAGTTAAGTAATATTTATGACTAATGGGATTTTCATCAAGAAAGAGAACAAAAAGTATTTACATGGGGTCAAAGTTAAGTGTCCCTGGTCAAGGTATATATACGGCCAAATTAAGCCCGTCTGAAAAAACGCAAGTTAACATACAAAGTAATAGAGAGCCAAGACCTTCATCAACACCAAAGCCGGTGTTAAGTTCAACACCTACTCCGACACCGACACCTCTTCCATCAACAAGTGTTACACCAACACCGACTATAACACCGACAAATACTGTAACACCGACTATAACACCGACAAATACTGTAACACCGACTATAACACCGACAAATACTGTAACACCGACTATAACACCGACAAATACTGTAACACCAACAATAACACCAACTGAAACTCCTACACCTACACCAACACCTTCGTCAACACCTATACCAGTACCATTTATTAGCATTTGGGATACTACCAACACTTCGGCAGGGTCATCAACTTCTAATCAGGTGTCTTTACCTTTAGATAACTCTGTATTTTATAATGGTACTATTGATTGGGGTGATGGTAATATTAGTGCTAATACTTTTGCAAATAAAACTCATACATATTCATCACCAGGTGTTTATACAATAACTATATTAGGAACAAATATTGGATTTGGTTCAATTAATAATGGTGGTGATAAACTTAAATTGATTGAAATAATTCAATGGGGAAATTTTCTTCCTCAAGGGTCATTATCAGGTTATTGGTTTTCGGGATGTCAAAATTTAAAATTATCTGGAGTTACCGACTCTATTACTTTAGGTTATACAATTGATTTAGGTTCAATGTTTAGTAATTGTACTTCATTAACTACAATAAACAATTCAAATAGTTGGGATGTGTCAAACGTAACTAATATGGCTAATATGTTTTATTTATGTAGTAACTTTAATGATTCGGGTATTGCGTCTTGGGATGTGTCAAACGTAATTAATATGAGTAGTATGTTTTTAAATAACACATCATTTAACCAAAATTTGAATTCGTGGAATGTATCAGGAGTTACTCTCATGTCTAGTATGTTCCAAAATGCAACTTCATTTAATCAGCCGTTAAGTGGATGGAACACATCTAATGTAACAAATATGGTTGGAATGTTTGGTCTTGCAACGTCATTTAACCAAGATATTGGGTCATGGGATGTGTCAAACGTAACTAATATGAGCACTATGTTTTTTAATTGTAATTCATTTAACAAACCTTTAAATTCTTGGAATGTATCAGGTGTTACATTTATGCAAGCGATGTTCTTTGGTACAACATCATTTAATCAAGATATTGGGTTATGGAATGTATCAGGAGTTACTGTCATGTCTAACATGTTCCAAAATGCAACTAATTTTAATCAAGATTTAAGTGGATGGTGTGTAACATTAATACCTTCATTACCATTAAATTTTAACACAAGCACTCCAGCATGGGTTCTACCAAAACCAATTTGGGGAACATGTCCACCTTAAAATATTATTTAAATATTTAAATATAAAGATTTAGAATTAAAATTATAATATGGAAAACAATCAAAATAATCAATTAACGGTTTGGCAAAGATTATCCCAAGCATTTGGGCCCAATTCTTTACTGAATCAAGATTATCCAACTTACAAATACGATAAAGAAGAATTATTAAAAACCACTTCTAAACAAGAGTACGATAATGAACTTTTACAAGCTCAACAAACTTTTTATTTAGCAAATCAGTGGACTAAAATTGAAAGTAATTTATATACTCAAGCAGTATATTATGAACCAACTCGTTTGGCTTCTTTCTATGACTATGAGTCAATGGAATATACTCCTGAGATATCTGCAGCGTTAGATATCTATGGTGAAGAATCAACAACTGTTGACCAAAATGGTTATATGTTACAGATTTATTCTGAATCTAAACGTATTAAATCAATCTTAGCGGATTTATTTAACAACGCATTAGATTTAAATACTAACTTACCTATGTGGACAAGAAACACATGTAAGTATGGTGACAACTTTGTTTACTTAAAATTGGATGCTGACAAAGGAGTTGTTGGATGTATGCAATTACCAAATATTGAGATTGAACGTCTTGAAAGAGGTATGGCTGCAAAATCTCAAAATGTTGATGAACCAAAAGAACACAAAGGTTTGAGATTTAAGTGGAAGGCTAAAGACATGGAATTTAATTCATGGGAAATGGCTCACTTCAGATTGTTAGGTGATGATAGAAAACTTCCTTACGGAACTTCCATGTTAGAAAAAGCAAGACGTATTTGGAAACAATTATTGTTATCTGAAGACGCGATGTTGATTTATAGAACATCAAGAGCACCTGAAAGAAGGGTATTTAAAGTGTTTGTTGGTAACATGGATGATAAAGATGTTGAACCGTATGTACAAAGGGTTGCCAATAAGTTTAAAAGGTCACAAGTTGTTGATAGTGCTACGGGTAACGTAGATATGAGATTCAACCAAATGGCGGTTGACCAAGATTATTTTATACCTGTTCGTGACGCAACAGCTGTAAATCCTATTGATACATTACCTGGTGCTACAAACCTATCAGAAATTGCGGATATTGAATATATTCAAAAGAAATTATTAACGGCTCTTCGTGTCCCTAAAGCATTTTTAGGATTTGAAGAGGTAGTTGGTGATGGTAAAAACTTATCATTACAAGATATTCGTTTTGCAAGAACAATTAACAGAATTCAAAAATGTATGATTGCAGAATTAAATAAAATTGCAATTGTCCATTTATTTATTTTAGGATTTGAAGACGAATTAAATAATTTTACTTTAGGTCTTACAAATCCATCCACACAAGCCGACTTACTTAAAATTGATGTTTGGAAAGAAAAAATAATTCTATACAAAGACGCAGTTACCGCCATTGAGGGTATTGCCCCTGTATCTGTTTCTTGGGCTAAGAAACATGTTTTAGGATTCTCAGATGATGAAATTAAACTTGATTTACAACAACAACGTATTGAAAAGGCAGTTGGAGCTGAGTTAACTAATACTCCAACAATTATTATTCATACAGGAATATTTGATAACGTTGACAAACTTTATGGAAGTAAATCAGGTAGTACCGCATCTGCGGGAACAACACCTCCACCACCACCTGGTGATGAATTAGGAGGACCAACACCACCACCGGCAGGAGGACCTGAAGGAGGATTACCTGAAAGTGAGAAAAAAGATAATTACAATATTCTTTTAGAATCTGATGGTTTTCTTGACGATGATTCTTTCATTGATTTATCAAGAGGGAAAAATTATTTAGGGGAGATTGAAGAACAATTGAGTAAAATATTAAGAGATTGATATTTATAAATAAAAAGAAATGAAATTTGGTATTTTAAAATCAAAAGTTGATAGAAGATTATTAGAATCTTACTCTAATCAAACTTTCCAAAAAGAATTAAAAACATTCAAAAAATTAGTTTTGGAAAATTCAAATATTAGTAAATTGTTTTACTTATATGATGAATTAAAAACTAATCAAGGTTTGAACGAATCAGTTCTTGAAGATTATATTAATGAGTGCACTAAAATTTATGAGAGTACTATTAGTAAAATTAAACCTCAATCAATTGAAAAAATTAAAAGTTGGGTTAAAAATACTAACTCAAAAAATAATTACGACGATATTGATAATTTATTTTCAAAAAATGTTTTAACTATTGAATCTAAACTCAAAAGTAAAAATATTATTAAAGAATCTTTAAGTAAAACTCCGGTTAAGAAAACGGTTCCTATCAATATTCCTATTTCTTCAATGATTAGTGTTGCAAACAATACTATCAAACATTATATTGAAAATTTAAATGAGGCTGAACAAAAAGAACTTATTAAATTTTTGAATACAGATGAAAAAGAATTGAAAGTAAAATTTGAAAATTTAAAAGAGAATGTTGTAAATAAATTAAACGTCATTAAAGAATCTGAAAAAGATTCAGATGTTATCACCAGAATTGATGAAACGATTAAAACGGTTAGTTCAGAAAAATACGACAAACTTAATTATTTCAAATTATCTGATTTAAACGATAATCTTTAATTCTCGTTTTTCATTTTCTGAACGTAAATTGCCTTGTTGATTTGATTTCTACGATTACTAGATTTTTTAACAAAAGTTTTACGATTAATTAATTCCTGACTTTGACGAGTCTTAATTACCTTATTCTTCAATTGCTTTAAGGCCTTTTCTATTGGTGTGTTTTTATCTATTTTAACTATTAACATATTTTAGAAATATCTGCAAATATAAAAAAATTTTGACTTACACTACATTTATACCTATTTTTTTTAAAAATAAACTTAGGAAAAATGAAAATTAATGAAAAAAGGCAAAACCTCAAAAATACATGGTTTTAAAACTGCTAAAACAATTTACGGAACAGTAGATTCATTCGAATTAAAATCAATGTATTTAAATATTCAAACATGGGTTGAACCAAAAGAAGAGTTGGAGAATTGGACAAGAGTAGTATCAAACTTAAGTAGAGCTATAAGACATTCAGTATACGAGTCAGTAAACACGGAAATATACGATAATAAATTTATTGTTGATTTAGATTTAAGGTCATCAGGATTATCAAAAGGAAAAAAATCATTTTTAAATTTAGAAGTAAATTTATATTTGTTGGACTCAACTTTAGATTTCAAATCAAAAGAAATTAAAGATTCCCTTAAAGAAATTTGTAAAAGTATATTCAAAAATAATTTTTCAAATAACAAATATTTCTCATTTCATTATTCAAAAACAAATAAAACGAAACCAATACCGACACAAAGTTAATGTTTTCAATATTTATTATATAAAACATTGAAATGAACTTACAAATAATAAAACCTGGTCAAGTTGGGAAAGGAATTCTTATTGAGTATGACGCAGGATACATCAATCCAAATGAGAACGGTAATGAGAAAATAATTAAAGAATCTAAGAATTTTTTAGACCACTCAAAACCATTTGAATTTTATGCGGTTTTACAAAAATACGATACCCCAAATAGAAATGGTAGGCTATACCCTGAAAAAATATTAAAAAGAGAAGCTGACAATTATAAAAAATTGATTGAGAAGGGAACTTCTTTATCAGAATTAAATCATCCAGAATCTTCATTAATTGATTTAGATAGAGTTTCACACATCATCACTGAAGTATGGTGGGATGGAAAAGTGTTAATGGGTAAATTAAAATTGTTGACATCACCAGGATTTCACGAAAGAGGAATCTGTTCAACAAAAGGAGATTTAGCCGCAAACTATTTGAGACAAGGAGTTACTCTTGGTATATCTTCTCGTGGTGTAGGTTCATTGAAAAAAGTCGGAGAACAAAATGAAGTACAAGATGATTTTGAACTTATTTGTTTTGACCTTGTTTCTTCACCATCAACACCTGGAGCATATTTGTTCACAGAACCTGATGATAGATTTAAATTTGAAGAAAATTTAGATGAAGAAAACAAGATAAGAGCGGAAAGAACAACAGGTATGAGTAGTGATTCTATTGACAAACAAAAAGAACTAATGAAAAAATTGTCCTCATACCTTGATAGATAAGTTTTATTTATTATATTTTTAAAAAAAAACTTATGGAAATGGATGAAAAATATTTTGTAGCAAGAATTACAACTGATGTTGTAGATTCAGAATCAGGTAAAGTAAAAAAACAAAAAGAAGAAAAGTTGGTTAAAGGTTACAACCCAACTGATGTGGAAGCAAAAGTAACCAAAATTTATCAGAGTTATTCACAAGATTGGAGAATAACATGCATTGTTGAAAGTAAAATTGATGAAGTGATAGAATAATAAAACAATTTTCAATAATACATCAAAGGAGGGGTTTCCCTCCTTTTTTGTTTTATCAGGTATTTATGGAATATGAAAATTTCAGTTTCAGAAACACAATACCAAATAATATTAGAATATTTCAAGAAAAAAACTGACCCTGTTGCAGAACATATCCGTCAGATGTTACGTGCGATATATAAACCATTATCAAAATATGGTAAATTACCAAATCCTGATGGTAACTGTGACACTAACGAAGGTGTTATCTATGTGTGGGAACACATTCCTGGTGTAGACCACTGGTCGGTCTTAAATCGTTTTGACACCAACACAAAAGTTAGAGATAAAATAAAAGAACTTTTCACATCACAAAACCCCGGAACAGAAATAACAATTAATAATCTGATAGATTTTATTACAGATAACAAAGATGATTTGTTTAATGGGAAATATACCGAAGAACTTGTTAACCTTAACAGAGCGACAATTGATAAAGGTAATCAAAATGAAATGTTTGGAATAAAAATCCTAAAAGATTTTTTTGGTTCAGACACAAACATTATCAGATTCTGTTCAGGTGATGTAAGAGACACAAAAAAAGGTATGGACCTTATGGTTGAAACAAATGGACAACAAATATTTGTTCAAGTTAAACCTTTCACAAAAGCAACAAGTTTTGTTGATAGAGATGGTGACACCTTCTTTGAAATTGCTTCATACGGTTTTGACCACACAAAATATTCAGAAAAAAATGTTCAAGTATTTCTTTACGTGAACATAGAAACAAATGAATATGTGGCGTTCTCAAACAAAAAAAGTAGAATCAAAAAAGAACAATCAAACATGACAAGATTCTACGAACCGTATCTCATGACCAACATTCAATTTGAAGGAAAAACAAAAACAAAACAATATAGAAATAAACCATTAGAAGATGATTTATTTAAAATGGGTGAGAGAAGACTTCAAAATTTAGAATTTAGGAAGTCAGAAATTGACAAACTTATTGAATTAGAGAAACAAAAATTTTTAAAAAAATAAAAATTATTTTACGTCAATTACGTAAGAATTAATTTTTTTTTAAAATTAACAATATTTATATAAATAAAAATAACAACCAAAAATGGCAAAAGAAAAATCTTTAGTAGAAGAAGCTATACTCTCAATGAAAAATCTTGAGGAAGCAGTTGCTAACAACGCAAAAGAAATACTTGCTTCAACCATGAAGCAAGAAATTAAAGAATTAGTAAAAGAATCTCTATCCGAACAGGATGAAGAAGAGGTTGACACAGATGTTGATATGTCTGACGATGATGATGAAATGTCTATGGATATGGACATGGAAGATTCTGAAGAAGATATGGATACAGATAACGAAGTTGAAGACATGGCGTCTCCAATTGACTTAAGAGGAAAGTCTAACGACGAAATCATTCGTGTATTTCAGTTAATGGGTCCTGATGACAACATCATTGTTACAAAAGACAATGCTGGAAATATCAACCTAAAAACTAATGAAGACGAATATATGATTGTTGGAGAATCTGAAGAAGATAGTTGGAACAAAGAAGAAGAAATGGAAATGTACATGGATGAAGAAGATGAAATGGACATAGACCCTGAAGAGGATATGGACATGGATGATGATGAATCTATGGAAGATATCATCAATTCTGTTTTCAACAACGATGAAGAAGACCTTCCAGAACCACCTGAAGAGGAGAGACCTGGTGGAATGTTCTATGAAATTGAAATGGACGTAGAAGATTTAGAAGAAGAAGATGATGTTGTATATGAAATCTCTTTAGGAGATGATTCTGATTCTGAAGATTTAGAAGAAGAAGACCCGTATATGATGGAATCTAAAAAATCTAAAACTCCTAAGACAGGTAAAGCGTCAAGTTTCAAGTATAGTACAAAACCAAATATGGACGGAGGATTCGAAATACCAAAAAGAAAGAAAGCAAACACATCAATGGGTACAGGTTCAGCTAAAAAAGTTGACGTATACAAAGATGATGAGACTCTTGATGGTAAGATGAAAATCGTTAAAGGTAAAAAGTCAGAAACAAAAGAAGCGTCACGTACTTATGGTAACGGTTCTAAATCAGGTCGTGGACTAAGAAAAGGACACACTCCTAACAGAAATTTAGAATTCCCAATCAAAGAAAGCGTGTACGGTGAAGAAGTACAAGTTCTTAGAGAAAAAAATGAAGAGTACAGAAAAGCACTTAACGTATTCAGAAACAAACTAAACGAAGTAGCTGTGTTTAATTCAAACCTAGCTTACGCAACTCGTTTGTTCACTGAACACTCAACATCTAAACAAGAGAAAATTAACATCTTGAAAAGATTTGACGGTGTAGAGTCTCTTAAAGAAT
>Ga0209297_1002338_pt1 | contig 10559 bp, 7 predicted proteins | sample S_130805_MF_Meta_FD_187322 | JGI IMG/M metagenome (GOLD analysis project Ga0209297, IMG submission 187322) | Freshwater microbial communities from Lake Simoncouche, Canada to study carbon cycling - S_130805_MF_MetaG (SPAdes) (version 2) | ecosystem: Environmental > Aquatic > Freshwater > Lake ... | reverse complement strand
TCACCGCCAACCGCTGTTACCTGTTATGGGTAGGGCGGTCATTGCCATGACCGCCGTTAGCCGTGGCATGCACGAATCGCCGGGCAGACTGATAAGCATACTAACCTCCGTCCGCCCACGGACGCGACGCCGTCGCGCCCCTACCTTAAGCCCCAGCCAACCCTCCGGTCTCCGGTTTTCCTTTGAGTGCCCAACCGCTAACCGCCCGCCGCCACCACCTGCTTCCTTCCATACTCTATACTCTATACTCGATACTCCATACTCCTGCCCTCTATCTTTTTGCCATGTCCGACATCGCTACTTCCGCCGGTAAAGTCCGTGTGCTGTCCCGCGAGGAATCTTTCGCCGAGCTCGCTCGCCGGATCAACGATCTGGCCACCCGTGGCCCCGCCTCCGTCGGTCTCAGCGGCGGTTCCACGCCCAAGGCCTTCTATGCCTGGGCTGTTCGCACCGGTGCGCTCAAGGCCGAGGCCATCGCCCGGATCGACTGGCACGTGAGCGACGAACGCTGCGTGCCGCTCGCCTCCGATGACTCGAATTTCGGCCACGCCATTCGCGGCATGCTCGACGCGCTCGGCGTCTCCGCCGGCCGTCGCTTCCCCTGGCCAGTCGAGCTCGCCCCGGTCGAAGCTGCGGCCGCTTACGAAGCCGCCTGGGCCCAGCGTTCTCCCACCAAGGCCTTTGATCTCTGCGTCCTCGGCCTCGGTGACGATAGCCATATCGCCTCCCTCTGGCCCCAGTGTCCGCTCATCGGCCATAAGACTGGCCCTCGCTTCACCGCCACGGAATGGCCGAGTCGCGGCTGGCGCCTGACCATCACCGAAGCGGGCCTTGCTCAGTGCGGCGCGATCGTGGTGCTGGTCGGAGGTGCCGGCAAAGCCGCCGCCCTGCGTGAGATCGCCTGCGGAGAATTCGCACCTAACCTTCACCCCGGACAGGTGCTGCGTGAGCACGCGTCCCGGGTGACATGGTTGACCGATCAGGAAGCCGCCGCCGGCCTCTGAGGCTTACTTCTCGGCCTTAGTCGGCGCCTTCGTGCCTTTCGGCTCGGGCTTTTCAGGCGTCGGCTCTTCCGCCGCGGCCGGCTGGACATGGCGATAGTCGACCAAGGTGCGCGTATCGTAACGCTGCTCGATTTCGTTGCCGGGGTATTCGGTGACGAAATAGAGGCGACGAGTCCGTTCATCCAGGATGATTGGTGTGGAGTAGAGGCGACGCTGGGCACCGCCCGTCTCGAACACCGCGAGGCGGAAATTGACGACCTGTCGCTGCGTCATGACTACGGGGCTCTTGGCGCGCTGGCCGGGCTCGGCGAAGAAGACCTTGCCGCCGAGGCTGCAACCGACGCGAGCCTTGCTGAAGTTCAGGATGTGGAAGGAGCCGAACGGGAAGTTCTCCGGATTGATATCGAAGGCCTTGGCCATCACCTGCGGCTTGCCCGGGACGAGCATCAGCAGCACGAGGACTTCCGGCTGGCCGGCCGGGATCACGCAGGTGGCGAAGGGTACCCAGTCCTCGATGGTACGGGTGACGGGCTTACCCTTCTTGTCGAGCTCTTCGACCGTGGTCTTGCTCTTGCGGACGATGGTCACGGCACCTGGTCCGATGTACTCAACGGCGGGTCCGATCTGCATTTGGCCGGCCATGAAGGGTTTCGTGGTCTTATCGACTTGGATTGCGAGTTCGAGGTGCTCGCCTTCCGCCATCGGGGGTTCATCCCACCAGGTCACGTGCAGGGAGCAGGTGACTTCTCCGGGGGCGGCGCGCCGCGGGCGTTTGCTCTCCTTTTCCGCGGCCGGTTTGGGCTGAGGGTCTTCTTTCTTAGCCGTCTCTTTGTCGAGCGCGGCAAGACTGAGGGAGGTGGCGAGGAAGAGTATCCCGGCCAGGAAAAACCTAGGTTTCATCAGAATTAGATTTCGTTAGCGTTGAGCCAGCGGATCGAGGTGGTCTTGAAGCGACGACCGAGGTGTCGGTTGATAATCCAGCTATCCTTGTCCGTCTGCGAGTAACCGGTGGGCAGGCCGCCCAGAGATCCGTTGGCGTTCACGCTTTCGTAAGAGTCTAGGACGGCGACGGCGTCATTAGTGGTTTCCGTCGTGGTTGCCCCGCCTCGGTAGGCGAGTTTGCGGCGCGTGGCCTCGTCGTACGCCGGTCCTTTGGCGGACGGAGACATGAGGTACGGGGTGCGCTGCACGACGACTTCCACCCAGGCACGGCCGATGGTATTGCCGGCGTTATCGAGAGCCTCACCGTAGGCGCGCACGGTGAACGTGTCGGAGCGGGGCGTCAGGTTGGGGCCGACGGAATTCAGTACGTCCATCTGCGTAACAATCTGCGGGGCGCCGAGCCCGGCGGTCGCGTCCGTCACGCTGTTCGGAGCCGTGGCGTACTTGCCCTTGCGGCTCATCGCGGCGAGGCGAGGGAAGCGAGGGCTGCTGCGGGCGTAGGCTGGCCCGTTCTTGATGAACGACCAGACGCCATCGGTGACCTTGAAGTTCGTCGTGTCGTTGCGCTTGTTGTAGTCGTTCCAGTCCGAGGCTGCGGGGTGCTCGAACACGCCTCCTGCGAGGGGATTCGGGCCGCCGGCCGCCGCGTCATCGATGGCCTTGTCGTTGATCTTCGAAGCGTCGATAGCGGCCTGCAGCGCCCCCTTGAGGCCGTGGTCGGCGGAGAGGAGGCGGCGGTTGATGAAGTCACCGAGCGACATGAACGGACCGCGGTCGCGGATCTCCTTCACGACCTGGGCGGCGAGGTCGTCGATCTCGGCGTCGGTCAGTTCGCGGTAGGTGTTCCAAGGGCCGACCGACCCGGCCGAGGGTTTGAACGAGCGAGCGAACTTGGTGAGCACCGTGCCAGTGGTCGAGGAACCGTCCGGCAGGGTCTGTCCCTTCATGCCGGCCAGCACGGCCTTCCAGGCCTGCTTGGAGGTCGAGTTCACGTTGAAGCCACCTTCGTAGAGCGCATTGCGCGAGAGGTAGGTCGGGTGTGGGAATTCGGACGGCAAGGGGAAGCTGCCATCCGCGACGGCCGCGCGGCCGTCAGGTAGGAAGGACATGCGCTTGTTCGCGAGCGGATTGTAGCCGGCATCGAGCGCGGTCTTGATCTCCGCGAACGAGGTTGGATCAAAGGACGAGAGATTGCCGGAGGCCTTCTTCAGGGCTTCCTTTTGGTCGGCCGCGAGGGTGGCGGCCGTCGGGAGGTCGGGGCCCGCCGGGAAGGCGCGCTTGTCGCCGGGCAGCGAGTAGGAGTTCGCCTGCAGGTTCAGGCCGCTGAAGTAATAGGAATCCCACAGCGCGAGGTTCGCGGCGAAGGCATGGTCGGTGCGCACGTTGGCGTAGTTACGGATGATGCGCGTGCCTTCATGCTTAGCGACATAGCCGACTTCCGGCGTGGGGAGGTCATCACCGGACTGATCCTTCGGGCCGGGCCATTCCGTGATCTTCGTGAGGTCGTTGATGCCAGGGTTGGCGAACGACGAGCCGACGGTGAAGTCCGCGTCCGTGTTGGTCTGCGCGAAGCCGGCGGAGCCGAGCTGGGCGAGCGAGAGCAACGGGCGACGCGGGATCGGGAAGAGCACGACGTCCGAGCGCTGGTCGGTCGAGGGGTCGACGCTGGCGCCCCAGTAGGCGTGCTGCAGCGAGGTATCCACTTCGAGGTTCTTGTTGTCGCCATCAGGCGAGATCAGCTGACGCTGCGAGAGCACCCAACCGATCGGCGAGTGCGCCTTGCCGTCGTAGCCGTAGAGGTGGGCCTGCTGCGGGCGGACGCTGATGAAGTAGGGCGACATCGGGGCGTTGAGCATCTCCTTCGGCGTGCGGAGGGTGTCGACGACCTGACCTTCCCACTTCACTTCATTGCCGGAGCTATCGTACGCGGTCTGGAACTTGAAGGGCAGGGCGTTCGGCGTCTTCTTGTCCTCAGGATACCATTTATTGAGCGTGTTGGCCGTCATGTCCGCCGAGCGCAAGACGAAGTCGGTCATGAAGAACTGTTGCTTGAGGCTGCCCGCGTTAGGATTCACGAAGCCTTGGATGCGGCCGTTGAGCGTGCCGGCCTTGCCGCCGGTGATCTCAGGGGCGCCGAATTCTGGGTCGATGTTCGGACCGTATTCGACGTTGCCGGTGCTGCTGCCGCCGGCGTTATAGGCGTCCGGCTTGAGGCTGGTGGCGAGGGAGCGGGCGGCGATGCGGTAGTCGGGTGGCTGCACCGTCAGGTTGCCCGGCATGTACTTCTTCCAGTCTTCATTCGGCTGGATGATGTTGGACCAGTGTCCGTTGTCGTTGCCGTACATGGGCCAGCCCGAGGTGAGGCCGTGAAAACTGAGCAACAGCGGCTCGTCGACCATGTGGGTGCCGGCGGCGGTCTCGACGCCTTCATAGACGAAGTTGCCGTCGTTCTGGTTCGAGTAATCCGGCGCGCCGAACCAGCGGCGGGTGGGGCTCAGATCCTGTCGGCCGTCGATGCTCTTCTGGCCGATGAGGTAGAAGTTCCAGTTCTGGTGGCCGCCGACCTGCGTGGTGCCGGAGCGCTTGCGCGGGTAGATGAAGTTGGCGGAACCTTTCAGGCCTTCTTCGCCGACGACGCAGTTGTCGTAGTTCACCCAGCCGGAATTGCGGACGGTGAACGTGAGCGGGCGGTCCGGCAGATTACCAGGCGGCGGGGTGGAGAGGATGGCTTGCAGCTTCTTCGCCGTGCCGTCCCAGGACGGGAAGGCGTCGCGTAGCTTGCGGGAATTCACGACCTGACCCCAGAGGTTGAGCGCGTCGTGGAATCCGGCGTAGGAGTTGGTGATCGTCGTGCAATAGTTGCCGAAGTAGCCGATGGCCGGAGGGTTGGTCGTCAGGAAGGAGACGTTGGTCACCGGGTGGTTGGGCATGAAACCCCAGGTCCACATGCGCGCGTCGGGGCCCGGCGAGCCTTCGCGCCATTGCGTAGAGACGTCGCCTGATTCGCGGTAACGGACGTTGGCGAAGGGGGTCATCTTGTAGACCGCGGTGTTGCCAAGGTCATAGCCAAAGTCGTCGGTAACGATCGTGGTGTTGCTGGCGCGGGTCGACTTATACGTGCCGCCGAGGTTCTTTGGGCTGAGCACCTTGACTTCGCCCGGTTCGAGGCGGAATTTCTTGCCGGCACCGGCGACGGCGCGGAAGGAGAAGGAGCGGTTGTCGTAAGCACCGTCGCCAAGGGCGACTTCGCCGAGGGTGATGGGCGAGACGACCTGGACTCCGGCCCACAGCGGGTCGGTCTTGGGCTTAGGTTCGCAGTTCGTCGACCTGGGCGGGCCGCGGGTGGGATCGTAATATTGCCACACCGTCGAGGTGAAGGCCCACGACGAGACCGAGACGTCGAAGATGTAGGGCAGGGCGTCGCCGTTGCTGACCATGGCGATGCCTTCGAATTCGATCGCGGTATCGTAAGGGTTGTGGACGACAAGGACGGGGTCGACGGAGACGCCGATGGTGCCGTTGGCGTCGGTGCCGGTGTCGAAGATGCCCGAGAATACCATCGAGAAGCGGATGATGCTCGGCGTGAGGCTCATCGAGGTCGGCCAAGTGCGCGTGGTCAGCTGCGGAGGCGTGTCGAAGGCCGCGTCGTTCGAAGTCGTGTTGGGCTTAGCGATGCCGAGGCGGTCAAAGTTCATCTGGCCGGCCGAATATTTGTTCACCAGCAGGTTCGGATAGCGCAGGCGCTGTTCGCCCTGGAAGCTCGGGGCGTCGCTCGGCGCGGAGAGATTGTTGCGGTAGAAATACTTGCCGGTGGCGCCGCCGCCGCTGGCGAAGTGTCCGGCCGGAGGCGTGACGGCGACGTAGTTCGGGTTGAGCTTGGTGTCACGGCCGCGCTGCATCGGGGGGAGGCGGTTGCCGGTGGCTTGCGTGAGCGGTTCGACGCCACGGGCAGCGACGGCGTCGGCGGCGGGCTTGAGTCCCCGAAGGGCGTTGCCAGAGGCATCGGCTGCAGCCTCGGTCTCACGCTTATACATTCGGTAGTAGTTGCGGTAGAGGTCCCAAGTGGGGCCGCGCGAGATGCGTCCGAGGATGTTCTCGGTCGCGGTTACGACCATCTCGGACCAAGGCGACGCCGCGATACGGGTGATGTTCGAGCCGGCGGCGTTGGGGCCGAAGATCGTGGTGGCGAGCTGGCGATCAGAGTTGAAGAGCGCGGAGCGCAGCGGGGCTTCGTAGACGAAGCCGAGGCGCTCCGGGGTTTCGCTACCGTTGCGCGTGACCAGCGTGGAGTAAGACGAGCCCAGCAGGCCCTTGAGGTAGCGAGGGGCCCATTCGGAAGCGCGGGGCGAGGCGAGCAGGAGGTCGTTGTCCGAGCCGAGCTTGTCGACGAGGTTCGGGCGGTTGTAGTCCAGGTCGACCGCCAGGCCGCTGGCGTTGGTGCTGATGTTCGGCGAGCCGTGGAACCACGACTGCTTACGCAGCTTGGCATCCGAGGTGATCGCGGAATCCTTCTGGCCGGGATACATCTCGACGCCGCGGAACATCGTGTACGGAAGTTCGAAGGCCGTTGAAAGGTCGGTCTTCACGCCGCCGTTATAGGTGTCGGTCAACGTCGAGTAGGAATACGTGGTGACATCATGCCAGAGAATCTTGACGGCCTTGTTCATCGCGTCGCCGGCGGCGACGCCGCCCTGCTTGGCCGCCCAGGCGGTGAGCCCGGACATGCCGACGGCCTTGGAGAGCTGGTAGGACTGCGGGTTGCCGGCGGAATCGCCGATGTCCTTCGCGCGCCAGGTTTCAAAGTTAAAGCCGGCCGGGAGCGTGCCCTTGGCGTTGACGCCTTCCTTGATGGGGTCGCCGGAGCCGCCGATGGTGCCGAGGGAGTTGCGTTGCGTCGCGGAGCCCGCGAAACCCTTGTCCCACGGTTCGGTGGAAAGGAAGGCGCCGCCTGCGGTGGCCGCGTAATAATCAGGGAGATTGACCTTCGCCTTCACGCCTTCGTCGCCGATCCAGAACGCATAGCGTCCGTTGGCGCCGAGGGTCTTGCCGTCGGCGAAAGCGGGGCCAGGTAGAGGCTGAGGGCGCGCGTCCACTGCGCCCATGTAGTTGCGCTGGAAGGAAGTCAGGCCGGCCGGGAGGTCGACGCTGCCATAGGAGACGAGCGGGACGAGGGCGTCCGCCGGATCGGAGATCGCGACGGCGAGATCGTCGATCAGCTTCTGGCCTTCCGAGCCGGTGGTCATGTTGGCGAGGCGGCGGTTAAAGTTGCCGGCGTCGGCCGCGAAGAAGGTGCGGTTGGCGAGATAGTTGACGGGGGCACCCGGGGTTTCTGCATCAGGACCGATGTCGAAGGGAGAGGCGAGCCAGCCGAGGAAGAGGCGCGATTCGGTCGGGTTGGTCACGTCCCAGTCGCGGGTGCGGGTGCTGTCGATGCCACCGGTAGCCCAGACGCCGGTGAGGTAGCGCTTCTGGTGCGAGAGTTTCTTGTTCGCGGGGGCGTTGTTGATGTTGTGAGCACCCGAGGTGCGCACCGGCGTGATCGTGGTGGCATCCTTGGCGCCGACGGCGATGTCGTTGTCGGCGTACATGTCCGCGCGCATGGTCACGCGTTGGTCAGGGCCGGCGAGTTGCTGCAGCTGGCCGACGGCGATGCGGGCCGAGGCGAGCGCGTTATAGCGGGCGCGGAGGTAGCCGGCATGGCTCTGGGCCAGGCGGCTCTCGACCTGCAGGAACGAGGCAAGGACGATCACCATCATGACCATCGCGGCCATGATGGTAAGCGACAGAACGAGGGAGAAACCTGAGCGTTTAAGTCTCATAGTAAATTGGGGTAAATCCACGGTAAACCCCCCTAGGTGAAAGTCAAAGAATTGGTTATCCCCATTTGTTTCAAAAGACTGAATAAAATCATTTAAAATCATTTAAAATCGTTATTTCAGCATAAAACCGCCATTTAAAGAGCGGGCTTGCGACCCTTTGGGGTTTGGGGACGCTCATGGGGTGCAAACCCTACTCCAAGGTGCCGGAATCTTCATCTGGCCGCTGGCGATCTGCTCCTTGCTCGCCGTCTTCTTGATCGTGGAACGGGCCCTGGCTCTGCGTGTTTCCCGCGTCGCCCCGGAGGCGGTGCTTAAGTCGGTCTTGAATGGTAACCTAGACCAGGTCGGCCCGGCCGACGGCGAGTCCGTCGCGGGCCGTCTGGTGCAACGCTGGAAGGATGGTGCCTCGGGCGAAGTGCTCAAGGCGTGGACGCGCAACGAGCTCATTCGTCTGCAGCGTGGACTGCATCTCCTCGACAGCATCGTCGCCGCCGCTCCGCTCCTCGGCCTGCTCGGTACGGTCACTGGCCTCGCGACGCTCTTCCCCGAACAAGGCCTGCCTGATTCCCAGACGCTCACCCGCGGCGTGGGCCTCGCGCTGAGCACGACGATGATCGGTCTCTGCATCGCCATCCCGGCACTCATTGCCGCCAACTGGCTGGGCCGTCGCCTCGAGGTCCTTTCTTCCCGCCTCGACGTCTTGGTCGAAGCGCTGGAAGCCCGCCGTCGATGAGCCTCGTTGTCGCCCGCCGCCGTCGCGCCGATATCAACGTGGTGCCCCTCATCGACGTGATGGTGGTGCTGGTCTTCTTCCTGTTGCTGAGCGGCCGTTTCGAACAGGCCCGCACGATGGCCATCATCCCGCCGACGGCCTCCGCGGGCTCCGAAGGCACGCCGGCCACGACGCTCGTCGTCGGCGTCGACCGCGACGGCAAGCTCTACCTGGAAGGTAAGGAGATCGCCGCCGACGCTCTCGCGAAGGCCCTCGTCGACCACGCGCTGAAGTCGCCGGGTACCGAAGTGGTAATCGTCGCCGACGAGCGTTCGCTTACCGGCGCCGCCGTCCACGCGCTCGACGCGGTCGCCAAGGCCGGCTTGAAGCCGCGCCTGCAGACCCGCCAGCCGCGCTGAGACACGAGGACACGAGGTCGCTAGGACAGGAGGTCACGAGGCCTTGGTGCGATTCCTTCATCCTTAATCGCCTCGTGTCCTCGCGCCCTTGCGTTCACTAATGTCTCCTGCATCGTACCTACCCCAAGCCCTGATTTACCCTCGAGTCCTCGAGACATCCGGCCCTCGTGTCCCCCATCATTCCACGCATCTTCCCTTCCTATGTCTAAGCGTCCTTCCGAAGCCCTCCGCCTGCTGGAGGCCTACACGCAAGCCCACGGCACCTCCGGCCACGAGGACGCGGTCCGCGCGATTTTTGTCCGCGAACTCCGTGGACGCACGCTGCAGGCCGACGGCCTCGGCGGCGTGCTCGCTTCGCCGGCGAAGGAGAAGAAGGGTCCGCGCGTGGTCCTCACGGCCCACATGGATGAGATCGGTTTCTTGGTCCAGGCGGTCACGCCTGATGGCTTTCTTCGCCTGACGCCCGTCGGCGGCTGGCCGGACGGCGTCCTCGCCGCCCAACGTCTCCGCATCTGGTCGCGCACCGCGCAGAAGGAATTCATCGGCATCGTCGCTGCGCTCCCGCCCCACCAGGGCGGCACCCAGGCCGCTTCAGCCGATAAGGTGCTCGTCGACATCGGAGCGCGCTCCGCCGAATCCGTCGCCCGCCTCGGCATCCGCCCAGGCGACCCCGTGGTGCCCGAAGGCCCGTTCACGGCCCTCGCGGAGCCTGGTCTTTATTCGGCGAAGGCCTTCGATAACCGCGTCGGCATGGCCGCGCTGACGCTCGCCACGCATGAGCTCGACGCCTCCGCGACACCGTGCGATCTGCTCGCGGTCGCGACGGTCCAGGAAGAAGTCGGCTGCCGCGGCGCGGTCGTCGCGGCGCGGCTCGCGAAGCCCGACGTGGTCATCGTGCTCGAAGGACCGCCGGCCGACGATCTTCCCGGCCTCGCGCCGCATGGCGAGATGCAGGGCGCCCTCGGCGGCGGTGTGCAGGTGCGCGCCTACGATCCGACGGCGATCATGAATCCCCGTCTCGTCGACCTGACTCTCGAAGTCGCGGCGGCGAAAGGCATCCCTTGCCAGCTCGCGGTCCGTCGCACGGGCGGCACCGACGCGCGCTCCTTCCAGGCCCACGAATTGGGCGTGCCGGTCATCGTGCTCGGTGTCCCCGCGCGCTATATCCACACGCACAACGCCGTCATCGACCTCGCCGACCTCCAGGCCTGCGTCGACCTTTCTGTGGCGCTGGTCCGCCGCCTCGACGCGAAGACGGTGAAGAGCCTGACGCAGTATCTGTGAGCGGCGCGTCCTGCCGCCTCAAGGTGAAGGCCGTCCCGGGCGCCTCGCGCTCGGAGATCGTCGGTCGCTTAGGTGAGGCCTTGAAGGTACGTGTCGCCGCCCCGCCTGAAGGGGGCAAGGCGAACCGTGAGATCCTCGAGTTGCTGGCTGAGAAGCTCGGGCTGCCGGCCGCCGGCGTGTCTTTGGTCTCCGGGGCGGCTTCGCCCGCGAAGGTTATTGAGCTTCGGGGTGTCACGGCCGAGCAGGCTTGGGCGCGTCTTCTGGTCTGAGTCCGCACAATCCGCTTGAGAGGGGAGGGGGCTCCGCTGACAGTAGGTCCATGTGCGCGGACAAGAAACCCGCCTCGGCTTCCGGCAAGGAAGGCTTCGAGGCCGAACTC
>Ga0209297_1002336_pt1 | contig 10565 bp, 11 predicted proteins | sample S_130805_MF_Meta_FD_187322 | JGI IMG/M metagenome (GOLD analysis project Ga0209297, IMG submission 187322) | Freshwater microbial communities from Lake Simoncouche, Canada to study carbon cycling - S_130805_MF_MetaG (SPAdes) (version 2) | ecosystem: Environmental > Aquatic > Freshwater > Lake ... | reverse complement strand
GGCGCATTTTCACGCACCACATAACAATCGTTACTCGATGATTGCGCCGTACACCATGCTGCGCAAAAATGGACGAATTGGATACACCGTTGAAGGAATCAACTGCGTATAAAACGTTGCAGTGATTTCTTCAACAGGGTCAATCCAAAATGCGGTACTAAATATTCCGCCCCAACTGTATGTGCCATCCGAGCAAGCAACTTTGGTTTTTGCCTGATCAATCACTACTGCAAAGCCAAGTCCAAAACCGAGTCCGTCATAAAACACTTCCTCACCAACGACACGGCCGAATTGCGAAACATCTTGATTGTTCGGCAGATGATTCTTTGTCATGAGATCAAGAGTTGTTGGCGAGATCAGTCGAACACCATCAAGCTCTCCACCATTTTCGAGCAATTGCAAAAATCGCCAATAGTCATACGCGGTTGAGACCAAACCGCCACCACCAGAAAAGGCTGATGGCTTGGTGAGCACCGACTGTTCCATCGACGGCAAGCGCACCGCCTTCAAACCGGTCTCATCTGGTGTGTACACCGCAGCCAAACGTGACAGTTTTTCTGTGGGCACCCAGAAACTCGTGTCATGCATTTTCAGTGGTTGCAAGATGCGCGTTTGGAAAAAGTCATTCAACGACATTCCTGATGCAACTTCGATAACGCGACCCAGCACGTCGGTCGACACGCCATAGATCCACGATGAGCCAGGTTCAAAAACAAGCGGCATGTCTGCAACGCGGTCGCATATCTGTTCGAGCGTCTCCTCGCCGTGAGAAACCAAACCAAAACCAGCATTGCGATACATCTCGTCTACGACATGCGAATAATTATGCGCATACGTAAGGCCAGAAGTATGCGAGAGCAGGTGCCAAACGCGCATTGGCTCCTTCATTGGCACAAGCACTGGGTTTTGCGCAGTGCCACTTTCGTACACCTTGGTGTGGCGAAATTTAGGAATAAATTGGCTCACCGGATCGGTCAATTGCAACTTGCCTTCTTCGACCAACATCATGCATGCAATCGAAGTAATCGGCTTGGTCATCGATGCAATTCGATACATAGTGTCGAGTTCGGTTGGCAACTTGTTTTCCATGTCGCGCATGCCATAGGTACCCACGTGTGCGATTTGTCCGTACCGCGCAACAGCAACGGTGTACCCAGGCAACCGGCCATCATCTACATACTGCTGAAAGTGTTCGTCAATGCGCTTGAGTCGCTCTGCCGACATGCCAACTTCTTTTGGATCAATGGTCACTTGTAATTTGTTCATTTGAATCTTCCTTCTAACCATGTAGAGAGTTCTGCGCCAACATCTTTGCGTTTCAATGCGATCTCGATCACTGCCTGCAACCAGCCCATCGGCGTTCCGGTGTCGTGGCGCTCAATCTCGCTCACCACACCCAACAGGTTGCCAGCGGTTGCGGCCATCAACAGCGCATCTGTTAGCAAGATCTCACCGCCCTTGGCCGGTTGAAGCGTGTCGAGCATGTCAAACATGTCGGCGCCCAATACGTATCGACCAATCAAGATGAGATCGCTTGGTGCTTCATTGATCGCAGGTTTCTCTACAACGCCAGTAACTGTGACAACACCATCTTTGTCAGGCGCGCCAGTGGTATTTACGCAACCGTATGCGCTCACTTCGCTCATCGGCACTTGCTTGAGACCCACAACATGTTTGCCGCCAGCATCGTGCATCTTCCACATCTGAGTGAGCAACGACGCATTGCCCATTAATTCGTCTGGCAACAACACGGCAAATGATTCGTTGCCAACTGCTTTGCGCGCGCAGGCAACTGCATGCCCAAGACCGCGCGGTTCATCTTGATACGCGACGGTGATCTTGACATCGGTTCCGATCAGCGAAAGTCGATCCGCCAATTCGGTGCGACCACTGTCGCGAACTCGTTTCACCACGTCGGGCGAAGGCACCAAGTAGGCCTCGATACCGCTCTTGGCTTTATTTGACACCACAACGATGTGGTCACACCCAGCCCCAATTGCTTCATCCATCACCAGTTGCAGGGCAGGCGTGTCAAAGATCGGCATCAATTCTTTTGGCACGGCCTTGGTCGCAGGCAGAAATCTAGTCCCCAACCCAGCAGCGGGGATAACAGCGGTGTGCATTGCCACCCTTGCATCCTAGAATTGTTGACCTGATGCCAACGTATGTCTACAAATTCATTGATTCTGGCGAGACGATTGAGGTCTATCAGGCGTTCACCGACGACCCGCTGACCGAATTGGCCCACCCCCAAGATGGCGTCGTAAAGCCGGTCAAAAAGGTGTTTACTCCAGTTGGCGTTTCATTTAAGGGTGGCGGTTTTTACAAGACCGACAGCAAGTCGACTTCGAGCAGCACAACTCCAGCATCAACTTCGTCGACAAGCTCGTCCACTCCAGCGTCTTCTGAAAGCACGACCGCTGCACCTGCGGCTGCTCCCGCTGCGACTCCTGCAGCTCCAGCCAGCACACCGGCGTCGTAACACAGTTGTAAATCACTGCATATTTGGTGCGCATCGCGCACACAACAGTGCATGAACAACAAATATCTTCCAGCGTCGCTGCGCAAACTTGTAACAGCCTGTGCTCCCATCGTTACGCGAATTCGCGAAATCGGTGCGAAAAGCTACATGTCCTTATGCCGCAACAATCGTCGTCGACTACAAGTCATTGCAAGTCTCGTCTGTTGTGCCGCCATGGCATTTTTCATCACACTCACGCGCATGCAGTCAGCAACAGCATCTCTCGGTTCGACTACGCCAGTGCTCATTGCCGTCAGCAACATTCAGCCAGGCGATGTCATCACCACACAACTTTTTAGTCTGCGTACATTTCCTAGTTCTGCAGTTACCACAACCGCAATTCACAATCTGCAAGATGGTTTAATTGCACAACAATCAATTTCAATTGGTGAGTTGCTCACCACAACCAACACCGGCACGAACGCTACTCAACAGATGCAACTTCCGGTCGGATTTCGATCAGTGGCCATCGTGCCGCCAGCCGCGCTTCCACCGATGCAAGTTGGTGATCATGTTGACATCATCGCCAATGGCGTGGTGCTTTCTGCCGATGCACTCGTGTTGAGCCTGATGCAAAACACAACTAGCGCAGTAATTGGCGAAGTCGTTGGTGTCATAGTTGCTGTGCCAGCAGAATTGTCTGCAGCAGTTGCTAGTGCTGCAGCAATTGGTGATGCAACGTTGGTGGTTTCGAGTTAGCGAACGCGTCTAACGAATCGAACTAGCAGCGAGCAACAACACACCTGTGCCAATAAGAACTCGATAAATGACAAATCCATTGAAGCTACGACTGCGCAAAACGCGCATCATTCCCCACATTGCTATCCAACCAGAGATGCCAGCGGCAACGATGCCGACGATCATGGGCGTGAGCAACCCGTCGGGTATGCCGTCTTTGACAAGTTTGGCCAACTTAAACAACACTGCCCCACCAATCACTGGCACGCTCATCAAAAAGCTCACACGTGCAGCAGCATCACGCGTAAAACCAAACTTGCGTGCAGCAGTAATGGTGATGCCAGAGCGTGAGGTGCCCGGATTGAGCGCAATAACTTGAGCGACGCCAATGAGTAAAGCATCACGAGTGGTTAATGAATTTTCGTTGCGCTCGCCCGCCAGTCGGTCGGCCCACAACAACACAAGACCAAAAACGATCAGCGAAATAGCGATCATTACTGGCTTACCAAGCTTCTCGGTTACCCAATCCTCGCCAATTGCGCCGGCAACTCCAGCAGGGATCGCTGATGCAACAAACAGCCACGCCCTGCGGCCCATCTGTTTGTCTGCACGTTTGGGCGCAACGATCAAACGCACGCCTTCGCGCACATAACCAATGAGATCTTGTCGCAAATAGAAGAGCACAGCCAACAACGTGCCCAAGTGCAATGCAGTATCAAATGCTTTTTCTACAGCTGCGCCATTAGCCAAATTGCCAAAATCATTCCATCCAAACAACCACGGCACCAACGCAAGGTGACCGCTTGACGAGATGGGCAAAAACTCCGAGAGCCCCTGCACTAACCCAAGGATGATTGCGTGAAAAATTGGCATAGGTACTGGTTTAGTAGATCGTGTTAAACAAAAATGGTTTCAAGGTCGTGCAGTCCGTCAAACGCACTGTCTTGGGTCACTAATGGAATTCCTTGCTGAATTGCAGTCGCGGCTATCCACAAGTCATTCTCAGTAATCTGTCGTTTTCCACCACGCACCGATGCCCGCAGCCCGGCCCAGATGTTTGCAATTTCAATCGTAATTTCGAGCGCTTCAAGAGTTGCAGCATGCTGATATGTAGCCATCCGAATCTTCTTCTGCTCTAGGTTGGTCGCCTTGTAAATGCCATGCTGCAATTCTGCGATTGTGATGACCGAAACGGAAACCTCATCGGGCATGCTCGCGACGTCCAGCGGTCTTCTCATTTCACGAGAAATAAAGATGTTGGTGTCAAGCAACCCGCGCGTCACTTTGTGCCATCCCACATGGCATCAGCTCGTCGATCAAGTTCTTCCATCGTCGGAAGCCCTTCGCGAATATCGTGCAACATTGCAGCATCGGCCTGTACGAAATCTGCAAAAAAAATCTCTTTTCTTACCCACTTTGCCTTGCTTGGTACAGGTTGCAACTCTGCCATTGGTATGCCGTCAACAGTTATCACGATCGTTTCTCCTTTGTTTGCGCGCGTGATGAGGTCACGCGTGTTATTTCGCAGTTCGCGGGAAGGCACTTCGGTCATTTTCAAACTGTAGCACATATGCTACAGCAGGGTGTTGCAGGGTTATTTACTGGCTTTTGACCGCTGGCTATTGACCGCTCATGGTCACGTCGCGAATGACGAGCGTTAAACCAACAGCACGCGAAGGCAACCAGTCGATGTCTCCGCCAATAGCAACGATGTCGAGCAACATGCGTTGCAGCGTCGAAGCAATAGTGAACTCACGCACTGGCTCGGCAACCGCACCATTGCGAATCATCATGCCCGATGCACCGGTCGAGAAGTCGCCAGAGATTGGGTTAACACCGCTATGCAAACCTTGCACCATCTGAATCCAGACGCCGTCATCAACACCCTTGATCAACTCTTCTTGGCTCTGAGTGCCCGGTTGCAATTGCATCGCCAAACATCCAACGCCTGGTGTGCCAGCAAAACCGCCGCGTGTTGCGTTACCCGTGCTCTTTGTGCCGGTGCGGCGTGCGCTGTAACTCGACTGCACAAACATCTTGAGCACACCGTTTTCAATCAAAACATTGCGACGTGCTGCTAAACCTTCGCCGTCAATGTCGGTAGCGGTGTAAGCAAGCGGGTTGGTTGGGTCGTCAACCAAAGTGATGCGTGGGTCAGCAACTGTTTCGCCGAGTTTGTCAGCAAAAAAACTGCGTCCCTTTGAAACGTTTTCGCCATTGAGTGTGCTCGACAGCACTCCCAAAAATTGCGAAGTCACATACGGGTCGAGAACGACTGTGGTGCGCTTGCTTGGCGGCTTAACAGCGCCCAACAAACGCGTTGCACGATCAGCAGCTTCGCGTGCAGCTTTTGGCAGGTTAAATTCTTTTGGCGAGTCGCCTACCGAAAAACTAAAGCCAGTCTGTGTCTCGTCACCATCGTCAGCAAGCGTGCTCACCGATACGTAACACGAGTTGCCTCGTCCACTTTCACGAATGCCAGTGGTTGTCGCAACAGCCACTTCACCCCAACCATCGTCGTAGTTAGATTCTTCGACACGCACTCGTGAGTCCATGCCAAGTGTGAGTTTTTCAAGTTCTTTGGTGAGTGAGATCTTGTCGGCAGTTGCATACGCAGCCAATTCATCATCCCAAAACTTTTGAGGAATTTGCGCAACACCATCTGGCTCGGCGAGTCCTGCGTATTCATCGGGCGTACCAAACGCCACGTTGTCGCGTGCATCGGCAAGCACTTCGGCAATCGCGTCGGCATCGAGTGTGCCCGCATAGGCAAAGCCCGTGCGACCATCTTTGATGACACGAATGCCAATGCCTTCGCTTTGTGCCGAAACGAAATGCTCTACTTCGCCTTCATAGACGCGCACTGCTGTCTCGCCACCACGGCTGACATAGGCCTCAATTTGCTCGCCTTTCGAGGCCTTTGCAACTACTCGGTCAACAATTGCTTGCAGGTCGGGAACGTTATTGCTCGAGCTATTTCCTGAGCCATTGCTCATGCTGCTGTTCCACCAATGGTCATTGCTTTCACGCGCAGCGTAGGTTGACCATCGCCCACCGGCACGCCCTGGCCATCTTTTCCGCACATGCCTGGGTTGCCCATTGCAAAGTCGTTGCCAAGCAAGTCGATGTCTTTCAACACCTGTGGTCCGTTGCCAATCAAGTTGCTTTCACGCAGCGGCTCAGTGATCTCGCCGTTTTCGATGAGGTATGCCTCCACCATTCCAAACACAAAGTCGCCGCTTGCAGTGTCAACACTGCCGCCACCAAGTTTTGCCACATACACACCGTGCTCGGTCGCACGCACGATGTCATCAGGGTCTTCGGTTCCATTGGTGACAAACGTGTTGGTCATGCGCACCATTGGCAAGTCTGCATAACTTTGTCGACGACCATTGCCGCTTTGGCGACGGTTCTCTTTGCGTGCTCGCAAGAAGTCCCACATGTAGTCGGTCAAAATTCCATTTTCAATCAACACGTTGCGTTGCGATGGGTGTCCTTCATCGTCAATGCCGATAGCGCCCCATTCACCGCTCATCGTTCCGTCATCAATCAAAGTCACGAGAGGTGATGCAACGAGTTCGCCCATCTTGCCGCGATACACGCTTGCACCTTTGCCAACGAGGTCAGCTTCAAGTCCGTGTCCGCATGCTTCGTGAAACAACACGCCGCCACTGCCCTGCTTGATCACGACTGGCAGCGAACCCGATGGCGCTGGGCGCGCTTGCAATTTTACTATTGCTTGCTTTGCCGCGCGTATTGCCATTTCTTCAACATCGTTTTCATCAAACACTTCGAAACCAATGGTGTGACCAAGTGAGTCGTAACCGGTTTGCATTCCTGCATCACCTGTTGCCACAACGCTCACTCGAAACAATGTGCGCACCTGATCATCGGCACTAAACACACCGTCACTATTGGCAACCAAGATGCGCTTGTATGAGTCGCCATACGCTGCCGACACTTGCACGATTGCGCCGTCAATAGAGCGCGCTGCAGCATTGGCTCTATTGAGCAACGCAACTTTGCTTGCCTTTGGTACTTCGTTTGGTGCAATGCGCACAGTGTTTACTGGGTGACGCAACAACGGCTGCAGCGCAATCTTGTGCACTCCACCGTCGCCTTGGCGTGCTGCTGCAGCAGCAGCTTCGGCGGCTGCAAGCAAACCGCGTTCAGACAAGTCCGAAGTGTGAGCAAACCCAGTTGTTTCACCAGCGACCACGCGGATGCCAGCACCACGGTCGCGGCCGCTCGTGACCTGCTCAACCTTGCCGTCATCGAGCCCAGCCGAGGTAGACCGCTTGTCCTCTATATATATCTCTGAAAACTCTGCCCCAGTTGCGCGTCCTTTGGCCAAGACTTTAGCTATTACATCGGCTTCAACAAGATTTTCTTGGGTGCTTATAGACATGTTCATCAGCCTACAATTTTTATGTGACAAGTAGCCCGAAGCCAATAACGGCGACGGCTGTGCCACGCCACCACCGCACTCTGTGGTGGAAAGAAGCGCTCATTGTTGCTGCTTTTTACACCACGTATACATTGATCCGTAATCGGTTTGGTTCGGCCTTTGTTAATGGAGAAGACCGACCAGTGCACGCGTTCACAAACGCAATGCGAGTGATCAAACTCGAGCGCCTCATCGGCCTCTTTCACGAAGAATCAATTCAAGGATTTTTCTTGCCGCACGTTTGGTTGATCAAAGCAATGAACACGTATTACGGCACCGCGCATTTCTTCGTAACGCTTGGCGTGTTTGTGTTGCTATTCCGTCGCCGGCCAGACGTGTTTGGCCAGTGGCGCAACACACTCGCAGCGATGACTGCATTAGCAATTATTGGTTTTGTTTTATTTCCACTGATGCCACCACGACTGCTTGATGCACCTTGCCCCAAAGCCGGCGTTGGTTTCGGTGGTGCGTGTATCGAAAGTCCGTTACGCAATTACAACGGTGCTCTTAACTTTGGCTTCGATGACACGGTCGAAATGTACGGAGGTCCACTGCATTTCAATAGCGGTGCAGCAGCAAAACTTTCCAATCAATATGCGGCAATGCCTTCATTGCACATCGGTTGGTCAACATGGTGTGTGTTTGCGCTGTGGCCAATCACCAAAAAGCGCTGGCAGCGAATTGCATTGTTTTTGTATCCAATGCTGACTTTATTTTGCATCATTGTGACCGCTAACCATTTTTGGCTTGATGGTCTTGGAGGGTTAATAGTTTTCGGAGTGGGCTATGTCTTGGGCACAAAGCTCCATCGATGGAACCATCGCAGGCTCGACCTCAAGCTGGCTATCCAAATGGCTTCGCATCCTTCCAACTAGATGTTGATCTAAACGCCATTTCAGCCAAGCGGGCTGGTCAGATAGCGTAAATAGCCATGGTTCTTGAAGTAATCCGTCAACCCAGTGACCTGCGAGGTTTGACAACTCCTGAACTCGAGCAATTGGCTGCCGAGATCCGCGAATTCGTAGTTGCTGCAGTTTCCGAAACGGGTGGCCATCTTGGTTCCAATTTGGGTGCAGTCGAACTCACGCTTGCACTGCACCGTGTTTTTGATTCACCGCGAGACGCCATTTTGTGGGACACGGGACATCAGGCTTATATTCACAAAATTGTGACTGGTAGGCGCGGCGGTTTTAGCCAATTGCGCCAAGCAGGTGGCATTTCTGGATACCCGAGTCGTGAAGAAAGTGTGCACGACTTCATCGAAAATAGTCACGCTTCAACTGTTCTGAGTTATGCATACGGTCTTGCCGTTGCACGCGATGCTGGTCAAACACCAAATCGAAATCACATCGTTGCCGTAATTGGTGACGGCTCAATGACTGGCGGCATGGCATACGAGGCGCTCAATAATCTCGGCCACTCGAGCAAGCGAGTCATTATTGTGCTCAACGACAACGGTCGTAGTTATGCCCCAACAATTTCAAATCTTTCCCAAGGTGCACCCGGCGAGCGAAAAGCTGGAATTCTCTCGAAGACACTTATCGGCATTCGCATCAACCCTGTGTATGTGCGGCGCCAACGCAAACTCGAAAAATTCCTCAAGAATATTCCCCTCATCGGCACGCAAGCTGAACGTGGAATGGAAGCGTTCAAAGCTGGCGTGCGTGAGTTTTTACAACCTCCTGCATTTTTTGAAGCGCTAGGTGTTCGCTACATCGGCCCGATCGACGGTCACAACATTGAAGCAATGGAACACGCATTTACTGCTGCCGAGCAACGTGTCGAAGAAGGTCCAGTCGTCATTCACGTGATCACCGAAAAGGGTCGTGGCTACTCGCCCGCCGAGGATGACGACGAAAAACATTTGCACGATGCACCGGTGTTTGATCCAATCAATGGTCCGCCAAAGTCGGTACCGACTGGCTACACCGAAGCGTTCGCCGACACCATTGTCAAACTTGCCGAGCAAGACGCACGCATTGTTGCAATCACTGCCGCAATGCCCGGGCCAACTGGTCTCATTCAGTTTCAAGAACATTTTCCAGATCGTTTCTTCGACGTAGGCATCGCCGAGCAACATGCTGTCACTGCGGCTGCTGGCATGGCCATGGGCGGCATGCGCCCGGTCGTCGCGTTGTACTCGACCTTTTTGAATCGCGCATGGGACCAAGTTGTCTATGACGTTGCAATGCATCGCTTGCCAGTCATTTTCTGCCTCGATCGCGCGGGCATTACAGGTGACGACGGCCCAAGCCACCACGGTGTCTACGACATGGCGCTACTGTCCAAAGTTCCTGGCATGCGCGTGCTTGCTCCGTCGAGTACTCAAGACCTACAACAGATGCTGAGCGACGCTATTTTGCTTGCCGATACTGGTCCGGTTGCTATTCGATATCCAAAGGGTTTGGCTCGAAACGTCGATGAAAACGACATCGGTTCAGGCTTACAGGCACGCAAACTTGTCAATGGCACAACCAAGCGTGTGTGCATCCTGGCCATCGGCAAACTCGTTGGTGCAGCACTCGAAGCTGCCGAGACACTCAAGGCCAGCAACGTTGATGTAACGGTGTGGGACGTGCGCTCATGTGCCCCGCTTGATCCAGCAATGATTGCCGACGCGATCCAACATGATGTTGTTGTCACCGCCGAAGATGGCATTCGCGATGGCGGTATCGGCATGACGATCGAGAACACGATCAACGATTTGTGCAAGGCAGCAACAGGACATAAACGCCCTATTGTCCAGGTGCTTGGTGTACCCACCACGTTTGTACCAACCGCCAAACCGCAGGTGATCCTTCACCAAATGGGTCTTGACTCTCAAGGAATTATTTTAACTGTGAAGGACTTGGTAGATTCGCAATAGTCATGAGTCACGATTCTGGCAACGTCATCATTGTGGACGGCAGAGACCGCCGA
>Ga0209297_1002332_pt1 | contig 10569 bp, 9 predicted proteins | sample S_130805_MF_Meta_FD_187322 | JGI IMG/M metagenome (GOLD analysis project Ga0209297, IMG submission 187322) | Freshwater microbial communities from Lake Simoncouche, Canada to study carbon cycling - S_130805_MF_MetaG (SPAdes) (version 2) | ecosystem: Environmental > Aquatic > Freshwater > Lake ... | reverse complement strand
CAAGCTAAACGGCAAGGTTTGTGTATCTGGTCAGGATGCAACTGTTGATGGATTGCGCGCAATCCTTACAGGAGACCTTTCAAACACTGTTTACAAGGCAATCAAGGCTGAAGCAGAAGGCGCAGCAGCACTTGCTATCGCACTTCTTAAGGGCGAAGATGCAACAACAGCTACAGGATCAGTAAACAATGGTTCAGTAGATGTTCCTTCAGTTCTATTGGTACCAGTTGGTATCACAAAGGCAAACGTCAAGGACGTTATTGCTGATGGATTCCAGAAGCGTGAAGATGTCTGTAAGGACATCGAGGACCTCTGCACAGCAAACGGAATCTAATTTCCGACCTGTAAAGCAGATATAGAAATAAGTTGCGGCTCGGAGGAAACTCCGGGCCGCAACTGCTTTACTTAACCGTTGATGCAATTCGTAGAAATCGGGAGATCATGACAACACCGCTACTGTCCTTACGAGGAGTTAATAAGTCCTTCGGACCGGTTCATGTACTAAAAGATGTAAACCTCGATGTGCATGCTGGGCAGGTCACCGCACTTGTTGGTGATAACGGCGCAGGCAAAAGCACGCTCATCAAATGCGTCGCTGGTATCTACACACCTGAAGCTGGTGAATTTCTCTTTGAAGGTAACAAGGTAACTATCAACGGACCGCGAGATGCGACCGCACTTGGAATTGAAATTGTTTATCAAGATTTAGCACTGTGCGATAACTTAGACATCGTTCACAATATGTTCTTAGGTCGCGAACAAAAGCGCGGACCAGTATTGAATGAAACTTCTATGGAAGCACTCGCCCGAAAGACTTTAGATGGCTTGAGTGTTAGAACAGTTAAGTCGATTCGTCAGACGGTTTCTTCTCTTTCAGGTGGCCAGCGCCAGACCGTAGCAATCGCCCGCGCAGTACTCTGGAATAGCAAGGTAGTAATTCTTGACGAACCAACTGCAGCACTTGGTGTGGCACAGACTGAACAAGTACTCAACCTTGTTCGACGTCTTGCTGATAATGGTTTAGCTGTCGTATTAATTAGCCACAACCTCAACGATGTATTTGAAGTCGCCGACAATATTGCAGCCCTTTATCTAGGAAACATGGCCGCACAAGTAAATAAGAATGAAGTTATTCCTCGACAAGTTATTGAGTTGATCACGACCGGAAAATCCGCTGGAGTTGAAGCTCCATCTGCAAACACAGGAGCCTCAAAATGAGCATGACTAATGATGTTGAGGTTCCAACACTTAAGGGTGCAGCTCAGGACTACTGGTCTCGCGTAAAGGCCGGTGACATCGGCTCTTTGCCTGCAATCTTGGGCTTAGTAGTTCTCTGTCTTGTCTTTGGATCAATGTCTAGCGTCTTTCTAACGCCTGGAAACTTTGCAAACCTTATTACCCAAGCAGCAGCAGTCATTGTTATTGCAATGGGCTTGATTTTTGTTCTACTCCTTGGCGAGATTGATTTATCTGCTGGTTACACAGCAGGTGTGACCGGCGCCGTTCTGGTTATCTTGATTACCAATCAAGGTCAGCCTTGGTATGTGGCATTAGTTGTGAGTATCGCAGTTGGTGCGCTTCTAGGATTCCTACTCGGTTCACTAGTTGCCCGACTTGGTATTCCATCATTCGTTGTTACGTTGGCAGCATTCTTAGCCTTCCAAGGAATCTTGCTTCTTTTGGCTGGCGAGGGCGGAACCATCCGTGTTGAAGATCCAACAATCCTTGCAGTTGAAAACAGCAACATGTCTCCAACAGTTAGTTGGATTTTCTTTCTAATAGTTGCTGTCGCCTTTGTTCTCTCAGGTCTCACAGCCATGAATTCACGGCGCAAGGCGGGATTGAAAACAGAGCTCAAGAAGCTATGGATTATCAAAACAGCCGGACTTCTGCTTATTACAGGCCTTGCCGTTTTTGCTCTTAACCTCGAGCGGAGCAATAACCCAGATTTAGTTAGCCTCAAGGGAATTCCATACGTAGTTCCGGTTATCTTGTTGCTTCTAGTTATCGGAACTTTTGTTTTAGGTCGCACCGCATTTGGTCGCCACATTTATGCAGTGGGTGGAAATGCTGAAGCTGCACGTCGTGCTGGTATTGATGTGAAGCGAATTCGAATTGCAGCTTTCATGATCTGTTCGTCTCTTGCAGCAATTGCAGGAATGATCTTTGCTTCTCGTCAAAACTCAGTTTCGCCAACTACTGGTGGAAGTTCAACGCTTCTCTATGCAGTTGGCGCTGCAGTTATTGGTGGAACTTCACTATTTGGTGGAAAAGGAAAGATGAGAGATGCCATCCTTGGTGGTCTAGTCGTTGCTGTTATCGATAACGGCATGGGACTACTCGGATATGCAGCAGGCATTAAGTTCATTGTTACCGGACTTGTACTACTTGTTTCTGCTGGCGTTGACGCGATCTCTCGTCGCGGCAACATCACTAGTTAGAACTTAACTACAAGAGCCTTGATGGGCGTTTACTTCAAGCCCATCAAGTGCTCTAGTGCAAGCTGATCAATGGCCTCATAGCCATAACCGCGCTTACCTGCTGCTTCAACATCAAAGGAATCCTTTGCAAGATCCTTCCATGTTTCACCTGCAGCAAGTGTTGGCTCTGAAAGTCCTGGAATATTTGATTCCTTCATCGCTGCAATGACTCGAGAGTCTGCACGGAAGGCTGCTGCGCGCTCTTTAAGTGCAAGGTAGGTGCGCATGTTTGCAGTTGCAGACTCCCACACTCCCTTGTCACTTTCTGTGCGAGCTGGTTTGTAATCAAAGTGCTTAGGTCCGCTGTAGTTGTAGCGCTCAAGTAGATCAACTAAGAAGAATGCAGACTTTAGATCTCCGTGACCAAAAACCAAGTCTTGATCAAACTTAGGACCGTGTTGACCATTAAGGTCGATGTGGAAGAGTTTCTTATGCCATAGGGCTTGTGCGATTCCGTGCACAAAGTTAAGTCCTGCCATTTGCTCGTGACCAACTTCAGGGTTAAGGCCAACAAGTTCTGGGCGGTCTAGTGAGTTAATAAAGGCAAGTGCATGTCCAATTGTTGGCAAGAAAATATCACCACGTGGCTCATTTGGCTTTGGCTCAATTGCAAACTTAATGTCATAACCATTGTCAGTAACAAACTCTCCTAGGGTGTTGAAGGCTTCACGGAAGCGATCAAGTGCTACGAATGCATCCTTTGCGCCATCTGATTCCGCACCTTCACGGCCTCCCCAGCAAACATAGGTTGTTGCGCCAAGCTCCACGGCCAACTCAATATTTGTCATCACCTTACGGATTGCATAGCGGCGAATATCTTTATCATTTGATGTGAAAGCGCCATCCTTGAAAACTGGATGCGTAAATAAATTTGTTGTCGCCATCGGAACTTTCATGCCAGTTTCAGCAAGGGCTTTTTTGAAACGATCAATGTGACCGCGGCGAGCAGAATCATCGCTACCAAATGGGATCAAATCATCATCATGGAAAGTCACACCATGTGCGCCGCGGGCAGCCAACTCATTGACTGTGCGGACCGGGTCCAAAGGATCGCGAGTTGCATCGCCAAAGGGGTCACGCGCCTGCCAACCCACTGTCCAGAGGCCAAATGTGAACTTATCTGCAGGTGTTGGGGTCAATGACATGGCTAAAAGCCTTTCTATGCGTACTCGCCGTTTGGAACATTCGTAACTTACCTCTAATCTTGTCCCCTATCCATACAGAAGCGGTAACGCTTTGGTAAGGATTTGCGGGAGTGGTGAAATGGCAGACACGCAGGTCTTAGGAACCTGTGTCTTCGGACGTGCGGGTTCAAGTCCCGCCTCCCGCACACATCTATAACTAAGAAGTTACAGTTCGCATATGGCAAAGAAATCTGCAGCCAAAATCAAAATGGAAGCCGCTGAAATGAAGCGCGCTGCTGCTGCCCGCCGTGAAGAAAAGAAACGGCAATCTCATACTGTTGTTACTAACGGAACTGAAGAGCTAGATCGCTATGAATCCTTAGATGGGGCTTGGCGTGAAATGGGATTACCTGCACCGGCACGGCGTGCATTAATCGATGATGGTCTATTTGAATTGGCTGACCTGCGCAAAGTTTCACTTGCAGCCGTAAAGGAACTACATGGCATGGGCCCAAATGCGATTCGAGTCTTAACAGCCGAAATGAAAAAGGCTGATCTATCTTTCAGGAAGTAACGCCTGCTTTAGTTACTAAATGCAAATGCAATCAAGGCAATACCAGAAATTGCAAGCAATGCTTTGATTTCTCGGCGAGCCAAAATCTTGAGCATTGCCGGTATAAATGTGGCTCCAATAATCAGGGCACCTGGCACAAAAATTATTGCGCTTCGGGAAACAATATCGGACTCGCCCCATTGGTATCGAAGGTTAATCAAGCCACATGCAAAGAGCAGGTAACCACCCATCCGGTAGTTATTGATCCAAATTTTCTCGTCTTGATTTTTGGGTGAGACTGAATTATTCATGTGCTTAGTCTAGAAAGCAGAATAGGAGTGCCGCTTTCGCGACACTCCTATTCGTAGGAATTTTGTGTTAATAACTAATCAAAAGATTAGTGATCGTCCTTCATTCCTTCTGCAACTGACTTCATGCGTGCAATCTTCAAGATTGTTAGACCGAATACGCACTTAGCCAAAACGTCTGCAAGTGTGTAACCAACCTGAACAGTTACGAATGATGATGCTGAAGCGTCACCAACGATGTTGAAGAGGTAAGCAATTGGGTATACGCCCCATGTCGCGATCAATAGCAAGCGCAAACGGCCGACAGTCTCTGCAACTCCTGCAGGCTGACGCTCAAGTGACTTACCAAGCTCTACGAATAGTACGTAAAGGATGTAGATGAAAGGAAGTGTTGATAGAACACCGTATAGAACCTGTGTGTTCTGATCGTTTGAAATTTCACCTGGGTAACCAAGAGCGATCATTGCAGCAGATGCTGGAACAAGGCGTGTGATTAGTGAGCGTGAAACTTCCTTAGCTAGAGCTAGTACTGCAATTACTTCTACTAGTAGTAGAGGTACAGTCAAAAGCCAGTCAACGTAACGGTATGCCTCGTTGAAAGCATTCTGAGATCCGTCTAGTAGAACTTTTCCACCTTCTGAAGCGTGCTTGAATGAATCAAAGATTCGTAGGTAGTGGTATCCAGCGATGAATGTAACCATCGATGACATTACGAGGGCGTTACGGTACTTAGCCAATACACGCTGTTGTGAAACGAGTGTGTAAATGGTGCAAGCGAGCATTGAAACTAGTCCAAACGAGAATACGTTATAGACCAGGTTCCATTGGTTGCTGTCTAGTTGCATTGAAATATGCCTCCATGAGGATCATGTGGAGAGGCCCTTTGGCCTCTGAATTCATCGGCCATAGGGAATCCTCGAGGAACACCCTTGACCTCCGACGTTCACAATTGTGAACTAAACGCGACTGATTTGCATCATCTAAATGGGAAATTCTTGAGTTTTTTTATATTTCTTTCCTAGAAACACGCATGAAAATGGGGCGATCTCCAAATATTTCAGGAAATCGCCCCACTTCATAAACCTACTTCTGAGTAACTTATTGGCCCTGCCACAACTTCATTTCTGCTGCAAATGGATCAAGACCCATTGGTCCCAGCTTTAATGCATAGCTATGGAACTTCTTCATATTGAAGTCAGCTCCTAATCTTGCCTTGGCATCTTCACGGGCGTTCATCCAGACGCGCTCGCCGACCTTGTAGGAAATAGCTTGTCCTGGCCAGCCAAGGTATCTATCAGTTTCACTACGTGAATGATCCTCATCCAGCAGTGCCTGCTCGTTGAGCAACTTGCGTGAGCTCTCTGCATTCCAGACAACACCATTGTCATCCTTGTATTCAAGGTGCATGCCGATGTCTACAACGATACGTGCAGCACGAAGTGCCTGGGCAGAGAGATAACCCATTTCAATACCTGGCTCATCAAATGCGCCTAGTTCATTCATGAATCGCTCTGCATATAACGCCCAGCCTTCGCCGTAGCCACTGATCCAGGCAGCTGATCTCTGGAATCGGGTTAAGCGATCTTTCTCAACAGCCACTGTTCCGATCTGTAAGTGGTGACCGGGAACCGCCTCGTGATACCAAGTTGAGACGAGGTGCCAGTTACTCACTTCATTCTTACCCAACATCGGAATCCATGTTGAACCTGGTCGTGAAAGATCTTCTGATGGTCCGTTGTAGTACGGGGCAGATGCACTCCCTTCTGGTGCAAGTCGCGCTTCGCAAATTGCAATACGTGGATCTATCTCAAAGAACTCACCATTCATGCGCTTGATTGCAGCATCTGTGAAATCCTGCAAATACTTAATTACATTTTCAGGACCAACAACTTTGTACTTAGGGTCATTCTCAAGTGTGTCAGCAACCTCGCGAAGAGTCTTTGCAGTTGGGTTAATAACCTTTGCAAGTTCCCACATGCGATCGTTAATTGCCTTAAGTTCTTTCTTACCCCACTCATATGTTGTAGGAAGATCTAGCTGTGCGCCGGTGAAATAGCGCGCCCACACCGCATATCGATCTGCGCCAACTGCATCATTAGGCGTTGCAATTGGTAGGTAGTTTTCGCGCAAGAACTTTGCAGTCTTTGCAGATGCGGCTTCAGCAAGCTTTGCAGCCTCATGTATTGCCGGATACTTTCCGTCAGCATCAAAGTTTTTGCACATTGCGCTATATCCACCATTGGCATAGCTATCTAGCTGCTCAATAACACCTTTAACCTGGCGCTGAGCAGTTGTTTTGCCGCTCTTTGCAACGGTCATGATTGTTTCGCACCAAGAGCTATATGCTCCATCGACTGCAGCTAAACGCTTGGCAATATTGTCGAAATCTTCTGCCGATTTCTTTGGCATAAGCTCAAAGATCGAGCGCACATTTGAAGGTGGTGATGTCAGAACATTCCACAAAACAAAAGATTCTTGACTGTCATGCAATGCAAGGCCTGATTCAAGACGCTCAGTCATTACAGTTTTTGCAATACGATCAATTTCATCGATTGGTTCCATGGCAGCGAGCTTCTTCAATGTTTCACGGGTTAAGTTCGCATTTACTTCGGCTCCTGCAATAGAGAAGTCATCAAGTTTGTCTTGGTTGAGAGCAATACCAAGGTAGGTGCAGCCCATTGGGCTAAGAGCTGCTTCTTGATCGATGTAAACATCGCTGATTTCAAATATGGGTGATCTATGTGTCATGGCCGAAGTTTGGCAGTGCTGTGAGGCTTTGTCCACGGTTAATTGTTCGAAAGTAGCCTAGGCTTACCAGCATGAGCCAGACCCCAGTTGCTCCCCCAAAGTTACGTGGTTGGTTTCACCTCGGCGCAACTCCGGCAGTCATCATCGCATCTCTCGTTTTATTTGTATTGAGTAAATCTTCCCTTAAGTTTGCAGTGGCCATCTATTCCATCACCGCAATTATGTTGTTTAGTGTTTCTGCTATTTATCACCGAGTGCCTTGGGTGCCAGAAAAGAAAAAGATTTGGCGTCGCTGGGATCATGCAAACATCAATTTATTAATTGCTGGTTCTTACACCCCATTTGCTGTTGCATTACTGGAAGGACGCGATCGAACAATCTTGTTACTGGTTGTGTGGATCGGTGCGGCAATGGGAGTTGGTCTTCGTGTTTTCTGGATTGGCGCACCTCGGTGGTTATATGTCGCCAATTACTTAGCCTTGGGCTGGGTTGCTGTTTTCTATACTCCGGCCCTCTACCGCGCGGGTGGTTTGTGGGTACTACTTCCGATCGCAATAGGCGGTCTGTTCTACTCAGTTGGTGCCATTTTTTACGCCCTTAAGCGCCCTGGCCGTGCGGCAAAGTACTTCGGCTTCCATGAGCTCTTCCATATCTTCGTACTTGCAGCGTGGATTAGTCAGTACATAGCGATCTCGGTGGCGATTTACAGTAAATAGGTCATTGCTCTAACCTAAGCCATCTCTACACAGGCTTTATTGAGCAGCGAGGTGCATGATGGCGCAGAAGAAGAACTTCCTTAACTGGGTGGGCTTTACTGAAGAAGAGAGCACTAACCTGCCTTCATCTGTTGATCGCATTCGCGAACTAGAAGCTCAGATTGCAGATTTGAAATCACGCCGTGACATAACCGGCTTAACCAAAGAAGAGTTTGAAATTCTCGCAACTGAAACTGCGATGTCCATGATCAAATCTGCTCAAGCACGTGAGAGTAAGGCCCAAGTAGCAGCAACTCGATTGGTGTCAGAAACTGCACGCGCAACAAAGGAAGAGTTAGAAGCAGCCGATGCAAAGGCTCGCACAATTCTTTCTGGTGCCGAAACTCGTGGACGTAAATATATCCAGGCTGCAGAATCTGAAGCAGAAGAAAAGATTGCACAAGCTGAGGCTGAAGCCGAAGCACTGATGGAGAGTAAGAAGCGTGAAATTTCTACTCTTGCCACGGCTGCCCGCCGTGAGGGTGAACGCATCATCACTGAAGCAACAACAGAAGTAACTGGATATCGTCAATGGCTTTCTGGAGTCATCTCAGAAGCAGAGCGTTTATACAGAATTCAAAAGCAATCACTAGATGCTGCTGAGTCTGCAATTCAGCAATCTCGCAATCGCCTAGATGGTGCCTTCCAAAGATTAGAAGATCTACAAAAGAGCGTTCTAGATAACTTAAATGCAGATGACACTTTGATTAATCCAGGGCCCCTTAAAGTTGCTAGCCAGCGAACACGCCCTGCATTAGCGGCACCTAAGAAAGCAGCAAAGAAGGCTGCAAAGAAAGCTCCAGCAAAGAAGAGTGCTGCAAAGAAATCTGCAAAGCGCTAGATAGCTCTTCGCTATTTAAAACAGCGTTACTTCGTAGGAGTTAATCAATCATGGCCAATGAACGAGGTATCCGATACATACCTGCAATTGATGGCTTGCGTGCTGTCGCGGTAATTGCAGTTATTTTGTATCACCTTGGATTCAAATGGATTCCTGGTGGATTCTTGGGTGTTGACCTCTTTTTTGTTATCTCTGGATATGTAATCACTCGTTTGTTGTTGGATTCAATTCAGCGTAGCGGCGGTTTAGATCTCCGTGCTTTCTATGTGGCCCGTATCCGACGCTTATTACCACCACTTGTATTCATGATCATCACAACAACAATATTTGTTGGTTTTTGGGCGCCAGATACTATGCGTCGATTTTTGGGTGATGCTCCATTTGCACTGTTTGGTGGAATGAATTGGTGGCTAGTTTTTCGCGAGACAGATTACTTCGAAGCAATTGGGCGCCCACCGTTGCTACAACACACGTGGTCTTTAGGTGTGGAGGCACAGTTCTATCTGGTGTGGCCGTTAATTTTGTTATTGGTGCTTCGTTACTTTGGCAAGAACAAGATCCCTGGCGCCGCCCTTTTGATTGCTGCCTTTTCAGGTATCGCGTTGCTAGTGGTATCGCTACAGATAGATGCAGCAAATACATCAAAGGTAAGTCACGTTTACTTTGGAACAGATACCCACAGTATTGGCTTATTTCTTGGCGCTGCCTTGGCGGTTCGCTGGATTCCGCAAAACTTGCAAGAAACGGTAACTCGTAAGGCTCAAGACTTTATTGATGGAATCGGAATAGTTGGCTTTCTAGGAATCATTGCAGCATTTTTGTTTATCGATGAAAACGATCCAACTTTGTATAAGTTGGCCTTCCCGTTAGCTGGATTATTTGGATGCGCAATCATCACTTCAATTGTTCATCCCGCATCTCGTTTTGCGCCAATCTTAAGTAGCAAGCCATTTGTTTGGATCGGTGAGCGTTCATACGCAATTTATCTGTGGCACTGGGTAGTTTTTCAAGTTACCCGACCAGATTATGATCTTGAAGGATCACAATGGGCTCTCTACACATTGCGTGTATTAATCGTTTTTGCCTTGGCAGATATTTCACTCCGCTTAGTTGAACTGCCTGTTCGTACCGGATTGATTGATTACTGGTTTAAAGGAATGAAATACCGTACAAAGCGGGTGCAATTGCGCCAAAAGGCTGGTGTTGTCTTAATCGTGCTTGCGATTATCGGCTCAACCGCGACGGTTGCAACTAGTGCAATTGCGAAAGGTGATAGGCAATTAGCGCAGTTGAAGGAACAGTTGCAACCACCTACCACCTCCCCTTCTGTACCTTCTGATGTCAATAATCCTGGGTTATGGGTTACAGGTGACTCAGTAATTCTAGGAATCCGTTTTGAATTAGATAGTCGTCAACCTATTGGATTAATTAATGCAAGAGTAGGACGACAAGCGAGCGAGCTTCTTGAAGTGATCACTAATGACAAAGCAAATATGAGTATGGCTACGATTGTTTTGAATTTGGGAAATAACAACAAGCTAACTGAAGAACAAGTTGCTGCAATTTTTGAGCAGATTAAGGATCAACCTCGAATTGTTGTGGTTAATACAGCGGTTCCACGGGCTTGGCGAGATGAGAACAACGCACTCATCGCACAGTACGCATCTCTATACGGTGCCTTCTTAGTTGATTGGGCAGCTATTTCTCAGGGCCATTCGGAGTATTTTGGAGCAGATGGTGTCCACCTTGTACCTGCAGGT
>Ga0209297_1002328_pt1 | contig 10585 bp, 10 predicted proteins | sample S_130805_MF_Meta_FD_187322 | JGI IMG/M metagenome (GOLD analysis project Ga0209297, IMG submission 187322) | Freshwater microbial communities from Lake Simoncouche, Canada to study carbon cycling - S_130805_MF_MetaG (SPAdes) (version 2) | ecosystem: Environmental > Aquatic > Freshwater > Lake ... | reverse complement strand
GTCCACGAATGAGAATGCACGAGAGGTGATCTTTCTTAAGAGTCCAGGAAATTCTATAAAACTCAACTATGAAACAACCTCGAATTTAGTTGATCCAGATTCAATTCCAAAGTATTTAAGCGATAAGGTCCAAAAAGGCGATGACATTTCGATTAGCTACGTAACGATTAAATATATTGGTGGGAGTAACATCCCGGGTCTGGCCATTGGAGATAAAGTCTCTATCCCTAACGCTGGCCAGTATGAGATGTACATGCTTTTTTCTCTAGTGAATCAAAATACAACATTGACTCTTATTCAAAACTATCTGTTGCTGACGGGTCTATTTTTAGTACTCTTAATTGGCTTGATTACCTGGCTAGTCGTTAGACAAGTAGTCCGTCCGGTTCGCCAAGCCTCACGTATCGCAACTCAATTTACTGCCGGTGATTTTTCAGAGCGAATGAATGTGCGTTCTCAAGATGAGATCGCCACATTAGGTAACGCATTTAATGAGATGGCCGAGTCTTTAGAAAAACAGATTGCTCGTCTTGAAAACCTTTCCCGTGTTCAGCAGAGATTTGTATCAGATGTCTCTCATGAGTTGCGTACGCCACTGACTACTCTGCGTTTAGCCTCGGAAGTCATTAACTCGTCGCGTCAAGAGTTTGATCCAATTGTTGCTCGCAGTGCCGAGCTAATGGTCGCCCAACTCGATCGTTTTGAACGTCTTCTTCAGGATTTGCTTGAGATTAGCCGTTTTGATGCAGAGGTAGCAGTACTTGAAGCCACAGAGTTTGATCTTGTCGCCCTAGTACAGCGATGTGCCGAAGATCTATTGCTTGTGGCAAAGGAGCGCTCGACCGAGTTGCGCGTCTATTCGATCGTAGAATCGGTCGTTGTTCAAGCCGATATCCGCCGAGTTGAGCGAATATTGCGCAACATATTTTCAAATGCTATCGACCATGCTGAAGAGAAACCGATTGCAATTACGATCGTTGCAGGCGAATCCGATGTAGCTGTCGGAGTTCGTGACTTTGGAGTTGGTCTGGATGCATCAACTTTGATACAGGTATTTGATCGCTTTTGGCGTGGCGATCCTTCACGCTCTCGTACCCACGGCGGTACTGGACTCGGGCTATCTATCGCTCTTGAAGATGCCCGCCTACATAATGGCGAACTTGAGGCATGGGGTAGACCTGGCAAGGGCGCACACTTCGTTTTAACACTTCCAAAAGATTCTATGGCAACCATTTCGTCGCGTTTGATAAAACTACAGCCCGATGATTATCACGAATAGTTTCCACAGCAACTTTCCTGTACTTCTAGGGGCACTTAATCTTGGGTGATGCCTCCAATTGAAGCTCTAACTCAACTTCTCTTTCCGACCAGATGCATTGGTTGTAAAGAGATTGGTGTTTTTATCTGCTCTACATGCCGGCTGGAATGGCATCCACATTTGTATTCAACGCATATTTCTTCGATACCTATTTACTCTGGCGTAATTTATTCAAAGACTGCAAGCAAGATTCTGCTCTCGGCCAAAGAGAGTGGTTTGAAAGGGGCAGACGAACTGATCATAAAAGCGATAGATCATGTATTAAGTCAATGTAACTTTAGTAATAGTGATATTCGGCTTGTGCCGATTCCATCATCACGAACTGCTCGTCGACGACGTGGTCGTAATTTTATGGTCGATATCGCACAAGGAGTCGGAGCAGTAGGTGGCTATCGAATATCTGACTCACTCGAGCTTGTTCGAAAAGTTCGAGATCAAAGTGGTCTGCATGCAGATGCTCGAGCGCAGAATCTGAGGGGTGCCTTTGGAGTTAAAGCGGGTTCATATCCTCGTGGAGATCTCGTTCTCATCGACGATGTAGTCACCACTGGCTCTACCCTGCGAGAGGCGGCCCGAGCCCTTACCTGTCAGGGTTTTAGCGTCCTTGCCTCGGTTACCGCTTGCGTGGCTCAACCTCTAAGATAAGGGGGTTCAGTCAGCCATTTAAGTTCGAGAGGCCCAGCGATGCCAGCGTTTTTTGACAGGATTATGCGTGCCGGAGAAGGTCGCTTGCTCCGCGAACTCAGCAAAGTCGTCGCCGTAGTCAATGGACATGAGACACGCATTAGCGCCCTCTCCGATAGCGAGCTTCGCGGCCAGACAGCTCTCTTTCAGGGTCGATATGCACAAGGTGAGAGCCTAGATGATCTGATGCCAGAGGCCTTTGCCGTTGTCCGCGAAGCGGCAAAACGGACCTTGGGTCAGCGCCACTATGACGTTCAATTGATGGGTGGAGCCGCACTTCACCGCGGAAATATTGCTGAGATGCGTACAGGTGAAGGAAAGACTCTAGTTGCAACATTACCTTCATATTTAAATGCGCTGGCAGGGCGAGGCGTCCACGTTGTTACAACTAATGATTATTTAGCAGAACGAGATAGCGAATGGATGGGTCGAATTCATCGCTTCTTAGGGTTAAGAGTTGGAGTAATTCTTGCCAACATGACACCTGCAGAACGACGCGAGGCATATTTGGCCGATATTACTTATGGAACAAATAATGAGTTTGGTTTTGACTATCTTCGCGACAATATGGCCTGGTCGTTAGAGGATTGCGTGCAGCGTGATCACTTCTTCGCAGTTGTCGATGAGGTCGACTCGATTTTAATCGATGAGGCGCGTACCCCATTGATCATTAGTGGACCTGCAGATAAGGCAACCAAGTGGTACGTCGAATTTGCAAATCACGTTGGTAAGTTACAGCGCGATGTTCACTATGAAGTCGATGAAAAGAAAAAGACCGTTGGAATCCTAGAAGAGGGTGTCACAAAGGTTGAAGAGTTATTGCAGATCGGTAACCTTTACGAAGCTGCCAATACACCCATGATTGGCTATCTTAATAATGCAGTCCGCGCCAAAGAGTTATTCAAGCGCGATAAGGATTATGTCGTTATGAATGGCGAGCTATTAATCGTCGATGAGCACACTGGTCGTATGCTGGCCGGCCGTCGTTACAGCGAGGGATTACACCAAGCCCTTGAAGCCAAAGAGCGCATTGAGATTAAAGATGAAAATCAGACTCTGGCAACAATTACCCTACAGAACTATTTCCGCTTGTACTCCAAGTTATCGGGTATGACCGGTACTGCCATGACTGAGGCCTCTGAGTTTTACCAGATTTATAAGCTTGGCGTGGTGCCCATTCCAACTAACCGCGAGATGGTACGCCTGGATCAAGCCGATTTAGTCTATAAATCTGAGGCTGGGAAATTTATTGCAGTCACTGCAGATATCGCTGAAAAACACCGCAAGGGCCAACCAGTTTTAGTTGGCACGGTCAGTGTTGAAAAGTCTGAGGAGCTCTCCGCCTTTCTTCGTAAATCTGGAGTGCCCCACGAAGTTCTAAATGCCAAGCACCACGAACGCGAAGCGGCGATCATTGCTCGAGCAGGCGTACGTGGCGCAGTAACAGTTGCAACAAATATGGCCGGTCGAGGTACCGACATCATGCTTGGTGGAAACCCTGAGTTCATGGCCGACTTCGAACTTCAACGCCGCGGAATCTCTCCCGTTGATAATGCCGACGCATACGAAGCAGCCTGGCCTGACGAGATTGCAAGACAAAAGACGGCCGTTGCAAAGGGACATGAAGAGGTTATCGCTCTTGGAGGACTTTATGTTCTTGGCACAGAGCGCCACGAATCTCGCCGTATCGATAATCAGTTACGCGGTCGCTCAGGTCGACAGGGCGATCCCGGTGAATCTCGATTCTATCTATCACTTCAAGATGAGCTTATGCGACGCTTTAACTCAGGAATGGTCGAGCGCTTTTTAACCGCTGCGGGAATTCCAGAGGATGCACCAATTGAATCTAAGATGGTCAGCAATGCCATCCGCTCTGCACAGACTCAGGTTGAGGCCCAGAACTTTGAGATGCGCAAAAATGTTTTGAAGTATGACGATGTCATGAACCGCCAGCGCCAAGTTATCTATGGTGAGCGCAGAATGGTTCTTGAAGGCGAAGATATTAAAGATCAAGTAGCAGACTTTGTCCGCGAAACTTTGAGCGCTTATGTAAAAATCGCAACCTCAAATGGCTATTCCGAAGAGTGGGATCTAGAGACTCTCTGGAACGCGATTAAAACTATTTATCCAATCTCATTTAGCATTGACGAACTCATTGCATCTGTCGGCTCACGTAGCGGACTTGATGCCGAGTTCCTTACTGCACGAATTATTGAGGACTGCGAAAAAGCATACGCATCTCGCGAAGAGAGCTTAGGCGCCGATGTGATGCGTGAGCTTGAGCGTAAAGTCTTGCTCTCAGTCTTAGATCGTAAATGGCGCGAGCATCTATACGAGATGGACTATTTACAAGAGGGAATCGGGCTGCGCGCAATGGCTCAGCGCGATCCTCTCGTTGAGTATCAACGCGAGGGCTATGAGCTCTTCTCGGCGATGATGGATGCAATTAAAGAAGAGATTGCAGGCTTCTTGTTTAATATTGAAATTACAGTTGAACCATCAAGCCATGAAGTTTCAGGTGTTGGCCTTGAGGCAAAGCCACTACCGACGACTGGTCTGCAGTACACGGCAGCTGATGAATCCGGCGTGAAAACAACTGGTGAGGTTTCACGCAATGCACAATGTCCGTGTGGTTCAGGTAAAAAATACAAGCGTTGCCACGGTGCCGCTTAAATAAGCGTTAGCGCAGTACAAAGCCAGCGGTTATCAGTACCCTCGAATCTAAATACAAGCGCGCGCAGACGGGCACCAAATCTAACGGTGACCGTCGTTTCGCAGATTCCATCGAGTGGCTCACTAATGTGAATTTTCCGAATCTTGCCCACCTCTTTCTCGCTGCCAGACTTCTTAACAAGTTCACTGAAGATTCGATGGTGAAACTGCTTGGTCAATTGGGCTGGTTGTCGGCGTCCGGCAAATACCTCTAGAACATTTCGTGCAAAGTTTGTACACCACTCGTCCAGAGCGGGAAGATCTTCTGCCGAGGTTGGTTCAGGTGCAAAATCTGGATCAAACTCATCATCGAAGCTGCTGGGTACAAGATATAGCCGACTCTTCTTAAGCAACTGAGGCAATGGTTGTGGGCGAAACATTTCAAGGACTGGGTGCAACCAGTCTTCATTCTCATCACTTGAAACGGCGGTAAGGATAATTCGATTAAATGTTGGTAGCTCGTTGAAGATCGGATTAGTTGTCATAAAAGAATGCTCTTGGCTTATGTATTAGATTGCTTCAGCCTAAATATTGAGATTAACTCATCCAGATTGATGATTGTGGATAAAGCTCAATGAACCTAATCCCAGTGCCCTTGAGTACGCGCTATGACATATAAAAAAGATAGATCGCGCTCTAGGACCCCGTTGGCCATTACTTTAATTGCTGCCTCTTTTCTCTCTGCATTTTTTCTCGCCGCCTTTTCGCACCGAGGTAGTGATTTTTGGATCGCCTCCGTTGATATGGCTCCTGGGCACCAAATCGTTAGCGGCGATATTGCATTGCAACACTTTGATCTTGACTCCAGTGCCTCTCTTTACTTGGGAAAGGCAGATGACCCACTTGGATTAATTGTGATGAGCACGATGACGCCAGGAGAGATTGTAAATATCCAAAGCGTGAGCTCAGAGAGCAGGCTCCTTGCATCTAGCGCTGTGCCGATAAGCATCCGTGCCGTCGATTTGGCGGCCGGAATAACAGTAGGAGAGGCCATCGACATCTATTGGGTGATTGATAGCCAAAATGGAGAGATACCTGTTGATCCAATCTTGATTTTAGGGGGAGTCAGACTCCTTAGCTCTGATCAAAAAAGTAAGAACTTCGGAACCGATGCCGCTCTTACGGTCGCGGTTGAGGAGACGCAAGTTTTACGATTGTTATTTGCAACCACGCACGGTCGTTTGGTGGTGGTCCGTTCACATGTCTGATTTGGAGCTCCCGACTGTAATTACTGCGATTGCACATGCACAAACTGAGGGTTTCATTGCAGGCACGCTCTTTGCCCAAGGCTGGAGCGTTGTCTTTCGTGCAATTGATATCGACTCACTTGAAAGTTATTTAAAGAGTAGCCCTGAAGGGGCACAGGAGGCGATTCTGATCTTTTCGCCAGATCTATCTGGTATCACCCGTTCGCGCTTAGATGCCTTAGCGCCAAAAGTTAAGCAGTTGATTGGCTTCTCCGATTCACCAGACAATGAGTGCGCACTCGGAGAACTTCACCTCATCCCGACAAATGCCACCGATCTCATAAGTCTGGTTCGTGGATTCGTTCGAGCACCAATGCTGCGCCAGAGTACGCCGCTGTCGCTTAAGAGCCGTAGGGCACATGTGCTGGCTATTGGTTCGGCAGGGAGTAACACCGGTTGTACGACAGTTGCAATAAATATTGCGATGGAGCTTAGCGTTTTGGAAAAGTCCACACTTCTCATTGATGCAAACTTTCGTGCTCCTTCTGTGGCCGCATTGCTTTCGATAAGAAATGTACATAGCGAAGAGGGATGGCGCACTATTGCACCATCGTTATCAATTGCTGAAATTTCGCAAGAACAAGCGATGTCGGTAGATGCATTGATGGATCTGGCAACTTCCTCATTTGATCAGATCATTATTGATTTGGGTTCCATCTCGGGGCTTTCAAACCGCCTCACGGATCGGCGCTGGACATCAACTATGACTACGTGGTCATGCGACCAGGCCAACGAACTAATGGTTGTTGCACGTCCTGATCTGCTTGGCCTTCATCGATTGGAACAAGTAAGTTCATTAATCGAAAAAACCTCTATACGAAGCGCTTTGAGTTTTACTCTCAATATGCGCTCTCAGGGGCGAAAAGGCAGCGACGAAGAGGCAAAGTTTCTTGCCCTCACAACTTCGCTTCGGCCTTTGAGTGTTCGAGTAATCGCTCGTGACGGGCGTGCTTGCGCAGCTGCAGAGGCGGAGAAATCATCATTAATTGAGATTAATGAGCGCTCGGGCCTGCGAAAATCCATTGCGAAGATTGCTAGTGAGATGACCAGTTAATTTCTAATACCATTGGCACATGCGCGCATATCTGCCTATCAGTCACAGCGATCTTGAGAAATTTCTTACAGATCAGAGCCATAGTGCAGATCGGGTATTTGCCCCAACTAGTGGGTTTGTCAATGAAAATCTAGACTGCGATGAAGAAGAGATCGAATACCTATTATCGATATTAGCGGGAGAAGAAGCGTTAGATCTTCGATCATCGCAAAATGCACCGGGAATTGTTTTGGCCATTGAGGTTGCAGAGGGTCAGTGGAGTGAGGGCACAGAGGATTCTCTTTTATTAACTGCGCCAATCGCGTGGAGCCAAGTCCAATGCGCACTCTTGGCACATGTAGATGATGATGAGCTTGTCTGGTTTGCAACTCAAGAGATCGCTCAAGAGTTAGATAGTTGGAAGTAGCCATGCCTCAGTTTGAGACTTTAATCCATGGACGAAGCTCGGTAACTATCGATCAAGCCCATCGCCTGCGCGAGCTAGTTGCCGATTGGCAGTTGCTTTCAGATCTCTCCTTTGCCGATCTCATTCTCTGGGTTCCAATTAGAAAAGATGTGAAGTTGTGGCCAACGGGACATGTTGCAGTTGCACACATCAGGCCAACCACAGCAGCAACGGTTTTCACTGGTGACTTAATAGGCGAGGAGGTTTCGTGGGGGAGTCGAAGTCGTATCGATGAGGCGCTTTCAAGTGGCGAGATCATTCGAGATTCAGAGCCTGAAAAAATCGGCGACATAATGATAAAAGAGGAGACTATTCCAGTCGTCTTTGATGGCCAGGTTATCGCTGTTATCTCTCGTCATAGAAACTCTGAATTGATGCGCTCCCCGGGAGCCCTCGAGCTTAACTATCGCCAAATTGCTCACTCTCTGTACCTTATGGTTGCAGAAGGATCTTTCCCTTATAAAGATGCAGGCTCACTTTTTGAGCCAGTACCGCGAGTTGGAGATGGATTAATTCGCCTTGATTTAAACGGTGTTATTTCATTTGCAAGTCCAAATGCACGATCAGCCTTTAGCCGCATGGGTTGGAAGAGCGAGATAGAAAATAGCAAATTAGGAGATGTCGCTGAAGCCGTTATTCAAAACTCTCGTGATGCGCATGAAGAGGGTATTGGAACTCGCTTAAATGGAAAAACCCTTCGAAGGGTAGAGATTGATAATCAAGGCGCAACGATAGATCTACTTGTTCTGCCCCTACTTGCTGGGGATGATCGAATCGGCGCCATCGTCTTACTTCAAAACGTAACGGAGCTACGGCGTCGTGACCGCGAACTCGTTACGAAAGATGTGACAATTCGAGAGATCCATCATCGAGTTAAGAATAATTTACAAACAGTTTCCGCACTCCTTCGCTTGCAGGCACGACGTATTGAAGATCCAGGGGCGGCTTCAGCACTCAATGAGGCAGTACGACGAATCGCATCAATCGCATTAGTACACGAGACTTTATCTAGCAGTAGTGAAAGCGATGTTGCATTTGATGCAGTTCTAACTAGTCTGATCACTCATGCATTAGAGCTCAGTCCACGAATGGGCGAACTAACTATTGTGCGTGATGGCGAATTGGGCTCCCTCGAGTCGCGTCTTGCAACACCTTTGTCACTGGTTGTTACAGAATTAATGCACAACGCGCTCGAACATGGTTTGGCGCAAGAAGGGTCAACTCTTTCAATTAAGTTAGCTCGCTATAGCAATGAGTGCGTGATTACTATCATCGATGATGGAGTTGGCTTACCTGTGGATTTTGACCTAGCTACATCATCTAATCTGGGTTTACAGATAGTACGAACATTGACTGAGAATGAGTTAAAAGGCGTATTAAAACTAACCTCAACGGAATTAGGAACTACTGCTTCACTTCGTTTTCCACTCTAATCACTTAAAAAATTAGGCTAAAAAGAACTCTGTTGCTCCTGTAGGCGAGCTCGGTTACGGGCGGCACGACGCTTGAGAGCGCGACGCTCATCTTCTGAGAGTCCTCCCCACACACCGGCATCTTGACCGCTCTCAAGGGCCCATGCCAAGCAGGGCTCTTTTACGATGCAGCGATTACAGACTTTCTTTGCCTCTTCGATTTGGCTTATTGCAGGGCCAGTATTTCCAACTGGGAAAAATAGCTCTGGATCTTCATCGCGGCAAGCCGATCTATGTCGCCAATCCATATGCGTGCCTCCTCTAGCCCCGTTTCGGCGAGGCCTAATCACTTCTAACTTCGTTGTTGATACGCAAACTTGTGGCTGCGCAAGGCGCTCATTCTCTCGCCTTCTGAAGGTATTAACAAGGTTGTGAGCGAAAAGATTTCCATTTTAAGGAGTGATTTATCTCGCGCGTGCCCCCGACAGGAATCGAACCTGCGCACCCGCCTCCGGAGGGCGGTGCTCTATCCCCTGAGCTACGGGGGCCCATGGGTTATCGAGGGCAAGGTTATCAGCGCGTGCGCGATAGCTGTGAAACTGTAAGAATTACGCCCATGAGTTCAATCGCATACTTTGCAACTGGTTGTTTTTGGGGTGCCGAGCGCCGCTTTTGGCAGATGCCTGGAGTCGTTGCGACATCAGTTGGATACATGGGGGGAACCCAGCAGAACCCAACATATGAAGATGTCTGCACTGGATCAACCGGTCATGCCGAAATGGTGAAAGTTAGCTTTGATGAATCAAAAATTTCATATCAACGCTTGTTGGAAGAGTTTTGGACGATGCATGATCCAACCTCTTTGAATCAACAAGGTGGAGATATCGGAACCCAATATCGAAGCAGTATTTACACAACCACACCAGCCCAATATGTCACCGCAGTTTCTTCACGCGATGTGTATCAAGGAGTGCTGAGCGAAAATAATCTAGATGAGATTGCAACTGAGATTATTAGCGCCGATGGTGTGGAGTATTTCTTGGCGGAGGAGTACCACCAAAGATATTTAGAAAAGAATCCAAATGGCTATGACTGCCATTCCAGCACCGGAGTTGCATATCCCCAGGAAAGCGCATCAGTATGAGTGAGAAAAACTATCCAGTAAAGATCAATGAAAGCGAGCTCGCGGCTGCATTGGATCCGCTTTCATATGATGTTTTAAGAAATGCTGCGACTGAGCGACCATTTACTGGTGAATATACGGACACAGATAAAGTTGGAGTCTATAAATGTAAAGCGTGTAGCGCGGTGCTGTTTAAAAGCGAGACTAAATTTCATTCTGGCTGTGGGTGGCCATCTTTTTATGCGCCTTCGGCAGATGATGCCGTAGATTTAATTGAAGACCGCTCATTATTTCCAAGAGTTCGCACAGAAGTCCGATGTGCCGCATGTGGCTCTCACTTAGGGCATGTATTCAAAGGGGAGGGTTATGATGTCCCAACTGATGAGCGCTGGTGTATTAACTCTGTCTCTTTAATTCTTGAGGATATTTAGTAATCCAAACCACGTGATTCATGAACGGCTTGGTAGCAATACCAGGCAACTACGCTGCGATAGGGATGTAGTTTTTCTCCCAATACATCTAAGGTTTTAGCCTCTGTCTCCTCACTATTTTTATGCACAATATCCCAGCCTCTACGAACTGCTAAATCT
>Ga0209297_1002322_pt1 | contig 10597 bp, 12 predicted proteins | sample S_130805_MF_Meta_FD_187322 | JGI IMG/M metagenome (GOLD analysis project Ga0209297, IMG submission 187322) | Freshwater microbial communities from Lake Simoncouche, Canada to study carbon cycling - S_130805_MF_MetaG (SPAdes) (version 2) | ecosystem: Environmental > Aquatic > Freshwater > Lake ... | reverse complement strand
TGGATTTTGTTATTTTTTTTTTATATCTTTATCAAAACTCTTAAATTATTAATATTTAATTAATTAAAGGATAACATAAACGTGTATTCCATCGAAGAAATACTTGAGGCTACAAATGCTATTCTTAATAAGAAATCTTCAGCAGATATTTCTTCAAAAAAAGAAGAAATAAAACTAGTGATACCTTCTAAAAAAATAAAATTAAATAATAATGAGGTAAAAGCCTTAAATGATGAAATGAATAAATTATTTAAATCTTTTATTAATTCAACTTCACAATCAATTGTTAAAAATAATTAAAAAATAGCTTTATGAACACCTCGGTAAATAAAAAGAAAGCATTTGTCACTTCAGCTATTTTTTTACTAGCGGTTTTAATTATAGGTATTGGCTCTGAGATATTCACTTCAAAATATATTGCAGATCAAAAAAGTAAAATGAGACTAGCTTATCAAAAGAGAACAGAATCAACTCAAGCACAAAAGAAGGGCGTTGAGAATGAATCCATCTATATCAATGCCATAGACAAGGTAATGTCTGAAAAAGAATATCAAGATTTTAAAAATGGACTTTCGATCATTGCTGTAAATTCAGAGGTTACTATTAATAAAATATCGGATGCTTCTGTAAAAAATATTAAAGACTATAAAGAAAATAAAAATATTATAGAGGCAGTTGCAACTTACGATGCTTTTAAAAGATTTAAGGACAGACTTGCAAAACTTAATTATTTTATAAATTTTGATAAAGAAACAATTACAAGAGAAAATCCTACCTCAAATAAAATTAAAATTAATGCTGAGCTTCATGTTATTGTATTTGCAAATAAAGAAGCTGTAATGAGTCAGATTAAAAAGAAATAAACTAAAACAATCCTAAAATTTTAAATAGTTTCAGCACTAATATTTTAACAGTATTTAAATAAATTTTTAAAAAGGGAAAAGCCATAATTACTTTGCTTTTTATTGAAGCAAGAAAAATTGATAGAGAGAAAAATAATAAAAAACTTAAATAAATAACTCCTCGAGGTCCAAAACTTGTGGAATATTTTTTTCCCTTTGTTTTAATAATTTTATCTGGATTTAATTTTAACGCTTCAGAATTTTTGTCAATCTCTTTAACGGTTTCTATTTTCTTAATTTTACTTACAACCGGTTCAGTAACTTCTAAGTCTTGTTCTTCTAATTCTTCTCTTGCAGGAGGTTGATAAAACCAAATTTGCGAACAAGCTGCACACTGAACTTTTCGTCCTTCCCTTGGCATTTGCTCATCAGGAACTCTAAATTTTTTCTTTCCACAAATACAATCTATAATCACTTTAGTTTTGGCTGTTAAATATTGTTGATATTTTTAATGTTTAGTTAATATAAATTAAAACTATTTATTATCTAAACTATTTATTATAATAAAACCGCATGTCGATAAATGTTAAAAATAATAACGGAGTTGAGGTTATTCATTTAGCTCTTGAAATAGATTTGGATACTTCTCCATCTATTCGTGAACAAATTAAAAAAAGTTTAGATAATTCAAAAACTGTTCATGTTGATTTAGGTAAAGTTGGTTATATCGACTCTTCTGGAATTGCGACTTTAATTGAAGGGATGCAAATTGCTAAAAAAACTGAAAAAGAATTTGCCTTAATTAATGTTAGTAATGAAGTAATGAAGGTTATTAAATTAGCACACTTAGATAAAATCTTTAAAATCTTAAGCGAGAGCAAACAAAGCGCTTCTGCCTAATTAATAAATATAGTGACTGAAATAATAGGTATTATTATTTTAGGTTTAATTGTTGGCAGCTTTCTTAATGTTTGCATCATTCGACTTCCAAAACAAAAGGATAATATTTTTAGAGAATCTCGTTGTGTAAAATGCAAAAATAAAATCGATTGGTATAACAATATTCCACTCCTGTCTTACTTATTGCTAGGTGGCAAATGTAAAAAATGTAAAAAAAAGATCAGCTGGATGTATCCGGTTGTTGAGGGGCTAACGGCTATTATTTTTTACATGTCTTACCAAAATCATGAGCTAAGTTTAGACTTAATATTTACTCTTATATTTATTTCAGCACTTGTTGTTATATTTTTTACAGATTTTAATTATTTCTTAATCTTTGATGTAGTTACGTTACCGCTTACAGCTTTGGGTGTAATTATTTCTTTATTCAATATGAACCCTTTTTATATAACTGCTCTTGATTCAATCTTTGGTGCGGTTATTGGATATTTAACAATCTATTTAATACGCTGGATTTATTTTAAAATAAAAAAAGTTGAAGGCATGGGTTTGGGAGATGCAAAGCTTTTTCTTGCAATCGGCGCTTGGCTTGGGATGAGCTCCCTTTTATTTGTTTTGTTCGTTTCTGCATTTCTTGGTTCTATTTATGGAATTGTTTATATTGTTATTAATAATAAAAATAAAAAAACAGAACTGGCTTACGGCTGCTTTATAATACTTGCGGTTGTATTGTATCAATTCTTTGGCAAAGACTTTTATAACTTCATTAATCACCCTTTTGTGTTATAAAATTCTCACTTGAGGATCTTCATTTGACACTAAACACCGTTATTGAAAGAGAAGTTGTAAACACTTATCAACTAATCACTGCGCAACAATATTCACAAGCAGAAGCTAGAGCTTATTTACTTTTAGAAAAACAACCCAACAATTCAAAAGTTTATGAACTGATTGGTAATATAAATTATGAACAAAAAAAATACCGTCAGTCTGTTTGGTATTTTTGTTCAGCATTAGAAAATGATCCAGATAATGCATATTTATTAAATAAGTTTGGCGAAAATCTATATCATCTTAAAAAATATGATCATGCAGAGACTTGCATCAAAAGAGCAATCGAACTTGATCCAAAAGCTTCAGATTTTTATTTAAGTCTTGGTTTAAATTATCAAGAGCAAAATAATTTAGCAGATGCGCAAATTTGTTTTGAACAAGCCATAGAAATTAGCCCTAAAGAAGTCTTTGCTTATCTAAACCTTGCTCTAGTTCATAAACGAAATAGAAATTATGAAGAGGCTATTAAGGTTTATCAAAAAGGTATTATAAAAAATCCTGATAATCATTTTATTCTTACAAATTTAGGTAATCTGTTTTATTTGCAGAAAAAATATAGCGATGCCATTTTATGTCACAAACGTGCTGCAAAACTTATGCCAGATTCTGCTGTGGTATTATTAAATTACGCGAACACTCTATTTGCATCAGGTAATGTGGATCAATCAACACAGGTTTATAGAGAAATTATTAAATTAGATGAAAATTTTGCAAGAGCCCACGTGCAATTAGGACAAAATCTTTTAATGCAAAGACAATTTGAAGAAGGATTTAAAGAGTTACGCTGGCATAGCAAAGTTGATGAGAACCTTTATCGTTTTGAACGCTTTAAAGATAAACGTTGGAATGGAGAAAATCTTCAATACAAGACCATTTTAGTCTGCGCTGAATCTGGACTGGGTGATGTCATTCAATTTTCAAGATATTTAGAAGTTTTAAAGAAAGAACAATGCAAAATCATTTTTGCAGTGCAGAAAAAGTTAATGCACTTGTTTAAAGATTTAAAATGCATTGATGAAATGGTGAATATCGAATCTGAAATTGAAAATTTTGATTACTACTCTCCATTAATGAGCCTTGCAGAATTTTTATCACCTGATCTTATTCAACAATGCCCGCCTCCTCTTAAACTTAAAGTGAACGAGCAAAAATTATTAGAATGGGAAATGCTAATGAAGCTTGATCACAAAGTAAGAGTTGGTTTATGTTGGCAAGGAAGTTTAAAAAATCCTAAAGAACATTTAAATACTATTAGCTTATCTCTATTTAAAAACTTTTTTAAATTAACAAATGCAAAATTTATTAGTTTACAAAAAGGTGAAGCGCGTGAACAAATTTTAAAACAAAACTTTGCAAGATTTTTAATCGATTACGATCCATTACTGGATACGGGTAAAAATGCATTTATTGATACCGCTGCAATTATCAAACTTTTAGACGTGGTGATTACCGTTGATACATCCATTGCTCATCTTGCAGCTAGCCTTGGAAAAACAACTTGGATTTTGCTTCCTCAAACTTCTGACTGGCGTTGGTTTGAGAAGATTGATGAAAGTATTTGGTATGAGAATGTAAGATTATTTAGACAAAATCAGAATGGTACGTGGGAGAATGTAATTGAAGAAGTGGATAAAGAATTAACAGGGCTTGTACAAAATATTTATGAGGTTAGAAAAAAATCTGAATTAATATTTTAAACTTTAATTCCAAGGCAAGTTATATCATCTCGTAATTTTTCAACTTTATCTGACAATTTTTCACAAATTTTATTAATCGCTACTTTTGGACTTGATGTGCTTGTGTTCTTAACTATTTCTTCAATTCCTTTAACTGTAAGCTCAACTCCTTCAGCAATATAACCCTCGGTTACTCCATCCGTATAAACAAGAAGTGTTTTGTTGTTTAAATTCATCTTGGTTGTTTCAAATAAAGACTCATCATCCATAGCCATAACTCCAAGAGGAGGAAAGTCTGATTTAATGTAATCAAATTTAAAATTATTATCAAAGATCATAATAGGCTCGTGTCCTAAGTTAATAAATTCTACTTCCTTCGTTTGCGTATTAGCTTTACCAATCACTGCAGTAATAAACATTCCTTGATATGAAGAATCTGCAACTTGATTATTCATGTTAAATGCAATGCTTGAAACTGACATTTTTAATCTTGTTAATGATCTAAAAACAGCAGCAGCATTTGCCATTAAAATACCAGCCTTTACCCCTTTTCCAGAGACATCTGCAAGGGTGAAATAAAATTCATGGTCGTTTATTTTTGTAAAATCATAGTAATCTCCAGATACATCACGGGCTGGAATATTGCGTGCAAATATATGCTTTTCATTCTCATCAATTTCTGGAAATAATTTTTTTTGTACTTCCCCTGCAATTTCTCTTTCTTGCTTTAATACTAGTTGTTTTTGAAAATTTACTAAGGCTATTTTGTTTTCTTCAACATATCTAAAGTAAAGTCTGTTAAAAAATAAAATGTTTACGCAAAAAATTGGGTAAGAAATATCGATTAATTGGTTTTTAAATTTATAAAAACTAAAACCGACTATTGTAATAACAATCAAAATAAAAACATAAGAAAAAAGACTAAATTTAGGTTTAACGTTTCCTGCAAAAAAATAAGCAAGTAGCATTCCTATAATCATCATGACCATCTCAATTAAAAAAGTGTAGTTATCTCTATGCAAATAATCGTTATTGATAATATTTTCGATAATATTGGCATGCACTTCAACTCCTGGGAGGACTTTACCATTTGAAACTCCAACAAAATCAAAAAGACCTTGAGCTGATGATCCTATTAATAAAATTTTTCCCTCTAATTTTTTCTTTTCAAATTTATTGTTTAAAATATCAACCGCAGAAACATACTGATCTTTCATTGGTTTTTTAAATTTTATCCAAAGCATTGCATTAGGATTAGTAGAAATGCTGTAGGGGCGAAGTTTAATAGCTTCAACTCCAGACGCACTTGTTTCTATTAAAATATTTTTTTGCTTTAAATGTAGTCTCAATGCCTCAATCGCAAGGGATGGAAATATTTGATCTTGAATATTAATTAACAGAGGAGCTTTTCTAAAAATTCCACCTGTATCGCTAACAACAGAAATAGATCCTAAACCTTTTGCCTGCTCATTTATCTTTTCTAGTGAGCTTAAATTATAAGGAAATTTATAAATAAAATTTTTAGGATCAGTTCCTTTTGTAATAAAAGTTACAATGGGCTTTCTATCAACTACTTTTAATGGTTTTTCAATCTGACCTAGGATAGGTAATGCAATATTATTATTTTTAATTTTTTCTAAGAAAAGATTGTCATTATTTGGAAGCTTTAATAATTCTTTGCCAAGACTAGATTCTTTATCAATCTTATAACTTTTAACTATTTCAGTAGGATTTTGTTTATCTTCTTCGCTAAAAAAAATATCAAAGACAATAGTAGATGGTTTTGCAGTAACCATTTGATCTATTAAATCTGCAAATATTTTTCTATTCCAAGGAAATTGACCAATTTGACCTAAACTATTTTCATCAACATCAATAATAACAACTGGACTTTCTTTAAGTTCATAATGAAATATTTTCTGATACGTATCGAAGCTAAAATTACTAATTGATTGAATATAAGATGGATTAATAAATCTTAAAATAATTAATAAAGAAAATAAAAAAATAAATGAAAGTAATGGCTTACTTTTTAAAATATAATTTAGTTTTTTTGTAAAGAAAGACACTCAAAATTAATTAATGTATTAGGCTTTAAATTGCTATTGTTTTGTAGGTGTTGCGGTAGTGATTGTGGTATTGCCTGTTAATTTCTCCTTATCATACACTTATGATGCAGTACATTCTGTACCCGAAATACAATTATATCTTTCAACAGTAAATGATGAAACTTTTGTTATTTAAAAAGCAATATTTCCAGAACCCATACGCTTAATAACGACAACTGGAGTACTGCTTTCTGTCCTTGATGTTGTTACATTTAGACTTGCATAAGCAACAGCTCTGGTTGTTCCAGAATTAAATGCATTTTCGTTAAAAATTGCACATGAAATGATTGTGTAATCCATATTATTGTCATCAACTTGAGTTCTTCTTATAAAATATTCATAACCGTAGTTATTATAATCATCTAAAGTAAGATCAGTTGTTAATCCCTGAACACGAATTTGGTAAGTATAACTTGAAACATTATCTATGTTTGCTGCACATATACTATTAGTGATAGCTGTTGTTATATTGGTTGTTGAAATTAGAGTGCTGAAATTAGAAATAACTAAATTATCTCTAAGATATTTAAACCCTTTATCTATCCCTAAATTAACTGATGCTTTTTCTAGTCTATCTCTTTTTGCATTATTAAAAGCGCCAAGTTCTAATTCGTCATAAACAAAAAAGGCACTAGTCATAATGATAAAGGCTGCAATAATTATAACTACCAATCCTAAAGCAAAACCTTTTTGATTTTTAAAATTTTTTTTTATTTTCATTTTAGATTAATTAATAATTACAAACCAAATCTACTTCTTTGTGCATTAAAATTTCTAGTGACCTCGTCTGCAGAAAGCACTCTATTATAGCCATGAACAGCGGCAACATCCCCATTCCAACCTATATATTCCGAACCGCCTGTTCCTATTCCTATTACATTAGTAACTGTTCGATCGCCTGAATTAATAGTTGAAAAAGTATCCCTTAAAGACCCATCTACATAAATTTTTACTTCAGCGTTTGTACATCCAGTATTCCCGCTTCTATTTCCATTTGTTCTTATAACAGTTAAATAATGCCAATTACCATCATTGTAAGTAGTGGAGCTAGAAGTATAAACACCTTGGTCAGTAGAATTGTCAGCGGAATTAACAAATCTAGAATTACCTGTGCAAGTAGATCCAGATCCCCAACTTATTTTTCCACTTCCCATTGAAATTCCCCAATCATCAATGGCGCCACCTTCTTCATGACCAATAATAGATGAATTTCCATACCAGTAATTTCCTTGGCTAACTCTTGCGTCTGTAGTTTTAAACCATACTCCCCAGCTCATATTGCGCCTTACTGGTGGTGTAAATTTAAAATATTTTTCTGCATTTAAAGTAGAAGTATTTTTTCTAATTTGAAAATAACTTTTTTCTTCGTCAGATGTGTAATCTACTGACTGCGATCCTGAAACTGTTAAATTATTACGTCTGACTGCAGTTGCATCATAAGTCGAACCACCTGTTCCTTTATTGACCCAAATCTTCTGTGCTGCAGATTGATTTGTTGGATTATTGATTTCATCACAGGCATCAAAATTTACAATTAAACCACTGGTAATTGCAACCGGAGGACACTTGTCATAATTTTTTAAAAAAAATCTTTCGTTATAAGTTTCATCTTCATTCCCTGTGCTTGATTGCAAACCAATTTTAACAATAATTACATTTCCTTGAATTGCTCCTGAAAATGAATTTACTTTATTAGCAACTGTTGTTGTGGTTGGTGTTATGTTTGTTGTTGAAATTCCATCAGGATTACAATTATTTGTTTGATTGGTAATTGAAGTAATATTTACCTCATAGACTGATCGTGTGATCGTCTTGTCAGTCGTATTAAGGGAATAGACAACTCTTTTTCGAACTGTTTTTTCATCATAACAAAAGGAAATAGAATTTGTTGGAGTAAGAACCGGTCTTTTTACAGGTAAAGTATTTGGTGAACTATACCCTGCTTTTTTTGTATCAAGATCCAAATTCAACATTGCAACTCTTGCTTCTCCTTGCAAATCACTCAAGCCAAGCTGTCTTTCAAAACTTGCCTTGAATTGATCATACATGAGATAAGCGGCTGAAAATATTAAAGTAGATATAGTCATTGCAATTAAAACTTCTGTAAGAGAAAGACCTTTTATGTTTTTTTTCTTCGACTTCATTTAATAAATTTTTCTCTCTAAAGTTTGATCGACATCACCTTTTTTAATTCTAAGTTTTGCAGTAAAAACTGTTGCAGCTCCTGTGCCACTTGATGTGACTGTAAGTTGCCTCACATCGCCAGAAACAGAGTCTCCTAAGTTATCAATTAATATAGTTCTAAAATTAGTAATAATCGGATCTGTTGAAGTATTTAATAAATTAACATCAGAATAGTTTCCAATAGGTCCATTGTTGGATCTAATCGCCTCTAATTCTTCAAAAATACTATTAGCTGAATAATCTATTTTCTCTAAATCTCTAAAATTTGAAAATTGCGTAAGTTGTCGACCTTGGATAGTAAAAAAAATCAAAATTGCAGCAATAAATAATGCGGAAGCCGTAACAGCTTCGACAATTGAAAAACCTCTTTGATTTTTATATAAAAATAATTTCATTATAAATAATATTTATAATATAAAAATTAATCGATATATAAAATATATGATTGTAGAAATTCTTGCTTATCCTAATGAATTAAAAACACTACGTGCTGGAATTAAAAAACATCTAGAGACGATTTCTACAAATCTTGATATCGACTTAATAATTCTTGCAATTGATGAGGCTGCACAAAATATCATAAGATACGCTTACGAAATGAAGAAGAGCGGTCCAATACAAGTTGAAATCGTAGACGGTAGCAATCTAACGGTTAAAATTAGAGATTACGGAAAACAAATAGATTTAAGTTTAATAAAACCCAGAGATATTGACGATGTAAAGGTTGGAGGTTTGGGCACGCATTTTATTAATACTATTTGTAAAAATGTTAAGTATGAGCACGCAACAGATGGTAAAGGCGGAACTCTTTTAACTTTAGATTTTTAATATTATAATTATCTCTCCTAACAATTAAAAATTAAAAACATGAAAAAAAATAAAATAAATATTATTTTAATAATTTTAGTTCTAGCTATTTATCACTTAGGTTATCATTACTTTAGCACTTCACTTGTAGCTCAAGAAAGAAGAGGTGCTGTTAAAATTATGGGTGATATCGTTTTAAATTGTGGAGGACAAAATATTCCTTCTGCTCAATCTGGTGGTGCCTCACAAAACACAACGCTAAACTGCACTGGAAAATTTACAGCAGCTGGAGAATAAAAAGTAATTACAACTTTAAATTTAATTACGTAAATTTAATTACGTAAATTATATAATTTACTGCTATACATAAAATTCAAAATTTATGTCTATTTTAAGCAAGAACACTTCTGACGTTTTTACTCCAATTATTAATTTTGTTGGAAAAATTTTAACAGAAAATGAAAAAGTTATAGGAGTTGTTCTAAAAAAAGATGAAATTCAAGCTTGTTTAGTTTCTAGAAAAAAAAATACTTGGAAAATTGAAAACTATTTCCACTCTAAGCTAACCCATTCCAACTCTGACGATAATTTAATAGCTGATACAAAAGAAATTAAAGAAAAATTAAAAGAATTTATTTCAGAAAATAATATCAAAACAAAAGACGTAGCTCTCACCGTTCCTGCTGAAAACGCACGTATGTTGCAGTTAATGGTTCCAAAAATGGACAGTAAAGATCTAGAAGCAGCTGTTAACACTGGTATGTTTTGGCAGCAGTTTGATGCTCTACCTAAGGATATGGAGAATTATAATTTGAGCTATCAAATTATGGATAACACTTCTCATGCTGAGATGATGGAAATTTCTATTTTTTATGCAGAGAAAAAAATAATTGACCAATATTTAAACGCAATCAGAGAATGCAAACTAAATCCTGTCCTAGTTGATATCAGTTCTGTAACTCAGCTGAATGCTCTTGGAATGATTTTAGGAGATGAAGTTTTTAACGAACCTGTTGCTTTTTTAAATTATAGCAACGGAGAAAATAATATAGCGATTGCTTCACATAAGGCGATAAGCGTTATGCCTCTTAATATTATTGAAGCTGATAAAGTATTATTAGAAACTATTGAAGAAGTGAGTGATATTAGCACTGGTTTTTGGGATGAAATTTTTGAACGTTTAACCTCACAAATTAAAAATGCATTAGTTGAGTTTGAAACTAAAAACGAAACAAATGCTGTTAAA
>Ga0209297_1002313_pt1 | contig 10620 bp, 3 predicted proteins | sample S_130805_MF_Meta_FD_187322 | JGI IMG/M metagenome (GOLD analysis project Ga0209297, IMG submission 187322) | Freshwater microbial communities from Lake Simoncouche, Canada to study carbon cycling - S_130805_MF_MetaG (SPAdes) (version 2) | ecosystem: Environmental > Aquatic > Freshwater > Lake ... | reverse complement strand
TGGCGAGCATGCCTTGCAGGTGATTGTTCACGCCCGACTTCATCGAGCGGATCAGGCAGATATCGTCGGCGACCGTGCCGAGCTGCGGGAGGAGTTCGCTGAGTTCGAGGCCGCTCTTGCCGTGGCGCGAGAACTTCCAGAACGAACCGAGCACCTTAGCCGAAGCCTGCGCGACGTTGTCGTACTTAAGATTATCTCCAGGGAATTTCTGACCGTGCCACTTCGTGAGCATTGGCTTGTGGTCAAAGAGATCCATCTGTGACGGACCACCCATCATGAAGAGCGAGATCATCGCCTTGGCCTTGGCGGGGCGGGGCGGCTGCTTGGGGAGGAGGTCGAAGACTTCGTTGCCGAGGAGCGGCTTGATCGGCGCAGCGAGCAATCCGTCCTGACGCAGCAGCGTGGAGAGGCCGAGCAGGCCGAGGCCGAAGCCGCCGGCTTCGAGGAAATGGCGGCGGGAACAGAGCCCGTTGGGTAGCTTAGTCGACATGGAGGAAACGATTGGTGGCGAGGAGGACCTGGCAGAGCGAACCGAGGGCTTCGATGCGCACGTCCTGCGTCGTCGCGACCGGCGCGGGGAATGTGGGTTGAGGCGCGGCTTTCTTGGAAGTGGACTTCACCTTCACCGGCTTGATCTTCAGGGAAGCGTCCGCGACGGGCTTGACCGGCTTCAGTTTGGCAAAGTGGTCAACCTGTTCGGCGAGCAGACGGTTGAAGTCAGCGAGTTCCTTGCCGGAAGGCGCACGTCCTTGAGTAAGGATCCAGGCGGCGCGGACTTGGGCGTCGGCGTCTGCCGGGTGCTCCTTGATGACGCGGGCGGCGAGGTCCTTGGCGCGTTCGATGACGAACTCGTCGTTCATAAGGAAGAGCGACTGCGGGGCGACCGTGGTGAGGTCGCGGCGTTCGCAGTTAGGGTCCATGTTCGGGAGGTCGAACGTCGCGAGTGCCGTCGCCGGTCCGCTGCGACGCTGCTGGAGGTAGACCGAACGGCGGTAGACGGCGGGTGAGGAGGTGTCGACCTTGAGGACGATGGTCTTGTTGCCGTTGAAGATCTCGACGCCGGGGATCATGCGTCCGTCGCCGGTCTTGCCGACCGTGACCGGTTCGCCATACATCTCGGGGTTGAGCTTGCCGCTGATGGCGAGCATCGCGTCGCGGATGGTCTCGGCGTCGAGCCGGCGGATACGATAGCGGCCGAAGAGGGCGTTGTCAGGGTCGGTGGACTGAGCTTCGTCATTACGGGCGGATTGACGATAGGTGCGGCTGAGCATCATTTCGCGATGCATCGCCTTGAGGCTCCAGCCGGCTTCGACGAAGCGTCCGGCCAGGTAGTCGAGTAGCTCGGGGTGAGAAGGGCGTTCGCCCAGAAGGCCGAGGTCGCCCGGGGTGTTCACGATGCCCCGGCCGAAGTGGTTCATCCAAACGCGGTTCATCAGCGTCCGGCCGACCAGCGGGTGTTGACCAGAGGTCAGCCACTTGGCGTAAGCGAGGCGGCGTCCGGTTGTGGGCAGTTTCGGGTCGTCGACGGGGATGGCGGGATTGCCGAGGATGGAGAGTTCGCCTGGGGTGACGACTTGGCGGAGTTGGCCATGGTCGCCGCGGTGATGCAGTTCGCTCTTCGGTGCGGCGTTGAGTGGTTCGACGAGTACGCTGACGCGGCCCTCAATCGGCTTCGTTGCGCGGAGCGCAGTGGCTTCGGCACGCTTGGCAATGACCTTGTTGTCGGCGGCCTTGTCGTAGAGATCCAGGCCGAAGGTCGCTTGGGAAGAGAAGTATTTCTTGATGAGCGCCGCCTGTTCCTTGGTGCGTTTCGCGATGACCGTATTGCGGGCGACGCGGTAGGCGGCACGTTCGGCTTCAGGGACGTCGAGAATCTTCTGCTCGAAGATCACATCGAGGGCGTCCTTGTACATCTTCGCGGCTTCGGCATCGATGACTGCGGCCTTCTTCTCGATCTCGGCCGCCTTGGTCTTATCGGTCGCGGAGTAGAGCGAGACCGTGCGTTGGGCTGGGTTCTGCCATTTGCGCCAGTCGAGGGCTGGGTCGAAGATTGCGCGCAGGCGGAAGTAGTCCACCTGGCTGATGGGGTCGTAGCGGTGGTCGTGGCACTGCGCGCAGGCGACCGTGAGGCCGGTGAGCGAAGTCGTTACGATACGCAGTGTGTCAGCCACGCTTTGGTTCTTGGCTAGTTCGAGGTCAGCGACCGTATCGCCGGTGCCATCCGGGCCCATGCGGAGGTAGGCCGTGGCCGTGAGGGCATCGATCTTCGACGGGTCGAGCACGGCCGCGGCGACGTTGGCGGCCGAGACCGCGTTCAGTTCATCGCCGGCCAGCTGTTCTTGGATGAAGCGGTCCCAGGGCTTATCGGCGTTGAGGGAACGAATCACGTAGTCGCGGTAATGCCAGGCGTAGGGGCGAACTGAATCGGCGTCGGCGTAGCCGTTGGTGTCGGCATAGCCTGCGACGTCGAGCCAGTGGCGCGCCCAGCGTTCACCGTAGGCGGTCGAAGCCAACAGTCGGTCGAGCAGTTTCGCATAGGCGTCCGGCGAGTTATCGGCGACGAACGCGGCGGTCTCGATCGGCGTGGGCGGGAGGCCGGTCAGGTCGATTGTCGCGCGGCGGATGAGGGTGGCGCGATCGGCTTCGGGAGCGAAGTCGAGTTGCTTGGCTTTGAGCTTCGCGCGGACGAACGCGTCGATGGGGCTGAGTTCTGGAGTGTCGGCGAAGCGCGGGATGGTCGGCTTCGTGACTGGCTGGAAGGACCAGAACTTCCGGTCGCTGGCGGAGACGTAGACGCCGGGCGGAATGACGCCGGTCGGTTCAGTTTCGGAAATCTTTGCGCCGGCCTTGATCCAGGCCGCGAGGAGGGCGAGCTGGTGCTCCGGCATCTTCTTGCCTTTCTTCGGCATTTCGCCGTCGCGGGTGAGCGTCCAGAGCGCGCTCTTCTCGGGTTCGCCGGGCGTGAGTACGGGGTCGCCGTCTTCCGTCTTGCCGTCCATAAACCGCCGTAGGCGAAGGTCGACGCCGCCTTTGAGCTTCTCCTCTTCCCCGTGGCAGTGCGTGCAGTGCTCCTTGAGGATCGGGCGGATCTGCGTCTCGTAGTTTGGCGCTTCCGCTGCACGCAGTCCCGTGGAGGCGACGAGGCAGGAGGATAGGAGAAGGAGGGAGTGGGGAAGGTGGTAAGGCATTGTCCCGAGGGGTCGGACGATGGTTATAAGACAAGCCATCCTCTCTTAGGTTACAGTAATAAAACGGCGATTATCTGTCTTTTAGCGTAAGTCGTAGGCCAGCCGTCAGCGCCCCAGCTTTTCGCCGCCATGTTCCTTGATCCAGGAGCGCATCCAGGGCGCGGTGGGCGAGCCGATGTCGAGGTGGGTGTTGCCTAGGATGACGAGGTCGCAGACCCGGCCTTCCTTGAGCCACTTGAGGCCTTGGGAGCACTGGAGCTCCATGAGGTCGAGCGGCACGGGCTTTCCGAAGCGATAGGCGGGGTCGGACTGCTTCTTTTCATCGATCCCCGTGTAATCCCAGAGGTAGATGCCCAGGGCGACCTTGGTTTCCTTGGGCTTCACCGCCTCGATGCGGGCGAGGTTCTTCTCCAGGTCTTTCAGGTCGGCGCTCTTCCAGGTCCAGAGCACGATGACGTCGAAGTGTTTCAGCGAATCGGCCAGCGGGGGCTCGCAGTGGGTGTATTCGGGGTGCTGCGGATTAAGGTCGTAGGCGTAGATGGTCGTCCATACTTCCATCGGGCGCCCGACTCTGGTCAGCTGGGTGCGCATGGCCTTCAGTTCGTCTTCGGACATCGCCGGCCGTCCCGCGAACTTCCCGTCCTTCTGCCTTCTCCTGTCTTTGACGAAGTCATCGAGATAGATTCCGGTGAAGTTGGGATAAGACTTCGCGATGGAGACGATGTCGGGCAGCGTCTTGAGACCGCCGCCGCCGCTGGAGCCCACGGCGGACCAGCTGACCTTCTTCAGGGATTCGAAAGAAATCGCCCACTGCTCCATGGACGTCTTCGCCTTCCATTTGCTCTCCGCCCACAGGGGCTGAGGCCGCGTGTGGTCCTGGGTCACGAAGAGCAGGTTGGATAGTCCGAGCCAATGCGCGCCCTCGACGGGGGTCATGCGCGAGCCTCCGCGGTAACCGGCGTTTTCCAGATATTCGGCATCGCCCCCGGGCGGGCAGGCGAACAGCCATAGGTGGTCGCGGACGGTCGGGACTGGCGTCTGCTGGGGCTGCGCGAGCGCCGCCAGAGGCGCGAGCAGCAGGGCGGTGAGGAGGGTGAGGATGCGTTTCAGGGTTGGTTCTTTTGCGTTCATTTGAGAAATTCTGGCAAGTCTCTCTTGGCGTGCAATGCGGCCAGCGGCGCGAGCGGGAGGGTGGGTTTCACTTGGTTTTCTCCGGTGTGATCTCGACATTATCCAAATAGTAGACCGATGGCCCATTCGCTGGAGACATGATGACGCTGCTGTAGAATTTCTTGAAATCCGGGCAGGCGAGGCCATCGAATTGTTGCGGGGCTGCGCCGGACGGGCGGATGGTCAGGTCATAGGTGCCGGTGGCTTCCCGGCCGAGGGCGCAGACGAGGTCGAAGCGCACCCACTTGCCGTGAGGTAGTTGGAGCAGCCGTTTGTTGTTCGCGGTGAGCCAGCCCTGCGCGTCCACAGAGAGCCGCGGGCCGACCTTGTATTCAAGGGCGGCATCGCGACACTCGTAAATGAACTGTGCGCCCGGCTCGATTCGCAAATCGAAGCCGGCCCGCAGCCGGCCTTCGTCCATTTCCATCGAGTAGCCGATGTATGGAAGGTAGGACGGCTTCTGCCCGCTGCCTTTGGTGACCTTGAGGCTGTGCTTTCCGGACGCGGCAGTTTCGTCGGTGACGGCGACGGAGTTCACGCCATCCTCGGCGCCGACACCTGCACCGCGCTCCGAGCTGCCGAGGGCGTAGTCCTCGAAGGTGCGCCGGAGCGGCTGCCGCAGCCGCAAGGGCAGGCGGGCCACGTCGGGCGGCAGGGGCCGATAGGTCGGTTCGGGGAAAACATACTGGCCATCGCGTTTGAGCGGCTCCACGCCGAGGGCGGTCATGTCCATAGTCTGCCTGGCCTTTTCCAAGCTGATCCAATCCACTGCACCGATGGGCTTGCCTGTAGCCGACCGCACGACGAAGGCGAGCGTCTGCGGACCAGCGAGCTTACGCGGCTCCAGCGTCGCGACCGTCTCGCGAAACACGTTCGCGCCACCGGTGAAGCTGGGGTTGAACTCGCCGAGTTTTTCCCCGTCCTTTCCGCCGGCACGAACTTCGATCTTCACCTCGTTCTTCTGCAGCGGTATTTGTCCGCGGTATTGCTCGAAGCGGAAATAATCGAATGCCCCGACCACTTTCTTGTCGTCGGAGTGGAACACGATGTAGACATCGTGCGTGCCGCTGGCCTCGGCAGAGACTTCTCCGACAGCCTCCTGATAGATCTGAATCTGCCCCGGTGCCAAAGCAGTTCGTGGTATGTCCGTCTGCGGCAGCGCCACGCGCCCGATGAGCGGCCCATCGGTGCGATCAAGACGGACTTCCAGATGGCGCGGGCTCGCGCTGTTGTTGCCGTAGGTCACGCGAAACCGGCGGTAGCCCGCGCCCAGCGGCACCTGTGAGAATTTGAGCCAGGCGCCATCCGCGATGTTGTAACAGTAGTCCCAATAAGTGCTGATGCCCGGCGAAGCGCCGTCATAGCCCTTTGCTTCCGCGCGCAGAGAAGCGCTTGCAGAGCATGCTAGAACCAGCGGGTCCGTCGCCTTCCGGTGACGCGGCGGTTTCTGTGCCGACTTGTCGGTGTTCATCTCTCGCACGTCGCTGGCAAAACGCAGCACAGCCGATTGCCACCCCTGGTCCAGGTCCACGTTTTCGAAGGTGAACCAGTCACCGTCCTTCAACCCTGTCAGCCCGTGCGGTGTCTTCTCCGTGCCGCCGGAAAGCCCAGTGGCGCTCTCCGCCTCGATTCGCGTGGTATTCAACTGCGGCCAGTTCGGCCGCGGCGGCGGATTCGTGAAGTCGTAACCAAAGCGGAAAGGCTTGCCTTGCGGAAAATCTCCCGGATTCAGCTCGGCGCTGGTGCGGGTGAATCCCTTGTGAAACACATTGTCGCGATCACGGATGTTGACGCAGCACGTGTTATACCAGAACGCGGACTGCAACGAGCCCGGCGCGGCCCACAGCAGGTTGTGATGGATGTCCATGTCGCACGTGCCGATGTCCAGATAGACGATTCCCAAAACTGAAGACTTTCCGCGCATGCCCGTCGGGTCGTAGCACTCGTGCAGCACGTTGTAGATCATCTGGCCCGGCACGCCGTTCAAGTTGCCGCCGCTGAAATAACGGCCGGTGATGCTGCCCCAGTCACGCGCCAGCAGCGTGCCGTTGAAGGCGTGGTTGTGCGCGAATAGGTTGGCCAGCGTCAGGGAGGGGCTCCGCCAACGGCCCCTCGATCCTCCAGGGCTATTTCCATACCAACTGTGGCCGACGTTGCACAGCGTGTTGTAGGTAAAGGTGTGGCCGCCGGTAAGAAAGTCGTCCGCGCCCTCTAGATACAGCGAAAACAGGAAATGGCCGGAGTAGTCCGTCTCATTGATCAGACAGTTGTGAACCGTGTGCCGCAGGCCGCGGAGGTGGATTCCCGCGCCCGCGCTGTAGCGGATCGTCGAATTCAGAAACGCGTTGTCGTGCCCGCTTACCACGATGCCGATATCGCCCGAGGTGCTGTCTCCGGCCTTCGTGAAGTGCGAGACAAATTCAAACGCACACCGGTCGAACACACAGTCGGCCGAGTCCTGGAGCCGCGCCGACCCAGCGTGAACGGAGACGCCCTCGACGCGAATCTGCTCGCGGCCGCTGAGGTCGAAGGCACGTTGGCGGCGTTTGGCTACCACGTTGTCGGGCTTGGTGCCGGACAGCGGGATTAGGTAGAGCACGTCGTCCTGCCAATGCCACTCGCCGGGCTGGTCGAGCGCGTTCATGTGCCCGACGATCATGCCCCGACCATCGTCGGCCGTCGAGGTATGGACTGCCGACCAGTGTATGGGCCCCCGGTCACCGACGATGATTTCGCCCGACTTCGAACTTTCGATCACGCCTGTCTGCACCGACCAGCCGCCATAGTGAATCCCCAGGTAGAGCGCACCTTTCCAGAAGTTGTCGGGCTGGCCATCGAGCAGCCCGCTCACGATGCGTCCTGGTTGCTTGCCTGGCTCTGGATTGGCGAACTCGCCGAAGGTGGGCCAAAGTTTGCTCAACCCCGATACGGGCATCTCCAATCCCCGCGAAGGCTGGTTCGGAAACCGGGCTTCAATCAGCACTTCATCGCCGCAGAAAACTTGATTGCGGCCTGTCCCGAGCGTCCACGGCATCGGGGCTTTCCAGATGTTCTTCGCGGCATCATGGAGCGTCCAGCCTGTGACCGGCTCGCAGCCGGTGATGACGACCTTCTCATCCTTGTAGGACCTCAGCATGATGGGCTTCTGCTCCGTGCCGCTGCGTGGAAACGTGATCGTCTCGCGATACACGCCGCCGTGAACGAGCAACGTGTCGCCCGGCTGGAGCCTGTTCACGCCGACTTGAATCGTGGCGAACGGCTGCGTGATTGTGCCGGGATTGGAGTCGTTGCCGTTGGGGGCGACGTGGAATTCTGCGGCGTGCATCGCGGCCAGCGGCGCGAGCAGCAGGGCGAGGAGGAGTGAAGGTGTGTTTGTTTTCATGAATCGATGGCAGTGAGTTGGGCGAAGGTCAGCGAGACGGGGTATCCGTGAACTTGAGCCTTAAGGTTATTCTCTTCCTGAGAGTGGCGTTGAGCCAGAGCGTGCGGCCGTCCCAGGCGTAGTCGGAGGGGGTCAGCGTGCGGTCGTCTAGTTCGATGCGAGACAGCGTCGTCGGAGCACCTTGGAGCTCGAACACGGGGTGCACGCATGGCGTGGACGGGGTAATCGTGAGCGAGACGATCGGCTTCTCGACGGTGAGAAGCGTGGCGCGGCGCTCGGTGTTGTAGGCGGGTGATCGGAGCTTTGCGCCCTCGGCCTCGACTTTCGGCGGCGTGGCGAAGCTGCGGGACCATTCCAGCAGGCGGGCGTCATCGGCGTCGCTCAGGCCGATGAGCCAGGCCCATTTCTCGACCTGCATCGGGCGCGTAACGCCGAGTGCGTCAGGCATATCGGCCACTCGGCTTTCGAGCGGCTGCGGGCGGCGGTGGCCCCAGGTCATCATGGCGTTGTGCGAAGGCGTCATCGAGGCGAGGTCGTCGATATTGATGCCGGTGGGCTTACGTCGGGCGAGCGGGAGATGATTGCCCCAGTAGAATGGCGTGACCATCTGGCCTTGGCTGTAGAACGGCTTGTAGGCCTGCACGGGCAGGCGCGTCCAGCCCGGGTTGAAATAGACCGCCGACAAGGGTTCGCGTGCGCCAAAGCGGATGCGATAGAGAGGCGGCATCTCGCCGGTGAGCAGCTTCTCGTAGTCGCGCTCCTGGTCGAGGATCGGATACTTCAGTTCTCGTTTCGAGCCGTCGGGGGAAATCACATCCACGAGTTTCTCCGGCAGCACGCGCAGAGGATAGGCGGCGGGCGGCGTCAGGATGAGCAGCTCCTCCACTTCATATTGGGCCTTTGGTTCGCACGTGATTGTCACTGTGCGACTGCCGAAGCCGTCGGGATAAAAATAGAAATCCTCGGCCACGGAATCGCCCCAGACCTTGTAGTTCAGGTCGCAGGGCTGCGCGGTCCAGCGGACGTGGACGCGGGCGGCGGTGGATTCGATGATCTCCACGCGGCTGCGTCGCAGTTCCTTGTCGGAAGCGACGTCCACGCAATCCACGCCATCCGGGCGTTCGGGAGCCTCGGCGAACTCGAAGTTCAGTCCGGTATTGTGCTTTCCAGCCCAGAAGGGCGTGTAGGCCGCGCCGCGCCAGAAAACAAAGCGCGAGCCGTTCGGCAGAGACACCACGACATCCTTCCGATCAGGCGCCCAGGCTTTATCATACGGGATCTCGGTCACTTCGTCCGGCCCGGAATAGGACAGCACCGGGTAGTCGTAGCGCAGCTTCGTCTCGACGGCTCCAAAGGCGGGCAGCTTGAGTGCCTGACGTATGAGCATCGTCGTGACTGTCTTATGCCAGAGTTCGCGCCCATTCGCATCGCGGATGGCCACATGCAGCTTGTCGCGATCCGTCGCGAAGGCTGGAGGTGGCAAAGAGACTTTCAGCTCTGAACGGATGCCCTTGCGCAACTCGATGGCGGTTTTCGTCGGTCGGTCCGAGTCTGATTCAAACCATGCGATCACCTCCGCGCCCGAGATCGTCTCCTTGGCGGAAAATGCGGCAACGGTAACGCGAGCCTTCTGCTCCAAGCCGAGCACTAGCCAGTCTGCCGGAGGCAAAACCGCGCCCTGATCGACCGGATTCATCACCGGATCAGCGGCAGCTTGCGCGTCCGCCTCGAAAGCCGCGCGCTCGACCTTCCAGCGGGCCCGTTCGACCGTCTTGCCGTCCTTGTCCTTCGCGAACAGCCACAGTTCGTCCGGTGCGGGCGAGGTGGCGAAGGTCACGCGTGCCGTGAAGGGCGGGTTACCCGAGACATCGAGAGGGCGTCGATCGACTTCCGAGCCGTCACGATAGGCCGCGAGCCAATGCTCTTTTGTCGGGAAGGTGCCGCCGTCGAACTGCACAATCACCGGCGTCAGGCCGATCCGGTCGACTCCGAAGGGTGGCCGCCAGGGGTGTCCGGGGTCGAACTGGAAGCGCGGAGCGAAGGTGGCGGACTCAGGTCGCCCGGCCACGCTGCCGGGGTGCTCGAAGAGATGGCGGATGTCCCGGGCTTTCAGGGCTTGGTCGTAGATCTGCAGTTCGTCGAGCAAGCCGCGTAGGTGCGAGCGGACGTAGCGCCAGGTGTCGCCGTCGGCCCGGCAACCGATCCGTAGCACGCTGTCCGGCGCATCCGGTCGGAGCGTGAAATCGCCTCCCTTGGGACGGCCGAGGACCAATTCGCTTGGTTTGAACTTGTCGGCCGGAATCTTGCCCTGGCCGTCCACGTACAAGGCGAAATGCGGGGCCTCCGCCGCGCGATAAGTCACCGCGACGTGGTGCCATCCTCCGTCGTTCGGCACGATTCCGTTCGAAGCGCGGAAGTTCGTGATCCACTCGCCCTGTCCCTCGCCAAGGATGCGAAGCCCATCCCATCCGAATAGTCCGAAGGCCTTGTCGGGCGGGGTGGTCTTGTCCGTACGGCCTTTAAACAGCACCGGCATCTCCGCGAAGTAGTTTCCCACGTTGACCCACGTCGCGATGGTGAAGTCGCGGCTGAAGTCGATCGCCGAAGGATTCGCCAGCTCGATGCCTGCGTTGATCTTCTCGATCACCAAAGCGCCGCCGACGCGTCCCGGCGCGAAGGCAGGCGCGAGCTTCGGATCGACCGGGCGGCCGTCGTGTCGGCCGGCGGCGTCTTTCAGGTCGCCGTCGAAGCGTAGATGGGCGACGAGGTCCGCGTGGGCCAGCGGCGTGAGGAGCAGGGCGAGCAGGGCGAGGAGGGGGAGGAGGGGTTTCATGGTTTGGTTATCGGTTAAAGTCTGGTCGCCGGTCATTTCTTGCCGGC
>Ga0209297_1002309_pt1 | contig 10631 bp, 7 predicted proteins | sample S_130805_MF_Meta_FD_187322 | JGI IMG/M metagenome (GOLD analysis project Ga0209297, IMG submission 187322) | Freshwater microbial communities from Lake Simoncouche, Canada to study carbon cycling - S_130805_MF_MetaG (SPAdes) (version 2) | ecosystem: Environmental > Aquatic > Freshwater > Lake ... | reverse complement strand
ATCGACGTCAATAATAACTGCTTGAGGTTGATAAAAGGCCCCAATCATATTTTTGCCTAATGGATGATTAACGCCTGTTTTACCTCCAACGGAAGAATCGACTTGTGCAAGTAACGTGGTTGGTATCTGAATAAAGGCAATGCCACGTTGATAGCATGCCGCCGCAAATCCGCCCATATCCCCAATTACACCACCACCCAGCGCAATCAATGTTGTATTACGGCTAAATTTATTAGCAAGCAACGTATCAAAAATACGATTTAGTGATTCAAGGGTTTTGTATTGTTCGCCATCGGGCAGGATAACACTTGCTACTTCATATGCGCTAAGATGTTGCTGTACAGTTTGCAAATAAAGTGGCGCTACAATTTCATTGCTGACAATAACAACTTGCTTTGATTTAATATGGCGTGTTAATAAACTCTCATCACTTAATAGCTTTTCACCAATATAGATAGGATAGCTACGATCATCTAAAGCAACGGTTAATATTTTCATACTAAAACCCTAAAAATTTAATTTTGAATAGACTCGTAAACGTCCAAAATTTGCGTGACAACGTCTTTACTTTGAAGAATACCCGTATCAATAGTGAAATCAGCAATTGATGTATATAGTGGTTTGCGTTGATCAAATAAGCTTTCAAGACGTTCTTTAGGATCTTGTGTATTTAATAATGGTCGCTGTGAATCACGACGTGTACGCTCGAGAAGTTTATCAACATCACAATGCAAGTAAATGACAAAGCCATTTTCACTGAGTAATTTACGATTTTCTTCACGCAAGACCGCACCACCCCCAGTCGCCATGACGATGCCTTTGATTTCCGTGAGCTGCTGAATCATTTTTTGTTCACGATTACGAAAACCTTCTTCTCCTTCAAATTCAAAAATGGTAGGAATATCAACTCCTGTGCGTTCTTCAATGGCTTTGTCGCTATCATAAAATGGGATTTTTAATGTCCGAGCCAATTGTCGCCCAATGGTGGTTTTACCTGCGCCCATCAATCCCACTAAATAAATATTTTCAGATTGTTTCATGCGTCCTGTCTTATTTTGTTAATTTTAGTATATACACTTGTTATACAGCGTTATTTTCGTTAATTATTAAAACCTTAAATTGTCGGGACAATTTTTGGTGTGACGAAAATTAACAGTTCTTTTTTTGTATTCTTATTTGCGCTATTTGTAAAAAAATCACCCACTAAAGGAAGGTCGGCCAAAAAAGGAATTTTATTTTTTGTTAATGATTCGCTATCCTCATAAACACCACCCAGCATAATTGTTTCACCATCTTGTACTAAAACTGAACTTTGAATTTCTCGTTTATCAAGTACTTTGTTTCCTGTGAGCTCCATACTAGCGGCTTCATTTACATTATCTTTTTTAATCACCAAATTCATTAAAACTGAGCCATTGGGTGTAATATTTGGCGTGACGTTTAGGGCGAGCGTCGCGTCTTTGAATAATGTTTGTGCAATGGCGGTTGATCCCACAGGGAGCGCTGTGGTGTAAGGTATTTGAACACCTTGCGTAATATAGGCAGTACAGCGATTCATTGTCATAACGCGTGGATTTGAAATACTCTCACCACGACCATCGGATTGTAGCGCTTGAACTTCTAAATTTAAAACATAATCCGCGCCTTTAGCTAATGTCATGCCCAGTGCACCAATCGGTGTGCTACCAATAGATTGAGCCCCTAAATCGATTAATGAATCATTCAATAAATTGGGATTTGCACTTGAACTACCTTTTTTACTATTACGACTGCCTATCGAAAGCGCGTTATTATCAATCATACTTTGATTGCTCGCACCAAATTTAACACCTAAACTTTTTGCAAATGCATCATCGGCGATAACGATTCGTGATTCAATCATCACTTGCTGCACCGGTACATCTAATTGAGCTATCAATTTTTTGACTTCGTCCACTTTGCTAGCGGTATCTTTTACAATTAACGTATTTGTACGCGAATCCACCACTACCGTGCCTCTCGATGATAAAAAATTTTTGTCTTCGAGTTCATCCATTGATTTTTTAGTTGTTTCGCTATAATTTCTCAATGCGTTTCTTCCTGCCGCAGTGAAATATGATTTATTCCCTTGAAAAGAACTGGTCGGCTCAAATGGTAAATTGCGCACATCATTTAGCGCTTCACGAAACTCCGTATTCATGGTGTCGTTAGCACCCATAATGTGATGCCTTTGTGGTTCATCTGTTTCGCAGCTGCTTGCGTTGGCAAGATTGACACCGTTTAAAATATTGCGCAGCGTTTCGCCTTTAGCATAATTTATTTTTATGTACTCGATTATCAGCGGATTTGATTTTTCGAGTGTATCTTCCATTTGTTGCTGTTTTTCTTTGTAATTTTTGATTTTATCAATTGGTGCAATTAAAGTCACATTACCTGATTCATACTGACCAAGCTCTTTAGTCACCATAATAAAATCAAGTACTTCATCCCATGGCACATTATCTAATTTTAAGGTAATGTTTCCCACCACTTCTTCACTTACAACAATATTTTTTCCTGTAAATTCCGCTAAAATTGCCATAACTTGACGAACTGGAATATCTTGAAAATGTAAAGTTAATCTTTTACCTGTGTAATGGTTTCGCGTTTCGCTATCAATAGATGCAATCGATTCGTGTATTTTTTCATCAGTACTTGCCAGTGAACACAGAGGGGTTAAACACACTGATAAACAAATTAAAGTCGTATATTTAAGCATTTAAATTCATTGAGTTAAAAGTAATTTTGCGTGATTTTCACTAAACAACCCCTGTTCATTTGAAATTATTTCGATTAATTCAATTGTTGCAGTGTCAATATGTGTGATTTTTCCTGAATTTTCACCTAAATAATTTCCTTTTTTCACGCGATAGAGATGATTTTCATCGTCTTTGATTAACGCCCAAAAAAGTGAATCAATTTGAACGGTTCCAACCATGTGTAAATGACTTAATGCAATAGACTCAAGAGGCTCTTTAATTCGATTGGTGTTAAGACGTTGTGCAGGTTTGTTTTCAACTTTCAATGAAGGTGTAAAAGGATTTCGCTGTATATTGTCTTGTTTATAAACTAAAGCATCTATTTGAGTAATTGTTGTTAAAGTGGGAATCGCATGTTGTGTGGTTGATTTAATATGAGCAATATATTGACTTAAATCGCTTGTATTGGCTGTATTATCGCACGCTGTTAACATAATTGTTGTAATTATCATCAAGATAACGTGAAAAAATGAAAATAAAATGTGTTTATTGTGCAACATTTTTTTTGGTATTTTCACTTAGGCTTTCACGATACGCTTTTATTAAAAGGTTCAACACCAATCGATTGTTTAATTTATTGGTTTGCAGGTTGTCTTGTGATGAAATTGTGAGGTCATGAAGTGTGACTAGGGGCACTATTTGCTCTAGTTCGCGCATAAATGCGTATAAATCATTGTATTTTCCAATCACTTCCATATGAATAGGTAATTCGTCAAAAACATTTTGGGGGACTTTAGGCAGTAACTGTAGTGATCTGAATTCCAAATTGTAATGAATCCCCATTTGAGAAATAGTATGTAGTAATGTTGATGCACTTTCTTCTTTAGGCATTTTATCGGCCATGTCTAGCCATTGTGACTCAATAACGTTGGATTGTGCCTGCTGATCAATTAAATCGCCCGTTTGTTTTTGCTTGATTTCAAATACCGTTTTCAATTGCATTTCGTCTTGTTTTAGAATTTGCAATTCGTTGAGTTCGTGTTGCGTATCGTAATTAAAGCAAATAATTGCCAATAATAATGCACTAAAAATGATGACTACGGCTCTAATGGGCGCAGGCCAACGCCATGCAGAGTTTAAATCCCAGTTAATATTTACCAAATCTATATGAGGGCGTTTCATATTGCTATTGTTTTAATGTTTATTGCGTTGCTGAAAATGGAGTGTAAATAATTGAACATTATCATTAATTTTTATGTTTTCGATACTTGCATCATCAGGTGTTTTCATTTTTTCGATTATAGGCACTTGAAATAGCGCCTCATTTTCAATTTGTTGCATAAATTCTGATAACGCCCCACTAGATTGTGTTTTGCCTTCAATAATAATTTCGCGATCAATCCGAGTTAATTTGGTCAGAAATACCGTGCTAGGTATATCAACCGCGAGCTGATTTAGTAAACCGAGTGTGTCTAAGCGTGTTTTTTGCACTATATTGATATAATTTATTTTGCTGATAATTTGGTTCGTTTTCGCCTCAAGAACATTCATTGCGGAAATATTTTTATCTTGGCTTGCAATTTCATATTTCAGCATCGTATTTCGTTGAATCTGAAAAGATTGTTGATTGGCAATGTCAATATGAATCAAAACAAAAATAGATAACACTATAATAAGTGAACAAGTTAACAAAATGAGAAAACGTTGTTGTTTTTCTTTTCGCTGTGTTTCTCGCCATGGCAATAAATTGATCTTTACCATCAGTCAAAATTTCGCAGCGCTAAACCACAAGCCACTAAAAGTGATGAAGCATTTTCACTTAGATTTGTAAGATTGACATTTGACGAATAAGACATATCAATAAATGGATTTGCTATGTACGTTGGCAAATTTAGCGCATCAGAAACCAATGTATCTATAGATGAGATCGACGCGCATCCACCCGATAAAATTATGCTGTCAATTTGATGATGATTTTGTGACGCACTGAAAAACTGAATGCTACGTTGAATTTGCTGCACGATAGTTTGTTTAAACGGCTCAAAAATATTGTAGAGGTATCCTTCAGGTAACTCACCTTTTTTTTTGACCTGTTCTGCATCAGTTTGTGATAATTCATAAGTCTGTGCAATTAAATTTGTAAGATGTCGTCCACCAAACGCTAATTCTCTGGTAAAAATTGAGCGGAAATTATGTATCACATGTAATGTGGTTAAATTGGCCCCTATATCAACAACGGCAATCGTTTTATCTTCAATGTTCCACGGCAACTGAGAGGCAAGAAGTGACAGTGCATTTCCAATTGCAAATGTTTCAATTTCGATGACCTTAGGTTTCAATTGAGCATGTTTGAGTAACTCTATCTTGTGTTCAATTAATTCTTTTCGCGTAGCCACTAACAACACATCGAGAAGACTTGCGTTTGTTTTATTGATTCCTTGGATTTCAAAATCCCAAAAAACGTCATTAATGTTATAAGGGATATATTTTGCGGCATCGATGATAATTTGCTCTATGATTTCATCATCATTAAGCCCTGCAGGGATTGAAATATTTTTTGTAATAACGGATGCACCGCCTACTGCAATAGCCGCTTGTCTAGCCTTAGTATTTGACTCATGCAACGCTTTTTGTATGGTTTGACCGATAACGTAGGTATTGGCGGGGAGTTGCAGATTTTGTTCGTTGCGAGGAAAAGGGACAACAGAGCAACTTTCTAGTGTGTACCCTGTGTTATTTTTACTCAGTTCAACTAACTTTACAGCTGAACTCGTAATATCAATACCAATCACGGCGTTTCTTTTTTTATTTAATTGCAAAAAATTGAAATTAACAGGATATTTTTCAAAAAATGAAATCATGATACTAAAAATAATTCAATTCATTTATACCTGTTTCAAAAAGTAACGCCGTGGTCAAATGTGAAACTTAATCCAATTTTCCGTGACATTGTTTGTAGCGAAGACCTGATCCACAAGGACAAGGTTCATTTCTTCCAACAGTATTGACCGCACTTGTGGGTTGATCTGCCAAGGTAGGCTCTTCTGAGTTTGCCAAAGCCACAAAATGTTCATCCAAATTGTCATTATTGCTAACAATTGTTTTTACGGGTGCTGGCGTATCAATCTCGTCTTGAATTGCTGTTATATCGCTTGGAATTTTAAATAACAGCCCAACAACTTCAAACTTAATAGTTTCCAATAAATTCGTAAACATTTCAAATGCTTCACGTTTATATTCTTGTTTTGGATCTTTTTGCGCGTAACCTCTGAAATGAATACCTTGACGCAAATAATCCATTGCCGCTAAATGTTCTTTCCAGTTGTGATCAAGCGCACGCAACATAAATGTTTTTTCTGCATTGCGAAGGGTTTCAGCTCCAATTGCTTCTTCTTTTTGAATATGATTTTCTTCAAGAATCGCAATAATACGGTCGCGCAAAGTATCTTCATTAAGATTTTTTTCAACTTTTAGCATTTGTGAAACAGGAATTTCTACACCAAACTCCATACTGAGATGCTCTTCTAGTCCTTCAATGTTCCACTGTTCCATCATAGTTTTTTGTGGAATATAGAGTGAAATCATATTATTGACAACATCTTCACGAATCGCTGTAACAATATCTGAAATATCAGTGGCCGCCATGATTTCGCTACGTTGTGCGTAAATCACTTTACGTTGATCATTTGCCACGTCATCGTAAGCCAAAATTTCTTTACGAATATTAAAGTTATGCGCTTCAACTTTGCGTTGTGCATTTTCAATAGAACGTGTAACCCAAGGATGCTCGATGGCCTCACCATTTCCCATACCTAGTTTTTGCATTAGGCCAGAAACACGCTCAGAAGCAAAAATGCGCATCAAATCATCTTCAAGTGATAAAAAGAATCGACTTGACCCAGGATCGCCTTGTCTGCCTGAACGTCCGCGTAACTGGTTGTCAATGCGTCGAGATTCATGGCGTTCAGAACCAATCACATGCAAACCACCACTGGCGACGACGGCATTGTGACGATCAAGCCATGCACCACGAATTTTATCTTTTTGTGCTTGTGTTGCCTGCTCATCAAGCGCCGCAAGTTCAGCCTCTAAATTACCACCGAGAACAATATCTGTTCCACGTCCAGCCATATTTGTTGCAATGGTAACTGCATTAGGTTGTCCAGCTTGCTCGATAATATGCGCTTCACGCTCATGTTGCTTTGCGTTTAAAACTTCGTGCTTAATCCCTTCTTGCGTCAAAATACTTGACAGTAATTCAGAGTTTTCAATCGACGTTGTACCCACTAAAACGGGTTGACTGCGATTAACACAATCTTTAATGTCTTTGGCAACCGCTTGATATTTTTCTGCTGACGTTAAAAAAACAACATCACCTAAATCACGACGAATCATTGAGCGATGCGTTGGAATAACAACAACTTCCAAGCCATAGATTTTATTTAACTCAAAGGCCTCCGTATCGGCCGTTCCAGTCATACCAGAGAGTTTTTCATATAAACGAAAATAATTTTGGAAGGTAATTGAGGCTAGCGTTTGATTTTCGTTTTGAATAGATACACCTTCTTTTGCTTCAATGGCTTGATGCAAACCTTCAGACCATCTTCTGCCTGGCATGGTGCGTCCGGTGAATTCGTCGACGATAATTACTTGATCTTCTTTGACGATATACTCAACATCAAGTCTAAAGAGCGCGTGAGCACGCAGCGCTGCATTGATGTAGTGCATTAAGCGTAAATTTGCTGAATCATATAAACTGGCGCCGTCAGTGAAAAGACCATGTTCAACCATGAGCTCTTCCACATGTTCATGTCCAGTCTCTGTTAAATGTATCTGTTTAGATTTTTCATCAACCGAGTAATCACCTGCTTCACCTTCTTTTTGTTGTTTTGTCAGAAGCGGAATGATTGCATTGATTTTTAGATAAATATCACTGGTGTCATCAGTTGGCCCTGAAATAATAAGCGGTGTACGAGCTTCATCGATTAAAATCGAGTCAACTTCGTCAACGACAGCAAAATGCAAATCACGTTGCACTTTTTGTTCCAGTGTAAAGGCCATATTATCGCGCAAATAATCGAAACCAAATTCATTATTTGTCCCATAGGTAATGTCACAAGCATAAGCTAATCGACGTTCTGTGGCTTCCATTTGTCCTAAAATAACGCCTGTAGTCAACCCCATGAAACTATAGAGCTTGCTCATTGTTTCTGCGTCGCGTTTGGCAAGATAATCGTTAACCGTGACAACATGGACACCACGATTAGGCAATGCGTTTAAATAAACAGCCAGCGTTGCCATTAACGTTTTACCTTCACCGGTTTTCATTTCAGCAATCTTGCCGCTGTGCAAAATCATACCGCCGATAAGTTGAACATCGAAGTGGCGCATGCCAAAAACGCGAGTAGAGGCTTCCCGAACCATTGCGAAGGCTTCAGGCAGAAGATGATTGAGTGTTTCACCTTTTTCGATGCGATCGCGGAATTCTTGTGTTTTTGCCTGCAGCGCATCATCAGAGAGTTTTTCGTATTCCAAGGACAGTGCGTTGACTTTTTTAACTAATGCTCTTTTTTTCTTGATGAGCCTGTCGTTGCGGCTACCTATAACTAATTTGACCAGTTTGCCCAGCATACTTTTTCCAAATGTGAATTGAGTGAAAATTGAGTAAAATCGTTAAATTATATACTTTATACTGCGTAAGTGACAGCGCAAATCAAAAATGAGCAGGGCAAGCGCATACAAATTAGGATAAAAAACAAGGCGACTACCGATTTTAAGCCCAGATTATATCGAGAAATATAAAAGCCTATTTTTCGTTAGCAGAAGTGACACAGAATGCTAGGTAATCAGGCAAGGACAAACTAATAAATTACTTAACTCATCCACCTCCAATAAACATTATTGCGTCATTTTGATATCGACAAAATAACTGCGTTTTTTTGTGCGACTTCAGCTAATCAAAAAATCGATAATAATCCCCAAATATTGTTGTGTACTTTTGAAGGCTAACATGAAAACTCAATCACATCTTATTATTAATGAAAAACGGATATTGTCGCCATGTAATCGTGTGAAAAATTTGATTATTTTAGCACTTTGCTTTCCGCCTACCCTTCTTGCCAACCCAAGTGGTTCACAAGTGATTAGCGGTCAAGTCAGCATTGATAATTCTGTTGCAGGCGTGACTAAAATCACGAATAGTCCTGGAGCCATTATTCATTGGCAAGACTTCAATATCAAAAAGAATGAAATCACACAATTTATTCAACAAAACTCAAAAAGTAGCGTTCTTAATAGAATAGTGGGCGGAAACCCAACCGAAATTTTAGGTCAGCTCATTTCAAACGGAAAAGTATTTTTAATTAATCCTAACGGCGTTGTATTTGGTTCGGGTTCATCCGTTGATACACAAGGATTAATGGTGTCTACATTAGACCTTAGCAATAATGATTTTAAAAATAATACCTTCCATTTCATTGCCGGCTCAAATACGGGCAATATTCGCAGCGAAGGCATTATTCACGCGGGGGCTGATGGCAATATTCTCTTGATTGCCCCAACGATTGAAAATACTGGCTCGATTAAAACCGAAGGCGGCAAAATCACGTTAGCAGCCGGACAAGAATTCACGCTCACGAGCTTGGATAATCCTGATATCCAATTTCAAATTCAAGCGCCAGAGAATAATGTATTAAATATCGGTGACTTGCTTACGCAAGGTGGCGCAGTGGATGTTTTTGCAAATTCAATCACACATAGCGGAGTAATCAACGCTGATAGCGTCAGTGTTGATAAACAAGGCAATATCCAATTAATCGCAAAAGAAGATGTGACGTTAGGGGCAAACAGCAAAATTTCGGCGAACAATAATAGTGACAAGGCATCAAATCTGCATATTAAAGCTGATAATGCCGTATTGATTGGCGTGAACTCGAGCATTGAATCCACGCAAGGAAAACTCAATATTGTCCTTAATGCAGATGCGGATGCAAAAAATGGAGGAAATATTCAAGTTAATTCTGGAACGACGCTCAATAGTCATGGTGGTAATATCATTTTAGGAGGCGGGAAGTGTAGCGCCACTGATTGTGATCAATCCGCAAAAGGGTATACCGCGTCACTAGCGCAATCTGATGGGGTCAGCATAAGTCATGCAACGCTTAACTCAAATGGAGGTGAAATCAACATATACGGTGAAGGCTATTCTTCTAAAACCGTGCCATTATCTGATGTGCATGGTGTATTTATCGATCAATCCATACTTACCAGCAATGCAGGCAATATCACTATCAATGGCAAAGGTGGCGAAGGAAAATCCAATCATAACAATAATGGCATTTTCCTCACTGGCAATGAAAAAACCACCGATATTTCAACTACCAGCGGCAACATCACGCTAACAGGGACGAGTTCAGCAAGTAACGGAAGTGATAATTTTGGACTAAGCTCAGATACGACAACAATAAAAACATCCGGCGGTAGTATCACATTAAATGGCAAAGGCGCCAATGGTGACGCTGGATTACTTTTTGAAAGCAATAGCCGCATTGGTGACGCGTCGACAGGTGATATCACGTTAGCGTCAAGCAATACTGCCAAAAATAGCAATAGCTTTTCTATGCTAAACACCATTCCATCAGGTAAAAATCCAATATTACAAACAAAAGGCAGCTTATCCATTAACGCATCGGGTAATGTGTCACAACTTTCACCTATTATGGCTGAAAAGTTAATGCTATCGGGTAATGCAAATTATCAATTAACGAATGCTGAAAATACGATTGGAATGTTAGTTGCCAATACGATAGGAAACTTGAATTTTCTAAATAGTGGCGCGTTAGCGCTAGGTGATGCTCAAGCAGGAATTAGCTCAACAGGTACTATTGCAATTGCCACAAACAAGGGCGATTTAAC
>Ga0209297_1002302_pt1 | contig 10641 bp, 6 predicted proteins | sample S_130805_MF_Meta_FD_187322 | JGI IMG/M metagenome (GOLD analysis project Ga0209297, IMG submission 187322) | Freshwater microbial communities from Lake Simoncouche, Canada to study carbon cycling - S_130805_MF_MetaG (SPAdes) (version 2) | ecosystem: Environmental > Aquatic > Freshwater > Lake ... | reverse complement strand
CTTTGTCGGTCGGCTGCTGTGGCCAGGCCAATATCGCCAAGAGAACGATGGACGCCGCCGAAGCGACTAAGGCGTAGGTCTGCCAGCGTATCTTGCGGCTGATGAGGGATACCTGCCCGAGCCTGCCCGTGCTGACCTCAGGCTGACGCAGCAGGCGGGCATGCTGGTCGGCGAGCTCCAGATAGCGCCTGCGCGCCTGCCAGTCGTCGCGGAGCAGGGCCTCCAGCCGGGCGTGCTGTTCGGGGGTGATCTCCCCTTCGAGCTTGGCGTTGATGAGTGATTCGAGGTCCATGTTCATCCTTCTGATTCAAGTTGGCGGGTGACGCAGTCGTGTAGCCGCTGGCGGAGCAGCTCCAGCCTTCGGAAAAGGGTTCGTCGGCTCAGATGGAGCCTGTCCATGAGCGTCTCGGCGCTCTCACGCCGCGCGTAACGGCTGATGACGAGTTCTTTCTCCGGCGCCGGGAGTTTCTGCAGGCAGCCGTCCAGCAGCTGTAATCTCCGGTCGAGATGATCCGCGACATGTTCGCGTTCGCTGGCAAGCAGGTCGAGCACGTCAGGGGCAAAGGTCAAGGGGGAGCGCGCCGACTTCTCGCGATGCTTCTGGACCTGCAGGTAAGCGAATCTGAACGCCCAGGGCAGGAACGGACGGGAGGTGTCGAACTGCTCCCACTTGCGATAGAGTGCCAGGCTGGTCTCCTGCTGGATGTCCCGGGCATCGGCCTCGACCGGCACCAGGCAATAGATATAACGAAAGATGGACTCCTGGTGCTGGGAGAGCAGCAGGACCAGGTTTTCGGGGCTTGATGGAGTTTCCGCGAACATTTCGTCATCTAGATTCCCGCCGTAACCATCCGGAGTGCCAGAAATCTACGAACAATCCACGACGGACAGGCGGAACCGATTCAGGCGCCTGATATTCTATGTAGCCTAGGATTTGCACGACCTCTGAGGGGGCAGGTCAGGCCAGGGTCCAGCCCCCGTCGACCGTCAGCACCTCGCCGGTGATGAGGCTGGAATCGGGATGGCTGAGGAAGCGGACAGCATGGGCGATATCGTGGATGCTGCCCACCCGACCGACAGGGATGCGCGACAGGACGGATTGACGGAACTCGGCTTTTTCGAGGTGTGGGCGGGTGCCCGGGGTCATGAGATAGGTAGGAGCGATGGCATTGACGGTGATGCCCATCGGAGCCCATTCAAGGGCCATGCTCTTGGTGAGCATGTTCAGGGCGGCCTTAGATGAGGAGTAGGCCACATGGTTCATGATCGCGACGCTGGCTGCTTGAGAGCTTATGTTCACGATGCGGCCATTTTTACGTGGCAACATCAGCCTCGCTGCTGCCTGAGAGCAGAGGAACGGACCGCGGGCGTTCGCCATCATGATGCGGTCCCATTGCTCTGCAGTCTCGTCGAGCGCCGAACAATTCGCCCCGTCACCGGCGTTGTTCACCAGGATGTCGAGGCGACCGGCCTCGGAGCCGATCAACTGGAAGGCGCGGGTGATGCTTGCCGGGTCACCGACGTTGATCTGCACGGCACGTGCCGACTTTCCGAGCGAAGCAAGCGGTGTCGCCAGGGCCTGAACCTGGGCTTCGAGGCGACAACCGAAATAAACTATCGCACCATCGTCCATGAGTTCGCGAGCGATGCCGAAGCCGAGGCCTTCCGGATCGTTCGCTCCTGTTACGAGCGCGACATGATGATGCAAAGGTGATGCCATGGTCTTGAGTGTTTATGGGATATTTTCTTTGGGTGAAGTTTTCCGTCATCAGTGCAACATGAGTGACGTTCATCTCTGACTGGCTTCGATTCTTGTCCGTGTCCGATGGGATGCAAACGAATGCCGTGTAATCATAACGACAGGGATGGGCATATAACGGCATAGCCGAATCAGCGAGTTGCGGACCTGGTTTGACTTAACGAATGACGGGCAGATTTTAAAAGGAACGCTTGTCGCTCGGGTGGGTCGTAGTCTAGACCTTGGGTACCCCGGAACTGACTCTCACTGGTCTCCGATTAACTTATCCCCGAATGCGCCCCCTCCTGCTTCTTTCCTTTTTTGCCGCCACGGTCCTGGCTGATGGTCCGAAGGATAACATCCCGGCCGCCGTCCGGCCGATTCCGCCGACCGATAAGGCGGTGGCGCTGCCTGAGGCCGAGAAGGTCGCGCTGACCAAGGAGCTCGCCGAACTGCGAACGGCCATCGACGCTGCTGCCAAGGCTCAGGCGAAGAACCCGCGCCTCGAGGAGTTCCAGGCCGACATCGAGATCTTCCACAAAGCGGTCGATTGGGCCGGTAAGTACAACGAGTATTTCAACAAGGGCGAATTCAAGACTGCCCATGACCTCGTAGCCGAAGGCAAGGCCCGTGCCGCTTCGTTCCTGAAGGGCGAGACGCCGTGGACCCGTCAGACCGGCTTGGTCGTCCGTGGCTATAAGTCCAAGATCGACGGCTCGGTGCAGCCTTACGGCATGGTGATTCCCGACAACTACGCCGGCTCGCTGATGCGTCTCGATTTCTGGTGCCACGGCCGCGGAGAGACCCTGAGCGAACTCGCGTTCCTCAAGGACCGTCGTGCCAACGTCGGCCAGATCCCGGCCAACAACCGTCTGGTGCTCCATCTTTACGGTCGTTACTGCTGCGCCAACAAGATGGCCGGAGAGGTCGACCTCTGGGAAGCCTACGCCCACGCCCGTAAGAGCTACAACATCGACGACGACCGTCTGTTCATCCGCGGTTTCTCTATGGGCGGCGCGGCTGTCTGGCAGTTCGGGGCCCACTACACCGACCGCTGGTGCGGTATCAATCCCGGCGCTGGCTTCTCCGAGACCCCGGAATTCCTGAATGTCTTCCAGAACGAGGACGTTTCGAAAATCCCGTCGTGGCAGAAGACCCTCTGGGCATGGTACAACGCTTCCGACGTCGCCATCAACTTCCGCAACGCCCCGACGGTCGCCTACAGCGGTGAGATCGACAAGCAGAAGCAGGCCGCCGACGTGATGGCTCGCGAGATGGGCAAGCTCGGCATGGAGCTCACGCACATCATCGGACCGCAGACCGCCCACAAGATCCACCCCGACTCCATGGTCGAGATCGAGCGCCGTCTCGCCGCCATCGCCGCCAGCGGTCGCGTGCGCACGCCGAAGGATGTCTCCTTCGCTACCTACTTCCTCCGTTACGACCGCATGCATTGGGTCCAGGTCGACCGCATGATCGAGCACTGGCTTAAGGCCCAGGTCGACGCCAAGCTGGTCGACGACCGCGCCATCGAGGTCAAGACTTCGAACGTCGCCGGCCTGACGCTCGACTTCGCCCCGGGCGACTCCGTGCAATCCCAGTTCGCCCCGACCGCCGTGACCATCGATGGCCAGAAGGTCCTGACATCCGTCAAGGCCGGTTCGGATCGTTCCTGGAAGGCGACCTTCGCCCGGGCGGCCAAGAACGGCGAGTGGACGCAGGTCTCCGAATACGCCGACAAGGGTTCCCATAAGCGCCATGGCCTCTCTGGTCCGATCGACGATGCCTTCATGGATTCGTTCCTTTATGTCGCCCCGAGCGGCCAGCCGCTCAACGCCAAGGTCGGCGGCTGGGTGAAATCCGAAATGGAGCGCGCCGCCTTCGAATGGCGTCGCCAGTTCCGCGGCGTCGCACCGGTGAAGAACGACACGCAGATCAAGGATGAGGACATCGCCAAGAATAACCTCATCCTGTGGGGTGATCCTTCTTCTAATGCCGTGCTCGCCAAGATTATCGCCAAGTTGCCGATTCAGTGGACCGCCGAGAAACTCGTCGTCGACGGTAAGACTTACTCGACTGCCGATCATGCGCCGATCCTGATCTACCCGAATCCCCTGAATCCTCAGAAGTACGTCGTGATCAACAGCAGTTTCACCTACCGAGAATACGACTACCTGAATAACGCCCGTCAGGTCGCCAAGCTACCGGATTGGGCTGTGGTCGACCTCAAGGTCGCCCCCGACGCCATCGCCCCGGGCGCTATCCCCACCGCTGGCTTCTTTGACGAATCCTGGCAGTTCCGCGCTTCCAAGTAATCTCACTCACCCATCCCCATGGCCATCATCACCGAAAAAGAACTGCAGTCCACTTACGACGTCATCGTCGTTGGCTCCGGCGCCGGCGGCGGACAGTCCGCCTACACGCTCACCATGAACGGCGTAAAGGTCCTCATGCTCGAGGCCGGACGCAATTACGATCCGGTCACCGAGACCCCGATGTTCCAGTCCAAGGCGGACGCACCCTTGCGCGCGATGGGCACCAAGGAGAAGCCGTTCGGCTTCCATGACGCCACCGTCGATGGCGGCTGGGAAGTCCCCGGCGAGCCCTACACCCAAGCGTCGACCGACCCGAAGCAGCGCTTCGACTGGTGGCGCGCCCGCATGCTCGGCGGACGTACCAATCACTGGGGTCGCATCTCGCTCCGTAATGGCGCCTACGATTTCAAACCCTATTCCCGTGACGGCCTCGGCTTTGACTGGCCGATCAGCTACGATGACGTCGCCCCTTATTACGATAAGGTAGAGATGCTCGTCGGCGTCTACGGCTCCAACGAAGGCCTCGAGAATACGCCCGACTCCCCGAACGGTACGCTCCTGCCTCCGCCTAAGGCCCGCGCCGGCGAACTCTACGTCAAGAAGCACATCGCCAAGTTCGGCATGCCGGTGATCCCGATCCATCGCGCGGTCCTTTCCACTCGCCAGGATCACGTCAACTTCCCGCCTCGCCTGCACCCGAATAATCCTAAGGCACAGAAGATCATCGCCAAGGCCATGCAGGAACGCGCCGCGTGCTTCTGGGCGACCGATTGTGGACGCGGTTGCGCCATCAAGGCCAACTACCAGTCGACCACCGTACACCTGCCGCCGGCCCTCGCGACCGGCAACCTGGACATCCTTTGCAACGCCCACGCCCGCGAAGTCACCGTCGGCGCCGACGGCAAGGCCAACGGTGTCATCTACATCGACAAGGTCACCGGCCAGGAGCGCGCCGTGAAGGGCCGTGCGGTGATTCTCGCGGCCAGCTCGGGCGAGACCGCCCGCATTCTGCTCAACTCCAAGTCCAACCGTTTCCCGAACGGACTCGCCAACGGCTCCGGCCTGGTCGGCAAATACATCATGGACACCGTAGGCGCGGGCCTCGGCGGCAGCGTGCCGGCCTTCGAGAATCTTCCCGTGCATAATGAGGAAGGCGCGGGCACCCACGTCTACATCCCTTGGTGGTTATATAAGGACGCCAGCAAGCTCGGCTTCGCCCGCGGCTACCATATCGAGTTCGGCACCGGTCGTCGGATGCCCGGGCTCGGTACCGGGGGTGCCAGCCCCGGCTACGGCAAGAGCTATAAGGAAGAAGTCCGCCAGAAGTATGGCGCCGGCATCGGCTTCGCTGGCCGCGGCGAGATGATCCCGAACGAGAATTCTTTCTGTGAAATCGATCCGGCTGTGAAGGACAAGTGGGGCATCCCCGTCCTGCGCTTCCACTGGAAGTGGTCCGAGCACGAGACCAAGCAAGCCGCGCACATGGAGGCGACCTTCGCGATGGTCATCGAGGCCATCGGCGGCAAGGCCCGGAAGCCTGAGGCCGACGGCTCCAAGGCCATCGAAGCCGGCGGACGCATCATCCACGAGGTCGGTGGTGCCATCATGGGCGCTGACGCTAAGAAGTCTGTGACTAACCAATGGAACCAGTGCTGGGATGTACCGAACCTGCTGCTCAATGACGGCTCGGCCTTCTGCAGCAACGCCGACAAGAACCCCACGCTCACCATCATGGCCCTCGCTTGGCGAGCCAGCGACCATCTCGTCGAAGAGATGCGCAAGGGTAACCTCTAATGCCTACGAACATGGAAAATATTCCCGCAGATAATTCCGGTCAGATTGATCGCCGTCAGGCGCTCAAGTGGATCGGCGCCGCCGCGGCTGCCGCCGCGATCTTCCCGCACGCCTCCGCCCAGGACAAGCTCCCGCGTCCCGCAGGTGCCGCCCCCGCCGGACAGCGGATCGGTACGGACCCATTGCTTAATAAGAACTACACTCCGGGCGACCTCTGGTCGCTGACCCTGACGCCCAAGCAGCGCAAGGCGGCCGCCTCGCTGACCGACCTCATCCTGCCGCCTGACAACCCTGGCGACAAACTACCTTCGCAACTAGGCGTCCAGGAGTTCATTGATGAGTGGATCAGCTCCCCATATGACGAGACCAACAAAGATCGCCCGATTATCACCGCAGGCCTAGATTGGCTTGATGCCGAAGCCCAGCGTCGTTTCCAGAAGGATTTCACTGACCTATCTGAACCGCAGAAGTGCGCCATCGCGGACGACATCTGTGGCAAGACCGCGGTCAAGAAGGAGTTCAAGTCCGCTCAGAACTTCTTCGGCCGCTTCCGTTACCTCGCCGCCAGCGGCTACTACACCACACCGCAGGGTTGGAAAGATGTCGGTTACGTGGGCAACGTCCCGACCGTCAACTTTGACGGACCGACGCCTGAGGCTTTGAAGCATCTAGGGCTGGCTTAAGGTCGAGGGCAAGAGGGCCTGAGGCCACGAGGACCGGAGGTTGAAAAGCCTTCGGTCTTTTTGTGTCCTTTTCTGCACGTCATGTCTTTCGGATTGGAACAATCCCTTGGGCGGATTGCCTAAGACCTAACCCCATGAAGCGTTTTGCCCTGACCTTTGCTCTTTTCGCCGGAGTCCTCGGACTCTTCGCCGTGCCGGCGCCGTTGTTCGATGGTAAGACTCTGACGGGATGGGACGGCGACCTTAAGGTTTGGCGCGTCGAGAATGGTGAGATTGTGGGTGGATCGATGGCCGGTAATCCGCGTAACGAGTTCCTGACGACCAAGCGTAGCTTTTATAACTTTCGCCTCACGCTAGAATATAAGCTCATTGGCACCGAAGGGTTCGTGAACGCCGGCGTGCAGTTCCGCAGCCAACGCGCGACCAATCCGCCCAACGAGATGATCGGCTATCAGGCCGACATCGGCCATGGCCATACCGGCTCGCTCTACGACGAATCCCGTCGCAAGAAGTTCCTCGCCCGCGCGGGCGCCGGCTACGGTGGCGTCGGCGTCAAGGACGAGTCGGAAATCGCCGACCTCGAGAAGAAGGGCGAATGGAACAAGTACGAGATCCTGGCCATGGGTCCGCTCATCATCATCCGCCTCAACGGCAAGCAGACGCTAGCCTACAGCGAGACCGATCCGTCCGTCGACGACGCCTATGGCCTCATCGGCCTGCAGATCCACGGCAATAACAAGGCCGAGATCCGATATCGTAACATCACCCTCGACCCCTTGAACGAAGTCCCCGTCGTCACGAAAGGCGACGTCTTCAACCGCTTCGGCGAACCGAAGGCGGCGTGGTCTCCGCCGGCGCCGTTCAAGGACGGCAAGTTTTCGCTCGGCCAAGATGAGGTCGTGGTCTTCATCGGCCAGGAGAACTTCGTGCGCGAGGCCAAGTCCGGCGAGATCGAGTCGAGGCTCGCCACGGCCTTCGCCGACAAGAACCCCGTCTTCCGCTCCATGGCCTGGGAGGCCGACACGGTGCATGAGCAGTGGCGTGACCTGAATTTCGGTCCGTGGAAGGGTCAGCTCGAGACCGCTGGAGCGAAGACCTTGGTCGTGCAGTTCGGTCAGGCCGAGGCGCTGCAAGGGCAGGGCGGCCTGGCCAAGTTCAAGGCCGACTACCATAAACTGCTCGACGACCTGAGCCGTCATACGCCGCGCATCGTGCTGCTCTCGCCGGCCGGGTTCATGGCTTCGACCCGTCCGCCCGACATGACGACTCCCGAGCACCGCACAGTCCTCGTCGCATATGCTTCCGCGGTGGCTGAGATCGCCAAGCAACGCGGGCTGCCTTACGTCGATCTCACCGAGGTCACCCGGAATGAATCATCCACCGACGGTCTGCATCTTTCGGCGAAAGGCTCGGAGGCCGTCGGCCGTGAGGTGGCCCGTGCCCTCGGGCTGGCGGATGACCTCGAGCTAGCGGCCAAGCTGCGCCCATCGATCGTCGAGAAGAACCGCCTCTGGGCGGATTGCTGGCGACCGGCCAACTGGTCGTTCGTGTACGGAGACCGCATCTACCAGAATTACGGCAAGGGCTTCGGTCCCGTCCCGTCGCTGAAGCAGAACTTCGAGGCCTATCGACCGCTCGTGGCGGCTTGGGATAAGCACATCCAGGCTTTGGCTCGAGGCGAGAAGTCCGCCGAGCCGGCCCCTCAGGCCGGACCGAACGTCGGCACCGAGAAGGTGATGACTGCCGCCGAAGAGCAGGCGACTTTCAAGGTCGCGGACGGCTTCGTGGTCAATCTCTTCGCTGACGAGTCTCTCGGCGTCGCCAAGCCTACCCAGTTCGCCTGGGACGCCAAGGGACGGCTCTACGTCTGTTGCTCTCCGACCTATCCGCAGGCCGTGCCTGGCGTGAAGCCTCGCGACTATATCCTCCGCCTCGAGGACACCGATGGCGACGGCAAGGCCGACAAGGCTGTCCGTTTCGCTGAAGGCCTGACGATGGTCCAAGGTGTCGAACCACTGACTGACGACATCGGCAACACTTCCATCCTCGTCTGTGATTTCGATCGTCTGATCAAGCTCACCGACACCGATGGCGATGGCAGGGCCGACAAGACTGAGGTCCTGATGTCCGGGTTTGGCGTCGGTGACACCCACCAGCTCGTGAACTCGATCAGCCATGGTCCGGATGGCACGCTCTGGATGAGCCAAGGCCTGCACGCCATCACGCGTGTCGAGACTCCGCGTGGTATCGTCAGCCTGCCTAAGTCTGGCCTGATGCGCTATGACCTAAAGAACCAGCGCCTCCAGCCGTTCTTCCAGTACGGTAAGGCCGGGCATAATTGCTGGGGCGTGGCTTTCGATGACTATTTCCAACCGTTCCACAAGAGCGGGGACCGCGTGGCGGGTTATTATAGCCTGCCAGGCCTCGGAGCGATTGAGACGCCGGACGAATATGCCGGCACGCATTCGCTCTTTGATTCGCCGCTGAAGTCTAACTCCGTGGACATCGTCGGCACCAAGGCCATGCCCGCTTCATTGCAGGGCGCCGCCTTCATCGGCGGGTATTACGGTAACGCCCTCGACCTGCATCGTTTCGTCGACGACGGCTCCGGCTTCAAGACCGAGCGTATCGTCAGCCCCATCATCTCCAGCAGCAAGGCCTTCCGTCCTGTCGACGTCTCCGTCGGCCCAGACGGCGCGCTGTACGCTTGCGACTGGTTTAATGCCGTCATCGGCCATTACCAGGCCAGCTACGCCGACCCGCGCCGCGATCGTTCGCACGGACGCATCTGGCGCATCACCGCCAAGGGGCTGCCTACCGTGAAACAGCCCGACCTCGTGTCCATGACCGAAGGCGACCTGTTTACCCAACTCGGCTCGCCGGAGCGCTGGACGCGCTACCAGGCCCGTCGTCTATTATTCTACCGTCCGACCGAGAAGGTCGCCGCTGCCGCGGATGCCTTTATCGCTAAGGACCGCCCGGAGTCTCAATATCTCGAAGCCATGGGCGTACTGCAGTCGCACGGTCTCGTTCGCACGGCTTTACTGGACCAACTTCAGTCTTCGGCCGACTTCCGCATCCGTGCCTATGCCGCCCGCGTCGTCGGAGAATGGTCATCCCAGTTGCCCGATGCTCAGGTGCGCTTGGCCAAGGCCATCGCCGATACGCAGCCACGCGTCCGCCTGGAGGCCGTCGTGGCCCTCAGTCATGTGGGTGGTCAGACTTCGCTGCGCACCACGCTAGCGGCTGCCGATCAGCCCACGGACAAGTTCATCGATTACGCCCTCAAGCAAACGGTTCGGCACTTGGCTCCCGCCGCTGGTAAGCTGGCCGCCGAACTGTCCGCACCGCAGGCCGCCTACCTCAAGAAAGTCCAGAGCAGCGGCCCCGCGGTGATCTCACCCGGCCAAGCCATTTACGAGGCCCTCTGTCTCAACTGCCACCAGGCTTCCGCCCAAGGCCTGACCGGAGTCTATCCGCCGTTGGCCAAGAGCGAATGGGTCGCTGGCGATGCGCAGACCCTCATCCGGATCACCATGCATGGTCTCGCTGGCCCCACCAAGGTCCAGGGTAAGGATTACGGTCTCGTGCCGATGCCGCCCATGGGCTTGGACGACCAACAGCTCGCCGATGTCCTGACCTACGTACGTTCGGCCTTTGGCAACAAGGCTCCCGCCGTGAAGCCCGATGAAGTCAAAGTCGTGCGCGAAGCGACCAAGGGTCGAACCGCGCCGTGGACGGCAGCGGAGTTGGGGAAGTGAGTCTGAGTCAGCCGGACAAACGTTCGCCGAATGGTGAACGCAGGTAGGGGCGAGGCTACGCCGCGCCCTTTCCTGATATTTCCTCCTAGGCCTAAGTGAGGATTCACCTATCTTGCCGTTTACGAAGCCTGATTCTCTCTGTTATGAATGCCATACAATGAGCGAAAAAATCTGCCACACGACAGGCCGACTTGGGTTTCAGCTGATGACCCCATATTCCTAACTTTATGCGGCAGTCCTCGCAGGGTTAATCAATTCGCGAACTCCGATGGATGGAGCGCTATCCACGCAGCCTCAGCCGAACTAGAATCTTTAGGGCGCTGGCGTCCGCTTTTGATTCTAGCGATGCC
>Ga0209297_1002298_pt1 | contig 10647 bp, 9 predicted proteins | sample S_130805_MF_Meta_FD_187322 | JGI IMG/M metagenome (GOLD analysis project Ga0209297, IMG submission 187322) | Freshwater microbial communities from Lake Simoncouche, Canada to study carbon cycling - S_130805_MF_MetaG (SPAdes) (version 2) | ecosystem: Environmental > Aquatic > Freshwater > Lake ... | reverse complement strand
AACTTCCGATGTGGGAAGGCGATCGCTATTTTCTGCCCCTCGTTTTCGACAATGATCTACGAACCTTTCACGGTGTCATGCCCTACAAAAACGGGCGACCGGAGAGTTGGTCATTCGAGCGTTGGTAAAACTTCACGACAGAAATTTTCTGGCGGAACGCACAAATGATGTGAGTGATGTCGTTTGATATTCATGACAACCATGCTTACTGCCACAGCCTCATCAACTTCATCAACCCGTCGTCGGGAAAAGCGTCGTTCTTTTTGGCAGCGGTCTTTCGATCAGGCCCGCATGTCGGGCGACTGGTTTCGAATTCCTAAGTTGTATACCCGCAAGTCGGCATCACAAATTGCCAGCGATATTCGACGATCTCATTTGCGTCATACGAAAGACCAACGTGTCCGCGGTTTTCGTAGTTCTGAGGTGTGGGAAGCCAAATGGGAACCTACGGCGCATGGTGCTCCCGGCGATTGTGAAGTCTGGGTGCGCTTCGGCGGCGAGAAATTGAATTGGGACCTGAATCAACAGTTGAACTAGTCAACGACGGCTTACTTGTCTTCCCCGATGAACCGAATCCAGATTGAGTACTGACCGTCTGGCCCCTCGGGTGAAGAATTCCAGCGGGTGTCCCATTTATCGCCGGGCAAGATCCCCTTGACTCGAAGCTTTTTGGTATCTCGATGATGGGCCGCCCGTAGATCACTCGCCACTTGAGCTGCCGTCTTCTCGGTGTACAAGCGATTCACTCGAACCCAGGTCTTGCGCCGGCGAGCATCTTGCAAGGTTTTCACCCAAAACGATCGGCGGATCCAGGCTTGATCGGGTGGGAAATCTTCGGATTCAGCAGAAGATTCGCGGTCGTCATCAGGATTTGAACCTATGACTCCGTCGTCTACAGCAGAATAAATCACGTCAGAAGTTTGCCTGATTGGTGTGTCAGAGTTCGCCCAACCTGACCTAATAGCCCACACTATTTTCTCACACTAATAAGAAAAGTCCTTGGTGCGCCACATGTTACCGATGATTCATTGCTCAAGTAGGGGCCGCTATTCTCGCCCTTTTTTTTTGCACAGAGGCGAAAATTTCACTAATCGTTCAACTTTTTGTTGTTTGTTAAGTGCCAAAACCTCTCCAATGCACATTTTCGACAACGTGAATCGTTATGTCCCTGTCACCGATTCACCACTTACCCGAGGAGCACACCATGAACACTCACCCCGAAACAACCAGCAACCCAAATCACAGCCCCATTCGATTTACTCATCAACCCATTTCGCCCGACATTTTGCAGCGCGCCTTGGGAGCGCTTCTTGGCTCAGCCGTTGGCGACGCGCTTGGCGCACCGTTTGAATTTGGTCCATCCGACCAATACTCAGCCCAATTCCCACAGCCAGTTCTTGGTGGACTTGGCGAAATGATTGGTGGCGGTTCTTTTGGATGGGCACCAGGCGAATTCACTGATGACACTCAAATGACTTTGGCTTTGGCCGAATCACTTCTCGCTCAGGGCAGTCTCGATCTTGACGACTTGTGGACGCGTTTTGTGGCCTGGCGTGACGGCGCAACTGATGTCGGCATCGCAACATCGCGCGCCCTGTCAGCCAGTGATCGTTTTGAAGCGGCGCGCAATGATGCTGCCCATCCGGGTCGATCAGCTAGCAACGGAGCACTCATGCGAACGTGGGCGATCGCCTTGGCTTACCTTGGCCACAGCACCGAAGAAGTCATGACAGCTGCTCGCACGCAAGCATCTATGACCCACTTTGACCCAGCCGCGGGATGGGGCGCAGCCATTGGGACCGAACTATGTCGACGCGCCATTTTGGGTGGCGATGCAATCAAACAGATTGATGATGTTTTGTCCTATCTTCCCAATGATCAGCGCATCCGTTTCAGCAACATTCTCAGTCCTGATTGGGCGCCCGGAAATCACGATGAACCAAGCAACGGATCGGTGTGGACTTGTCTGGCCGAGGCAGTGTGGGCAGTCCGCAATCATTCCAACTATTCCGATGTTGTGACAGCAGCAATTGATTTAGGAGGCGACACCGACACCGTCGCGTGCGTCGCCGGAGCCTTGGCTGGAGCGACATACGGAATCCAAGGAATTCCCAGTCGTTGGATGACGTACATCAACGGATCAATCAATACTCCAAATGGTCGAAAGACATACGACTTTCTCGGATTACAAAACATTGCTCGAAAGTTGATCGGTTCGAAGGAAGCTGTTCTCACAACGCGTGAAGAACCAAAAGCACCGCAGAAAGTCGACGAAAACTTTGCGGTCTATGCAACTGATCTTGGAGGAGCATTGTTGAGTGACTCATCATTTGCGACAGTCTCGTTGTGTTTGACCGGCGGCGAATTGGCACACCATCCAATTCGACGTGAGTTTTACATTCGTGACAACGAAGGTGACGCCAACTTAGATTTGTTGACATTGGTGCGTGATGCAGTTGACAGCATGGAAGCGCTTCTTGCCGAAGGTCACCAAGTCCTTGTGCATTGTCATGGTGGTCGCAGTCGTACTGGGCTCATTCTGAAAGCTTGGGCCATGCGGCAATACGACTTTGATGATCAAGAAGCCGATACTTGGGTTGCTCAACGTTGGCCGCACTACGCCACCTGGAATGAAACGTTCTTAGATTTCCTCAAGGACGAATGGAACGTCAATCGGCGTCGTTGAGTTCAGCGTCTGACTCTGAATTGCTAACCAGCTCAGGAGTTGTCAGGGCTTTATCAATGGCGCTCTGCCACGTGCGCTGATCACGAAGATCGTTGACCAGCGCAAGGAGTTCAGTCTTCTTGCGCTGGCTCCGCATTCCAGACTTTGAAATCGTGTTGAACGTTGCATCAACTGTTCGTTCGCTCGTCAGTCCTTCACCATCACTGATTGACATCGCCAGGTCGCGTAACGCACCCGCAACCGACTGCTCATCGACACTTTGGAGTGGCAGATTTTCGTAGTTTTCAATCACCTGGTGGAGCGCTGCTTCAACACCTTTTGACGTTGCACGAGATGCCCGCCGCTTGGGATTTACTTGTACTGGTTTCAACAACATGGATACGTCAACCCGCCGAGTTAACTCATGGGTCTTCAGTAGTGAACTCGTTGACTCAGGACCATCTTGTTTGTCACGAGCGAGTTCAATCAGATCGGTCACAAACTGGGCAACCACCGGTGGCATGCCGTCAACGTATGAACGGACAGACGCATGCATTTGCTGAAGGCCGACAAGAATCTGTGAGTCCTTCAAGGAAATCCACTCGACTGTTGTGTCAGCGTCCAGTCGCTCACGGACAACTCCTGCGTTGAGGTCGGGAACTAACGACTCATCTTTAGATTCTGCTTCTAACGCGTCAACAGACGCGATCACGGTGTCCGACAAAGGTCGATACCGCAACGTTAGAAGTGCCTTCACAATCTCCATGTTGCCACCTTGACATGGGGGTCAGGCAACATATACGTATCTGTCACTCGCCACATACCAACAATCACGTGTACTGCTGGCGAATTTCCCGAGCTCGATCAGCCACAACACTCTGTAAATTCGCCGGACTCACCACGCATGAAGTTGGGCCGCAGCGCAGCAACAACCGTGCCAACCAGGGCTGGCTCGCAACGTCGACCCACAGGAACATCGAACCATCTTCATTGATCACATGAGCTTTGATCGCAATGCGATCTAGCAACCAATCATTGCCAGGTGCGACATATAGGACGGCAGGTTCAACTGGGCCTCGAAATTTCCACTCTGTGAATTCAACGGTTCGAGGCTCAAATGTGTTCTCCGTTGTTAAGCATTCAATGAGTCGGTCAATACGAAAGATCTTTTCGTTGACGCCCGTTAAAACATCATCAGCAATCAAATACGACTCGCCACGGTCAACAAAAATCAGTAACGGGTTTAACACCCGTTTGGTGACTTCATCTTCGCCATTCACATACGTGGCCTGAATCTGCCTGGCCTGCCGAATCGCTTGACTCACTTCTTGTAGCAGTGGGGCATCCTCAAGACGCACTTGTATTGGCAAGTCGCCAACCGCTGCTTCAATCTTCTGCCGCAACGAAGTCACCGCTTCATTGCGCATTGAGAGGTCCCCTACGACGGCATCGTGACTTGCCAACGCAACGGCGACTGCGGTTGCTTGTCGCGGCGTTAATTTGACGGCTCGTGTCATCAAGGCTTTCGTGCGCCGTAATGCACCAAACATTGGCACGTCGCCATGGAAAAGAACTTCTCCATCAACGACCGAGAAATCAAAGAGGGCATCATGGGTGTACGGGGGCACACCGCACATTGACGCATACTCAAGATCTTTGATGAGGTGCGCAACAGAGATTCCGAGCATCTGGGCCAACTCTTCGACCGTGATCGAACCTCGCACACGCAGCCATGGCAAAATTGATAGGAGCCGTTGTAGTCGTTCACCCAGCGGACGAGGCCCTGGTCGGTTTGTTGGCGCCGTTGGCATATCTGGTGCCAAAGGAATTGATTCGGGTACTTGTTCGAGTTGTTTAAGCCACTTCACAAAATCGTCACGGAGTGAAGTTGGAGATTCGATGACTGCGTGGGTGCCAAAACCTAAAACCCATCCCCGTAAACGCGCTGGGTCATCTACCTGAACCGTGATTCGTAATTTGCCATCGGGCAACGCCTCGGTTTCACGAACTCGACTATCCCACCATGAGATGCCGGCGACATGACCATCAACAAGCACCTGCGCTTCAACGTCATCATCCTCAACGTTGTGTACCAGTTTGCGCAATTCTCGATTGCTCAAATTCTTCTTTGTTGAACTCGCTTCACCTTCAACAATGGAAAAATCTGGACTAATGTGCGCGCATTTGATCGCCCGCAAACGCTTCTCACCATCAAGAACAGCAATGAGGTACCAGGTTCCCTTGTCGAACAGGAGGCGCGAAGGATCAACCACGACTGACGTTCCATTGATCTCGAGGTGGGCGATCTGGCGCCGTTGGATCATCTCAGTCAGTCGCACCACGATGAGCGGTACTTGCACATTGAAGTCCACCGCTGAGCGTTGCGGATTCATCCCTTCAAGTTTCATCATGGCCTCACTGGCCTCGGGAACCGAATGATGAATTGATGCCAAAGCCAGACTCAAAACTGAGAGCTCGTCATTGGTGAGGTCAATCTCGGGGACACACATGTCCTCTTCGCTGATCCAGTATTTCGTCTGACCAGCTTCGTCACCTTGCGCAACAGTTTGTCGAACTTGAATTCCAAGATCGCGAACAATGGTGTTCTTGTCGCTGCCAAAGAGCTGTCGCTGTGCATCATCAGACTCTGGATAGGGCGTCATTCCCTTGGCCATTTCAGCCACGATTTGCTCTCGCGATAACGGTCGCGTTGAACGGTGAAGCAACGTAAACAAATTCAATACCCGCTCAAGGGGATCGACTCGACGGGCAGCTTTTTGCGGATTTTTTGCTTTCACGGGCATCTCCCAATTGTGGCTTATATTCGCATGACAAAAAACCGCCTAGGTACACCGTTAGTGAAAACCCCACGGTTTAGGTGACTGAATCGGATGCTGCCGGTTCAACCTGATTCATTGCGCTGGTGGCTTCACGAAGGGTTTCCGCGATTCCTTTCCAGCGACCCCCTTGCAAAATATGTATCAGCGACCTTTGAGTTGCATCATTGATCGATGAGGGTAAAACCTGGTGCAGGTTCAACGCGTGCAAAGTTCGTACCACGGCCGTTGTCGGCTGAAGCCCCTGTGCTTGATCGACCTCTTGTGCAAGGTTTGACCACAAGGTTCGGAATTCACTGCTCAATAGCTTCTTCGGCTCACAGGAAAAATTCACTGACCGCAACATCATTGACTGATGGGCTACTCCAAAGTCATCAAGCGCAGCAGAAACCGCTTTGACATCAGCCAGTGACGTTGAGAGAGATTTTTGCGAAGGAATCCGTATGACCAAATCGGTGACTGGAACCTCGTATTGCTGAACCCACGTTTCATGCGGTTGCACACATTCGTCCAATGAGTCGATTGTCCGGGAAATCAATTGGAATAACTGCCCGGGTTCTTGAGATTCAAAAAGTCCTGAATCACGTCGAGACTTGGCGCCAATGATTTGCAATCCGACCACAATTCGATTGTCTACGCGTGTTTGTTCATCCGTATTGATCACACGAAACTCAATCCGACTATCAAAGTCAGGTTGTGTGGTCTCAACTTCTGCCGGACCGCACACCTTGTTGATTTGTGATTCATCACAGATCAACAAGGCAGTATCCGAAACCGGCCGATACGAAACTGTGACGTCAATCAGTGTGTTCATGACCGTTGGCAGGTCAGATTGCACTGGGGAACGCTGACGCATGAACCAAAGAACCGTCAAGCAGCAAGGCCTGACCAGTCAATGAGGCATTTTCGATGCGCAGATGTTCTCCCAGACCAGTGGAAGATATTCGTGGGGTTTCATCAATGGTCTTACTGAGGCGACTCAAGAACTTCAGAACTCGATCTCCCGAATCACGACGACTTGAGGTCGGTGTCGGAGCGACACTTGTGCCCAATGCCGACTCGATCATCTTGGGCCACATCGCATCTAGGAACTGTTGCGAACCAAACAGGTCAACTGACTGAATCTGACTGCCGCGGGTGACGACGATGCCAGTTTGGCCAGCAAGTGGTCCCCAACTCGCAACCTTGGCGATCTTCTCGCGACGCTTGGCATCAGCTTCAACATCGACGTCACCAAAGAAGTCGCCGAGGGCCATCGTGTTTGATCGAATAGCGCGCGACTGCAAAAGTTGCTCGACTTCATTCCAAACTTCATGTTGCATTCCTCGAGATGCCGATCGGCGCACATTGCTTGGCGACATACGTCCGACACCACCAAATTCTTGCGCACCGTGCCAACGGCCTTGTTCAACACACGAGACCGGAATTTCGGTCACGCTCATGGGTGGCAAAACCACTGTCTCATTGAGAACTCGTTGTTGACGGCCGCCTTCAAGCGTTTCACCAGCAAAGAGAACCACTGGTACGCCATTATTGTTTTCAACGACCAAAGTCGGAACTGTCGGCGATTCCATTTCGCGGATCTTCACTAATTCATTTGGTCGGATCACCGTCAGGTCATTGCCACCACTGCCCCATGTGTATACGGGATAGATCGAGATACCGAACTTGGTGATAGGTCGGCCGATGGATGTATTAGTCAAAGTTGATGTGCTCATGCAAAACAAACGAGTGACATCGACAGAAATGTGCGTTTATCTAATTTTTGGGCAGAAACTAGTTGTGATCGCGCTTACCCCGCAGGTGGCGGCCGATATATGCCACGACGACCTGGTGCGAATCATCATCAAAAAAGACATGCACTCGGTACAGGTGCACTCCGCGACCATTACGGATATGAGCAACTGCGTACTCGGTTCGACCGCGCCAGGTGAACGAATAATCCTCGCCATATTTGTTTTCAGCTACTTCACCGATTCCAGCCGCGTAGTTCAACCCAAAACTTCGGCACGAGATCGTGAGTGACGAATTGCTAATTCGGCCGGTCTGCCAGTCGCCAGCAACGATGTTCAAACGTACGAGGTCTTGAAGAAGACGATTGGCGTCAATTCCTTGAATCTGCTCAGCAGATCGAAGAGCCTGCTCGTGAAACACCAAGTTTTCGCACATTGATTTTGCCTGGCGCACTGCATCAATAGCTGATGTCGCTACGAGGCCCGACGGGCTTCGGCCAAGTCGTATCGCAAGTTCGGTATTTTGCAATACCAGTTGATCAACGATCTGATCACCCTTTTCGAGAAGTTGTTGCTTTTCAGCAACGATGCGATCAGCTTCAGCCAAGGCTTGCTCGAGTTCACCGACGCGTTCTTCGGTTTCTTGCCATCCATCAAGAGCACTTCTGTATTCGCCCCATGCAACAGTTTCAGGATCACCCAAAGTATCGAGTTCTTTTGTTTCAGCTTCAACAACGCGAGTTTCAACTTCTTGTTCGGCAGCACGTCGACGAAAACGTGGAGCACGCAAAGGAGCTAATGATTCAGCAGCGATTTCAGTGATGTCAAGGCGCACTTTGTTGCGATCGCTCTCGCCTGCTCCTGCCTTGGTGCCTTGCCCAGAAATCGACTTTGTTGAATGATCGGGCCACATGATCACCAAACCTTGTTGACCCAAAACTTCACGACCATGAAATTCGTTGAATGCAGCACGTGGCGCCGGACCAACTATCTGTACAACATGTGCGAGTCCTGCCAATTCGGGCGCCAATTTTTGAGCATCAAACACTGACGTTTCAATTGATGGCATGGTTTCAATCACTAAGGGCAATGCTCGACTCGGTGCTTCAAAGAATGCAGCAATCGCTTCGGCGCCGGAGTTGTCGGTGATGAAAGCAGTTTTCGCGCTCACCTTCATACCAGCGTCGTACAGCGTCACTGTTTCAACAACTCGCTTCAGTAGGTCGCGCTTCGTCTTGACCGACACCGAGATCTTCAAAGGTGTGACTCGCAAGCCACTCGGCACGACAGAAGTCCGGACTTCAAACGTTGAACGCTTCTCCAAATTTAGAATTGTGATTGTTGTTGACACAATTGCGCCACCATTGAGAGATTCATCAATTGTGTAGCGCCACCACTGTTCGGGATTCTCGGCATCAAGACGGATCGACACACCGGGCCCGCGGTCATCAAATGGATGCTCAGCCTCAAGCCAAGTCTCAACCAATTCACGAAGTTTGGACTGCTGCGCCGACGGCCACGTAGGTCCTTCCAGGCGAACGCAGTAGCACGGCTTCATGGGTTGAAGTCTCGCTGACTTTCTGGATTTTTGCGGACACTATTCAGCCAACTTGCCGACTCAGCCAGGCTTACCCCTATCAAGCAGGACTTTTGCCGATAGATAGCCCGCAAAATTCCAGTTGCGGCCACCAATCCTGAGATTGGGTCGGCAATTGCATCCCCCAAAAACTGGGGTCCATCAGGCGAGTAGGCAACCAGACCCCCCGCTATTGCGCAGTCATCACCGAAACCCACTCGTTGTCCGGCAGCACCAGCGCGACCGTATCCAGTGAGCGACAACCACACCCGCGGTCGGGCCTCTCGCACGATTTGCTCGGCATCAATTCCGAGTTGTTGCATCGCCCGCGGACGTGACCCTTCGATCACTACATCGGCGCTTTCAATAAGCTCGCGCAACTGATTAATGCCGTGCTCTGAGTGAAAATCAATCTCAACATGACTCTTGCCGGCATCTAACTCGGCAAAGAAATTCGGGTTGCCAAAACGCGCACCGTCGGGCCGACGCCGAGATTCAACTTTCGTCACCTCAAAACCACATCGTTGAAGTAATTGTGAACACAGTGGCCCTGCCCACAATGACGAAAGATCAACAACTTTGATTGGGGTACCCAGCGATAAATCACGTGACTTTTCAATATGTTGAACCGCTACTGGTAATTCATTAAGCGAATATTTGTTAGTTACTTCAGCGAGCACCGAGATCGGAAGCCCCACGTCAAGCGCAAATTCAAGCAACATGTCTGCGGAACATTGTCGGACCTGTAAACGCAGGAGCGAAACATTGATTTTGTCTTCACACTGAAGAGTTGTTGGGAACAAGATGCCCAAGAGTTCATGATCTTCTGGACGTGCCAAATTAATCGCGACCCAATGTTGGTCACCAGTCAACATCAGATGACACGAACCACCAACGCTTTGCGAAGAAGTTGCTTCCCACTTGGTGTGACGCACTCGTTGCGTAAGTAATTCCTGTGGATCAACTTCAAAGCCAGACGACAACTCAAACTCACTGGCGAGCCAATTCAATTGTTGCAGCTCAGAAGATTCCTCACGTAGAAATTTCATCGATGAGGCCCCATTCAAAAGCCCTATGAGCGTCAATTGCTCGGCCTGTTAAGGCCAACCATGCAGTTCGCTGTCGGCCAATTCGTCGCGGCAAACTCGCAGTGCCACCGGCACCTGGCACAAGACCCAAGGCAATCTCGGGAAGACATAACCGTGTTTCAGCTTTGGCCACTACCCATCCAGCAAACGCAGGTAGTTCAACACCAGCCCCAAAATTTTCACCATGTAACTCACAACGCAATTGCTGACCGAGTCTTTCGCGCAATGCATTCAGACTTGCACCAACACTTGACGTCAATCGAGACATATGTGCAGTCACAGGATCAGCGAATGAGCCGAATTCATCCAAGTCACCACCACTGGAAAAGTTTGAACCAGCACCTCGCAAGGTCACTGCGCTGATGGTCCGATCAACGACCGCAACATTAAGTACTTCGGCTAATGCTGCACGCATAGTTGACGAATAAGCGTTACGACGCATCGGTCGATTGAGAGTGATCATCAGATGGTCATCAATTCGTTCACTGAGAACCGAACTCTCTTCGTCAATTTCAACCGTCTTACTGACCCGTTGATTTTTCCACTGAAAAAATTCAGTTCCGCTTTGTAAAAGCGAATATGTCGTCGACTCGGCGATCAACGACTCTTCAATCGTTCTGGTTTCAACCCCACGCAGTAACAGAACGGTCGCCAATGCCGCCTGCGGGCAACGATCAATGGTCGTCAAAATTTCGTCGAGCTCGCGATCATCATCAACAACTACATCGCAGTTCTGCACCAGGTCTCT
>Ga0209297_1002297_pt1 | contig 10654 bp, 11 predicted proteins | sample S_130805_MF_Meta_FD_187322 | JGI IMG/M metagenome (GOLD analysis project Ga0209297, IMG submission 187322) | Freshwater microbial communities from Lake Simoncouche, Canada to study carbon cycling - S_130805_MF_MetaG (SPAdes) (version 2) | ecosystem: Environmental > Aquatic > Freshwater > Lake ... | reverse complement strand
CAATAATCGAAACCACGTTGTCATCAACAGCAAATGCGATTACAGCTCTTTTTCTGTAATTTGCAATCCTTAAACCCAGACGTACATCATCTCTGCAAGTGCCAATATTGGGGAATGTGTGCAAATTTTCACAATACGAAACGATCGCACCTGTATAACTTTCAGCAATATTGGGAGAAGCTGCTTCTGCAATGTAGCAATACAGTGAGGCAAGTTGGTCCAAGGCCTCAGGTGTAAAAATGACGGTGTATCGCATCACGCCTGTTCAGTAAATTTTTTGTGTTCAGCTGCTAATCTAGCTTTTACCTGACTCAGGCTAACCGCTCTAGATGGATCGGCTTTAAGCGCATCATAAGCTGGCGCAACTTGCTGTGACAACCAATTTTCCATCATACGATCGCGTGCCATCAACACTCTCAAACCATCCCTAATCACTTCACTTTCAGTTGCATATTCGCCAGCAGCGACTTTCGTTTTTACGATGTCGGCCATTTCTAGCGGCAGTGTGATGCTGAATTGTTGTGTTGTTCTCACAATGACCTCCTAATTTCTCAGTAGGATTCAATCCTATCCACCGACCAACCTGAAGTCAAGAAAATTTAATTTTACCCGCTTCACCCACCCACGAAAGGAGTCCTATGACAAATAATCACCGGGGTCTCATCAAGCGCAATGCCGCCAACATCGCCCGCCACAGGAATGTTCGACTTTCGCTAATATCTCGATTTCTTCCTCGGTAAGGCTGTATTCAATAGCTTTTGTAACATCCAGACCCACCGATTTACAATCAATCAATCCTAATTTGATTTTAATGTGGTTGGCCTGATCGCGATTTGTTTCTTTGATATTTTGTTTTAATTCTGACCATGGAACGATGCTTTCAACATTATTCAATACGGTCGCGCAAACTTTCAGAGATTGTTGAGCAGAATGTTGCTTGAGTGCACCTTCAAAGTTAGAAATCAATTGATCAAGGTCATGCAGGTGTCAAACAGCGCGAACAATTTTCCAACTGTCAGCGCGTATATTTTCCACGAATTTTATAAATGCTAAGTTGTTACAATTAGTTAAAATATGCTTGTAATGCTACTGAGTAAAACGGGTGGAAAATCAGGCACGCTGATTCACACATCACTGTCCCACCTACGGAAGGTTGTCGAAGTCAGCACAGATACAGGAATACCCCATCTCCTAACGGTCATTTCATTGAGAAAGTGCAACAGTGAAATGAAGAAGGTGATGCCGCTTTTGGTAGCGAAGCACTACTACGAAGAGCACAAGCGCGAAGTTGCCACACCACCCGACCACACTATCCACTTGATCATTGACGAAGCACACAACATTCTGTCTCAAACATCTGTAAGAGAGAAAGAGAGCTGGAAAGACTATCGGCTGGAGCTGTTCGAGGAGATCATTAATGTCAATCGGCGTCCAAAACTTTCCACTAATCGGCGTCCAATTCTTTCCACTTTTTAGCTTGATTGAGCACGACTTTTGCGGTGCTTAAAACGGTAAGAATCATTACCAGTTTCCAAGATGTCGCAATGATGTGTAATGCGGTCAAGTAGCGCCGTCGTCATCTTCGCATCACCAAATACTTGCACCCATTCACCGAATGTTAGGTTCGTGGTGATGATCAAAGAAGTCTTCTCGTAAAGATGGCTAATGAGGTGAAACAGCAAGGCCCCACCTGATGCTGGAAATGGCAAATAACCCAGTTCATCTAAAATGACAGCATCCACCAAGCAAAGTTGTTTCGCCAGATTGCCGACCTTGCCCTGCGTCTTCTCGCGTTCTAATTGATTGACTAAATCCACCGCATTATAAAAACGCACACGCTTACCTTGATGAATCGCAGCTACTCCAATGGCTGTGGCCAAATGAGATTTACCCGTGCCCGTGCCGCCCACCAGAATCAAGTTATGCGCGGTTTCCATAAAGGCCGCGCTGGCTAATTGTTCAACGACCGCCTGCGACAGCGGCGTTTCGGTCCAGTCAATGCCCAGTAAATCACGATGAATGGGGAAGCGTGCCGCCTTGAGTTGATGACGCAGGCTTTTGAGTTTACGATCAGTTTGCTCTGCCACCAGTAAACGCTCCATCCAGGTTTCTGGACGATGCGCTTGCTTAGGTTTCTCCGCTTGCAATTCACTCCATGCCATTGCCATGCCGTAGAGCTTTAGCGCCTTTAAGCTGGTTGCATAATCAATGTACATTGCCAGCTCCTAACAAGTAGTCATAACGGTGGCAATTGGCGACTGGCTCCATCGTCAATACGATCCCATCTGGTACGTTAATTGACGCGGCCGGTAAATGCGGCGAGATCAACCTACGCAACTCATTCATCACGACCGGGGCATTGACGACACCACCCTCTAACGCCAGCTCACAAGCCACAGTAAGCGCATCCAGGCCAGCTTCTCCTGCCAGCATCAGTAGCTCAACAAAGGCGCGATCGCCTTTAGGTTGCTTCAGAATGCGATCACGCACGATGATAATCGGACGCGGTAAATCCCACATCACAAATGGCGCGCCATCTCTGAGTGCGCCGGGTTTCTTGTCGAGTATTGGCAGGTAATGCCATGGGTCGCAGACCAGCTGATCTCGACCAAAATCTCTAAGGTGCTCGGCAATGACTTCGCCATTGGCCACGATGCGCACTTGGTCTGCTGTGGTACGTGCTGAAACAGCCTGACCAGCAAATCTTGCTGGGACACTATAACGATTGCGATCAACAAGCACTAAGCAAGTGGGTGAAGCGAGCATCATATTCTCGACATAGCCATCAAAGCTGGCAGTAATGGGGCGTAGTAGCGACTGCTCCTCAGCAAAACATTCGGCAATGGTACGTTGGCGTTGCGTAGGATGTTTGCGCTGCGCTAACTCTTTGCAGCGGGTAGCGAGCCATGCGTTCAGCTCAGTAAATGAAGCAAAGCGCGCTAATGGCGTGAATAGCCATTCACGGATATTGCCCACTTGATTCTCCACTTGGCCTTTCTCCCAACCAGAGGCTGGGGTGCAGGCAACAGGTTCAAACAAATAATGATTGGCCATGGTTAAGAAGCGACGATTAAATTTACGCTCTTTACCTGCGTACACAGTATCTACGACAGCCTTGAGATTATCGTAGATGAGGCGTGCAGGCACGCCGCCAAAGAAGGCGAATGCGCGCACATGAGCGTCTAGCACCATTTCCTGTATTTCTCTGGGATAGGCTACCACAAACATTTGGCGGCTATGGGCCATGCGGAAATGCGCGACTTTAATCTTCTGTAATACACCGCCCAACTCAACTTCTTCTTGGCTCCAATCAAACTGGCAGGCATCGCCTGGCAAGAATAGCAGTGGCACAAAAGCGTCGCTTAGCTTTGGACCATGGTTGCTGGCTTTCCAACGACGCGCGAAACGTCGCACGCTGTCAGGAGCGCCACTGTAACCTATGGCTTGCAGCCCTTCAAAAAGCCGCTGCCCACTGCGGCGGCGTGATTTTGCAAGTTTGGCGTCTTCAACAAGCCATTGTGTGAGCTGAGCTTCAAAAGGGCCTAGTTTAGGCGCTGATGGTTGTACTCGTTGGTACTTGGGTTCATCCACTGTAAGAAGGTGTTTGCGCACAGTGGGACGAGAGAGCCCCATGTCTTTGGCTATCTCTGTGATGGTTTGCTTTTGTACTAAATGACGCCTACGTATTTCATAAATTATATCCATATAAAACACTCCAGATACCCCCAGCTAAAAAGCCGGATGGTTACATACTGAGGTGGAAACTATTGGACGCCGTTTCCACCACTAATCTGGAAAGTATTGCACGCCGATTAACAAAACCATTACGCGTAAATTCGGTGGTTACTTGCTCGCTAGCGCCGGCATCAGAAAGTCGATCGACGACCGTCGTTGGTGCGTGTTCAGCGTGTCGAGGACGAAGTGGTGCTGCGGGTGAAGAGGGTCGTCGAGTCGTTTCTGGCAACGGCGTGACATCAATCAAAACCTGCCGGAACAAGGCGGCATCGGTGTCGCTTTGTTCCGCTGGGTTAGCCATAAAACTAGATGGTTAAGCTAAATTGGCCAGATATTTGTCGGCGTCGAGTGCCGCCATGCAACCGGTGGCAGCGCTGGTACAGGCTTGACGATAGATTTGATCTTGCACGTCGCCCGCTGCAAAAATCCCCGCAATGCTGGTGGCGGTTGCATTGCCGTGACGACCGCCTTCAGTAATTAAATAACCGTTATCCATCGCCAATTGACCGGCAAAAATATCAGTATTGGGTTTGTGACCGATGGCGATAAAAACGCCAGCTAAGGTAATGTCTTGCGTCGCGCCGGTTTGCATATGTTTCAAACGCATACCGTTCACGCCGCTAGCATCGCCCAGCACTTCATCTAAGGTTTGATTCAATTGCAAAGTAATTTTGCCCGCTTCAACTTTTTCCATCAGATGGTCAATCATGATTTTTTCAGCGCGGAAAGTATCGCGGCGATGAACTAGTGTGACGTGTTTGGCGATATTGGATAAATACAGCGCTTCTTCCACCGCGGTATTGCCGCCACCGACCACGGCAACTTCTTGATTTCGATAAAAGAAACCATCACAAGTGGCGCAGCCTGACACGCCACGTCCCATAAAGGCTTCTTCCGACGGCAAACCCAAATATTGCGCGGAAGCGCCGGTGCAAATAATCAGCGCGTCGCAGCTATAACTGCCGCTATCACCAATCAACACGAACGGTCGTTGTTGCAATTGCGCGGTGTGAATATGATCAAAAATAATGTTGGTGTTAAAACGTTCTGCATGTTGCTGGAAACGTTGCATCAATTCTGGGCCCTGCACGCCGTTAGCATCTGCCGGCCAATTGTCGACTTCGGTGGTGGTCATCAATTGGCCACCTTGTGCCAGACCGGTAATCAACACAGGTTTTAGATTCGCGCGCGCGGCATACACCGCAGCGGTATAGCCGGCGGGGCCAGAACCTAGAATGATCAGTCGATGATGTTGTGCGGTAGTCATAATCAATTCCGTGAATAAATGAATGACGCGAAATTTAACAGTGCGCGCCGGTGCTGTCGAGTAAAATTAGCGCACTATGAAATTTCGCACCGCCTTATTTTTCCTATGGTTATTTTCCACCACCTCGCAAGCGATTGAGCTGGCGGGGGTTTCGGAGTTTATCGACGAAATGGTGGCCAAACATCAATTTGACCACACCGAATTGACGGCTGTATTTGAGCAAACAGTACGCCGCCCCGAAACGCTAGCCGCGATGAGTCGCCCGTCTACCAGCAAGCCGTGGTTGGAATATCGCGCCGCTTTTGTGAATGCGAAACGCATTGAAGGCGGCCTCAAATTTTGGGACGAAAACGCCACCACCTTGCAGCGCGCTTCGCAACAGTATGGCGTGCCAGCAGAAATTATTGTCGCGCTGATTGGCATTGAAACTGGCTATGGCCGTAATGCTGGAAAATTTCGGGTGATGGATGCGTTAGCGACGCTGGCCTTTGATTATCCGTCGCGTGCCGAATTTTTTCGGAGTGAGTTGGAACAATTTTTATTGCTGGCGCGTGAACAGCACTTTAACTATTTGGCCATCAAATCTTCGTACGCCGGCGCCTTGGGTATTCCGCAATTTATGCCCAGCAGTTATCGCAAATATGCGGTTGATTTCAATGGTAACGGCAAGGTTGATATCTTGAACGAAGCGGAAGATGCGATTGGTAGCGTGGCTAATTATTTGCAAGGCTATGGCTGGCAAACGGGCGCGCCGATTGCGGAGCGGGCGATCGTAGCAAATACGGAGACGCTGCCACAAGATAAAGTGTCGCGCGGCTTGGCAGATTGGAAAATTTTAGGCGTCATACCAGAACATACCGATCGTGATTTTCAGTCGGCGACGATGTTAGATTTTACGGTGGAAAGCGGCAAAGAATACTGGCTAATGTTTGAAAATTTTCAAGTGATACGCCGCTATAACAACAGTAATTTTTATTCAATGACGGTGTTTGAATTGGCTGAGGCGTTACGCCAAGGACATCATTAAAACGTAATTCTCCGCGCGCCGTTATAGCGACTCAACCAATAATTTTCTTCCATATTTTCGACACGAATTCTTGCGCCCGTGCGCGGTGCGTGGACGAATTTTCCTTCGCCCACATAAATACCGACATGCGAATTAGCGCGGTGCTGGGTATTGAAAAAAACCAAGTCGCCCGATTGAAGTTGTGTGCGTGTTAGTGCTTGTCCAACATGGCTAATTTCTTGGCTGGAGCGAGGCAATTCGATACCGATCGAATTTTTATACACGTGACCGACGAAGCTACTGCAATCGAAGCCAGTTTCAACTGAATTGCCGCCGTAGCGATAAGGCGTTTCGGCCAAACTCATTGCAAACATCACCACGTCAATTGAAGCCGATGATTCGGAAATGACGTTAGGTTTTTCCGCTGGCGGCGTCGAGGCGCACGCGCTAAGTAGCAAGATAAGCGGCAATATAAATCTATTTTTCATGAATGACTTTTGGCCGAAGGTGGTCGCCACTTTTTAAGTAAGAGCGCATTACTCACCACCGATACCGAACTCAGCGCCATCGCCGCACCGGCCACCATCGGATTGAGCAAACCCATTGCCGCCAAGGGAATGCCGAGCACGTTGTAGGCAAACGCAAGAAATAAATTTTGGCGAATTTTGCGCAGCGTGGCGCGCGATAAATCGATGGCGTCGACCACCGCCATCAAATCATTTTGCATCAAGGTAATGTCGGCGGCTTCGATGGCAATATCGCTGCCGCTTTTCATCGCAAAGCTGACATCGGCGGCGGCCAGCGCGGGCGCGTCATTAATGCCATCGCCAACCATGCCAACCACGCCGCCTTGCGCTTTCAAATTTTGTAAATGTTGCGCTTTATCTTGCGGTAACACTTCAGCACGGAAATCGTCAATGTCTGCTTGAGCAGCGATGGCTGCGGCAGTGGCGGGCTGATCGCCGCTCAACATCACCACCCGAATATTCATCGCGTGTAAGGCTTGAATAGCTTGCCGACTGCTGGCGCGCAAGGTGTCGGCCAGCGCCAAATAACCTAATAATTGATCGTTGCGGGCGAGCGCAATCACCGTTTTACCTTGCTGTTGCAAGCGCGAAAGTTCGGCTTCGGCAGTCGCGTTGCTTGGCACATTGGCGGCAATAAATGTTGGCGAACCAAAGCGGTAAAGCGCACCGTCAAAATTGGCTTGTACGCCTTTGCCCGGCAACTCCAAAAAGTCGGTGACTGTTTGAATCGTTGCGTTCAATTTTCGCGCTTCCTCGGTGATGGCCAGCGACAAAGGATGCGTCGAATGCTGCGCTAACTGGGCAGCAGTTTGTAGTAGCAGCTCGGCGCTGAGTGAGCCGAGCGAATGGCAATCGGTGACTTTTAATTTACCAGTGGTTAAGGTGCCGGTTTTATCCACCACCAGTACCGATAAATTGTGCGCGCGTTCCAAGGCAGCGGCATCTTTGACCAAAATTCCGGCGTGGGCGGCGCGGCCGGTGGCCACCACAATCGCGGTCGGCGTGGCTAAACCAAGCGCGCAGGGGCAGGCGATCACCAGCACCGACACCGCGTTGATAATGGCAATAATCAGACCGTCGCCGTGCCACCACCAAAAAGCAAAAGTCAGGCTGGCGAGCAGTAAAATTGTTGGCACAAAAATCGCGGAAATTTGATCGGCCAAGCGTTGAATCGCCGCTTTCGATCCTTGCGCTTGTTCGACTAGCCGAATGATGGCGGCCAATTGTGTGCGGCTGCCAACCGCGATGGCGCGGCAACGCAGCACGCCTTGTTGATTGATAGTCGCTGCGTAAAGTTTGTCGCCGCTTTGCTTGCTACGCGGCAGGCTTTCGCCGGTGAGCATACTTTCGTCGATGCTGGACGCGCCTTCTAAGACCACGCCGTCCACTGGAATGCCTTCGCCCGGGCGCACAATAAAAATTTCTTCGGGACGTAATTGATTAACCGACACGTCAATCACTTCGCCGTTGCGTTCGGTATGCGCAATTTTGGGCTGTAAATTAAGCAAAGACTCTAACGCCGACGAGGCTTTATTTTTGGCGCGCGCTTCGAGTAATTTCCCCAACAAAACCAAAGTGATTAACACTGCACTGGCTTCAAAATAAACCGGTTGATCTAACTTTAACCAAATAATGCCGCAACTTAATAAGTAGGCGGCGCTGGTGCCGAGCGCGACTAAGGTGTCCATATTGCCGCTACGACCTTTGAGTGCGCTCCAAGCGCCGTGATAAAAGCGTCGACCCACCCAAAATTGCACTACCGTCGCCAGCAACCATTGCGCCCACAGCGGCAACATCCAATGAATACCCAGTGGCATCAGCACCATTTCCATTAACAGCGGAAAACTTAAAGCGGCGGATAGCAAAACGAGGCGTTGTTCGCCGCGATACCAGCTTAATCGGGCTTGTCTTTCGACGGCGAAATCTCGTGCTGGACGCGCGTCGAAACCGGTGTCGCGCACCGCTTTAAGCACCGCCTCTAGCGACGTGCGCGCCGCATTAAAGGTGACACTGGCTTTTTCGGTGGCGATGTTGACGACCGCCGTGACTTCCGGCAATTGATTCAGCGATTTTTCTAGGCGCGCAGAACACGAGGCACAGTGCATACCGGTGATTTGCAGTTCAGCGTGTTCGAGAGAAGTATTCATATTGCGACTTTAGCACGCTGCTGGATAGAAAACGACAAAGCCCGCGTGGATAGCGGGCTTTGGCAATGATGCGAGCGGTGTTAATTGCTCATGCACGCGAGATAATTGGCCTCCGAATTAGCGGCTAAAATGGTGGGGGTGGTGGCGGTTCCGGCGAGCGCGACTGATCCTGCGGCGATCAGTTGTAGCACTCCAGTATTGGGCACGCCGTCATCGATCGCGATGTCGAGTTGTAGTGCCAATTTACCAGGAATCGCATCGGAGCAAATCACGTAAGTGCCGCGCAGGCCGCTGATCGGACTATTCGCCAAACTGCTAATACCGATGCTACCGCCCAGGGTGTTTTGTGGTAAAAATGTGTTGTTAGTGCCAACGGCAACAACGGTTGATCCGGGCGCAATATTTGCCAAGCGGATGTGTTGCCAAAACAGCGCCGAATCATCCGTGACGAGCGCCGGCTTCCAAAGTCCATCAATCGTGCCGTTGCCATTTCCAGCGCCGGCGATTGCTAATAAATGGGTCGCAGCAGCAACATCATCACCCGGCAACGCTTTGAATTTATCTTGATAGACATTGATATACAGCGGGACATTAGTAAAGTCGCTGGCCAGATTTTTGACCTTGGCGCTATTGATGAGCTCTTGACCTTTTAATACGCCGCCCAGCAGCAAGCCAATAATCACCAGCACGATTGCAATTTCGATGAGGGTAAAACCAGATTGATTGCGTTTCATTTTAAGCTCCTAACCGTGCGTGAAAGTCACATTTGCGCTAAATAAAAGCACGGCGTGGAGAATGAGATAACTACATCGGAGTCCCGTGACGTCGAATCTAGCCCAAGTAAGTGACGGAAATGGCTAACGACTCATATTTAACTTGCGCATCTTATGCCTAATAAACATGGTTCGATAGGGTAACGCGATAATATTTAGTAGCTTGAGAAAACCAGTGGTTTTTTATAAGGCTGTAGTCGCAGTAGCCTAATTAGTTGTGAATGCTTGTGCCACTAGTTTAGAATGCGGGTCGTTTATTTAGTTTGGTAGCGTATTGTGTCCGAACCCGCGTTAGTCGAAATCCGCGATGTGAATTTTTCGTATGGCGAGCGCCCTATTTTGAAGGGCGTCAATATGCAATTTCCAAAAGGTAAAGTGATCGCCATTATGGGCGGCAGTGGTTGTGGCAAAACCACGTTGTTGCGCTTGATCGGTGGCGCGCTAAAGCCAACCAAAGGCGAAGTTCGTATCGGTGGCAAAGTGATTCATGAAATGGATCAGGATGCGCTATATGAAATGCGTCGAAAGTTGGGCGTGCTATTTCAATTCGGCGCGCTGTTTACCGATATGTCGGTGTTCGATAACGTGGCGTTTCAAATGCGCGAACATACCAATTTGCCGGAAGAAATTATCCACGATTTAGTGATGATGAAATTGCACGCAGTGGGTCTGCGCGGCACGCATTATTTAATGCCAGCGGAATTGTCCGGCGGCATGGCGCGGCGGGTGGCTTTGGCGCGCACCATTGCGCTCGATCCGATGTTGATTCTGTACGATGAACCGTTCGCTGGGTTAGACCCCATTTCATTAACGGTGGTGGGTCAGTTAATTCGCAAATTGAATGACGCGTTGGGTGCGACGTCGGTGGTGGTGACGCACGATGTACAAGAGTCGCTAAAAATCGTCGATTACATTTATTTTGTGGCGGATGGGGTGATTGTAGCGGAAGGCACGCCGGATGAAATTCGCGCATCAGACAAACCGTTTGTGCATCAATTTATCCATGGTGAAATGGATGGGCCAGTACCGTTTCATTACCCTAGCGAGAGTTATATGCAAGATTTGGGAGTGCTCGGCTGATGCCAATTAACAAAGTTTTAACGGCGGTCGGTCATCGTGTGGTCAATACCGTGTGGCGCATAGGTTTCGCATCGCGATTTTTCTGGGAAATTTTACGGCAATCTGGCCCCAGTTTTCGG
>Ga0209297_1002296_pt1 | contig 10654 bp, 8 predicted proteins | sample S_130805_MF_Meta_FD_187322 | JGI IMG/M metagenome (GOLD analysis project Ga0209297, IMG submission 187322) | Freshwater microbial communities from Lake Simoncouche, Canada to study carbon cycling - S_130805_MF_MetaG (SPAdes) (version 2) | ecosystem: Environmental > Aquatic > Freshwater > Lake ... | reverse complement strand
TCGGGTTGCAGAGCGCTGGAGGGGAAGCCGTATTTCAAAGGGCTTTTGAGCACGCCCAATTCGTAGTTGGCTTGTCCGCTTCTCTGGGTGTTTGTGATTCGATGAACAAAAATAGTGTCGTTTTCTTTGGTATACGGCCGAACACTCATAAAGTAGTTGTCGACCCCGTCCGGCATTGGTCCATTTTGTATCGCGCAGATGCTCCAAATTGAAACGCCATTGTATTTGATATTGTGAAAGAAGTTCTTGCGCATCGTATCGCCTTTGAAACCATCTTCTTTGTTCAGTTGCCAGATAACGGCCTCTACGAAACCTTCTTCCCAGCTGCTTCCGTTGTGTAACAGGTTCACGGTAAAGAACATGTCTTCTTTGGTTTGCGAAACGATGGGGTAGTCGCTCCATACGGTATCTTGGATGGGTGTACCGGGGATTTTATAGACGTTCCAAGGTTTTGCTGGGTCGTTTGTAGTTGAGAATCCCACGATGATAAAGCTGTTTTTATTGGTGGTCCCGTGCATAAAAACGACGATGTATCGGTCTTTATAGGGGTCGTACATGACTCTCGGATCATAGGTCCGATTCATGGTAGGGATGGGGTCTTTTTTGATGTTGGGGTTGTTGGCGAAGAAGTCGAGGGTGAAGGCTTTCACAATTTTTCCGGTATCGTTATGAACGCGGATTACGGTATTCATGACGGATACGATTTTCCCATCGTTTCCTACGGCGATATGATTATCGTTGGGGGTTCCGCCGCCAGGCGGAACCTCAACACCGCGCTGGGATTGGGTGATGATTGAATTTGGCGGGGTGGGTTTATCATGAATGATTCCACGGTTTTGAACGGGGTTGGAGTTAAGGCGAGCGGAGCGAGCCGCATCAATTTCGCGTCTGAGTTTCTCATTGATCCCTCCAGGCAATGGCATTTCCGCTTCGCTATCCGTTGGCATCATCCAAATATTGGGTGTTGTTGCAGGGTCAAAAACATGCGACATTGGCGTTTTTATGTCGCGAATGACATCGCAAGTGCCTCCATTTTTTGATGAATTCTGGGGTTCGGGTTTGCCCAATTGTGCCGATGCGGTTAAGCAAAGCAATAAAGAAAATACCAGACTGATTGCGGATTTCATTGGGTGCAATTTACGGCACAAACTTCAAACAGCCAATCTGCCCTTACCAAGCATTGACTTCCATTTCTAGGGCGATGCCAAACTTTGATAAAATATCGGCTTGAATTTCGTGGGCTAAATCGATGATTTCCTGGCCTGTGCCATTCCCATAATTTACCAATACCAAGGCCTGTTTGGCATGGACGCCTACATCACCTCTTCTAAAACCTTTCCATCCGGCTTTCTCAATGAGCCATCCGGCCGGCACTTTTGTGAGACCCTCACCTGCTGGGAAGGTTTTTATGTCGGGGTATTGTGATTGAAGCATTGGAATGATATCGCTAGAAACCACAGGGTTCTTAAAAAAACTACCGCAGTTGCCTATTTCTGCTGGGTTTGGCAATTTGCTTTCACGGATAAAAATCACCGCTTTTGAGATGTCGTGAATCGTAGGTTGCTCAATCCCCCATCCATCTAAAGTGGCTTGAATATCGCCGTATTGGGTTTTGAATTCCGCATTTTTACTCAGTTTCAGTTGGACGGATACGATGAAATACGGCCCTCTTTTTTTCCGTTTAAAAATACTGTCGCGGTAGCCAAATTCGCAGGCTTTTGCATCGAAATGGTGGATTTCTCCGCTAGGTAAATGAAAGGCCGAAAGAGAGTGAAAAACATCCTTTAATTCAACGCCATAAGCTCCGATATTTTGGATGGGAGAAGCGCCGACAGTGCCGGGGATTAAACTGAGATTTTCAATTCCGCCAAGATTGAGTGACAACGCATGTAATACTGCACCATGCCATGATTCGCCGCCGCCAAATTCAATTATCGCAAATTCATTGGTTTCTTGAATCGTAGTTTTGCCAAAAATCTCATTCTTTAAGATCAATCCATTGAAATTCTTGGTGAATGTGATATTGCTTCCACCACCTAAAATTCCAATATCAGTGCGCGTCAACTGCTTTTCTAAGTGCAATTCGGAAAGCTGACCCTCACTATGGATGGCCAAAAACTCACTCGCGGAGATATTGAATCCAAAAGTGTTGCAGTGCAGTAGGGAATGATTTGTTTGGACGAGCATGGATTCTTAGAATGAAAAAAAATAGGCTTACAATGGACTATTTCCATATGCAAAGTAAAGGGTGTTGCGTATAATTGCATAAATAAAACGAATTATGAAAAGATTTTTTACGATCGTGTTTGCTTGTGTTGGACTTATATCGGTTCAAAACTTAATGGCACAAGGGTGCGTAGCAATCCGCGGATTTGGCGGTTGTGGTGTTGCAGGTGGAACTGGATTGGCTTTGGCTCCCGGACAATGGCAGGTGGGTACCAACTATAGATATTTTAAGTCGTTCCGCCATTTCAAAAGTGATGAAGAACAGTTTGATCGTATGGTAAAACAGAACCAAGTAATCAATTACTCAAATACAATGGAGCTGTCGGCATCATACGGCATGAACACACGCTGGCAGTTGAATGTAGGCGTCCCGTTGAGTTACACAGATCGTTCAAGTTACTATGAACATGGTGGTCAGACTGCTACATTTGCTGGTGCAAGAAAAACGTCTACTTCTGCAGGCTTGGGCGATGCAAGAATTGGTGCATCTCGGTGGTTATGGAATCCCGCGAGTCATACTAAAAGGAACCTGTCGTTTGGTTCAGCACTAAAATTGCCAACGGGTAATTGGAATGTGCAAGATAGTTTTTATAATATTTTGGTTAAAGATCCTCAAACGGGTTTATCGTCAAGAAAGACATTGTATCGTCCAGTAGATCAAAGCATTCAATTGGGAGATGGTGGATTGGGGTTGATTATCGATATGCAAGGTTTTTGGGAAGTGAACGATGGTTTGTTTGTCTACGGAAATGCCTTTTATTTATTCAATCCTCGCGGTGTGAATGGCACACTTACAAATCGCAGTGCAACCGTGGATAGTAAAGTTTACACAAATGAATATATGTGCTCTGTGCCTGATCAATATGCGGCTCGTATTGGTGTTCTATCGCAAAGTCGTTTACATGGCTTGTCATTCTCCTGGGGTGCACGCTTAGAGGGTATTCCTGTGAAAGATATCATTGGTGAAAGCCTTGGATTCCGTCGTCCTGGATACATCGTTTCTGCCGAACCTGGCGTTACCTACATGAATGGCAAAACCACTTACAACTTAAATGTTCCCATTGCGATGTATCGCATGCGCAGTCAGAGTGTGACCGACAAACAAATTCAAGATGCATCCGGAGTTGCTAGAAATGGCGATGCTGCTTTCGCTGACTACTTGATTTCTTTTGGCGTTACATACAGATTGTCTGCTCCTCAGCCAAAGGGGATTCTGTCGCATTAATAGTTTCGCCGCCCATCTGGTGGATTGAAAAAGTTTGTTGAAAATTGTAAATTAAATAAATTTCCATCCGTAAGAGAAAACCTTTCCTACGTAGAAGTGTTAGATACAAACCTTCAATAAGATGATTAATTTATTCATTGTACTTTTATTTTTCTTTCTCATGGAATTTGTGGCTTGGTTTTCCCACAAATACATGATGCATGGTTTTATGTGGGTTTGGCATGAAAGTCATCATAAGCCCAGAAAAGGCAGGTTTGAACTCAATGATTTGTTTGGATTTATGTTTGCTCTGCCATCTGCTTTGCTAATCATTTTAGGCGCTGCAGATTACGATTGGAGATTTTTTGCAGGATTGGGAATTGCTTTATACGGTGTCGCTTATTTTTTGGTTCACGATGTTTTTGTGCATCAACGCATCAAATGGTTACGTGGTGCAAGGTTGAGGTATTTCAAGGCGATGCGACAAACACATCATCTGCATCATGCGGTGCATACCAAAGAAGGTGCGGAAGCCTTTGGATTTCTATTTGTTCCAAAAAGATATTTAACGAAATACGGACGTGAGTAAGTCAGTCACTATTGTTGGTGCGGGTCTCGGTGGCTTGTCAACAGCTCTTCGATTGAGCTACAAAGGCTATCAAGTAACCATCATCGAGAAGCAGGATTTGCCGGGCGGACGTTTGCATGTGCTAAAGAAAGACGGTTTTACGTTCGACGTTGGCCCATCATTTTTTTCGATGAGTTATGAATTCAAAGAACTGTTTGATTCTATCGGCGAGCCGATTCCGTTTGAGCTCAATGAGTTGAATCCGTTGTATACGGTCAACATGGCAGGAAGTGATCGCGTGTTTCAGATATACAAGGATTTGGACAAACTGGCCAACGAATTTAGAGGGATAGAGGACAATTTCGAGGTGAAGGTGAGGGGCTATTTGAAAGGCGCGAAAGAGATTTTTCACGATACCGAATACAAAATCATCAAGCGAAATTTCGACAATATCGTTTCATACGCGATGAGTATGGCAACGGTTCCTTTCAAGCATTTGCCGAAGATGTTTAGGACGTTTTGGGCGGAGTTGGAACGACATTTTGAGAGTGAAGAGGTTAAAATTATATTTTCATTGGTGGCTTTCTTTTTGGGTGCGACGCCCTTTAATACGCCAAGTGTATACAATCTCCTTAACTACACAGAGCTTGAGCACGATGGGTATTGGAATGTGAAAGGTGGGATGTATAAAATCGTGGAAGGCATCATGGGCTTGCTCGAGAAGAAGGGTGTGAAAATGATTTACAACACCGAAATTATGTCGGTACAACATGAAGGTGGTAAAATGGTTTCAGTGACCAGTGCCGCTGGAGATGTATATATGTCGGACCTATTTGTCATCAACGCCGACGCGGCTTGGTTCCGAGGCAAGTTTTTGGATCGTAAAAAATATACCGAAGCGAAACTCGATAAAATGGAATGGACATTGGCGCCATTCACCATTTATTTGGGTGTAAAAGGAACCATTCCGGGTATTCATCACCACAACTATTTCTTGGGCGATAATTTTAGAGGCTATGCCGATACGATTTTCAGAAGCACTGTAGCACCGGAAAAACCTTATTATTATGTGAATGTGGCGAGCAAAAGCAACCCTGATTGTGCACCCGAGGGTTGTGAGAATTTATTCATCCTTTGTCCGGTTCCAGATTTGCGGGTGAAGCCGGATTGGAGCGATGCAAATAAATTGGTAGATGAAATTATTGAAGATTTAGGGAAACGCGTAAAATTTGATATCAAAAACAACATCCTCACGCAGGTTGTATATACACCCAACGAGTGGCAGCAAATGTTTAACTTGTACAAGGGTAGTGGTCTGGGATTGGCGCACGGATTGAATCAAATTGGCGCGCTAAGGCCTGCTAATAAAGACGAAAAACTCAACAATGTGTATTATGTTGGAGCCAGTACTCACCCTGGAACAGGATTGCCTATTGTAGTCATCGGCTCTCGTTTAGTAACGGAAAGGATTGTAAATGAGCATTAAGCTATTTGATGAAACCTCTATTGCGATGAGTCGCAGATTGGCGCTGAATTACAGTACCAGTTTCTCGTTGGGCATCAGGTTGTTATCAAAAGAATGCCGATGGGCGATATTCTCTATTTACGGTTTGGTGCGCGTGGCGGATGAAATCGTTGACACATTCCACGGTTACAATAAAGAACAGCTGCTGATGGACTTTAAAAGTCAGGCCTACCGAGCCATGGAAGAGGGGATTAGTACCAACCCCGTTTTACATGCATTTCAGTTGGCAGCGAATCAATATGGCGTAGGGAAGGAGCTCATAGAGCCTTTCTTTAATTCGATGGAAGAGGATTTAGATACGAGTTCTCACAATGCCCAAAGTTATTCTGAATACATTTACGGAAGTGCCGAGGTAGTTGGCTTGATGTGTTTGAAGGTTTTTTGCAACGGCAATAAAGAGCAGTACAATCATTTGGTGCCTTTTGCAAGAAGTTTGGGTGCGGCGTTTCAAAAGGTCAATTTTTTGCGTGATATCCGTTCCGATGTGGAAGAACGCGGTAGAGTTTATTTCCCAGGGGTTGATTTTAATCAATTTACCGATTCGGACAAATACGCAATTATTCAAGATGTAAAAAACGACTTTGCTCATGCATATCAGGGCATCGTTCAGCTTCCAGTGGGTTGCCGATTGGGTGTTTATACCGCCTATATTTATTATTTGAAACTGCTCGAAAAAATTGAGCGTACTACCGCGGTCGATATTCTAGAAAGTCGCGTCCGTATTCCAAATACTCAGAAAATCGCCCTGTTGGCCCAGAGTTTTGTGAAGGAAAAGTTGATGGGTGCTTAACTGAACAACCAACCAAATACCTCGTCGATTCGGCCAAAGGAATGAACTTTAATTTTGCCAGTATGCTCTTGGTTGAATTTATTATACTTTGATATTACGATGTCCGTAAATCCTAGTTTTTCTGCTTCGGCGATGCGTTGTTCCACGCGCTGAACAGCACGAACTTCACCGCTTAGGCCCACTTCAGCCGAGAATACGCACTTGGGTGGAAGGGGTTCTGAATAGAAGCTGCTCATGATGGCCGCCATCAAACTCAAATCCAAGGCGGGATCTTCCAGTCGGAGGCCGCCAGCTAGATTGACAAATACATCTTGCTGACCCAATTTAAAACCACACCGTTTTTCCAATACTGCCAGCAGCATGTTTAGTCGGCGAAGGTCATATCCCGTAGCAGATCGTTGTGGCGTTCCATAAACCGCTGTGCTCACCAAGGCTTGGGTTTCTAAAAGCAAAGGCCTAACTCCTTCAAGTACGGCGGCAATGCCAATGCCAGAAAGGACTTCTTCGCGTTGGGCGAGCCAAATTTCGGATGGATTTTTAACGCCTTTCAATCCCGCACCATGCATCTCGTAAATGCCCAATTCTTGCGTGCTACCAAATCGGTTTTTTAAGGTTCTGATGATTCGATACGCATGATGTCTATCACCCTCAAACTGAAGCACCGTATCCACCATGTGTTCCAAAATCTTCGGTCCAGCAAGGTTTCCGTCTTTGGTGATATGACCTACCAAGAAAACAGGGACATCATTTTCTTTCGCAAACTGTAACAATTGGCCGGCACATTCTCTGATTTGCGAGACGCTTCCCGGAGTGGCATCGAGTTGGTCACTATAAAGTGTTTGTATCGAATCAATTATGAGTAGTTCGGGTTGATCTTTTGTGAGGACATCTTTTATGTTCTCTAAAAGTGTTTCGGTGAGTATTTCACAAGTGCTATCGCCAAAGCCAAGTCGTTCCGCCCTCAGTTTGATTTGCGTTTCACTCTCTTCCCCAGAAACGTATAAGGTTTTGGCTGAAGTTTGCAGTGCGATTTGTAATAACAAGGTACTCTTTCCGATACCTGGTTCACCACCCAACAAGATCACAGCCCCAGCAACAAGTCCGCCACCCAATACCAAATTGAGTTCTTCATCGGGTAGGATCAACCTTTCACTTTGGTTGGCTTGGATTTGGTTTAGTGGTTTGGGTTCGGCGATTTTCCGACCGCTTTTCTTCCAAGCGGTGGTTTGTTTTGTGGGTTTGATTTCCTCAATAAATGTATTCCATTCGCTGCATCCAGGACATTTTCCGATCCATTTGGGGCTTTCGAATCCGCAAGATTTGCAAAAAAATGTAGTTTTGGCTTTGGTCATGATCGCTGTTGTGTGAATTGCCCGCGGGTAGTTGTAAAAAACGCAAGTATACAAAGAAATAAGCATGGTAAATCGGTAAAAGTTTCGTTAATTTTGTAGGGTTATGGAAAAAAGCTTGAACGACATTGTAACCATTTACGCGGAAGCGACTCCAAACCCTGAAAGCATGAAGTTTGTGGCGAACAAAATGTTGCTACCAAACGACAGTGCTGATTTTCGCAATGCGGAAAAGGCCCAAGAGGGTGGTGAATTGGTGAAAGCATTGTTCGAAATGCCGTTTGTTAAGGGCGTTTTTATCATGAATAACTTTGTAAGTATCACAAAGAATGAAGATTTCGAGTGGTTTGATTTGATCCCGGATTTGAGAAATTTCTTTACCGAATGGATTGAGCAAGGCAAAGAAATTGTAGCACCAAAAATTTCGTTATCGCCAGAGCAGGAAACAGAGATTGAGCGTAAAATTCGTCAGCTCCTTGAAGACCATGTCCGCCCAGCGGTTGAAATGGACGGCGGTGCAATTGATTTCAAAAGCTTTATCGATGGCGTTGTTACGGTCCAAATGAAAGGCAGTTGCAGTGGTTGTCCGAGCAGCACAATGACGTTGAAGGCGGGGATTGAGAATTTGCTAAAGCGAATGGTGCCAGAAGTGGTTGCTGTTGAAGCGGAAGCGGTGTAAGTTTTAGATCGTATTTTTTTCTGAAGGAATTTTATTCACTCATTTGCAGTGATTTGTAGATTCCATTTGGCTTTCACGCTTTTTTCGGACATATTTGCCCTAGTTGATTTTATAACAAAAGAAATATGACGTCTATTATCGAAAAACCTGATCCCAATTTTAATTCACTTCACGATTTTTACTTGAATTCAGCGCATAAAATTCACAGTCCAGATCGGGCCGTGATGTTTTATAAGGAGAAGGGGAAATGGGAGCCGTTGACCTATCAAGATATTTTGGATGGGATTGATCAATTGGGTGCCTATTTCATGGAATTGGGCTTGCAAAAAGGCGATCGCGTTGCTCTGATAATGGATAATTGTCCGGAGTATTATGTAATCGATCAAACCATTCAGAAGTTGGGCTTGGTGAACGTCTCTGTTTATCCAACGTTAACGGGCGAGGAAACAGCATATATTATAAACGATAGCAGTAGTAAGGTGTTATTTGTTGGCAATGCCTTTTTATTCAAGAAGTTTAAGAAGGTGGAAGGTGAGTGTCCAACAATAATGAAGGTGATTGCGATGCCAAAAGATTTGGATCAAGGGGAGAAATTTACGGATTATACTTCGGTATTGGTTGAAGGGGAGGCCTTGAAGGATAAATATGCATCGGCGATAGCAGAAAGATACGCATCGGTGGTGAAGACGGACTTGTCGACGTTGATTTATACCAGCGGAACAACAGGCATGCCAAAGGGAGTGATGCTTACGCATTACAATTTCATGAGCAACTGTTATGATGCCAAAGATTTATGTCCGGCCATTACTTCGGATGATTTATACTTGAGTTTTTTGCCGTTGAGTCACGTTTTTGAACGATTGGCCACGATGTATTTGAGTACATATATGGGTGCGCAGGTTGCTTTTGCCGAGAACATCGACAAAGTGGCACAGAACATTCAAGAAATGCGTCCTACAATTATGGCCGCGGTGCCCAGGCTGTTGGAGCGTGTCCACGATAAAGTATATAAGAGTGGTACGGAAAAAGGGGGTGTAAGCGCAAAGATTTTCTTGTGGGCACTAAGAGTGGGTGGAGAAGCAAGGGTGAAGCGCGACGAAGGCAAGATGGTAGGCCCATTGTTGGCGATACAGGTTGCCATCGCAGAGAAATTGGTTTACAGCAAGATCAAAGCGAAAATGGGCGGCCGATTAAAAATCTTTGTCAGTGGGGCCGGTGCATTGCCAGTGCATGTGGGTGAATTTTTCGCCAATTTGGGAATGCGGGTTCAGGAAGGCTATGGTTTGAGTGAGACGAGTCCGTTGGTGACGGTGAATGAGTTCCATCGACAAGTATATGGCACGGTGGGAAGGGTAGCACCAAGGCAGATGGTCGCGATTCAAGACATCGAAACGAAAAAAATATTGGCTACGCAGACTTACGATACGTTTGAGGCGCATTACGCGAGTGAAGAAGGGGAGATTTTGGTGAAAGGTCCTAACGTGATGCAGGGTTACTGGAATCGTCCGGAAGCAACAGCAGAGGTGTTTGATGCGGAAGGTTGGTTTCACACGGGTGATATCGGAAAGTTTGATCGCGGTTATTTGCGGATTACGGATCGCTTGAAGAATATGCTAAAGACCTCATTGGGAAAGAATATTTATCCTACGCAGATCGAGAATGTTTTGCTGCGCAGTCAGAAATTGGAGCAGGTATTTATCATTGGTGATAAAAGGGAGTTTTTGACAGCCATTATACACCCTAGTATGGATGAGTTGAAATCGGCATTTGGCGGTCGTAAGGACTACTTTGAAGTGTCGGATCCATTCATCCAAGACGAAGAAATCAAAAAGTGGATGCAGGAGGACGTGAAAAAGCTAAGTGAGAATTTGGCTAAGTTTGAGCGCATCAAGGATTTTATCGTAAAACGTGAACCGTTTAGCGTTGAGGCGGGAGATCTGACCATTACGTTGAAAATTAAGCGTAAGGTGGTGATGGAGAAGTATGCCGACGAGATTGAGGCAATGTACGCTTAAGTGTTTCTGCGATAAATCAAAACAACCTAATCCAAACGTACAGGATCAAGAAGAATCCGAGTTGAATGAAATACATGGCGCCAGCCATTTTGTTTCGTTGTGGCTTTGTGCTGAGGTGCAACAGCAGATGCATTAGAAGAGATGCGATAAACCAAGCGATATAGTTTTGTGTAGGGATTTTGTTATGGTCCCAATGCCAGAAATCGTATCGCATGGCCACAGGCTCCAAAAAGAAATCGTACAGTGTCATCATCGCTGCGCCAAGGAATGAGGCCGCATAGGGGTTGTTGACGCGCCC
>Ga0209297_1002295_pt1 | contig 10659 bp, 10 predicted proteins | sample S_130805_MF_Meta_FD_187322 | JGI IMG/M metagenome (GOLD analysis project Ga0209297, IMG submission 187322) | Freshwater microbial communities from Lake Simoncouche, Canada to study carbon cycling - S_130805_MF_MetaG (SPAdes) (version 2) | ecosystem: Environmental > Aquatic > Freshwater > Lake ... | reverse complement strand
GGTAATTCACACGCGCGGTTTTCCGCTAGCGTCAGCGCCGGCTCACCCTAAACCCTTGCGCCGCAATGGATCTCATCGGATCTTGATATGAAACACCCCTAGACCGTTAAGCGCGGTTTAGCATAAGTTAACGAAGCCTAGCCGTCAGTTAACTTTGCTGGTCACGTTCTCCGAGTTTGCAGCGATAAAGGGTTGCACCAAGGCGGCTGTAACTCATGCGACTAAGAGCCGGATCCTTGCGGCTGTGGTGGAGAAGGACGGCAAGCGATGGCTGGATCGTGATATGGCGCTGGAGTTGTGGCGCAAGAACACGTTGCGGAACAACGCGGCGATGGTGAGCGAGGCGGATCCAATCGAGCGAGCGGCACCGCGGACGCCGGTGGAGCTGAAGCGGGTGATCGAGGCGCTGCCTGATGATGCGATCCCGGATCTGAACGAAAGCAGAGCGCGGCGGGAGCACTACCAGGCGGAGCTGGCGAAGCTGCAGGTGGCACAGCAGCGGCGGGAGCTGGTGCCAGCGGATGAGGTAAAGAAGGACGCTTTCCAAATTGGCCGCAGCATCCGCGAAGCATTGAGCAACCTGGCGGATCGGTTGAGCCACCAGCTGGCGGGCGAGACTGACGCGGCTGTGATTCACCAGCTGCTGAGTGATGAGCACCGAGACGCGCTGCTGGCGTTGGCGGAGGTGGAGCGATGAGCACCTGGCGGACGGCATTGATGGATGGGTTGCGGCCGGAGCAACCGCTGACGGTGAGCGAGTGGGCGGACAAGCATCGACGGCTGAGCAGCAAGGCAAGCGCGGAGCCGGGGCCATGGCGCACCAGCCGGACGCCGTACCTGCGGGAGCCGATGGATTGTTTGAGCAGCACTAGCGCGGTGCAGCGGGTGGTGATGATGTTCGCCGCGCAGACGGGTAAGACGGAGGCCGGCGCGAACTGGTTGGGCTATGTGATCGACCATGCACCGGGGCCGATGCTGCTGGTGCAGCCCACGGTTGAGATGGCAAAGCGGCTGAGCAAGCAGCGGCTGGAGAGCTTGATCACGGAGACGCCGGTGCTGGCGGAGAAGATCGCACCGAGCAGGAGCCGCGACAGTGGCAACACGATGTTTGCAAAAGATTTCCCTGGCGGGATGATGCTGCTGACTGGAAGCAACAGCGCAACGGGTCTGCGGTCTACGCCATGCCGGTACATCTTCTGCGATGAGATCGACGCATTCCCGAGCGACGTGGACGGCGAGGGCGACCCGGTGAGCCTGGCGGAGAAGCGTGCGACGACGTTCGCGCGGCGCAAGATCCTGCTGACGAGCACGCCAACGGTGAAGGACTTCAGCAGGATTGAGGCTGAGTTTGAGCGAAGCGACCAGCGGCGTTTCTATGTGCCGTGCCCCTGCTGCAATGTGATGCAGTGGTTGAAATGGCCGCAGCTGAAGTGGGAGAACAACGAGCCGAGCACGGCTGCCTATGAGTGCGAGGTATGCCATGAGCGGTTCGCTGAGATCCACAAGCCGGCGATGCTGCGCAGGGGAGAGTGGCGCGCAACCGCGCCGAGCAATGGCAAGACGGCTGGCTTCCAGCTGAGTGGGTTGTACTCACCACTTGGCTGGCTGAGCTGGGCCGACATGGTGGACGACTTCCTGCGGGCGAAGACGGACGCGCCGATGCTGAAGAGCTTCGTCAATACCAGGCTGGCGGAGACATGGGAGGAAGACTTCGCCAGCAAGGTAAGCGCCGACGGCCTGCTGGAGCGGTGCGAGCATTACGAGGCGGCGATGGTGCCTGAGGGTGGGCTGGCGTTAACGGTGGGTGTTGACGTGCAGGACAACCGGCTAGCTATCAGCGTGTGGGCATGGGGCCGCGAGGAGGAGGGCTGGCTGCTGGATCACCAGGAGATCTACGGCGACCCCTCGCGGCAGGAGTTATGGAAGCAGCTTGACGAGGTGGTGCTGCGCGAATGGCCACATGCGGTGGGGCCGGCGATGCGGCCTGACGTGGTGGCGATCGACAGCGGCGGGCACTTCACGGCTGAGGTGTACCAGTACGCCCGGGAGCGCGGCCGGCAGGGTGTGGTGGCGATCAAGGGCCAGAGCCAACGTGGCAAGCCACCGATCGGGAAGGGCAGCAAGGTGGATGTGAACTACCAGGGGCGGACGTTGAAGCGCGGCGCGCTGGTCTATCCGGTGGGTGGTGACACGGTGAAGACAACGCTGTTCGGGCGGCTGAAGCACAACGAGCAGGGTGCTGGGTTCTTGCACTTCCACATGGGCACGACGGGCGAATACTTCGAGCAGCTGACGGCAGAGAAGCAGGTGTTGCGGTACAACCGCGGCGGGTTCCCAACGAGGGAATGGGTGAAGAAACCATCAGCGAGGAACGAGGCGCTGGACTGTTTGGTGTATGCCTATGCGGGATTGAACCTGATGTATCAGCGCTTTGACCGGCGAACGATCTGGGATCAGCTGGAGAAAAGGCTGGAGGGAACAGGCAAGAAGAAGAAGCCGGCGTTGCTAGGATCGAAACAGCAGCCTCCCTCAGGGGCTGCTAGTGGCTTCGTGAGCAACTGGTAGCGCCCAGAGCAGATTCGATCATGTAGGCAGCCAGGCTTGAGACGGTGCGGCCGTCGGCGTTGGCACGGTCTTTGAGCTTGTCTGCAATGCTCTGCGGGAGAACCACTTGGACCCGTACACCTTGCGCCATGGTTTGATCGTGGTATGATTTGACAGCAGGCGGCAGCCAAGTGGCTACGCCTGAGCTCGATCATAATGCAATCGGAGGCCTATTACCAATCCAGCCAATGGCGCGCTAAGCGCCTCACGCGGCTGAATCATGACGATCACACTTGCCAAGGCTGCGGCATTACTTGCCAGCAGCTAGCCGATCTTGGATGGCCTGTTCTGCAGGTGCATCACTGCAATGCCGGACCACCGGACTACCGATACCCGTCATTTGGCAACGAAGCGCTGTCAGATCTTCTGACTTTGTGCGCTGAGTGTCACGACGGCATTACCAATTCAGTCCGCCGCCAACGCTACAAGCTCGATCCCAAAAAGCAAGTGCAGGCCGTCACAGTCGCCGCACCATCACTGCTACCTACCACAATCACGACACGACGCAATGTCCAATCTTCCACAGATCGAGATACGCTTGCAGGGCGTGAGCCCATTGCTGTGCCACAACGGTCAGACCGCCGATCCGCGAAATACCTATGCGAAGGCGATGAAAGCCGTTAGCGGCAAACGAAAAAAAACTGACGCCGACTATGATGAGCTAGCCCGGCTTGAGTGGTTGGCCGGACTGTATCGTTCCGCCGATGATTTAGTCATTCCTGACTACGTGATTGAAAGCGTAATGATTGCCGGTGCAAAGAAAAGCAGGCGTGGCCCGCAAGCCAAATGCGGTTTGTACATCACGCAGCACGCTACGCTGCAGTTTGACGGCAAGCCAGCAGCGATCAATGACGCTACATTGACCGAGATGTTTGAGTCAGGCAATTTCACTCACACCATTGGCGTCAAAATAGGCCAGGCCAAGGTGATGCGCACGCGGCCTGTGTTCCGCAACTGGAGTTGCACTGCAATCGCTCAGTACGATCCCGACGTGCTAAACCTGCGGGACATTGAAGAGATTGCATCTGATGCTGGCAAATTTGTGGGGCTTGGGGATTGGCGACCTAAGCACGGCCGATTTGAAGCGCAGGTGAGTTGATGCTCTGGGCATCCGCAAGGTGTAAGTCCCAGTGAGGCTCGGCAGTCTACGGCAGGGCGTGGCGGGGTCTGGCACGGCGCGGCTGGGCGCGGCACGGCGCGGGTTGCAGACGGCAGCACGGAGGGGCAACCCTCCCTGCTGCTCTCTATGGGAGCAGTCAGGGCACGGCAGTGCTCCGCCAGGCAAGCTTTGGCATGGCACGGCACGGGATGGTTCGGCCTGGCGTGGCAAGGGCCATAGACGATGGCACGGAGGCTTTACGCTTCCCTGCCATCCTCACAAGGATGGTTGCGGCGTCATTTGGCGTGGTCGGAAAGGGCTAGGCTAGGTGTGGCAGGGTGTGGCTAGGCATGGACCCATTCCATGGGTAGACTCAATAGAAAGGTGTTAGTCGAACCGTGAACATTCCAAGTTCTCTCCGAGCTGGTGACACGATTCAGTGGCGCGATGCCCCTGGCGTTGACAACCTCGGCAATGCAATTAATAGCGGCTCCTGGTCGTTGTCGTACTACTTGAGGACAAACACGGCAAGCGAAGGCGCGACGGTGGTGGGCACTGCCTATGGGACTGGGTGGGAGTTTACGATCGCCGCGGGTACGAGCACGGCGTTCGATGCAGGCCAGTGGTTCTGGCAGGCGGTTGCCACCAAGACCGGTAGCACGGTGACGATGGGCTCGGGTCAGCTGACGGTGCTGCGGAGCCTGAGCTATAGCGGCACACCTGGCGCGGTTGATGGCCGGTCGCAGGCACAGCAGGACCTTGACGCGGTGCAGGCAGCGATCCGGGCGATGATCAGCGGCGGCGCTGTGGCTGAGTACAGCATCGGCACCAGGCGGCTGAAGAAGATGGAGATGGCTGATCTGCTGCAGCTCGAAGGTAAGCTCAAGGCTGAGGTGAAGCGTGAGCAGATGGCGGACCTGATCGCCAATGGGCTCGGCAACCCCCACAACCTATTCGTGAGGTTCTGATGGGTCTACGTACGCGACTGTTTCGGGCGATGGGTTTTCAGCCGGTGAAGCCACAGCGGCGCGCCTATCAGGGCGCACGGATGAGCCGCTTGACAGCTGACTGGGTGACGAGTGGCACCAGCGCCGACAGCGAGATCAAGTCCAGCTTTAAGGCATTGCGCAATCGTGCGCGGCAGCTGGTCCGCGACAACGACTACGCCAGACAGGCGGTGCGGGCGATCCAGAACAATGTGATCGGGCACGGCATCCGGCATCAAGGTCAGGTGAAGATGCTGCGCGGTGGTCGACTTGATGAGGTGATCAACGGCCAGATCCATGAGCAGTGGGAGCGGTGGATGCACAAGAGCCGCTGTGATGTGAGCGGCCTGCTGGGCTTCCATGACATCGAGCGGCTGCTAGCGCGCAGCATGGCCGAGTCGGGTGAGGTGTTTGTGCGGATGATCCGCAGGCCGTTTGGTGATTCGCAGATTCCGTTTGCGCTGCAGATCCTTGAGGCGGATTACCTGATCGACGACGACGTGCCGCAGGCGGCTGACGGCAACACGGTTCGCATGGGCATCGAGGTGGATGGCTACCTGCGGCCGCAGGCTTACCACTTCTATGCCAACCACCCGGGCGACACCTATGCGGGCAACCCGCGGACCAATGGCCGGCGGATCCGGGTTCCTGCTGATGAGGTGATCCATCTGTTCCTGCCTGAGCGGCCGGGGCAGACCAGGGGCGTGACGTGGTTTGCGTCGGCCTTGATGCGGCTTCACATGCTGCAGGGCTACGAGGAAGCCGAGGTGGTGCGCGCGCGGGCGAGCTGCGCGCTGATGGGGTTTATCCAATCGCCGGAGGGCGAGCTGGTTGGTGATGAGATCTACGAAGGCGAGCGCGTGAGTGAGTTCACCCCGGGCGTGTTCAAGTACCTGGCGCCAGGCGAGAGCGTGACCGTGCCAGATCTCAACTCACCTGATGGTCAGCTGGAGCCATTCACCCGGTCAATGTTGCGGGCCGTGGCGGCTGGCGTTGGCGTGAGCTTCGAGAGCATCAGCAAGAACTTCAGCGAGAGCAACTACAGCAGCAGCCGGCTGAGCCTGCTCGAGGAACGCGACACCTACCGGGTGTTGCAGCGGTACATGATCGAGAACTTCCATCAGCCAGTGTTTGAGGCATGGCTTGACATGGCGGTGCTCGGCGGTGCGCTGCGGTTGCCGGGCTACGAGACCAACCCCGATCGCTACCAGGCGAGCAAGTGGGTGCCAAGGAGCTGGGAGTGGGTGGATCCGCAGCGTGAGGTGGATGCTTACAAGACGGCGGTCAGGTGCGGATTTAAGACGCTGGCGCAGGTGATCAGCGAACAGGGCGGCGATCTGGATGACGTGCTGCTGCAGCGTCAAGCAGAACTGGCCAAGCTCGATGAGCTCGACATTGTGCTGGATACTGACCCAAGCGAGGTGAACGGTGGCGGCGCGTCACAGGCATTCATGCAAATGGGTGCCGAGCCTGCCTTTGAAGATACGCAACCGCCAGCGGGCGAAGAGGACTATGAGGAGCTGTCGGTGCTTGAGGATCCGCTCGAGGAGGAGGAAGACTGATGGCCAAGGTCAACGGCACCGAGATTGACCTGATGCCTACCGATGGGATGCGCACGGAGGCGGAGCGCTACCGCGGGTGGAAGGCTGACGGCGAGCAAGGCGGCACCGAGGTGGCAGCAGGCAGGGCCAGCCAGATCCTGTCGGGTGATGAGCTGAGCCCTGATACCGTGATCGCGATGTCGGCATGGTTTGCGCGGCATGAGGTGGACAAGCAGGGCGAAGGCTTCAGCCCTGATGAGGACGGCTATCCATCACCAGGCCGTGTGGCATGGGCGGCATGGGGCGGCGATGCTGGTCAGGTATGGTCTGACGCTAAAGCCGATAGAATCAAGGCATTGCAAGAAGACCGCGCGATGGAGATGGAGCGCCCCTATCCGAATGAGCACGCTGCAAGACTGACGGATCCCGAGCAGTACGACTCACTGCGCCGGATCAACGATGAAGGCGGCAACGGGGTTGATTTCATCTATGGGATCAAGGAAGGCGCAACTGAGTTGCAGGCGATTCGGTTCCGCAGCTCGGTGTTTACCGCTGCCGAAGCGCGCACCTGGCTAGCTGATCATGACTTTGATCCGATTATGTTTGAAGAAGCCACAGGCGATGGCGAAGGTCGCAGCCTGACAGGCAAATATCAACGCGCTGAACTGACCACCTTTGACGAGGTGGAGGATCGCACCTATGAGTTCCCCTTCAGCTCTGAGTTCCCCGTTGCCCGGTACTTCGGCAACGAGATCCTGAGCCATGAGGCTAATGCTGCCGATCTGAGCCGTCTGAACGATGGCGCGCCTCTACTCTTCAACCACAACCCAGACCGTGTGATCGGTGTGGTTGAGGGCGCAAGGATCGACAGCAAAGGACGGCGCGGCTATGCGCGGGTGCGGTTCAGCCGCAACCCGTTTGCTCAGGAAATCCTGAGTGACGTGAAGGACGGCGTTCTACGGAACGTGTCTTTTGGCTACTCCATCGACAAAATGGAGGAGCGCGGCAGCGGTGACTATGTCGCCACTGCTTGGGCACCTTACGAGGTGTCGATCGTCAGCGTCCCCGCTGACAAAACCGTGGGCATCGGCCGCGCTTTGACGCCCACAGAACCCGCTGCTTCGGCAGCACCATCCCCTGATCCACTTCCACCAATGGAAAACACCGCCCCCGATCTGGCTGTGGTGCGGGCCGAAGCCGTTGAGGCTGAGCGCTCCCGCATTGCTGAAATCTCTGCTCTGTGCGATAAGCACAAAATGGGCGAGCTGGGCCGCCAGCTGGTCGAGTCTGGTCGTTCAATCGACGAGGCCCGGGCTGCTGTTCTTGATAAAATGAACATTCCCCAGGAGATTGTCAACATGAGCGCCGCCGATCTCGGCATGAGCGAGAAGGAAGCCCGCAGCTTCTCCTTCCTGCGTGCCATCAACTATCTTTCAAACCCCACCGATCGCTCGGCCCGTGAGGCTGCTGCGTTCGAGATCGAAGCATCTGATGCTGCTGCTGCCAAGCTCGGCCGTCAGTCCCGTGGTATCACGATCCCCCAGGACGTGCTGCGCCGTGACCTGAACGTTGGCACTGCTACTGCAGGCGGCAACCTGGTCGAGACCATGCTTGACGCTGGCAGCTTCATCGACCTGCTGCGCAACGCTTCGGCTCTGGATCAAGCTGGCGCCACCGTGCTTACCGGTCTGACCGGCAACGTCGCCATCCCCCGCCAATCCGGCGCTGGCACCGCCTACTGGGTGGCTGAGAGCGGCGCTCCTACCGAGTCGCAGCAGACCGTGGATCAGGTCAGCCTGACCCCCAAAACGGTTGCTGCTTTCACTGATTACAGCCGCCGCCTGATGATCCAGTCCTCCATTGACGTGGAGAACATGGTCCGCTCCGACCTGGCACGCGTGCTGGCACTCAAGATCGACCTGGCTGGCCTTTACGGCACCGGCTCAAACAGCGAGCCCCTGGGCCTCAAGCTGACCACCGGCATCGGCACCGAAGACTTCGCTGCTGACGCTCCTACCTTCGCTGAGGTGGTGGCACTTGAGAGTGATGTGGCAACCGCCAACGCACTGCTTGGCAGCCCCGTCTACCTGATGAACGCCGCCATGCGCGGCAATCTGAAAACCACGAAGAAGGACGCCGGCTCCGGCATCTTCATCATGGAGAACGGTGAAGTCAATGGCTACCGCGGCGTGCTTTCCAATCAGGTGGCCTCTAATGATCTGTGGTTTGGCAACTTTGCCGACCTGATCATCGGCTACTTCTCCGGTCTCGATCTGATGGTGGATCCTTACACCAACAGCACCTCGGGCACTGTTCGCGTGGTTGCAATGCAGGATGTGGATATTGCTGTTCGCCATCCTGAGTCCTTCAGCCGCGGCAACAACACCCTCTGATGTTGATCCAGGTCCTACGGCAAACAATGCTGGCGGGCCAGGTGGTTCGGATGGGGGAGGTCGTCGAGGCCTCCTCACCTGACGCCAGGCTGTTGATCGGCATCGGCAAGGCAATCGAGACTGTCAAGGCGGCAGTCGAAACGGTTGAGGCAATCACGCCTGAGCCTGCATCAAAACCCCAACCCCCTAGACGGAGAACTAAGCCATGACCATTCAGAATCTTGGGACCAAAACTGAGGTCCTCAACTTCCTGCCCAATGATGTGGTGACAGCTACTGTCACCGCCAGCACCGCCATCGACCTGGTGGATTATGAAGGCGACATTGCCGTCATTCTTTGCGCTGAAGCAGGCGGCGCCAGCATTACCTACCTGGGTAAGCTGACCGCTTCCGATACATCAGGTGGGACCTACACCGATGTGACCGGTGGCGCGTTCACCATCACTGCTGCCAACACCGCATCGGTTCAGAAGATCTCGGTCAACGCTGACGATATTAAGCGGTACATCAAGGCAGTGGTAACGGTTGCAGGCGGCACTGGTGCTGGCGCTGTGACGATCGTCGGCCTCGGCTCCAAGAAGTACAGCTGATGGCGATCACGGAAGACCTAAGCATCTTCCTGGCAGACTTCGGCGTCAGCTGCACAGCTGGCGCCGTTACTGCTAATGGCATCCTCGACATGCCGAGCCAGATCCTGAGCGATGGCATGGTGCTCAGCACTGACTACACACTGACCGCCAAGGCCTCTGACTTCGGCACTTTGATCCGCGGCGATTCAATCACGGTTGACAGCGTGGCCTACACAGTGCGGGAGGCGATGCTGCTAGATGATGGCAAAATTGTTCAGATCGCTTTGCAGAAGACATGAGCGGTCCCTTCAAGGTCAACACTCGCAGCCAATGGGGAGCACTCAACCCAGTGGTGTTGGCTGGTGAACCTGGGATTGAAAGCGACACCGAGAACCTAAAGATCGGCGATGGCCGAACGTCATGGTCTGGCCTGCCCTACTTCGGCAATCCTGGCTACTGGGGTTCGTTCTGGGATACTACCTCGCAGGTAGCGGCGCTGGTCAATACGGCCTATGCGATCAAGCTGCGAGATGTTGACACGGCCAGCCGTGGCATCAAGGTGATCTCAAACGAGCGGATCACTTTTGATCATCCCGGCATTTACAGCATCACGTTCTCGATCCAGTTCAGCAGCACTGACAGCTCGATTCACGACATCAATGTCTGGCTGCGCAAGAACGGCGTTGACGTGCCGGCCAGCGACAGCCGGTTCAGCATCACCGCCAAGCATGGCAGCGTTGATGGCAACGTGATCGGCACCGTCAATTTCGTGTTGGGCTTGACCACCAACGACTACCTCGAGCTGATGTGGGCAACCAGCAACGTCGCAGCCTACATTCATGCAGAGGTAGCCCAAACAAGTCCCTTCGCCCATCCCAGCATCCCCGGCATCATCTGCACCGTTGTCCAAGTCGCATCGGATTAAGCCATGACCACCAAGCGCGAATCAATCCTGGCCGCTGTCCGCACCGCACTGACCGGCACCACCGGCGTGAGCACACGGATCTACCGCAGCAGGGTTGAGCCGATCAGCCGCGGCGAGAGCCCCGCAATCGTGGTCGAGCCGGTCAGTGATTCAGCGGATCAGAACACGTCGCTGCCGACGTTGGACTGGAGCATGACAGTGCGAGTGGCGATCATCGTGCGCGGTGCCATCCCAGACCAGGTGGCGGATCCGATCATCGAAAGCGCGCACGCCAAAATCATGGCCGACCTGACGCTGGGCGGCTATGCCATCGATGTGCAGCCGATCAACGTGAGCTTTGACCTGCATGAAGCAGACCAACCCGCTGGCGTGATCATGATGGATTACCTAGTGCGATACCGTACAAAGGTGGCAGATTTGACCAGCTAGACTGGCCATGACGCACCAGATCCTGCAACCCGACAATCGAGGACCTGATCAATGACTCTGCTGACCCGCAAAAGCCTCATCCTCGCGAAATCCGAGAGCACCTACGGCACCGAC
>Ga0209297_1002294_pt1 | contig 10660 bp, 14 predicted proteins | sample S_130805_MF_Meta_FD_187322 | JGI IMG/M metagenome (GOLD analysis project Ga0209297, IMG submission 187322) | Freshwater microbial communities from Lake Simoncouche, Canada to study carbon cycling - S_130805_MF_MetaG (SPAdes) (version 2) | ecosystem: Environmental > Aquatic > Freshwater > Lake ... | reverse complement strand
TTTGCTGGCAATAAGAATGGCTGATCTTTACGGAAAACTAAGCGTTTTACTGTTAAAAAACCGTCTACTGCCGCTATTACTATCTGGCCATCCCTAGCTTCAATGCAACTGTCAGCAATAAGCATATCACCCTCATGAATTCCGGCTTCTATCATGGATTCACCGGAAACTTTTACGCAAAATGTATTTGCCGGGTTCTTTACCAAATAATTATTCAAGTCTATCATTTCATCTACATTATCATCCGCTGGAACAGGATAGCCTGCTGCAACCCTTGATGTATATAGCGGCACTTTATTGCCTATACCTTTAGCGTACTTTCTAACATCATCAACCATATTTGCAGGTACGCGCATAGTTTTCGTTGCAACGCCACCGCCATATATACCATGTCCTTTAGGCCTTCCTGCACCCGCACGTTTACCTCCATGAACCATACCTAGCCCCCATAAACTAAAAGTTGCAAAAACACTTGATTAGTGTAACGCTATTCTATAGCATATTATTTTCCAGAATAAAACTAGTAATTCTTTTAACATAAGGTTTGCAATATGGCATTACCGAACAGAGAATATTTTTATCTTGAAGAAGTGGCAAGCCGCTGGTCAGCGTCCATGCTTGATGTCCAATATTATATAGAAACCGGACTACTTGAGGCCAGGGTCTGGTTTAGAAATGTAACTGTAGAATTTGGTTGTTATGAGATGACGGCTGATGGGCAGGATTATTCCATACCACATGACATCAAACCTGTAAGTGGTTTGTATGCTTTATGTGCTGAAGATTGCCGTATGTTATTCCGAAAAGGTAAGGTAGCACTTGATTACCTCAGGAGCCATAACCAGGATGAATATTGCAGGATACGTAACGAGAATGGACTTAAAATCAAATTATGTGATCTTGTAATAACAGCACAAGCATGTGAGTACTTTGAAAAGCAAAATAGCATAGGTCAAAATGCTAGCCAGCTAGCCAGTGATAATAATGGTTTTAAATATTATAATAATTTTAGTGAAGTATCAATAAACGGCATCAAATTTAAGCTTGGTACGGTACAAGCCAATGTAGTAAAGCTTTTATATGAAGCCCATTTGAGTGGTACTATCTGGATTCATGGTAAGGAAGTATTACGAAGTTCCAATGCAGAAACCATGCGGATGCTTGATCTCTTCAAGCGCCATGTTCAATGGAGGCAATTGATTTTATCAGATGGTAATGGTTTATACCGCCTCAATATAACGTAATTATAATACAACATTAACATCTCGTACCCCGTCCCCCATCGTCCCACAGTAAAGCTATATCACCTGTATTTATTGGGATTTAGCGTCCCACCCTGCCGTCCCCCTACGTCTCGCAGTGCGCCTCACGACAGTGGTACTTTTTCCTGCAATCCTTCCTGAAGTTCTTTTTAGCAACTATCAGGAGTACTCTTTATGACAATCAAACATTTACACCAGTCTGAGCTGGCTAGCAGATGGTGCGTATCAATGCGCACTCTTGAACGCTGGCGTTGGCTAGGACGTGGCCCCAAATATCTTAAAATTGGTGGCCGCGTTGTTTACCGTCTTGAAGATATAGAATCTTATGAAGCAGAACAGATGCGCAGTAGCACATCTGAAATCAGCATACCAGCCAATATGGCGGGAGGTGTGCAATGAGAAATATATCTTTAGATGAAATGATGCGTATGCCAATTGGCGATATCGCAAAATTAAATTCAGCAGAACTATACTCTCTTCTAAATGAAGCAACACACATGCTGGCACACGCTAAAAAAGTGCGCCAGTGGGTGGAAGCTGCTATTGCCATGAAGTATGCCGAGCAGATACGCGCCAAGCGCCAGCGCATGGAAAAGGATACCGGTGTTATCCATATCGAGGATAACGGCTACCGCCTTACCACAGATGTTGCCAAGAAAACTGAGTGGGATCAGGAAAAGCTGGAGCAGATCGTTGCCGCTATTCATAAGGAAGGTGACAACCCTCTTGAATATGTGGATGTCACTTACAAAGTGCTTGAGCGCAAATATACTGCATGGCCTGAATCAATCCGCAAAATATTTGAACCTGCCAGGACAATAAAAACGGGCAATCCTTCTTATGCACTCGCCCCTATTGATAAGGAGGCTGCATAATGTCAGGACTTCCTATTATCAGCGCAGATATGCGTATGGCGGAAAAGCGCGGCATTAAGGGCTGCATTTTCGGAAGCAGCGGTATTGGTAAAACTCCATTGCTATGGACGCTGGATCCAAAATCCACATTGTTCTTCGATATGGAGGCTGGTGATCTTGCTATTGAGGGGTGGGAGGGTGATACTCTCCGACCCCGTACATGGCAGGAATGCAGGGATTTTGCTGTATTCATCGGTGGCCCTAACCCGTCACTCCGTGATAACCAGCCATTCAGTCAGGCACACTATAATGCTGTCTGTGAAAAGCTTGGTGATCCTAAAGCGCTAAATAAATATGAAACCATATTTATCGATTCCATAACAGTGGCAGGTAGGCTTTGCTTCCAGTGGTGTAAAGGCCAGCCTCAAGCAATTTCAGAAAAGACCGGCAAAGAAGATTTGCGCAGTGCGTACGGCCTGCATGGTCAGGAAATGATTGGCTGGTTGACTCACCTGCAGCACACAAGAGAAAGCAATATCTGGTTCGTAGGAATTCTCGATGAGGATATCGATGAGTTCAAGCGCCGGATTTTTGTGCCACAAATCGAGGGGAGTAAAGTCGGCAGAGAACTTCCTGGCATTATCGACCAGGTTATCACTATGGCAGCAGTACAGGCTGTTGATGGCACTTCCTATAGAGCGTTTGTTTGCACCAAGTTTAACCGCTTTGGCTATCCCGCCAAAGATCGTGGTGGCCGCCTTGAAGAAATTGAGGAGCCGCATCTTGGTCGTCTTATGGAAAAACTCAAGAAGCCAGTAAAGCCTGCATCACAGCGCCTTGTTTATGGCTTGCCAAAAGAGTTGGAAGCGCAACCACAACCACAGCCGCAGCCCGAACCACAGCAAGAGATGCATCCTGATTCTGCTGTCAATACCGATATCAATAACCAACAAACCCCAGGAGAACCATCATGAATATGAATAGTTGGAGTGATTTTAATAGCGCCGAAGATCAGGCAAATTTTGATCTGATACCACCTAACACTTTAGTAAAAGTGCGCATGACCATTAAACCTGGCGGATTTGATGATCCCAGCCAGGGATGGGTTGGCGGCTATGCCACACGCAATAATGATACTGGTGCCATATTCCTCAATGCCGAATTTGTAGTGCTGGCAGGTGCTTATGTAAAGCGCAAGATGTGGAATAATATTGGCTTATATAGCGAAAAGAATGAGAACCGCTGGGGAAAAATGGGGCGTTCCTTTATCCGTGGCATATTAAATTCTTCGCGCGGAATTATGCCCAAAGATGAATCCCCTAATGCACAGGTGGCAAGACGCATCAATGGTTTTGCCGATCTTGACGGTATTGAGTTTGTCGGAAAAATCAGCATGGGCAAGGATAAATATGGCGCTGCTAAAAATGAAATCCAGCATGCCATAACTCCTGACAACAAAGAATATGCTGCCGTTATGGGCGCTGTAGCTGGAGTTGCTGCCCCGCTGCCGGCTACAGCCCCGCCAGCATATAATCCTCCTGCACAACAACAGGCAAGTGTAACTGGCAAACCCTCATGGGCGCAATAGGAGAAATATATGCTGCTGCGCCCACGTCAGAAAACTTTTGTAGAAAACAGCGTTACCGCTTTGCATGAGCATGGCAATACCCTTGGTGTTGCTCCAACAGGCAGTGGCAAGACGGTAATGCTGTCTGCGGTAACCGGTGAGATATTGAAAAATACCAGCAGGGCTTGCATCCTTGCGCACCGCGATGAGCTTACAGCGCAAAACTCCAAGAAGTTCCGCAGGTTTAATCCTGACATAAGCACTTCTATTTTTGACGCTACTACAAAATCATGGGATGGGGATACAACTTTTGCAATGGTGCAAACCCTGTCCCGTGATAGCAACCTTTCCCTCATTCCAAAACTTGACCTGCTGGTTATAGATGAAGCCCACCATGCTATTGCGGATGGCTACCAGAAGATTGTCAGGCGTACTTTAGATATAAATCCCAAATGTTTTATTTTTGGGGTAACAGCCACGCCGATGCGCGGTGATAAGAAGGGCCTCAGACCAATATTTTCAAATGTTGCCGACCAAATAACTTTAGAAGAAATGATCCGCTCCGGTCACTTGGTGCCACCACGCACTTTTGTTGTGGATGTTGGTGTGCAGGAAGAGCTTCGGCATGTGCGCACAGTGGCTAGTGATTTTGACATGGGTGAAGTCGATAAAATCATGAATAAACGTCCTGTTACCGATGCAGTGGTAAAACACTGGAAGGAACAGGCAGGCAACCGGAAAACTATTATTTTCTGTTCTACTGTGGACCATGCACGGAATGTCTGCGATGCATTCAATAATGCAGGTGTAAGTGCCGTACTTGTTTATGGTGAGATGTCTAAAAGTGAGCGTGAAGCTGCTCTTGCATCATACGAACATGGCGACACGCAAGTTGTTGTAAATGTTGCTGTGCTTACAGAAGGCTATGATTATACGCCAACTTCCTGCGTGATATTGCTCCGGCCTTCTTCTTACCGCTCTACAATGATTCAAATGGTGGGGCGTGGCCTGCGTACGGTCGATCCTGCTGAATTCCCAGGTGTTATCAAAACAGATTGCATCGTTTTAGATTTTGGCACGTCTTCCATCATTCATGGCAGGCTGGAGCAGGATATCAGCCTTGAGCCTAAGAAAACAGAAAAGGATGCGCCTAAAAAGGAATGCCCTGAATGCAGTGCAAAAGTTCCGGCAAATGCAAGAGAGTGTTCACTTTGCGGCTTTGAATGGCCAAAAGAAAGATCTGGTGGCGCTGGTGATAATGACAGCGATGAATTATCCGATTTTATCATGTCGGAAATTGACCTCTTAAAACGCTCCTCATTCAAATGGTGTGATTTATTCAGCGATGATGCAGCCCTTATCGCACAAGGGTTTAATGCCTGGGGCGGAATATTTTTCCTTGAGGGCAGATGGTACGCTGTTGGCGGCGGCCAGCACCTTGCCACAACATTACTTGCTATTGGTGAGCGGACAATATGCCTGGCTAGCGCGGATGACTGGCTTAACACTTATGAATCATCCGACAGTGCTCATAAAACAAGGCGCTGGCTTGCAGAGCCTGCCACTTACAAGCAAATCAAGTACCTGCCGGAGCACATGAAAAATGACCATAGCCTGACACGCTACCAGGCATCGGCACTGCTGACTTTCAGGTTCAACAAACAATCAATTCATAACGTGGTATTTCGCGCAAAGGGGGCAGCATGAGATGTGCTGTGTGCTTAAGGGACGATCACGGTTTTGGCTATGTGCCACCACCACTGAAGATTGGCAGCACTGCAGGGCAAAAACACTGCAAAAAATTCTGCTCGAAGCGATGCCAGGACATTTACGTGCATATCAAACAAATTGGAGCAACTACAATGATTGATCCTACCATACATGAAAAAGCCGCAATGCAGGCGGCGCTCAAGCCCCTTGGTGAATATGTCGCATCCATAGGCATGCACCGTGGCTTGGCCAATTATACTAAGTGCGAAATCCTCATGCTGGTTGAAGTAACGGTCACGGCCTATCACGACCATTTACGTGCCGCAGTTGCAGAAGAATTTGAAGTGGGGATGCCAGTATGATGGATTTTAACCACAGCAACAAATTTCATGACCGCTTGAATAAGCTGGTTGATGATGCACTTCTTGAGGAACGCAAAAAGCAAGCACCGCGTAATTACCTTGGCGCGTCCCGCCTTGGTGTGGAGTGCAGCCGCGCTATCCAATATGAATTTTTAAATGTTCCAAAAGATGAGGGCAAAGATTTTGATGGCCAGCTCTTACGCATCTTTGATACCGGACACATATTTGAAGAACTTTCTATAAAATGGCTCCGGCTAAGCGGATTTGAACTTTATACCCAGAAAAGCAGCGGCGGTCAATTTGGCTTTACTGCCGCAGGCGGTAGAATCCAGGGACATGTTGATGGAATTATAAATAGCGCACCCACCTCACTAGGTTTTTTGTTTCCAATGCTGTGGGAGCATAAATCCATGAACAATAAAAACTGGAATGATACCGTTAAAAAAGGCGTGACGCTGGCAAAGCCGGTATATGCGGCGCAGGTTGCTCTCTACCAGGCATATATGGAATTACAGATTCCTGGCATATCTAAAAACCTTGCACTGTTTACTGCGGTTAATAAAGATACCGAGGAGTTATATCACGAGCTCATGCCTTTTGATTCTGCTCTGGCACAAACCATGAGCGACAAGGGTGTTAATATTCTTAATGCCTGTGATGCAGGTGAATCATTACCACGCATTGCCAACTCTTCCACTTTCTACATTTGCAAAATGTGTCCCTGGGCAGAGCACTGCTGGAGGGAAGCGGCATGAGCAATGAGTGGGGCGATTTTAACAATGCAGATATACAGAACTCTAACCAGAAACAGGTGGAAGAAATCAGATCACGGGCGCTGACAAATATCCACGCCATATTGCGCTACCTATTGCCTAATGGCAGGTTCCACCATGACCGTTTTGTAGTTGGAAGTCTACAAGGTGAGGTCGGCAAAAGCCTGGTGGTTACTATTACGGGCGACAAAACTGGTATGTGGCATGATTTTAATACTGGCGAAGGTGGCGATATCTTTGATTTGTGGGCTAATATTTATGGCCTTGATGCAAAGCGTAATTTTTCCAGGTTGCTTGAGGATGTCGAAGGCTGGCTCGGTGGTGATTATATTGAAATACATAAGCCACTTCATACTGAAAAGCCACTGCCTGCTATGGATAATCTTGGCCCCGTCACTGGAAAATGGGATTATAAGGATGCACAGGGAGCCTTAATCGCCTGCGTCTACCGTTATGATCCGGAAGGTGGCAAAGAATTCCGTCCGTGGGATGTAAAGACCCGCAAATATCAGGCTCCAAATCCACGGCCACTTTATAACCAGCTTGGAATGCTAAATGAAAAACAGGTGATACTGGTAGAAGGAGAAAAGTCAGCACAAAGCCTTATCAATATTGATATATGCGCAACTACTGCCATGAATGGCGCTAAAGCCCCTATAGATAAAACCGATTGGTCACCGCTTGCTGGCAAGGAAGTGCTTATCTGGCCTGATAAAGATAAAGCAGGATGGGATTATGCAAACAATGTTGCTGTAGCGCTTCAGGAAATCGGCGTTACCAAACTTGCTATTTTACATCCACCCCTGGAGAAAGCAGAGAAATGGGATGCGGCGGATGCGATTGCAGAAGGCATGGATATCAGAGATTTTCTTGGCACTGCTCATCGTGAGGAAATTCAAACAAAAAAATATTCTATTAATCTTCGCGACTGGAGCGGAGAAAATTATGATGGCGATGCATCAGTCGAAAAATTCCTGGTAGCAGATACTTTTCCCATAGGAAAAACCTCCATCCTTGCCGGTATGGGCGATACTGGTAAAGGATTACTTACATTAAATCTTGCCCTGCATGTTGCCACCGGAAGTCCTCAGACCAATAGCATGAGTCCTGAACCTATCGCATTTGGCAATGCTGTGCGGGAATTTGGCACCGCCGTTATATTAACAGCGGAAGATGACAGGGATGAAATACACCGCAGGCTAGAAAAGCTTGATCCACTCAGGCACCGCAGTAAACATAATCATAAACTGATTATAGTTCCTTTGCCCAATGCCGGTGGAGCATTCCCTATAATACAGGAAACCCCAAGTGGCCATGAGCTTACAAAACATTTTGCAGAAATACGCGCCCAGCTTTTACAGATACATGATTTAAAGCTGGTTGTCTTTGATCCATTAGCATCATTTACGCAGGCTGATATCAATGCCTCCCCTGCAGCAGGAAGTTATGTAACAACACAGCTTGCAGCGCTTGCGTCAGATACCAAATCTTCTGTTCTTATTGCCCATCATATGCGTAAGCCTGCAAATGGAAAGCCTATAGAAGTGGCGGAACAGGCTCGTGATGCAATACGTGGTACAAGCGCACTGGTAGATGGGGTCAGGCTTGCCTATGCGCTATGGCCAGCTTCTTCTGAGCATCAGCATGCGGTTTATCACTCACTTAAGGAACCATTTGACCGCAACTCGGTTTATCAGGGCGCGGTGGTAAAATCCAATTCGCCAGCAGATAGGACCATACGCACATACCTGCGCGATAAAAAAACTGGCCTGCTGGTGGATATTACGCAGAAGCTGAAAGATTTTAAAATGCCCTCAGATGAAATGGAAGAACTGCTTATCAAGTCCATTGCACGTTCTGCCATAAGTGGGCACCCATTTACGCATACTGGTGGTGCCGGTCTTTACAAACAGCATAACCGTCTTCCTGCCTGCTTCCATAATTTAGGGCGCAATAGGCTTGAGGCTATGGCTATGAAGCTAATGAATGCACGTCCACCTCTTATTGTTAAAGGTAAGGCCAGCGGTTCAAAAGAAGATAAATGGCTGGATGTTCCAGATGGGCCATTTGCAAAAGGTGTTGGTGAATTTGAACACGGCGCGGAGGTATTCCATGATGTCATATAAATTAAAAATAACAGAATTGCTTTGCTTTCCCATTCCCAACTTTACCGCTGGGAAAGGAAAAATCGGGAACGCTTATAAAATGGCTGCAAGAGCGCATTTTTACAGCATTTATAAAAAAAAGCTGCGTTCCCGCTTCCCGTTCTCGCTTCCCAGCAAATATCCTTATTTTTCAATGCTTCCCGCTTCCCTATATACTTACGTATATATGGGTATGTATTCCCAGGAACATACCCATATACAAAACGTGTGCGGAAACCGGAACAACAATTTTTCGGAGGCTACCGCATGACACATAAAATCCACACAACAATCTTTGCACTCGACCTTGGCACGCATACAGGCTGGGCAGTGCGTGATGATATCGGCATCATAACCTCAGGTACCAGCCACTTTACCACAGGAAGGTTTGAAGGTGGTGGAATGCGTTACCTGAAATTCAAGCACTGGCTTGCTGACCTTAAGCAAAGCAGCGGCGGTATTGATGCCATTTATTTTGAAGAAGTGCGCAGGCATCTTGGTGTGGATGCGGCACATGCCTATGGCGGATTTATGGCCCACCTTACCGCATGGGCAGAGCACCACAATATTCCGTACCAGGGCATCCCTGTTGGAACAATCAAAAAACACATTACAGGAAAAGGCAACGCAGGCAAGCCCGATGTCATCAAGGCGGTGAAAGCCAAAGGTTTCAACCCTGCCGATGATAACGAGGCTGACGCTCTTGCCCTGCTTGATTACATCATTACCAACCAACCAAAGGGAGAATAATTATGCCTGATATGAACAAAGTACCAGAAGTAGTCCTATGGCGTGAAGTTATCAGGAACGCTGTTATTGATGCTGGCATCAGCCTGAGCAATGGCAAAGCATCATATACTCCTGCCAGTTCATCAAAATCAGAACATCTGGACAGGAGGCAAGCATTGCATTTCCTGACGGATGATACTGGTTGCTGGAAAACTTCAAGAAAACTGGTGTGCGAAAACGCAATGGTATGTCCTGAGCGCCTTAGAAAAAATGTACTCCACATCCTGGCAAAATTTAATTCAAACAGCGGAGGTAAAAATGACAAATAAACCCCCGCACAATCCATACCGTTCAAACTTGGCAAAGTTCATTCCTTCAAAAATTGACAGCGAGGAAATAAAGCGCCGAGGCTGGCAGGATGAAGGCATACTGGTTGTTAATGAAAATGACCAACGCCTTGCCTGGATGGAGCGTGATTTTGTTAAACAAATCGCCACAAAGCTATATGGCAATCGCAAAAAGAAAGAGGACAGGTCATGAAATATACACACACAGAATGGACAGAGGATATGGTGGAAGACCGCTTTAAAGAAGCTGTGCGCACACTAAGGCGGTTATATGTACCTGGTACAAAACCGCAAGGATACTTTAATGGCTGGCCCGATATGGTCTATACTGCATGGGAACTGGAAATGCAGGAGAAACTTCCCCTGCGCCTGGGACCGCCTGCCGCTGATGCCATTGACCGCATGAATGAAACTTTTGAATGGCTATCATGGCTTGATAGGGTGGATGAACGCAAAATTATTACAATGAGGGCGCAAGGGATGCGATGGAAGAATATAACGGCTGCAATCGGCTGTGGCCGTACTCATGGGTGGGAAATATATAAAAATGCTTTAAATAAAATAGTAAAGAAAATCAATAACATGCAAAAAAGATGTTCGCGAACAAATATGCACTGAACAAAATGGAAAGTAAATGCTAGTTTTATATATACAGTCGGGAGAAGTATGGGAAGCACATCATGATTACATGCAAGCGCGGAACAATACTTCAGATAACAACACAGGATAACAGGCTAATGCGTTCCCTCGCACATATAAACAGATATTCTCCTTTGTTACAGCGTGAAATAAAAAAAGCAACCGTGTTGAAGGTCAAGCGGATTGTGCATAATAATCACGCATTTTTGCATTGAGTATTATAATGAGTTTACGCATAGCGGCAACCAGTGCTACTTTAGGTTTTTTGCCACG
>Ga0209297_1002289_pt1 | contig 10670 bp, 12 predicted proteins | sample S_130805_MF_Meta_FD_187322 | JGI IMG/M metagenome (GOLD analysis project Ga0209297, IMG submission 187322) | Freshwater microbial communities from Lake Simoncouche, Canada to study carbon cycling - S_130805_MF_MetaG (SPAdes) (version 2) | ecosystem: Environmental > Aquatic > Freshwater > Lake ... | reverse complement strand
ACTGCTAACGCAATCATCGCAACTCGGCGAATTCCAAAGCGATCCATCAGCGCTGCGGCAAATGGCGCAGTTAGCCCGTAGAGAAGTACGTTGACTGAAACGGCTAGAGAGATGTCAGAGCGCGACCAACCAAATGCATCTTCCAGCGGAACGATAAGCACTGATGGCGCAGATCGAAAGCCTGCGGTGGCAACGAGAGTAAAGAAGGTAACAATCGCAGCAATCCAAGCTGGATGGAATCTGCGTGTCTTCGTTGCCATTTATGAATTGCTTTCTAGATACTCCGTAAGAAAAGCTCGCTCTGCCTCACTTAATGGGCGAGAGCGCTGTGTATCCATGGCAACTGCAACTTGCACTGTCTTGCCGCGAGCATGAACAACTCCAGGTGATGAGAGTTCGTACTGCACATCAAATGAGGAGTTACCGATTCGGCCACACCAAACAAAACAGGAGATTTCAATGCCACCTTCAAAGATTGGCTCTAAGTAATCCACCTCGGCGCGAGCAACAACCATGTCGGCAAGCATCGGCTGCAAGTTCTTTGACTTGCGCGAATACCAAGTGAAATCGGCACGAGCCTCTTGAATGAAAGTTAGGTAGGAAGCATTATTGACATGGCCAAATGCATCGAGGTCATCCCAGCGCACATGCACCTTTGCTTCGTGGCGCATTATCGTGTGAGTTTTCGGTAAGTAGCGCGATGTGGCCGTGCCGCATCGGCGCCGAGGCGCGAGATCTTATTCTCTTCATAACTTTCAAAGTTTCCTTCAAACCAGAACCACTTTGAATCACCTTCGTAAGCCAAGATGTGTGTTGCGACGCGATCGAGGAACCAACGATCGTGCGAGATCACAACAGCGCAGCCAGGAAATTCCAAGAGCGCATTCTCTAGCGAACCAAGTGTTTCAACATCGAGATCGTTAGTGGGCTCATCGAGTAGAAGTAAGTTGCCACCTTGCTTAAGTGTGAGAGCTAAATTCAAACGGTTGCGCTCTCCACCAGATAGAACGCCGGCTGGTTTTTGTTGATCTGGACCTTTAAAACCAAAGGCAGAAACATAAGCGCGGCTTGGCATTTCAACATTGCCAACTTTCATGAAATCTAATCCGTCAGAGACAACTTCCCAGAGCGTCTTCTTAGGATCAATTCCACCGCGTGACTGATCAACGTAGGAAATTTTTACCGTTTCACCAATCTTTACTGAGCCCGTATCAGGTGCTTCAAGACCAAGAATTGTTTTAAAGAGTGTCGTCTTGCCAGCACCGTTTGGTCCGATTACTCCGACAATTCCATTGCGTGGCAGAGTAAATGAGAGATCATCAATTAATAGTCGCTCACCAAATCCCTTACCGAGCTTCTCAACTTCTACAACCACATTGCCAAGGCGCGGTCCTGGTGGAATCTGAATTTCTTCAAAATCTAATTTGCGCATCTTGTCAGCTTCAGCTGCCATCTCTTCATAGCGAGCAAGACGTGCCTTTGACTTAACTTGGCGACCCTTGGCATTCATGCGAACCCACTCGAGTTCTTCGGTCAGACGCTTTGCGCGCTTGGCATCTTTCTGTCCCTCAATCTTGAGACGCGTTGCTTTGGTCTCTAAGTAAGTGGAGTAGTTGCCTTCATAAGGATATGCGCGGCCGCGATCGAGTTCGAGAATCCATTCGGCCACATTGTCGAGGAAGTACCGATCGTGCGTAATCGCAACAACGGTGCCTTCGTACTTGGAGAGGAATTGTTCAAGCCATAAAACAGATTCAGCATCTAAATGGTTAGTTGGCTCATCAAGCAGCAGCAAGTCAGGCTTCTGCAAAAGTAATTTACAGAGTGCAACTCGGCGCCGCTCTCCACCGGAGAGAACTTTCACATCGGCACCCGGCGCAGGACAGCGCAGCGCATCCATAGCTTGTTCTAATTGCGAATCAAGATCCCATGCGTTGAGGTGATCGAGCTTTTCTTGCAAAGTTCCCATCTCGGCCAACAACTTGTCGTAATCAGCATCGGGATTTGCCATCTCTTCCGAGACTGCATTGAAACGAGCGAGTGTTGCCAAGGTATCTGCCACGCCCTCTTGCACATTCTCTAAAACGTTTTTATTTTCATCCAGCGGAGGCTCCTGCAACAAGATGCCGACGGTGTAGCCAGGTGAGAGAAATGCTTCGCCATTGGAAGGTTGTTGCATGCCGGCCATGATCTGCAAGACAGTGGACTTACCAGCACCGTTGGGGCCGACGACGCCGATCTTTGCACCGGGAAAGAAGGCGAGAGTCACATCGTCGAGAATTACTTTCTCACCATGCGCTTTACGCGTCTTTTTCATCGTGTAAATGAATTCAGCCATGGCCGAAACCTTACTAGTTCTTATCGGTAGACTTAAATTACTAGTGCCCGTAGCTCAGTCGGATAGAGCAACCGCCTTCTAAGCGGTAGGCCGCAGGTTCGATTCCTGCCGGGCGCACCGAGATTTCAGCAGGCTCTTTAAAGGTAACCGTATTAAACAACTCCCCTAGACCTCTACTCCGAGTAACTTGAATTTCTGGCATACTTTTTTCACCATCAATTTGGCAGGCAAAGGGATTCGACCTAACGGTCGGGTCCCTTTGTTATTGCAAAAACTTTAATGGGAAAGCAGAAATGGCCGACCCTTTCGGGCCGACCATTCCCATCCCTCGATTTATCGACGCTGGTGTTACGCGCCAATCTTTGCGATTTGTGCATTTGCAGTTGTCAGCAACTTACCGCTGACAAGTGCGAATCCGAGAGCTGGATCCTTCTGCGCACAAGCTGGTGAGAGCAAGTAGTTAAGAAGTGTCTTCACTTCCTTACCATTTGTTGCCTTTGTGTCAACAAGTGCGTATGAAGTGATACCCAAGATGTAGGCACCAACATTGGTGGTCTTGTAGTTAAACGCCAATGTTCCGTCAGCATTAACCGTTGCTTCTCCGAGGAAGGATGAAACGCCTTCAGCTTCTGGTGTTACGAATGCGCCAGATTGGTTACTGATCTTTGCAAGACCCAACTTGTTAGCAATTGCGAAGTTCTTTTCAGCAAATGCAATTGAGTAAGGAGTCTTGGCAGCAAGAGCAGCAACACCAGCAGAACCTGATGTACCAACGATACGACCAAGGTTCGCTGATGAATTTAGACCAGCTTGTCCACCTGGGAAAGATGATACGAAGGAGTTGTTACCGGCCTTTGGCCAATTTGTTGGATCGATACCGTTAAGTGCTGCGGTGAAGTTACCAACTGTGCCAGATGAATCGTTGCGGTAGATAACAACAATCTTCTGTGCAGGTGGAGTCCAACGTGATGTGACGGTACGGCTAGTTAGGAGAACTGGCTTGCCATCCTTGAGGACTGGAAGACCATTTGCATCTTTTTTGTATACAGGAACTTTAATAGTGCGGTTGTTGTCTGCCTTGATGGCATCGTCATTCCACATAGTGATAGTTCCTGCGTAGATCTTCGCAAGTGTGCTTGCTGAAAGGTTTACACCATCGCGTGGTGGGTAAGCCAAGTTGTACATCACACCAATTGCACCAGCGAGTGCTGGAATGTGGATAACTGTTGCCTTCTTTGTTGCTGCAGTGTGTGGTGTGTCAGAAAAATTGAAATCACCAATACCGGCATCAGAGTTATTGCGACCTGTGCCTGATGAGCTTGATGCGTAGTTAACGCTTAGACCCTTGTTTGCAGTTGCGAAATCAGCTTTGCATGCATCAAACAGTGGTGAAGCGAAGGATGAGCCACCACCTGTAAGTGCTACATCTGCCATGGCAGGTTGTGCGATAAGCAATGCGGCTACTGCACCAGCAGCTGCTGCCTTCTTAAACATTGAAACTTTCATGAACTTCCCCTCATAGATGAATGACTTACAGGCCAAACCTACGAATGAGGCATTAACGACTGGGGCGAGGAAACGAAACTTCTGTTTACCGCTAAGTGAACAGTTGGTTAACCAAAACGCCCTGTCACATAGTTCTCAGTGCGCTTATCTTTTGGCCGAGAGAAGATTTCGCCAGTTGGGCCAACTTCAACCATCTGCCCTGGGCCGCCGTCCGAAAGGAAGAAAGCGGTGTAATCAGATACACGTGCCGCCTGCTGCATGTTGTGGGTCACGATAATGATCGTCATCGTCGATGAGAGTTGAGAAATGGTCTCTTCGATTCGCAAGGTTGAGCCAGGATCAAGCGCAGAGCATGGCTCATCCATAAGCAGAACCTGCGGGCGCACCGCAAGTGAGCGGGCGATACAGAGACGCTGTTGTTGACCACCGGAGAGTGATCCGCCATAAGCAGAGAGGCGATCTTTAACCTCGCTCCACAACCCGGCGCGCTCTAAGCACTCCTCCAATAAGTCATCTTTATTCTCAACTTTAAGTTGAGCTAATTTCAAACCAGCTAAAACATTCTCCGCAATCGTCATCGATGGAAATGGATTTGGCTTCTGGAAAACCATGCCGACTTTGAGACGGATCTTGGTGACATCAGTACCTGATTCATAAATATCTTTGCCATCGAGCAGAACCTGACCTGCCATTGCAGCACCAGGAATGAACTCGTGCATGCGATTGAGTGTGCGAATAAATGTAGACTTTCCGCATCCTGATGGGCCAATCAGTGCAGTCACTGTTCCTGACCAAAAATCGAGTGAAATATCGCTAAGGACGTGCTTCTGCTCAAACCAAGCATGAATGCCACGGGCTTCCAGGCCGACGCCGAGCGCTTCAGTGCCAGGCGAGCGCTTCTTCCCGGTGCCACTTGCCACACTTGCAAGGGATGAGGGAGTTACGGTGTCCATGTCCTTCTCGCTTTCTTCTGGGTTCGTCATCTACTTACCTTTCCGTGCACTTAAAAATCTTGCGGCCGTGAATAGCACGAGCACGATTACGAGTAGTACTAAAATTCCAGCCCAAGCGCGGCGTACGCTTTCTATCGACCCAAATGAATAGGCCTTCCATACATAGTAGGGAAGCGATGCCATGGGGCCGTGAAATGGATTGAGATTATTTTGATCAGAACCGCCGGCCACAAGCAACAATGGCGCAGTTTCACCAGCTACTCGGGCAATACCAAGAATCATTGCAGTCACTAAGCCACTGCGGGCCGCAGGAACAACCACTAGCGCAACGGTGCGCCATTGAGTGCCACCTAGCGCAACTCCGGCTTCGCGCAAATCAGGTGGAATAAGCAAGAGGACTTCTTCGGAAGTTCGTGCAATTGTTGGAATCATCAAAATACTTAGCGCAAGGGATCCCATAATTCCTGAATAAGCATGCGCAACAGTGTAAATAAGTGCGGACAAAATAAAGAGGCCGGCGACAATCGATGGCACACCTGACATCGCTTGCACCAAGAACGCGATGGGCTTAGTAAAGCGTCCGCGAATTTCAGTCAGATATAGCGCGGTAAGAATTCCCAACGGCACGCTAATAATAAGTGCAATCGCTACCATCAAAAACGTGCCAATAAGTGCGTGCATAAGTCCACCAGATGCAACTGGATCATTCATGCTCGATGCCCGCATGTCTGTCGTGAACATTGAGGCATGAATTCCTTTGTATCCACGCAATAAAACTGTCACCAAAATACTAAGAATTGGTGCGGTGACAATCACCATCCCGGAGACAATAAACCCGCGAGCAACAACATCTTTCGCAGCTGATTTGCCAAGTGTAAAATAGCTAAGCAGATAATCCAGTGCGGTAAATGCAATAAAGAAAATCGCAGCGTAAGCCAACTTGCCCTTCATCGGCGTTACAGCAACTACTCCATAAGAAATTGCTAGCGCGAGCAGAAAAACGCCAACTGATTGAAGTCGCTGTGATGGCTTCGCAAGCCATGGCCGAGTGGGCTTTACCACTACCGCGCTTTGGACTGTGGTCATCGTCCCTTGCCACCAGATCGCAAGACAATCGCGTTAGCGATTGAGTTCACTAAAAGCGTAAGAAGGAATAGAACTAAGCCAGCCCCCATAAGAGCCTTGACTTCTTGCGCACCGGCCTCACCAAACTTCAAGAGGATCATTGAAGCGACGTTACCGCCAGCGCCAACCAAGATGTGCCAATTTACTTGGTAGACGATGTTGAGCACGGTGTAAACCGCAACCGTCTCTCCCATCGCACGGCCCAAACCAAGCATTGCTCCACCAACAACACCGCTTCGACCGTAGGGAATGACAACTGCGCGAATCATTGCCCATCGCGATGCACCTAGTGCGTAGGCCGCTTGTACGCGATCGAGTGGCGTCTGCGCAAATACTTCACGCGAAATTGAGGTGACAATAGGAATGACCATGATCGCCAAGACCACACCAGCAATAAATGGGGAGCGAGTAAAAACTGGAACTTCCATCTTAAAGAATGGAATCCATCCCAAATACTTGTGAAGTAATTTCGCCCAATACTCCACACTGGGCATAAGAATAAAGAATCCCCATAACCCAAAAAGGATCGATGGGAATGCGGCCATCAAATCAATAATTGAAACTAAGAATCGCTTCAATGCGGGAGGAGCGTAAAAAGTTAGGTACAGCGCAGCCAGAACCGAGACTGGAACTGCAACAACTAATGCAATTAAGGCGCAGAGAATCGTTCCGATCAACATCGGTGCAATACCAAATGCAGTATTTGCCTTATCTATGTTGCCTGCTTCATCCAACACGACTTGCCAATTGCTTCCAGTGATAAAGTGAAAGCCTTCCATTTTGAGTATAGAAAATCCTTGGTAGGCAAGGAAGGAAAAAATTAATCCGAGAATTAACAATGAGGACAAACCACCAGTTGTTACAACAGTACGAAAGACTTTGTCAGAGAAACGCGGTTTGGTCGTCAGCTCTCGACGCTGCGGCAGCCCAGTAGCGCTGGGCATTACATCCTGTGACACAAGGCGATCCTGCTATTTCGAGCCGCTCTTTGAGTGGAAACTTGGTTACGGGAAGGTGAACGAGGAGTGAAATCACGCCTTCGCAGAGCGTGATTCTTTCCCGTTATGCCGTTAAGGTGGCGCCGTGCCTATCGAGAATCCCCACCTCATCTGGATCGATTGCGAGATGACTGGGCTCGACATCGTCAATGACTCGCTCGTCGAAATCGCAGTCCTCGTCACCGATTCCGAGCTCAATCTGATCGGTGAAGGTGTGGATGTTGTCATCAAAGTCGAGGATTCAAAGATCGCTGGCATGAATGACTTTGTCACACAGATGCATACCAATTCCGGACTCATCACTGAGATCCCCAATGGAAAATCACTCTCGCAAGCCGAAGAATTAATCATCGACTATCTCAAAGCAAGTGGCGTTGAAGCAGGTAAATCTCCACTTGCTGGAAATACTGTCGGTTGGGATCGCAACTTCATCCAACGCGATCTACCCGCACTGAATTCTTTCCTGCACTATCGCAGCGTTGATGTCTCCTCCATTAAGGAGTTGGCCCGTCGCTGGTATCCCCGCGAGTATTTCGCTGCCCCTGCCAAGACCGGCAATCACCGTGCACTCGGGGATATTCAAGATTCCATCGCAGAGTTGAAGTACTACCGCAGCGTCATTTTTACCGCGCCAAGTAAGGACGGCGATAGCGGTAAATAAACAGGTACTATTGGCCAGCACATGGTGGGCGTAGCTCAGCTGGTAGAGCACTCGGTTGTGGTCCGAGATGTCGCGGGTTCGAGCCCCGTCGTTCACCCCAAGTTTTCTTCCCATAAGTGAATACCTAACTCATAGAGAGTCGGAAGCCATGATCTTCGACGTTGTTGTTGAAATCCCAGCAGGCTCACGCAACAAGTACGAGATCAATCATCTAACTGGCGAAGTCCGCCTCGATCGCATGCTCTTCACCGCCACTCGCTTTCCTCATGATTATGGCTTTGTGAAGAACACCCTCTCTAACGATGGCGATCCACTCGATGCGCTCGTGATGTTGGATGAACCCACATTTCCTGGCTGCGTTGTCTCCTGTCGAGTTATCGGAATGTTTCGCATGACCGATGAGAAGGGCGGCGATGACAAACTCTTATGTGTTGCAGCAGGTGATATCCGCAAGAACAATCTCAAAGATCTAGCCGATGTTCCTGTCTACGAGCTCGATGAAATCAAGCACTTCTTCGAAGTCTATAAGACGCTAGAGCCTGGCAAGGAAGTACATGGTGGCGATTGGGTTGGCCACGATGCTGCCGAACTAGAAATCAATGCATCCTACGCACGTTATAAGGAGACTCATTAAAAATGCAGACGATTAATGCCGGTGATACCGCTTGGGTGCTAGCAGCAGCTGCACTCGTTCTCTTTATGACACCGGGTCTTGCCATCTTCTACGGCGGCATGGTTCGCGCAAAGAGCACGCTCAACATCATGATGATGTCATTTGCAGCAATTGGTGTCACCACAATCATCTGGGTTCTCTACGGCTACTCCCTCGCATTCGGTAAAGATCACTGGGGACTTATTGGTGGATTTGATCATCTTGGTTTAGCAAAAACTCTCGACACAACATTTGGGCCAGCAGATCATCAAATTCCGACCCTTGCATTTGCAATGTTTCAATTAACTTTCGCAATCATTACTGTGGCACTACTTTCTGGTGCAATTGCTGATCGCGCTAAATACAGCGCATGGGTGCTCTTTGTTGGCGTCTGGATTACCTTGGTTTACATCCCCGTTGCACACTGGGCTTTCGCATCGCAAGGTGGCAAGGGTGGCTGGATCATTGATCGCCTTGGTGCGCTCGATTTCGCCGGTGGCACAGTTGTTGAAATTAACTCGGGTGCTGCCGCGCTTGCACTCGCGCTCGTTCTTGGACCACGCGATGGTTTCCGTCGCGATCCAATGCGCCCACATAACATGCCACTTGTTCTACTAGGTGCAGGAATGCTCTGGTTTGGTTGGTTTGGATTTAATGCAGGAAGCGCACTCTCTGCCGGTGCCACCGCTGCAACTGCAATGATCAATACTCAAATTGCGACAGCTGCGGCATCGATGTCATGGATTGCTTACGAGCGAAAGCGCGATGGAAAAGCAACCACACTTGGTGTTGCATCTGGTGCTATCGCTGGCGCAGTTGCAATTACTCCTGCTTGCGGATTCGTGACACCACTTGGCGCACTTCTCATCGGCCTTGCCGCCGGTGTGATTTCACTTCTTGCCGTTACTCGCAAATACAAGATGGGTTACGACGATTCTCTCGATGTGGTTGGAGTTCACGGCGTCGGCGGCATCCTTGGAATGCTCGCTATTGGATTGATCGGAACTAAAGCTGCCAACGCTGCAGGTGGCGATGGCCTCTTTACTAATGGTTCATTCTCACTTCTCGAAAAACAGACCATCGCAATCGTTGCAACAGCGCTCTTCTCCTTCTGCGCTACCTGGCTGATCGCAAAGGTCATCTCCAAAACAATTGGTTTCCGTGCCTATCGCGATGATGAACTCACTGGCCTAGACACCACTTATCACGCTGAAACCGCCTACGACCTCGGCAATTCCAACCGCTACTAGAATCGAATCACTATGAAACTCATTACTGCAATCGTTAAGCCCGCAAAAGTTGATGACATCAAAGTCGCACTACAGACCGCTGGTGTCGCTGGTATGACTGTCTCTGAAACCCGCGGCTTTGGTCGCCAGAAGGGCCACACCGAGATCTACCGCGGCGCTGAATACACCGTCGATTTCATTCCTAAGGTGCGCATCGAAGTTCTTGTTGAAGATAAAGATCTCCAGAACATTCTCGATGTCATCGTCAGCACTACCAACACTGGCTCAATCGGTGATGGCAAAGTCTGGGTAACACCGGTTGATCAAGTTGTGCGCGTCCGCACTGGCGAGCGCGGCGGCGACGCTCTCTAAACTGGCAGTGTCTGCTTAGGACACGTTGTTAAAATCTTGACGATCGCAGCTTTCTCCGCTGGCGTCACCCACAGTCCATACTTCTTCTTCACCGCAACTTGTCGTGCCACGTAGGAACAGCGATAACTTTTCAGTGGCGGCAACCAGGTAGCAGCATCGCCATCGCTCTTCTGTTCATTTAAAGAACCATTCACTGCCAATAAGTTCAATGGATCATTAGCCATTGCAATCCGCTTCTCTGCAGATAACTTAAATGCTCCGGTCTGCCAGGCATTCGACAGCGCCACCACGTGATCGATCTGCACCAAAGCACTTGTCTTCACTCCCCTGACAAAGTTCATGGTCGCTCCAGAATATGGATCAATTAACTTTCCAAATGCCACCAGACATGTGGCACTTCCTGCTTTAAAGGTAATTCCCACCATGTCTCTGCGCAGAATGTCATTGCGGGTATCGCAGCCATTGTGATCAACATCGAGCCACGCCCGTCCAAATTCACTTCTGGCGTAACCAGTTTTCGGCGCACGACCTTTTACCGCCAAGGTATCGACCGCCTTCAGAGCGGTCACACTCGCTGCAGCAAGGTTCTCGACCCCAGCACCAGTTAGCGCCAAAATCAGCGCAATTACTAGGCCGTAGCGGCTCGGACTCTGCTTCACATCTCACATCATCTCGCCAACCGATGTGTATAGCCACACCCCGCCACGCTGGTAGGGTCGGCTCTGCGTTTAAGCATTCCCCGCTAAACGTTCCGGGTTGTTAGCTCAGTTGGTAGAGCAGGTGACTCTTAATCACCGGGTCGGGGGTTCGAGTCCCTCACAACCCACTTATGTAGG
>Ga0209297_1002288_pt1 | contig 10671 bp, 9 predicted proteins | sample S_130805_MF_Meta_FD_187322 | JGI IMG/M metagenome (GOLD analysis project Ga0209297, IMG submission 187322) | Freshwater microbial communities from Lake Simoncouche, Canada to study carbon cycling - S_130805_MF_MetaG (SPAdes) (version 2) | ecosystem: Environmental > Aquatic > Freshwater > Lake ... | reverse complement strand
GATTAAGGATGAAGACGATGTGATATATGAAAACCTCGTCTGGCATTTTGCTGTTGGATTCAGAAAGTTTATCATATTTGACAATGGCTCCATCGATAGCACCATCCCCCTGATTAAACGTTTTGCGCAAGAAACCAAAGGCCTCGCCACGGTGATTTTGGTTGATGATCCCATTGTTGAGCATAATCAAAATAAAATCATCACCTCTGGCTACAGAATGGCTCATGAAATCTGGCCGGAAGTTAAATGGTTTTTCCCAGTTGATGCTGATGAGTTTTGGGTTTTCTCACAAAAGCCAGCAAAGGCACTTGCCATGATTCCTGATAAGGTTGATGCCGTGAGCGTGATAAGAGCTAAATATTATCCATCCGATGACTATGACTTTATGCCCAAGGACGATAAATTTTGGCATAAACTTCATTATCGCGACAGCAGATGGGCCGAGTTTGATGCCGATCGCAACAAATATGTGATCATTCCAAAGATGTTCCTGCGTTATTCTGATCACTTTTCGATCTGCATAGGAAACCATCATGTTATATATCATGGCCCGTTGTCAGTAAAGGCTGATGAGAACAGCCCTATCCTATACTATAATATTGTCGATGATGTGCGTTATGGCGCTGCTGATTTATATGGCATCCACCTGCGTGAATATCACATGCGCTCGCCTGAACAAACCCATAAGAAATTCACCAATGGCTTAAGGGCTGCATCGCAATTGAAAGAAACCAAAAAGAATTCATTAAGGGCTGGTCAGCATTGGCTTTATTATCAACACTATCTTGATAAGGCAAAAAATGCAGCAGAAGCAGCCAAAGCCAAGTTCAAAACATATTACCGATCATCAGAAATTGATAGCGTTATTGACGACCCCTTGCCAATTGATGATGCGATTAAGTTATATAAGAAGCTGTGCGATCTTAAAGCAGACTAGGGGCATAAAAAGTTTGTTAAAGAAAGAGAGTGGATAGAATAATAAAGTCAAGATAAGCCATGCAAAACATGGGTCAGAGGACGACTCCTATAACACAGTCTATTACCCATTCATTCGCTGTAAGAACCTTGAATTTGATAATAGACTTCGTCAACAAAATCTATTGTAACTCCATCTGATGACTTAAGAAGCGACATCACATCAAAATCACCCACCTTTTCTGTGTAAAGGGTATACCTTATAACGCAGTCATGATTTTATCCACTATTTATCGCCCAAAACCTTCACAGATATCATCTTGTCAGGGTTTTGCACTTCCCCGCTGCCAGGTGCACCTTTTTTAATTTTATCCACAAATTCCATACCGCTTATAACGCGACCGAAAGCTGTGTATTGGCCATTAAGATGTGGCGCTGGGGCAAACATAATGAAGAATTGGCTGTTTGCGCTGTCAGGACTCATTGAACGGGCCATGCCGACCACACCGCCTTCAAATGGAATGCTGTTAAATTCAGCTTGAAGATCAGGTTTAGAGCTGCCACTCATGCCGGTGCCAGTTGGGTCGCCGGTTTGCGCCATAAATCCAGAAATCACACGATGGAACAACAAGCCATTATAAAACCCTTCCCTTGCCAACTCCTTAATGCGTTGCACGTGTTTTGGCGCCTTATCAGGATATAGCTCGATCATCACAAGCCCGTCTTTCAATTGGATTTGCAAAGTGTTATCAGGCGCTGCAGCAACAGCCGCGGTTACATTAGTCATTATCAAAATACCCGTAAGAATTCGTTTCAAAGACTTGAACATTATACACACTCCATATTAAAAATAAACAAATTAATCAGCTTTCTTGCGTGGAAAATTCTTTCGGAATAGGAGGAATGTCAGACAGATTCTGCTTTTCTCCCGAACGGTTTTTCAAGTCAGCATCTTCTATATCTGGAATATCCACCACAGGAAAATCCTCCTCCGCCTTGTCTGCACTTATTCCATATAGGGCTTTAGAGATGTTAACCAGGCCGGCTATGGTGGAGATCACGCTTTTCTCCAAACGTCTTTCTTTGTTTTCTATAACCGCATCCGCAACCAAAGGCATAACTGTTGGTTCAAAGATCTTAGGTGAAGTTACTACGGCTTTTTTCATGAAAGGCTTCTTCACTTTATTGAAGCCCTTGCTTCTGGCAAGTGGCTTATCTAAAACCGCAGTCATCAACATTGGCTTGCTTTCCACAGCGGTAATTGGATCCATGTTAATTTCATCTATGTTATAGCCATCATCAAAGCTGCCCTGCTCGATCAAGTCATTATGGTTAGGGATGATTCCCCCATCCAATACCATTTTGTTAATCATCGGGCGATATGTTTTTGAGTTGCTGGCCACCTGCGTCATCTTCGGGGTTTTAGATGAAAATATAGAAGCTATCTTGGTGAACAAGGCTTTGAATGGATTCCTTTTTGGCTCCATCTTTCCAGTGTTATAAGCAACAGGCGAAACCGCGGCAGCAGCAGGCGCCTTACTAGGCTTTGCATCTTCTTTTTCATAAACAACTTTCTCCTCATCTTGGCTCTGAGGGATTGGTTTGTTGACATCATTGGCAGCAAATGGGTTAACCTTAGACTTCTTGCTATAGCCACCCTCTTGTATGAACGCATTATCCCTTGGCCTTCTGCGATCTGAAAATTCACTTTTCGCCTTGCCAGCAACTCTTTTTTTACCTTTAACAGACTTGGAACAGCCGCTGCACGAAGCAGCAAGTGCCACCACCGCAATCATATGTATCGCTTTTTTTATCGAATTTTTCGCCATGATCTGTGTTCTGCAAGTTTATGTTTTATGCTCTATTATAGAGCCTATTAAATTATTGCATATTTAGCAAACACTTTGTTAATTTAGCGATTAAAATTAATCTGTTAAAAAGGTGGGGCTCTATCGCCCCGGTGTGCCGGCGCCGTCGTCTTGACTTCGCTTTATACCAGAAGCTTTGCTCTCCTTTGCTTTTTTATGTGGCGGCGTTATATCATACATCTCTAACAAGGCTGTTAATGAATTTCTTTTGCCAAGCATCTTGCTTATAGCATCTTCGGCATAAGCTAATACCCCTGCTGTTTGTGCTGCATGGTGCGGCTCATCTTTAAATTTATCCAGCAGTTCGGTTGCCTGCTCGGGATGCTTTGCTGTGATCTGTCCTCTTTCTTTGTGCGTAATATGGGTTTTATATTCCAATGCGGTTTTAACATCCTCCAGCTCGCCTTTTTCAACGATCACGGCGAAGTTGCTTAATGGTTTACACTGAAACGATTCAGCGGCTAAAAACTGTTCTATCTTTTCATGGTCGGAATATAAAGCTTCAATATCCATACCCACAGTTCTATTGGGTTTGAATTCATATCCTTTATCAGCTAGCTTTTTCACACATCTTATCAAAGTGACGGGCCTTTCTTGGAAATATTCTTCTTTTACCAAAGCATCAATACGGTCTTCTAATCCAAATACATTTAAATAAGCTATAATCGATGTTTTTACTTCTCTTGCATTTATAGGGTTAGGTGTCATATAAATTATAGATTTCATCTGAGTTAGAACTGTTTCACCATGCCTGTTTTTGGCATTAATAGCTTGGAGCGACATTTTTTCTAACAGCGAATTAACAATCGCTGTGTTACCTGGTCTGGCAATAGCAGCGTGCAGAGCTGTTTGGCCATAGTTATCTTTGGCATTAATAGCTTGGGGCGACATTTTTTCTAACAGCGAATTAACAATCGCTGTGTTACCTTCGTAGGCATGCATATGCAGAGCTGTTTTGCCAGAATTGTTTTTGGCATTAATAGCTTGGGGCGACATTTTTTCTAACAGCGAATTAACAATCGCTGTGTTACCTTCTCTAGCAGATAAAAGCAGAGCTGTGTTGCCTATGTCACCGTGAGCGTTGACATCAGCGCCAGCATCAATAAGGTGCTTGACTGAGTTGAGTCTATCACCTTCTGCAGCTAAAAGCAGAAGACAGTTCTTCGTCTTTTGATCTTTCTTGGTCAAGACGTCTTGCACGCCTTTAATTAAATCTTTATCGGGGCAATGGAGCAGTAGGTTTAACATAAATCTGCCAGCTCTCGTATCCTGCTTAAAAGTTTGAAAATGGTCAGTTCTTCCTGTTAAAATCCCATCAAGCAGGGTTGCAACTCTTCAGGGCTTTCACGGTGCAAAGCCTGAAGATATGGCACATATCCCTTGCCTTCTTCGAAGGTGAAGGTGTAGATAAGTTTCTTTTTATCGAGCCCTTGATTAAGGTCAGGGAATTCCCTTCTTAAAGAGTCAATATCATATTTTGCCAGCACCGTTGCACCGATCGACGTTATCTCGCTTTGCGAAAACTCTTTGCTGAAGTCGGCATCTTTGCACAGCTCTGCCAATATTTTGTCAGAAAGTTCCTTGCTGATGATGCCGCTGGCAAACCAAGTGCGGATCAATGTTTTCCCTTCTTTTGATTTAGACAGCTGCCTTAAAACACCTTGCAGTTTGCCAGACACAGGTGGAAGCATGGTTTCTGCCGTGATTATCTTCACTTCCACATCCTTATGGTCACGCAAACCGCAAGCAATTTGGTTGATGGTGCCGCCTCGGCATTTGTTGTCGTCTGGCTTTTCTGGGTGCGTTTTCCACTCATCATCGCCATACGCATCTATATTATATCCCCTTTTGGCAATATATAGATTTTCCACCAGGAAGGCGAATTGACTGCCCGCTTGTTCCTGGTTTTCCCATTTTTCCCTGTCATTTAGCGACGCAAAAGCGATCGACACCATTTCCTTGACCGAGAGGCCGCAGCTGTTAACCTCATCAGCTTTCACTTCATAGGTGCCGCCAAAGCGACCGCGCATCAGCCCATCAAGAAGGCGCAGGGCAGCCATGCCTTGAAATTTGAATTTTTTTATTTTATCAGGGTCTCTTTCTTCAATTAGTGAGGATATAGATTCATTATCTTCGAGTGCAGCTGTCAGCTTAGTATGGAATGCATCGATTTGAGCGTCAATGCCTTCTTGCCAATTACTAGTTCGCTCAACTGTAACCACACGATCTGATTCTTTCGCAACTTTCTCTGAGTCATACCTTAAAGCCAATCTCACGAAAGATGCATCAACGCTGCCATGCACCGAAGCCGTGTGGGTGTTGATGTTAACTTCTTGCCTCCCCTGCTGCCCATACTGCCGCGCAAAAATGGGGGCCAGTCTCTCGTATAGGCCCGCATAGGCATGTTTACTGACACTCACTTCAGCGATTAAATTTCTTATATTAAAAGGTCCTTTAACCTTGCCTTGCTCCACATATGAAGTGTTTAAATCGAGATAACTTTCTCTGAGTTCAGCAAGCTCTTGTGTATCTTGGGGTAAGAATTCATCAAATTCTTTAAAGAAATGAATGATATCTTCTCTTCTAGCCTGTGCCTCAATCAATGCATGAACAAAGGTTGTCGCCACCCTTTGCTTGCTGCCAACTGCCGGTGTTTCTGGGGCGCCAACTGCTGGAGCACTGTGCAAATCTTCAGACGGATTCATCAAAAGCAAATCCTCCATCCTGACCTTGTCTTTAAAGTGGTGATAGTTTTTGGCAAGGAGCTGAATAGATCGCTCAGCGATTATTTGCTCCAGTGTTATCTTTTTTGTTTTATAAAGGTCAAAGGCGGCATTAATAAGCGAAGAAGCATCCTCACTGTTTTTTTGTGAAACAACATTAGCTAATAATTTCCGTGTAAAAAGACGCAATATCTTTGTATATACTTCCGGAGGCAAGACATTGTCTTTTGCATATGTTGCTGCTTCTGGTTTAAGTATATAACTTGTTTCGTCGGTGAATTGTTCTTTAGCAAATAAGTTTATCTCGCGCAGCTTTTCACACTCTTTTGAGATCGACTGAATCTTGCTATGTAAGCCACTTTCACCCTGCAAACTTTCCAATAATTCCAAAATCATTTTGCGTTCCTCTTGAATTTTTATTTTATGGTAACACGAGGGTTTCAACTTACGCAAGCCTTAAATGTAAAAAAAATATAAATAGTCGCCCTCGCTGCCAAGTTTACTTGGCACACGGGAGGCCAATAATAAACTTACTTTAACTGGATCCTCAAAATCATGGTAAATCTGATTTTGTTGATGACAATTTTGCATATCTCTCTGTCAAGGAGGAATATGTTTTTAGAGACCTTTTGCCCGGCACCAGTTATCGGTGATATCCTGCATTGCAAAAACGTCATCAACGGAGGAGATCTTTAAAGGCGATATCGATTGCAAAGCTTCATTGACAAGGGCATATATATCAAGAAAGCCAATGCGCTCGGCCAGGAATTCAGCGACTGCATATTCATTGGCGCAATTGGCGATAATCTGGGAAGCTTGGCCGGATGAAGCTGTGTCCATGGCTAGTTTTAATAATGGAAATCGCTTTAGATCGGGTTTAAAAAATGTCATGTTGGCCAATGATGGCAAGTCTAAATCTTGATGTTGCAGCGCCAACCGATCGGGGAAGTTGATGGCATAAGCGATGGGGATCTGCATGGTGGGGCGGCTCATTTGCGCCAGGGTTGAACCATCTTTGTATGTTACCATGCTGTGGATGATGGACTGTGGATGAACCACAATTTCGATTTGCTGGGGCTGCACATTGAATAGATACATAGCCTCGATGAATTCCAAACCTTTGTTGAATAGGGTTGCAGAATCAATGGTGATTTTCTCGCCCATCTGCCAGTTGGGATGCTTTAGTGCATCTGCTTTAGTGATATGCTGCATCTGTTCTTTAGTATGTTCTCGGAAGGGGCCGCCCGATGCAGTTAAGGTGATGGTTTTTAGCATATCAAGCTGTTGCCCGTATAAAACCTGGTGGATGGCGCTGTGCTCGGAATCGACGGGGATTATATGAGTGCCTGTTTGCATCGCCTTGGCGTTCATCAAGGTGCCGGCGCAAACTAGAGCTTCTTTATTAGCCAAGGCCATGACTTTGCAATTTCCTAATGCGGCATAGGTTGGCTTTAAGCCAACAATCCCCATTAAAGCAGAGAGCACCACATCCTGCCCATCTTGCAGCAGATCAAGCAAGGAAGCCATGCCGGCATGAACCAGAACTTTAGTGCCGTGCAGCTCTGCCTTTAAGGATTCATAATGAACCTCATTGAGGATCACCACATGCTTTGGATGGAACTCTTTGGCCTGTTGGGCCAAAAGTTGCCAGTTGTTATGGGCTGCCAGGATGGCTATATTAAAAACTTCACGATGTTGGGCGATAACTGCGAGGGCGCTTCTTCCGATAGAGCCAGTTGCCCCGAGGATGGATATGGTTTTCATCATCTTACCATCATGATTATCCAAGTAAATATCACGGCTGTTATCAGGCCATCGACCCGGTCTAGTATGCCGCCATGCCCTGGAATCAACGAGCCGCTGTCTTTCACCTTAAAGTGACGTTTCACGGCGGATTCAAGAAAGTCGCCAGCCTGGGCGATGGCCGGCAAAATTAAAGAAGCGCCGAAATATGGGAAGTCAGCATCTGGGGCTAGGCGAGCATATATAAAGCCAACTAAGCCAGAAAACATAATAGCGCCCCCCAATCCGGCCCATGTTTTGCTGGGGCTGATTTTAGGGGCTATTTTCGGACCGCCTATGCTGATGCCAGCAAAATATGCGCCGATGTCGGTTGCCCACACGCATAGCAATATCCATAACATAACATCCATGCCAAATGAGGCATTCAAGCGAATGTCCACCATTAAAAGGCATGGGATCAGCATATATATCCAGCCGCAAATAAGCCATATTAAGCGGGGTTTCTTGGATAGGGCTGCGCCCATGACCATAGCCTTCCACTCCATAACCATTAACACAGAAAGGGCTGTGATGGATAAAGAGTATAGAACGCCGCCATAATTAACGATGAACAAAACTAAGGGTATCAGAACAATAGCGGAGATGGTTCTGAGCAATAGATTGCCTTTTCTAAAGCGGTCGGTGAGGTTATTTGCCATAGCGTCTATCCCTTTTGTTAAATTCTAATATCGCTTGTTGCAGATCTAATTCGGTGAAGTCGGGCCAAAGTTTTTCTACAAAAAGAAGTTCGCTGTAAGCAACCTGCCATAGCAGGAAATTACTTAGGCGATATTCGCCACTGGTGCGGATTAATAAATCAGGATCGGGAACCCCAATTTTATTGGTTGATATCAATTGATCAAAATAATTATCTTCTGGCATAGCCTGTAACTTCAATGCCTGTTCACACATTTTGGCGGCGGCATTTCGGATCTCGTCACGGCCGCTGTAGCTTATCGCCAGAATTAAGTGAAAATCATTGTTGATGGAGGAGGCCTCCACTTCGTTCATAACTGCAACCAGATCTTTTGGCAAACGTGTGCGATCCCCGATGAAAGAAACCCGCATTCCAGATTTAACCAGCTTATTGACGTTGTTACGCAGATAGTCATGCAGCAGGGACATCAACCAGGAAACTTCATCTTCCGACCTGTTCCAGTTTTCTGAAGAGAATGCATATAGGGTGAGATATTTAACCCCAAGGCGTTGACATTCCTTGGCGATGGTTTCTGCAACTTTGCTGCCTTCTCGGTGGCCAATGTTTTTTGGCAATGATTTGCTTTTAGCCCACCGTCCATTGCCGTCCATGATGATGGCTATGTGTTGGGGGAGGCTTGTTGATAGGTTCATAGAATTAATAATTATTATCTAGCTCAGAGGATCTTAAGCATCATTGCAAGCTTTGCAAGATCATTTTTGCCTATACTGTTATTATGCAGTCTGTGAGCGCTTTATTTCAAGGTTTGTTTTAGCAATAGATTCGGTGAATTTCTTCAACTCATTACCATGTAAAGGTGGCATTTTAGGGAAACTCACCTTGGCTGGATTGATTTTTTTGCCCAGCTCAATCACTTCATAATGCAGGTGTGGCCCTGTGCTGTTGCCGGTGTTCCCAACATAGCCTATCACATCGCCCTGGCTGACTCTCGCCCCTTTCCTGGCAATTTTTGCAAAGCGGTCCATATGGGCATAGAGGGTTTGGAATTTTGAAGTGTGGCGGATTTTAACGAAACGGCCATAACCACCAGAGGCATATTTAACCTCTTCAATCACACCATCCCCTGATGATAAAATTGGGGTGCCTTTGGGGGCGGCGTAATCAAGGCCTTCATGTTTTTTGGTGTATCCAGAAATGGGGTGCTTGCGCATGCCATATTTAGAACTTATCCGCGCCCCGTTGATTGGGGTTAAAAGCAAGGTTGTTCTGGTGCTTTCGCCTTTAATATTGAAGTAATCCACAGCGCCGGTGCTGAGGGTGTGCCTGTATAGAGGGCGCGATTTGTTGCCAGTGGTTAGATTGGCATAAAGCAGTGGACCATCGGATATTTTTTTACCTGCTTCATTGCTGGTGTATTCATAGTATAGCTCGAATTTATCCCCGGCTTGGATGTCGCGTTGGAAGTCAACGCTATAGCTGTATCGCTGAATGAATTCGCCGATCATAGTTGGGGAAACCCCGGCTTTTATGGCATCGGCATATAGGCTGTCGGAAATCTTGCCAGTGTAATATCCCCTTGCCTTGATCATCGGTATCACAATGCGCTCGGCTTTATATTCTTTCTTATCAGGGTCATATTTGACTTCAACCTTGGCCTGATCGGAAAGCAAGGTAACTGTTTCGGCGACGGAATAGTAAGTGACATTGTCATCTGTGGTTTTATCTGGCCTATAGGTAATGGTTAGGCGTTGCCCAATGTGCAGCTGTGCAGCGGAATGATGTTTGGCGATGGCGCTTGTTATCGATGATGCATCTTGGGCGCTCAGCCCTGCTTCTGATAGCATCTTAGAAAGGGTGTCGCCAGCTTTCACAGTGAAGACTGTTTCATACCCTCGTTCTGTGTGAATGATTTCTGTTTCTGCGGTTTCAGGTGCACTAACGCTGTCAATAGCATATTCCCCTTCTTCTTGCTTGGCCGCATCTGGTGTGAAATAATGCTGGATGTTAAGGTATACCAGGCAAACCACGCATAACAATAAAGTGATATGCAGCTTATCTAATTTGGCCGGCTTAATATGATGAATAGTGTTTTTAGACAAGGATAAACTCTTCTTTACTTTATAAAACATTAAGGTATAGCAGAGCTCTCACTATACTCATAAAATTGCTCATGTAAATGAATTTATACTTTTGGTAGCATTATGTACGCTTTTTCTTAAGCTTGCTGGCCATTGCAACCAGCAAGGATTTATCAAACCAATCCTTTAACAGATCATCATCTTCAATGACTTCGGCGGGCACATACCAATAGCTTAAGGCCACGGTCTTGTCGTTTTTCTGATAGGTAAAGGGATAAGATCCGGACTTTTCATATTCTTCAGCCAGCTCTCTATCCGCTTTAAAATATAGTTCATCATCGATTATAAGGGCGAAAATCAGCTTGCCAGAATAGATGCCATAGCCGCCAAACATAGTGCGCGAGGTGATGTTGCCATATCCGGATAGAAGATCAACGATATAAGCGACAAATCCTTTGCTGGTCATCAAATCAACCTTTAATTCAAAAGTTCAACCTTATGCGCTTGGTTCTTTCTTCACCAGATATTTTTTTAGATAGTGCCCGGTGATGCTTTCTGGGCATGCTGCAACATCTTCCGGGGTTCCGCACACCACCACATTGCCACCCTTGTCGCCACCATGTGGGCCGATGTCGATTATGTGATCT
>Ga0209297_1002284_pt1 | contig 10684 bp, 11 predicted proteins | sample S_130805_MF_Meta_FD_187322 | JGI IMG/M metagenome (GOLD analysis project Ga0209297, IMG submission 187322) | Freshwater microbial communities from Lake Simoncouche, Canada to study carbon cycling - S_130805_MF_MetaG (SPAdes) (version 2) | ecosystem: Environmental > Aquatic > Freshwater > Lake ... | reverse complement strand
CCAGTTGGCACCACCTCTAAAGACATGATATTGAACATCATTAGTCAGATTGGAGCTAAGGGTGCAATTGGCTACGTAGTCGAGTTCAGTGGGTCTGCACTAACAGATTTGAGTACTGAGGCGCGCTTTACTTTATGCAATATGGTAGTGGAGGCAGGTGCCCGAGGAGCTTTAATTGCACCAGATAAAACAGCCATTGATTACGTATTAGCAAGATGCCCTGATATTACTGGTGAGATTAAAGACCGTGCATTAGTGCATTGGGCAAGTTTATATTCAGATGCAGATGCACAGTTTGAAAAAGCATATGAATTCGATGCAAGCGATATGGCGCCTTTTGTCACTTGGGGAACTAGCCCAGATCAAGCGATTGCTATTAACGCTGCCATTCCAACAAAGGATTCTATTCAAGACCCAATTGATAAGTTGAGTCTTGAACAAGCGTTGAGATATACCAAGCTATCTGATGGTCAAAGATTAGAGGGCACACCAATTGACCACGTTTTTATCGGTTCTTGCACTAATGGACGTATTGAAGACTTGCGGAATGTGATTGCCGCAATCGGTGATCGAAAAGTAGCCCCCGGTGTTCGAGCGATGGTGGTGCCTGGCTCTGGCGCTGTCAAAGCTCAAGCGGAACAAGAGGGAATTGCCGATAAGCTTATTGCCGCTGGTTTTGAATGGCGTAAGCCTGGTTGCTCTATGTGTCTTGCCATGAATGATGATGTTTTAACTTCTGGCACACGCTGCGCCTCCACAACTAATCGTAACTTTGAAGGTCGTCAAGGTAGAGGTGCAATTACCCACTTGATGAGTCCTGCGATGGCAGCTGCTGCCGCAGTTACGGGCAAGATTACGGATGTACGTAAGTTACAAGGAGCTGCAAATGCATAAGCTATCTAAAATTCATGGGCACGCCGCCGCCTTGCATATTGCTAATTTTGATACTGATCAGGTGATGCCAAAGCAGTTTTTGCGTGGTATCGATAAGTCTGGCTTAGCACAGGGCTTATTTTATGATCTGCGTTTTGATGAGCATGGAGAGCCAAAGCAAAACTTCTTTTTAAACCAGCCTGCTTATGCAAAAACGGATGTTTTGATCGCAGGCTCAAACTATGGCTGTGGCTCTAGTCGTGAACATGCTGTTTGGGGGATGCAGCAGTTTGGATTTAAAGCGGTCATTGCCTCTAGCTTTGCGGAGATTTTCTACTCCAATGCAATGGGTAACGGCTTATTGTTGGTTGTTCTACCTGAAAAACAAGTGCAAGCCTTAATGAAAGAGGCTGATGATAAGGGTGTACCAATAAGCCTAGATATTGATATTGAGAACCTAAAGGTTCGCACTACCCATCATGAGTTCACATTTGTCATGTCAGCAAGGCATCGCCGTATGTTCTTGGAAGGTTTGGATGTGATTGGCCTTACCTTAAAGCACAAAAAAGAAATTGATGCCTTTGCCCAAGAGCACTGGAATGAGCAACCCTGGGTAAAGGATGTTGCAAGAAAAACTATGGATAGATTAAATTGAGTTTACTCAGCGTCAGATTCAATTGCTTGCTATGCTTTATATCATTTGAAATATCTGAATGTAATAAATGAATATCAACTCTGATTACAGCAAGAGAGTCGTGATTAATCATCATGATTTACCTTGGGTTCCTAGCCCTGAGGCGGGTATTGAGAGACGCATGCTGGATCGTGTTGGCGATGAAATTGCAAAGGCAAGCTCGATCGTTCGTTATTTACCTAATGCTCATTTTCCAACGCACACTCATGAATTTGGTGAGGAGATATTAGTGCTTGATGGGGTATTGAGCGATGAAACTGGAGACTATCCGGCTGGCACCTACATCATGAATCCCCCTGGATCCTCTCATGCCCCTTATAGTCAAATGGGTTGCACTCTTTTTGTGAAACTACGACATCTTGGAGTTGAGCAGGTGGAGCGAGAGCTCGTTGATACAAAATCAGCGCCTTGGCATCAAGGGATGGTTCCTGGTCTTCATGTAATGCCTCTCATGCGGCAGGGCAATGGCTCCACTTTGGTTCGATGGGCTCCCCAAACCTATTTCAACCCACATAAGCACTATGGTGGTGAAGAAATCTTTGTGGTGGATGGTGTATTTGAGGATGAGCATGGGCGCTATCCGGCTGGCTCATGGATCAGAAGCCCTCATCTAAGCTTCCATCAGCCTTTCAGTAAAGAAGGATGCACTATATTTGTTAAGACTGGGCATTTATTAGATTAATTGTATTTACGGGATTTTTTATGAAAAATGTATTTAAGGTATTTTTATCAGCCCTATTTTTTATTGGTTTAACTCCCTTGTGCGTTCAAGCGGCTCCACCACTTCCGCCTTTTTATGAAGCTGTCACAAAAATGAGCCCCGCAGGAAAATTAGGGCAAATCGTAAAGCAAGAGAAAATTAAAACATCAGTGAAGGGCGCGCAAGCATGGAGAATTGCTTACATTTCATCTGATGTAGCTGAGCGCAAGACTATTACTACGGGGGTCATTATTGCTCCTCTGGGAGCTGCCCCAAAAGAAGGAAGACCTATTTTGGCCTGGGCGCACGGCACCACAGGATCGGCTCAAAATTGTGGCCCATCCCAGGTTGTTGATCCAACCTCGCCTTTGAATGAATATTTCTTGGCGGATGGCAACTCTTGGACCGACTACGGCATTCCGAATGTTGAGCAATTCATTAAGGAAGGTTATGTGATTGTTGCCACAGATTATCAAGGGCTAGGCGGCGGCGGTAAACATCAATATGCGATTGCGGGGACCAATGGCAGAGATGTTATTAATTCTGTAAGAGCAGCAAGCTCAATGAAAGAGCCTGGCGCTGGTAAGAAGGCGATTGCTTATGGTTGGTCACAGGGTGGCGGAGCAATTCTGGCAGCTGCAAGTTTGCTTGATTACCAAGCCCTTCAAGGCACTGCCGCAGACAATCTTCAATATCTTGGGTTTGTTGGCTTGGCACCAGATGATCAAGCAGCTATGCTCCGTAACCCACCGACTGATGAGCTTGGCGCGAATAAGTTGATGAATGAATTTACTCAGGCCAATGTCCCGAATGTATTTTTATTCGCTCACTATGTGATGGGTCTTTGGGGTGCTCAAGCCGCATACCCACATCTCAAGTTGACAGATATCCTGACTGATGAGGGCGCACAGTTTGTGGATAAATTAGCTAGCAATAAGTGCGTCCATGTAATGGCGGATTCTTTTAATTACGCCTATGGAGACAAGTACAAGTCTTTGTTGAAGCCTCAGGCTAGCAACTCCTTAGCCTGGGTAAAAGCCTTAATTGATGGCAGTGTGCAGCCAGTTAAGCCTGTTGTACCAGTTGTTATTTACTGGGGCACTAAAGACACTGCAGTTCCCCCAATTGAGCATGAGCTGTATCAAAAGCAGATGTGCGCTATGGGTGCAAACATTCAGAGAGTCCAGTTGCCAGGAGAGCAAACCCACTTTAGTACTCCCGGTGTCTCAGCTCCTATGTATCTAGCTTGGATTAAAGATCGTATTACTGCCAAGCAATTGGCTAATGGATGTCCAGCAAATTAGAGCGGCGTTAACTTCCAAGATGCTGAACTCTATTTATTAAAATAACACTATAAGATAGAGAATCATTTTTTTAAAGATAAATATGGAGCCATTAGCTAAATTAAAAGTAATTGAAATGGGCCAGTTAATCGCTGGACCATTTGCCGCTAAAACGCTGGGAGATTTTGGTGCTGATGTCATCAAGATTGAGCCGCCAAAAGTTGGTGATGCTCTACGTAAATGGCGTTTGCTCAAAGAGGGTACCTCAGTCTGGTGGCAGGTTCAGTCGCGCAATAAACGCTCTCTATCATTGGATTTAAAGCAGGCAGAAGCTCAAGAAATTGTTCGCACCCTAGTCAAAGAAGCAGACGTGCTGATCGAAAATTTTCGACCAGGCACTCTAGAAGGTTGGGGGCTGGATCCAGAGAAATTACTTGAGCTCAATCCTAAGCTGATTGTGTTGAGAATTAGTGGTTATGGCCAAACTGGACCTTATCGAGATAAGCCAGGATTTGGTGTGGTTGCCGAGGCAATGGGTGGCTTGCGACATTTAACTGCGGAACCTGGACGGGTGCCTGTTCGCGTTGGTATTAGCATTGGTGATACCTTGGCATCATTACATGGTGTGATCGGAATCTTATTAGCGCTTCAAGAGCGTCACCAGAGTGGCAAAGGCCAAATCATTGACATTGCTTTATATGAGGCGGTCTTCAATTGTATGGAAAGCTTGGTGCCTGAATACAGTGCTTTTGGAGAGGTGCGGCAAGCTGGTGGAAGTGCCTTGCCTGGCATTGCCCCAAGCAACGCCTATCTTTGTGCTGACGGCGGCTATGTGTTGGTTGCTGGTAACGGCGATAGCATCTTTAAGCGCCTGATGAATCTGATTGGTCGAGCAGATTTAGCAAATGATCCAACACTTGAAAATAATGACGGTAGGGTAGCGCGGGTTGCGCAATTGGATGAAGTGATTGGTGATTGGGCCCAAACAATGACGACTGACCAAGCTCTAGATCTGCTCAATACGGTGGCCGTTCCTGCGGGGAAAATATATACCGTCGCTGATATCGTCAGCGACCCCCATTACAAAGCCCGTGGCAATATCGAGAGTATTCAGATGCATGATGGGACTAAATTAGAGGTTCCAAGCGTGCTACCGAAGCTTTCGCGTACCCCAGGATCAATTAAAACTCTAGCTCCAGATATTGGAGAAAATACCGATGAAATTTTACAAAGTATTGGTTTAACAGAGGCTCAGGTAGCATCCTTAAAAGAGCGCGGTATTGCCTTTACTAAATAATCAACCACTTAAGCAAACGAACTAATCTTATGACTAGAATTTATTTCAATGATGTTGTTACTAGGGATGGATTTCAGATTGAGCCCAATTTCATTCCTACGGATGACAAGGTTAAGTTGGTAGATGCACTAAGCCAATGTGGATTTGCCAAGATTGAAGTGACCTCATTTACCTCGCCTAAAGCGATTCCAATGCTGCGCGATGCAGAAGAGGTTATGGGCAAAATTAAGCGTGTACCCGGTGTTGAATACACAGTCCTAGTTCCCAATCTACGTGGTGCCGAGCGTGCTTTTGAATCTCGCGCAGATGAATTTAATCTGGTCATGTCGACTTCTGAAACCCATAACTTAGCTAATTTGCGAATGAGCCGAGAAAAAAGCTTTGCTGGATTGACTGAAGTGATCCGGTATGTAGATGGCAGAACTCCCATCAATGTTTCGCTATCAACTGCTTTTGGTTGCCCCATGGAGGGCGATGTACCGCAAAGCGTAGTAGAAGGTTTTGTTCAACGATTTGCAGACCTAGGTGTACGTGGCGTCACTATTTGCGACACCACTGGAATGGCACATCCTGCTCAGGTTGCAAAAATGGCAGAGGATTTGCAAAAACAGTTTGGCAACTTGCAGTTAACCTTTCATTTTCACAATACCCGTGGAATGGGCTTGGCAAATGTGCTTGCTGCAGTGCAGTCCGGCATCACTCGGTTTGATGGTTCCTTAGGTGGATTGGGAGGTTGTCCTTATGCACCAGGAGCTAGCGGCAATATCTCCAGTGAAGACGCTATTCATATGCTCGATGCCATGGGATACGATACGGGTATCAATATCCCTAAACTAATAAGTCTGGCTCGTGAGCTTCCCTTGATTGTTGGACATCCTGTGCCGGGACAAGTTGCCAAGGCTGGTAGTAGCTGCACTTTACATCCAGCCCCAGCTTATGTAGAAGATTTACGTTAATTGATTTACTTAAATTGAAAGTTAGTTCAATGCATATCTATTCTTCCTGGATCAAATATTTGGCCTTGATTTTGTTAAGTCAAGCAGCTGTTTCTAGTTACGGCCAGGATTCTGGTAAGTATCCGAATCGTCCGATTACATTTATTGCCTCTTCTGCTCCAGGTGGTACGACAGATTTCACGGCCAGAGTGCTGGCTTTACCTCTTGGGACTGCTTTTGGCCAAACGATTGTGGTTGAAAACAAAGCGGGAGCATCTGGTGCGATTGCTGCTGCTGCTGTTAAGAAGGCCGATCCTGACGGCTACACTTTATTAGTTCAGTATTCTGGCTATCACGTGATTACCCCATTGGTTAGCAAAAATCCATTGCCATGGGAGCTCAAAGATTTTAAGCCTGTAGCAAATGTGATCTCAGCACCACAAATTGTGGTGGTGCGTGCAGACCTGCCATTTAAGACGATGAATGAGTTAATCGCCTATGCAAAAGCTAATCCTGGAAAGTTGAATTACGCATCCTCAGGCAATGGCTCCTTGCAGCATGTTACTGGTGCGATGTTAGAGCAGCAGGCCGGCATCAAAATGACTCATATTCCTTACAAAGGTACCGGGCCAGCATTAGCTGATTTATTGGGTGGCCAGGTTGATTTGACATTTGGAACGCCTCCGCCATTTATTCCTCACATTCAAACTGGTAAGCTACGTGCATTAGCAACAACTGGCAAGAAGCGTTTGCAGAGTTTGCCTGATGTTCCTACAGCTGTTGAAGCAGGATTACCAAAACTAGATGCGACATCATGGTTTGCAGTTTTTGCTCCAATCAATACGCCTGCGCCTATTGTGAATCAACTGACAACTGAAATCGCTAAGGTAATGGCTGAGCCGGCATTCAAACAAAAAGCATTGGAGATGGGTGCTGAGGCTGTTTATATGAACCCCAAGCAGTTAGATGAGTTTATTAAGACTGAAAATACTAGATGGACCGCGGTAGTGAAAGCGGCCAAGATTGAAGCTGATTGATAGGCTTGAATTAGATGATCGATCATTTAGACCACCTCGTATTAACTACTGCCAATGAGAGTGCATGCGTGGACTTTTATACCCGAGTTTTAGGAATGAAATTAGAGAGCTTTATTGGTGGAACGCCACCAGTTGAACGCAAGGCATTTAAGTTTGGCAATCAGAAGATTAATTTACACATCAAGGGCAAGGAATTTGAGCCTAAGGCAGATATTCCGACGCCAGGTTCATTGGATTTATGTTTTATTGCTGATAGATCTCTAGTGCAAGTAATTGAAAAGCTGAATCAAGAAGGTTGGCCCATTATTGAGGGGCCAATCATCCGGACTGGTGCTACCTCAAAGATTAACTCGGTATATGTGCGAGACCCCGATCAAAATCTGATTGAAATCAGTGAACTTATTTGAGCCTTCTAATATGACTAAAGAGCAATTTCTGAGCATGCTAGTTTTGGAGGGATTTCCGGAGCCAATCCTAGTTGAGCGAGAGGCGGACGGATTTCTGGATGATCATACGCATCCCTTCGAGGTCAAGGCCTTAGTGGTTTCTGGGCAAATTGACTTAGTGGTTGATGGCGTGAGAACAGTATATGTTTCTGGGGATGTGTTTCACCTGTCAGCAAATCAAGTTCATACTGAGCGCTATGGAAGTAATGGCGTTCAATACTTGGCAAGTAGGAAAGATGGATCTGAAGATAATTGATCGGTATCGAGCGTTGATTGTCTAGACCTCTAAATGGCCCACCGGCATATAGTTTTTCTATGAGGGTCATTCAACCGTATTGCTGTTGAAACTGAAGTGCAGTTTGGATGGTCTGAAAATGAATGTCCACAGTTGACTGAATTTCTTTGCCATATCCGCCCGCCATGCTAAAGGCAATTGGAATTTGGCGATCTAAGCCATACTGAAAAACAGCCTCATCTCGCTGCCGCATTCCTGTTTGAGTTAGGCTGAGCTTGCCTAAGCGATCTCCTTCATGGGGGTCGGCCCCAGCTAAGTAAATAATGCAGTTGGGCTTAAAGCGTGTATCTACAATTTCTAGACTTTGATGAAGCGCTTCTAAATAGGCCGCATCTCCCGTTTCGTCTGGGAGGCCAACATCAAGATTGCTACGCTCTTTTATAAAGGGGAAGTTATTCTCCCCATGTATCGATAAGGTAAATATGGAAGCATCATTTTCTAAAATAGAAGCAGTGCCATTGCCTTGATGAACGTCCAGATCAATGATTGCAATCTTCAGGTGTGGATTAATTTCTTTCTGGAGTGATCGAGCGGCAATAGCAGAGTCATTAAAGACGCAGAAACCGCTCCCTTTATCGCGGTAAGCATGATGCGTACCGCCAGCGAGATTGGCTGCTAAGCCCTCATTGAGTGCCACCTTTGCGGCGGCAAGGGTGGCGCCAGCAGAGCGACGTGAGCGCTCCACCATTGGCTCGCTCCAAGGAAAGCCAATCTCTTGCTGCTCTTGAGGGCTCAAATTGCCTGAGAGGATTTTGATGAGATAGCTAGGATCATGTGCATACAGAATCTGAGTATCAGAGATGGCGGGAGCCTCTACTAGCTCTAGCCCTATTAGCTTGCTCACTAAATCACGAAGCCGGCTGTACTTTTCCATCGGAAAGCGGTGTCCCGGCGGAAGTGGTAAAACATAGTGGTCGGTATAAAAGGCTTTCAATGCGATCTAGTCTTTTTCTTGGTTCTTGAATGTGTTGAATAGTCTATTCGTTTTCGAATAGGTAAGTATGGCTCGAGCTGAAAAATTGGGTTTTAAAGGAAACAAATCATTTCTGCCTAGTAAGACTTGTGTGGTCTGCGGCAAAGAAATGACTTGGCGTAAGTCCTGGGCTAAAAACTGGGATGAGGTGAAGTACTGCTCTGATGCTTGCCGCTCTAAAAAAACTACAAACACCGCAGCCAGCACTAGTGGAAAGAATAAGTGACAGTCATCGTCTATTGGTTTCGAAATGATTTGCGTTTGGCAGATAATCCTGCCTTTACTCAAGCATGCTTAAAAGCTGACAAGCTCTTGCCGGTTTATGTGCACGATTCAAAAGAGCAGGAGAAGGTTTATGGCTTTGAGCGACAGGGATCGTACCGGCAGACTTTTTTAAGGGCATCCTTAGATGATTTAAAGGCTCAGCTTCAAGCTCAAGGGTCAGATCTATTGGAGCTATCCGGCAAGTCAGCAGAAGTATTGCCGCGGCTAGTGAAAGATACTGCTGCAACAGCAATCCATTGCGAGCAAATCGAAGCTCCTGAAGAAATTGAACAAGTCCGAATAATGCAAGAACAGGGTGTTGATGTTGAAGAGTTTTGGCAATCGAGTATGTTGGATCCACAACATCTTCCTTTTGCCTTGGAAAAAATGCCCGATGTATTTACTGCGTTTCGTCGTGATGTAGAGCGGGCAAAACTCAAGTTCGCTCAGCCCATCAATGCGCCTCAGCAGATTCCGATGTTGCCGGCAGCCTTAGCTCAGAGCTCAGCATCCTCCTGTAGTTCTCAATCTGAGGGCCATCCTTTCTTTTTAGGAGGCGCTACTGCCGCACAAGCACACCTCAGTCAATATCTAGAGCGACGCCTTCCTGATAGTTATAAGGAGACTCGGAATCAACTTATTGGTAGAGATTACTCCAGCAAGTTTTCAGCATGGTTGGCTTTGGGTTGTATTTCAGCAAGAGATATCGCAGCGCAAATCAATGAGTATGAAAACCACTTTGGCGCCAATGATGGGACCTATTGGCTTTGGTTTGAATTACTTTGGCGTGACTACTTCCGTTTTATTCATTTCAAGTATGGTCAGAAGTTGTATCGCGCCAGTGGTTTAACTGAGGTACCCGTAAAACCATCTTATGTACCCAGCTTTGAACAATGGCGCACGGGCACCACGGGCACTGCTTTAGTTGATGCAGGTATGCGCGAGTTGCAGCAGAGTGGTTATCTCTCGAACCGTATGCGCCAGATTGTGGCTAGTTATTGGATATACGATATGAAAGGTGATTGGCGTGCAGGCGCAGCGTGGTTTGAGTCTCAGCTAATTGATTATGACGTCTATAGCAATCAAGGAAATTGGCTTTATATTGCCGGGCGCGGAACGGATCCTAGGGGTGGTAGACCTTTTAATGTAGCCAAGCAAACTCAAGACCATGATCCAAAAGAAATCTACCGCAAACTTTGGCTCTCACCCCAATAGGGTTTTATAACTGCTCTACTGCCGCATATTGTTCTAGTACCTCTAGCGAGACTTTCTCTAAAGCTTTGATATGCGTGCTCTCTAACTTAATCCTAGGTGCACAGTTGGCTTCTAAAGCCTCAATCCAGCGGTTCAAACAAAGGCACCACTGATCTCCAGCAATCAGTCCTGGGAACTGATATTCAGGACGTGGGGTAATGAGATCGTTGCCACGTTTGAGGCTAAATTGCAGAAAGTCATTGCTCACAATCGCGCAGACTAAGTGACTACCAAGATCTTGTTCATTGGTTTTGCAGCAACCATCTCTAAAAAATCCAGTGAGCGGATCAAACGAGCAGGCAACTAAGGGTTGACCTAAAACATTGAGGGGTAGTTCAGTAGACATGAATGTTCTTTAAGTGGTGATGTATTGACGAGTGATGGATTGATCGATTGATGCATCAAGCTACGGGCTAGGGTAGAGCTTATGGGACAAAGCTTGACCAGATGAATTTACTTTTACCAAAACCATATCCCCTGAATTAACAACCTTGCCGGTAAAGGATTGGATATTGACATGGTGGGTCACCATGATGATTGGTGCTTTAGGATATTTGATACGCTCATCCTGAATCAGCTTAGCTAAATCATCAGTTTGTTTTTTGGCCTGACTCATATCATCGAAAAAAGAAC
>Ga0209297_1002283_pt1 | contig 10686 bp, 16 predicted proteins | sample S_130805_MF_Meta_FD_187322 | JGI IMG/M metagenome (GOLD analysis project Ga0209297, IMG submission 187322) | Freshwater microbial communities from Lake Simoncouche, Canada to study carbon cycling - S_130805_MF_MetaG (SPAdes) (version 2) | ecosystem: Environmental > Aquatic > Freshwater > Lake ... | reverse complement strand
TTCCAGACTTTGGCTACATGGCTCCCGCTAATGAGATTACAAACATTAACGAAGTGTTCAAGCTAAGTCAAAATTACCCGAAGACTCTTCCGAAGAATAAATTGCCAGAGTTTTATAGCATTGATTATAAGAAAGATTGGCGAAAGTATCTTCTTTCTATCCGGTCTTATTGCTACGAAGGTAATACAGGAGTTAATTTCAGAGTTGAAAATAATAAAACTCGTAATTGGTATCACATGCCATTTCAACATTACTCTGCTAACGGCAGAGAAGGCTATCATGGTTTGACAAGAGAAGCTCCAGTAGGAACAAATCAATTCGCTCCAAATCAAAGCTATGCCACTGCTGGTGCTTGGGCAGTTGGATTTTATAATGATGTAGCTGGCTATACAATTGGTCAAGTTTGGGAAGACCATGAAAACCCTGATGTCACCAAGATGGCAGGAGGATTCAAACACGGAGCAGTATTGTTTAAGCTTTTGTTTACTTCTTTCCCTAAAGACATTGCCGAGTCTCAAGTTCCTTTCTTAACAAACGGCATTTGGTGGGATGTTTATGGTAATTATGTTTTTAATAACGCTCCTTTGACCAGATCAAAGATTCAAGTAGTTTTAACTCAAATGGATGTTATGATAAGAGATACTAATTCCGCCTCTGGTTGGGTGCTTGGTAATTTCCAATACAATGGTCAACTTAATAACTCTGATAAATGGAATAATTTAATTCCAGTTGGCGTAATGTGGGGCCAAGACCCAAGTAATAATATTAATCAATCAAATCCTCATCCTACAGTTACTATAATTAACACCGACCTTAAAGAAACAATCATAAATCCAGACACTAAAGAGCTTCCTCCCACTCACCTAGGCTGGAACGGTAGACTAAATGGCCCCCTTGACAACGCAATGAGTTCATGCTATAGTTGCCATGCTACCGCTGAGTATCCTCAAGGATCTCCTTTGAGTCCTCTTTTTGATTCTGAATTAAGTAAAAAGTATCCTCCCGGCAGCGATGGTTGGATGCGCTGGTTTGAGAACTTGAAGTGCGATCAGCCTTTTGACAAGCCTTCTGACGGTGTAATTTATCGTTCTACAGATTTTTCTTTACAAATGTCTCAGACCTTGCAATTCTTTGCAGACTTCCAAGCTTGGAAACAAGCTGAAGGCGGCATTTATAGGTCTTCTTACGAGAAGCTCGCGTCAAAGCGAAAGATTCATAAAGTTTCAGATAGAGAACCTTCAACGAGATAAAGCGTCATATAAGATACCATAGATAACTCCATGTCAATAAACAAGGACTCTAAATTAAAGCAATTTTCTGCTACGCCAATGACAAGTAAAGCTGTTGCCGAAAGGCTTTTAGTTTTCAATAAATGGCGGACTGGAGAGGACGGCAGAACAATGGACGAAGCTGACTTAAAGCCAAGACAAATAACCCTAGATATTGAATTTGCTATAAAAGAACTAGAAAAACTATGAGCGCGGGAAAAGGAGACAAGCCTAGGCCAGTAGATAAAAAAGTTTATGATAAAAACTTCCAAGAAATCAATTGGCAAAAAAACAAAAAAATGCAAAAGTTGCAAAGAAAAAATGCTAATTAATTACTTTACCTGTCCAAGTCGCGGATTTAATAATAAAAAATAAAATTATGGGAATGATTCCCATTCCCATAATTTAGTGTAACCATCTATAATGTATCAAATAAATAAAAATTATTTCAAATTCATAGACGACAAAGACAAAGCTTATTTTTTAGGCCTTTTCTACGCTGATGGCAACAATTACATAACTGATAAAATAAAACAAGTTTCTTTAGAGTTGCTACTAGAAGATATCAAAATCATACAAATCTTAAAAAACAAACTAAACACAGATAAGCCAATTAAGTTTAGAAAAGCGAAAATAGATAAAAATAATTTTAAAATAAAAGAAAGATGCGGATTAGTTTTATGTAATCATCAAATTTCTGAAGACTTGCGTAAACACGGATGCATTCCTAAGAAAACTTTTAATTTAAAATTTCCTTCCGAAGATTCTCTCGCTAAACAATTTTATCCATCTTTTATAAGAGGTTATTTTGACGGCGACGGATGCGTAAGCATTGGAAAAGAAAATAATATTAAAAGCTCTATATGCGGCTATCATCCATTTGTTTACGCTTTGTTTAATATTCTTATCAAAGAAGGGCTTAATGTTAAATTTTACATCAATAAAAGAATTAAATCTTTTTCAGAGTTATACATACAGGGTGGAAAAGATAATATAAATTTTTATGATTATTTATATGACGAAAGCGAGTTATTTTTAGACAGAAAAAAAGAAAAATTTATGAATATAATTAAAATTAAGAAAGGGCAAGGGTAAATCTATCGGAATGTTCGACACTGTTATTTGCAAATATCCACTACCAATGCCAAGCGACCCGAAAGGCTACGCTGGCAGCGAAGACTTCCAAACCAAGCATTTAGATTGCGGTTTGGATACTTATGAGATAGCGGCTAATGGTCAGCTATCTGTTTACAAGAGAGAAGGCAACTACATCGAACCAGACAAAGAAGCTAAAGGATTATTCGAGAAGATTGGCCGTTTCGAAGTCACTAGGACATGGTTAGAGCCTGTTTATGACACTTTAACTATAGAAATGTATGACTACAAAGAGTCAAGCGAAAGCGGATACGATTACTTTGTGCAATATAAAGTTATTTTCATAGATGGCATTGTAGATGAAATTAAGCTTACTGAATTTGAAGCAAAAGATAATTCTGCAAGAAAAATAAAAGATGAAGAATTCAAGAAAAAACTTAAAGAATGGCATGATTTTACAAAGACTCGTAAATATAGATACATTTTAGGCCCTTATTCTCGTTTTGTAAGGTTTATATTCCGCAAGATCGGTAATGTTCTTAGATTTCTGCAATCAAACATTTATTTTGTTGAAAAATTTTTCTTAATCAAATGAATATTTCCGAATTCGAAAGAAACAAACCCACAGAAACATACAAAAAAATCAAGCAATTAGAAAAATTAATCATATCTGAACAGCAAAAAACAGAATTGCTTTATTCTAATAGAGTAGCTACTCTTGATAAAATGCTTGTTTCGGTAAAAGATCTTTTAGACAGCTTTAAGCGAGGAGATTAGTTTATTTTTTTTGAAAAGACTTACTGCAATGCTATAATAATAGTATGCAGAAAGATTTGTACATCAAAGAAAAGTCTCAGAATATTGTTGTCAAAAATGACGATCTAATTTTTGATGGCAAGAATATAGTTATTCCGTCTTATTACGCGAGTATTATTTCTGAATATCTTGATAATGTAGATTTGAAAGGCATGGATCTCAATGAAGCGGATTTTCATGATTATTTAGCATTTTGCAGTTTCTTTGAAGCTATAACAGATTACAAAGCTGAAAATCAAGGAAATTAACATGAAGCAAGACAAATTTTCAAAAAAGAACTCCTCAAAGAAAAGAGATTACGAAAATCTAGATTTAAAACGCAAGAAAAAAGCCAACAAACCACACCGAGGCAAAGAGTCTAAGCTAGAAGATTTTAGATAGTGTAATTATACTTGTGAAAAAGTATGTAGCTTATAGCGCAGATTGGAAGAAGAAAATAGAAATAGAAGAATTAAATTCTATTGAAGACACTATTTTTGAAGCTTCAACTCGGGCCGTAGAGTGGGCTTTAAATAGTCACAAGGAAGTTGGTCTTTTAATTCGTTTAGAAGATAAGGAATTGCCCGGCCATGTTTTTGTTTCTTTGTCTTATAAGGTTTTATCTAATGCTGGATACTATAACTTAGCCGAAGTTCAGAGAGAGTTGGTAAAGCAAGATTTTGGCGTGGATATAGGAGAAAATAAGCCTTTAGGTAAATTAATGATTAAGTTGAGAAAAGCTTCTCTCAGGAAATCTTTTTGCATCGCGAGAATGGCATCGTTGCAAATTGATGGAAGAACCTCGAAAGTCCCGATAGTTTGCATCAGCCTCGGTCTTTACGACGATCAGCGCGAGGCCAAAAATAAATGTCAAGAATTAAATAAGTCTGAAAAAGAAAAAATCTTCGTCGTGAAAAAAATCACCCATAATATCGACGCGCCGCTTGACTTCGACTCGGATTGAGTCATACTCAACCTATGCGACTGGGACTTTGCTGCATTTCCTTGCGCCTCCAAGAAGAGGGGCATAAATTCCAAACGATGACTTTTTCTAGGTTTTCTGCCTTGCCACGGCAGCAAGCCTTAGAGATCCTTTCCGCTCGGATTGTCAACAATTTTCTTGTGACCGAGAAAATCATACGGTACTGTAAGGCCAGCGGCTTCAGCAGTTACAGGCTGTCTTCGACCTTGGCTCCAATCCTTGACCATCCAGATGTCAATCTTAAGCTCCAAGATTTACCTAATGCTTCGCTTGTTTTTGAGTCCTTGTCTTCTATCGCTAAAGCCGTCAAGGAGACGGGATTAAAAATCTCAGCGCATCCTTCTGAATACATTAGCTTAACTAGCCCCAAAGAAGAAGTCATTTCTAATAGCATCAGAGACCTCTCTTCTCATGCTGAGTTGTTTGACCTCATTGGCCTTCCTCAGTCTTACGACGCGCCTTTAAACATTCACTGCCGTCAAGATGGCGACCCAGAAACTGTGTCATCTTCTTTCTTAAAAAACTTTGACAAATTGCCAGATAACGTCAAGAATAGGTTAGTCTTAGAAGTCAATGATAACCGAGAAGGATCTTGGAGCGTCAAGAATCTCCATAAGTTTTATTATCAGAGAGCTAACATTCCTGTTACTTTTGATAATTTGCATCATTCCTTTTGCCACCATGATGTTTCTGAGCGCGAAGCTATGGACATGGCTCACTCTACTTGGAATACAACTCCTGTATTCCACTACAGCGAAGGTATTGATGGCACAAGAAAACACGCTGACTACGCTTTACATAGTCCTCCAGATTATGATAAAGAAGTATTCTGGGATGTGGAATTAAAAGCAAAAGATCTTGCTATCTTCAAAATGTTAAATAAATAATATTGCCGCAAATGAAAGAAAGAATTTTTATCCCTATAATTTGCTATAACCATATGGCAAATACAGAATTTATGATTAGCCTTATTAGGTTAACTCATCACTTGAGAGATAATGACATTAGTTATTGTTTATATCCTATCGTATTTGAGAGCTTAATCCCGAGAGCAAGAAACGCTGCCGCTGCTCATTTTCTTGATTCTGATTGTAGTCATTTGTTGTTTATTGATGCTGACATAGAGTTTGAGCCAGAGTCGGTGCTGAAACTTCTTAGACATAATAAACAAGTCGTTGCAGGAGTTTATCCAAAGAAGTATTATATGTGGGACCGAGTCTTGGCTGGAGAAGAAGCTGTTGACTATCCATTCGGGGGAGAAGTTCATTTTAATCAAGATGGTTTAATTGAGACCACTTATTTACCTACTGGCTTCTTGATGATAAAAAGAGAAGTCTTTACTAAAATAGCATCTAATAAGCCAGAGTTAAAATACAAAAATGACATTGATGGCTATGGTCAATTAGATACTTTTTATAACTTCTTTAGGTCAGGGGTCCATAACGGAATTTACGAGAGCGAAGATTGGGGATTTTGCTCGATCTGGCGGGAACTCGGAGGAAAAGTTTTAATTGACCCAACTATAAAATTAGGTCATATTGGTTGGAATAATTTTTCAGGTAATCCATTAAAGTGGTGTCAAGAAGCAATCAATCGTTACACTCAAAAACAGTCATGAAAAAAATAGAAAAAGAATTCACTTCTAAAAACTTTTCATTTAAGCAAATACACAGAGAAGAAGAATTTGCTATTTATGAGAGGTTCCATGATAATACTCCCGAAAAGAAGCACTATGAGGTGGTAAAAATATTGTCCCATAACGGCTATTCTATTGGCGGGCAAGCATATCCAGCGAGCGAATATTATCCAAGCTCGAATGGTTGGGGAGCAGATGGATTTACTTGCGTTACTAAAAAAAGTGCTTATGAAAAATTAGACAAAATGATTGCAGATCATAAAATAAGAGGAGAAGATAAGAGAAGGAAAGAGAACAAAAAGTAAGTTATTGCGAGTATAGCTTAATGGTAAAGCGCGATTTTTCCAAATTCGACATGGATGTTCAATTCAACCTACTCGCTCCAACTGGGGATTTGCATAATGGTAGTGCGGGAGCCTTTGAAGCTCTTCGTAGTGGTTCGATTCCATTATCCCCTGCCATTTTTATGAAGATTTATAATATTGCTGTTTTATTGACTGTCGCGGCTGGCCTAGTTGTATCCGTATTTTACGGTATGTTGGCTGGTGTGGTTGTTAATTTGGCTTTGTTTTTAATTATTGAAAAATTTTTACCAGAAGAATAACATGAAACTATCCATTCAATTCATTACTGAATCAGAAAACTATTACAACTCTCCAATCTTGGAGGTTTATGTCCCAAGCAAAACTGCTCTAAAAAAATTCCTAGAAACTTTTAAGCCCAAACACCGCGATCCTGCCGAGGTTATGCTTGATTTTATTATATTTGCTCACTCTGCAATTAAAACAGTTGCTATCAAAAACTCAGAAGACCGAGACTATTCACAGGATCTTATTGCAGTTGAAGTAAGAACTCCAAATGTTGTAGAATTTGTGTACAAGAAAGATGACGGCAAAACAGATTGGCGCAAGATAGATATCCTTGAAGAAGACAAGTATTATGTCAAAGGCCATGACCTTAATGACGATAATAGCTTTAAGTCTTTTAAAAAGACTAACATTGTTGGTGGCAGAATGATAAAGAATTAGTGTGTATTTCTACATGGCAATTTGCACAGATTAACACGCATTTTTTTATTTCCGCTTCTATTTCTTCTTTGGGATAGCCATTAGAAATTGCATCTGAGATTCCAAATTTTTTTGTTGTTGGATCTACATGGTGAAAATGTAAAGCCGCTTGACATTTATTATATCCACAAAATTGACATTTTGCACCTGAGTTGTTTCTGCACTCACTTTTAAAACGCAAACGATTTTTGTTTTTTCTTTCGGAATTTTTGATTTTTCCCTCTGGATTTAAATGATAAGAGACTAAACTTCTGCAACATTTAAGTTCTTTTGCTATTTCTCTGCCACTTTTGCCCTCAGAAGCCAGTTGCTTGATTTTTTCTTCTTTTTCGGACATTTATTTATGATATCAAAAAAGATGAGAATCTCGAAAAATTTTCGCGCTGGGCTTGACTTTCGGAAAACGTCGGTCATAGTAGAGGTGTTGAGAGTGCAGCGGGTTAAAAAAAAGTTGCACTTGTTCTTTCAATAATGCATCCGTGGCGCAACGGTAGCGCAGCGGCCTTTTAAGCCGTTGGTTGTGGATTCGAATTCCACCGGATGCACCATTTTTTTAGTTCTTTTAAAATTTAATATGTAGTAGTTTCTATGGGCCATTAGCACAATTGGTTAGTGCAACGAACTCATTTAGAAAAGTGCCTTATAGAAGAAATTCTATATTGAATTGCGTCAAAGTCGGTGAAACCTAAACTAGAAATAGTAGGCAATGCCGAGCCAAGCGAGATTAAATTAATCTTGAAGGTGTAGAGACTTGACGGCGCGTTCCTAAAGTATTAATACTATGGAAGTGGCAAAGTCCAGAGAGAATAGAAATATTCACAAATCCGAATTCGTAGGTTGAAGGATCATACCCTTCATGGCCCACAGAGACTATTATGTATTTATTATAGTCCAATAACTCAACGGTAGAGTAAACTCTTTATAAGGGTTAAGTTGTGGATTCGAATTCCACTTGGACTATGAATTTATCTGTTCTTTTACAATTTCGAATTTATTATATTTACTATAATATCTAAGTATTTTTGAGCTTTATCTGGTTTGAAGTAATTTAAACTAGACGTATCAATAATACATAATTCAATATTTTTTTCTAAACAAGCTTGAAACTTACGATGATCATTGTTCTTGATTTGATCTAGTTTATTTAAACCATAAATTGGTTCGTAATGAAAAATGCCATTAAGCTCAAAAGCAAGTTTGAGATTTGGAATATATATATCTAGTTCAGAATTGATTGTGTCTTTACGATTAAAATGAAATTCTAAATTTGGATATTTAATTGGCAATACTCGTTCAAAATAGACTTCCAATTTCGATCTCCTGCATCCATGAGTTTTATGAGTATTATTGTAAGTAGCAGAGCAAGAAGACGAACAAAAGGAATTAGGATGTTTTTTTAATTGATTGCGTTTTTTTGAAAACACTTTATTACACCGCTTGCAATTTACTTCTTCACTTGCATCTTTTGATTTAGAACCGCAAGCTTTAGAGCAGTAATGACTGTAACGTGGATATAATTTAAAATCAGATTTTATATACTTCTGCATTCTTTCAAAATTTTGTTGACAAAAGTCGCACTTAACAGGTATCATCTGAATAGCTTTAAAAGATAACATTTGTTCTATTGAAATTAAAAGCATATAATATAGTATACACTAGCAAACTCGAAAATTCAAATTCCAATTTTTTTCCCTTGACAAACTTTAAGTTCGAGCCATATTGAAGTGTTCTTTAAATTTTGGCACCATGATGTAATTGCTAGCCATAGCAGACTTAAAATCTGCTGGTCGAAAGACCGTGAGGGTTGGAGTCCCTCTGGTGCCACCACTTTTGTTCTTTTATAAATTTTTCCAACACGATTCACCCGGCTACCAAGAAGCGAACCCATGATAACGGACTTGGAAATCTGTTACGGATGGTCTCTGAGGAAAAGTTGCGGTTTGGGAGTAATTACCCAAGCCGCAATACAATTTTGCAGCAATGAGGGCAGTCGTCACTAAGACGTAGTTTGGGGTACTGGAAATAATCCGGTATATCAAGCAACTGAGCGACCTGATCTGCAAAAAACATACAGTGCGCCCAAGCGATCTTGTTTTGAGTCGCTTTACACTGAGTCAACAATGGGCAATAATTTTCATGAAATTGCAAACTGTTTTTGCAATAAATCATGGGGTATTGTAGCGGAGTCTAATGGTGAAGGTAGATTCAACTCTGGTCATAATCATAACCTGTGTCGTAACTACATAAAACGATGCTATTAATTTTTTCTCGTTAGAAGGACAAGGGGCTTCATGCCCCGTTCTTTAAAAAGACTTACTTCTAGTGGGATTTTTTTAATACATTTTAAATCCACTCAAGTCAACTTCATTAAGTTTATATCCGCTACTTAATGAAGATATTGTATTATTTACTTCAGTTATATAACTAGGAACGCTTGTCGCCAAGCCAGCCATACTTCCAAATGTCATATACAAGCCGCCGATCAATATCAATTCATTATTGATAATAGTAGAAACAAGATTTCCACTATCGCCGCCGATAACTGGTTCAAAATATTTTGCTTTATTAGGATCTTTTGGTATATTTAATAATGTATTCGTTGATCCAAAAGTATTATTAATTAAACCATGTTCTGCAATCAAAGCTTTTCTTTCTTGATCAGAATATAACAAAGGAAAGTTAGTGTCTTTACTAAAGTATTTAATATAATTAGCTGGCAACACACTGCAAACTTTTAATGAAGAATCAACTTCTTTATCTAATTCGCCAATTAATATATCAGTGTCGGCGACTCTCTTTGTTTTAACAACGTTATAAATAAATGACACGTTATTATTGTTAATAAAGAAAATCATAAATGGTGACGCTGAGTAAGGCACATGATTTGCTAATAATACATGTTTCTTAGTTATAAGAGTCCCGCCGCCAACTCCTCCAAGCGGAACAACACAACCGGCATATCCAGTTAGATCAATACTTTTCGCCCAACAATTATTATTTCGCGGCCAATTATAAGGATTGCCGTATGGTGTCATTATGTTTTTCTCTTTCTTTTCTTTAATTAAATTATCGAAAGTAGAAGAGATGTGTGAAAAGAGATCTAATTGTTTATTTTCAATTGTAGATTTTGGCTTGGTCGCAGTATTTAATGCTTCATTTTTAGCTTCTGCGATTATTTTTTGGATTAAAATTGCCTGATCTGCGAGGAGTTGTTCTAAGGTTGTCATATATATTTGCTTACACCAAAAAACGCCGCTTGACAAGGCGAATTTTTCTGCAATCTTCGCTTGACGAATGCGATTCTAGCCGCCATGATGTAAGCGAGAGAGCAAAGGTAAAATGTATTTGATATGAAAGAACATAAATTCAGAATCTATTCTTTTGTTTCTAAGTATTTTATTTACTTTGATGTATACGAAGGAGTACCTCAAGGTATCGCTGGCGGCGTAAGTGAGCCGCAAGAATATACAGGACTGAAAGACAAAGACGGCAAAGAAATTTATTGCGGCGACATAGCCGAGCTACATACAGTAGCAAATGATAAAGCCAAAGATGTCAAAGATAATCATTGTGGATTGTATGAAATATATTGGGACCGAAAATACAAACTAAAAGAAATAAAACCAAATTGGTTCTTCAAAGTAATTGACAATGATTGTGCAAATTTTAATATTATGAAAGTTGTCAGTAATGTATTCGAATATAAAGGAATATAATATGAGAGAACTAAAATTTAGAGTCTGGGATGAAAAATACAATTGTTGGGATAAATCATCTCTGCTTATATATCCGAATGAAGAGATTAAGAAACAAGGTAGAATCATTCAATGGTTCACTGGCTTA
>Ga0209297_1002281_pt1 | contig 10692 bp, 26 predicted proteins | sample S_130805_MF_Meta_FD_187322 | JGI IMG/M metagenome (GOLD analysis project Ga0209297, IMG submission 187322) | Freshwater microbial communities from Lake Simoncouche, Canada to study carbon cycling - S_130805_MF_MetaG (SPAdes) (version 2) | ecosystem: Environmental > Aquatic > Freshwater > Lake ... | reverse complement strand
ATTTGGAGGGCTCATCCTTTTCCTAACATCAGCTTGAACAGCCAGGCTGTAACCACGCATTGATCTGCTCCATTAAGCCCCCAAGAATTCAATTAACAGGGGTGACATCTTTCCTGGCAGAGGGGGGACAGCTGTTTGCGCGGCCTAACGCTAAATGTGCGGATCCTTGCTAGGAGATGGTCCGTCCCTTCGTGGTCCGCATAAGCAAACGAAATCATTACCAATTAACTCTAAACCCATTACGTGCCAGCCAATCACGGGCATATGGTCCAATCTGCCTGGTCCATATGCAGTCCCGAATATGAAACCGAACCCTTGGGTGTGTTCGACTCGCTTGTTCGGATACCTGGCTGGAACCATGCAGATCCTGCATGACTTTTGCTGCGATCAATCAGGGCTTCTGGCGATGGCCATGACCCCACCAGTAGTCAGTGCCCACCCCCAGCAGCCCCACCGACCCACCCAAGACGCAGCTCCGAGCACCGGCTGAGCCCCAGTGGCTCGAACACCCCACCCTCTGCGGCCTGCGGGGCCGTCTTCAGCTGGCGTACGACTGCTGGACCCTGCTGGAGCTCCCTGACGGCACCCACCTCACAGCTCAGCCCACCGGCTCTACCGCGATGAGCTGCCTGATTTTCTGACCCGCGTGGCCACCGATGTGGATAGCTATGTCACCGACCTGGCGGTGTTCCTCTTCCTGGCCGACCTGCTCATCCTACGGAAGGGCGGCGGAGACTGGGCCGCCGACCGGATCGTGCCCAATGCCATGCGGGCCTTGGCAGCTGGGGAGCGGATTCCCCTGCGCAACCCCGCCGCCACCAGGCTTGGCAGCAAGTGCTGGAAGCCGCCCTGCGGCACTGGCCAGGCTCCTGGTGCGATGGCTCCGATCCCCACGCCCCCACGAGGCCGGCCGCCTGCACCTGCCGATCGACAAGGCCCACCACCGTGCCCCGCTGGCGTGCTGCCTGGCGGATCTGGAGGCCTGGCAAAGGCCGCCCCTGGGTGGTGATCTTGAGCCAGGATGGGCACAGGGTCGTCACGACCGACCCAACCGCTGAGCGCACGGTGGCCAATCGCCGCGGAGCTGGTCGATGGATCGTCCCCAACAACTGAGCCTTCAGCTCAAAGGCATGGAGCGGCTGGTCGACGCCGACAGCGGAGCCACCCTGCTCTGCCTGGACATCAGCGATCCAGCCGGCATGGCGCGCCTGCTTGCTGATCCCGTGAAATCCCAGTTGACCGTGGGGATCTGATCAGATCTGTGCCCACTGAAGCCCGCCCCACGCCCAGGAGCCGGCCTTTGCCCAGACCTGGGGCCAATGGCATGCCGTGGAGCTCTCGCCCGGCGCGGCCAATGCCTTGCTGATTCCCGAGGGCTGAGCCCACGGCTTCCAGGTGCTGGAGCCCGGCAGCGAGCTGCTCGATCTGCACTCGGGCGCCTGGGTGCCGGAGGCGGAAACCGGGGTGCGTTTCGACGACCTGCAGTTGGCCATCAGCTGGCCACTACCGCCTCAGGGCCTGCGTGAGTCGCTCTGAACATGGTGCTGCGGCTTCGTCCGGCAGCCCGAGATGATCTCGATGCTGCGGCTCGCTGGTACGAATCCCAGCAACGAGCCCTGGGGCGTCAATTCTTGGCTGAGGTGCGGCTGGTCTTCCAGCGGATCCGCGCCAACCCGGAGGGGTATCCCGCCAGCTACCGCGGCACGCGCCCCTCAGGCTGAGGCGGAAAACTGGAGCCCCGGCCACGTCCTTGATGCCCTCTGTGAGGCGGATCAATGACCGGTTGACAGGGAGGACCGCTACGCCTGTGCAGCCACAAGTGGCTTAATCCGCTCAATCTCTTCAGCCAGCTCAGCACTAGCCACCTCGGTGTCATGGGCTGCCTGGACGCGCAGCCAGTAGCCAGGGCTCAATCCCAGAAAACGGCAGAGGCGCAGATCCGTATCGGCGCTGATGGCGCGACGGCCCGCCACGATCTCACTGATCCGCGATGCAGGCACATCGATTGCCTTGGCTAGCCGGTACTGGCTGACGCCGAGAGGCTGCAAAAACTCCTCATCAAGAAGTTCGCCAGGGGTGATGGGGGTGAGGCGGTCCATAGGGTTCATCAGTGGTAATCAACGATTTCAACGGCTTCAGGGCCAGCGTCCGACCAGAGAAAGCACAGGCGGTACTGGTCGTTGATGCGGATGCTGTGTTGACCTGCCCGATCACCTCGCAAGGCTTCCAGCCGCTTGGTATCGGGACATCGGAAGTAGCGGATCATCAACCCAGCATAGTTCTGCTGTGCGGAATGGTTGTGTCTCCTGCGTGCAGCCGCTTCGAGGGGCGGGGATTCAAGGGATGCGGTGTCTGTGCTCCGGCCCGATGGCGTTTCCCTCCCCTGCTGAGGTCTCAGGCCCGCATCCTGTCGAAAAGGGGGCTCGAACGCTTCCTGGCCGACGGGGACCCCGGATTGGATGGCGCTGCGGTGCTGGCTGCCCTGGAGCAGTCGCTTTGAGCAGGGCCCGCCACTCTCCGGTGACCGCTGGCTGCGCCTGACAGAATGGATTAAGACCTCTGATCTGGAGCGGGAGCGATGACTCAAGCCTTGTCGACCGCGGTTGCCACTGCTGCCCAGCTTCCTGATGAGGAACAGGATGCTCTGGCGGCGATCCTGCTTGAAGAAATGGAATCGGAAGAGCGCTGGAGCGCACTCTTTGCCGACTCGCAGAATCTGCTGGAGCGGATGGCCAATGAAGCCATTCAGGATTTCCAGGCCGGCGGGGTTCAGCCCATCGACCAGTTGCAGTGAACTCGGTTACGACCGACCAGTTCCGGCAGCTCTACATCCAGGCGCCCTTGGAGAGGAGGCGGAAAATCAAGCGCGCTTACCAACTGTGGCGAGATAACCCGTCGCACCCATCCCTCAGATTCAAGAAGGTTCACGCAACCCTGCCGATCTATTCAGCTCGTGTCGATCTCGATTGGCGCGCCGTAGGTGTGCTGAAGGACGGCACGTTGATTTGGTTCTGGGTGGGGTCACACAAGGCCTATGAGTCGTTGTTGCGCTCACTCTGAGGAGTCCACGAAATCTCCCTCCAACACTGAAAACGTGTGCATGGTGGTGGACTCCATATGCCCATTCTGCTGCGCACAGCCCAGGCGGGATTCGTGGCTGCTCGGCCTGCTGCTCGATCAGCAGCTCAACTCCTTTGGTAAGGAAGTGCAGCCAGCTCAGGACCTGGCCTCCCAGCGGGGCATTGACTCAGAGGCTGGAGCGCTTCCTGACAGGCGGCGACTCCGGCTTGGTTTGGCTGCCGTCGAGCTCCACGCCATGCACCGCCGAGCAGTAGTCGACGATTTGGGCCTTGGTCGCCTGGAAGTCGGTTGTCTCCGCTGGCGGGGTCTGCAGGGGGCTCGGGGGCTTCTGGCACCAGTGCTGGCGGTCCTTCTGGCACCTGGCAACAGCTGCTGTTGTCACTGGGGCGAGGCCCCGGGAGCGTGCCCTTGGGCCTGACCTTGATCGAGGCGCAGAAATATGCCCGCTGCACCGAACAGCTGGCGGTGCTCAAGACCTTTGCCGAGGGGGAGCTGCTGCGCCGCCTGCCCTTCCGCAACCTGGTGGGCGGCTCGCTGAGCTTCCCGGCGGAGACCAAGCTGCCCCGCGTCGGCTTTCGCGCCGTCAACGAGGGCTAGCTTGTTGGATAGTTCAGTCTGTGCACGATCGAAACAAGACTGGTTATCTTGCTGGCAATAGCTTTGCAGAATGAAGGAGAAAGACTGTGGCGTTGTCGGAAGTCCTTAGTAAAGCCCAGTCTTGGTGTGCAGCCTGCGCACGGCTGATTGCCGCAACGACTTCGGCTCGTTTAAACGATATAGCTGTGTTGTAATCTGCAGAGTGACGAAGGGATTGAAGATCCACAAAAGTGGTACACACGCGGATCAATTCAGGCTCAATAGTTGCCGTGAACAACGGAGCAGGCCAAGGTGGTGTGGCCTTTGACTGTTCGATAACTTTATTGGCTGCATCTTTTGCCGACGTGTGCTGAAAAGACCGCGCAACATAAGGTTGTAACATAGTATTTGCCGTAATGCGCCGTGCTCCATCATCAATAAGCAAGTGAAACACTGAATAGTAAGCAGCTGAAATGGCGTGTCTTAGCGATGCCTGTTTAGGCTTCATTGGATCAAGGCCAGCGAGTGTGCTTGCTTGATCGAGAAGATCAGATGCCAGACTCACTCGTCTTCGCCCTCCTTTGAAAAGGAGATTACTGCTGAAACTGGCAGCTCAGTTGCTCTTTTTCGAACCGCAGAGGCAATATTGTTTAGGATTTGTCCAGTTTCTGCACTTGGAGCTGAAGTAGAGAATGAAGGTAGAAGGTTAATTGAGATTTGAATTTCTTCTTGCCCATCCTCGCCTGCCTGTACTGAAGCATGAATGGCTGAAACATGTTCTTGAAGATCTGCAAGATCTTCAATCCTCCTTTTTGACTCTTCGTCCAGCTTGTAGATCATGGTAGAAGCTTCTTTGCCCGTCTCTAGCAAGGTTCAAAGCTGCGGTCAGCGTGGGAACATTCCGATGTCCGATGGTGTCTTCAGAATCTATCCAACGCTATATAGGCGGATCCTTGCTAAGCGATGGTCCGACCGTTCATGGTCCGCATAAGAACACGAAGTCATTACTCGTGAATTCTAGGCCCACTGCGTGCCAGCAAATCACAGGCATATAGACCAACATGCCTGGTCCATATGCGGACCCGCATATGAAACCGTGCCCCTGGGTGTGGCCGTCTCGCTTGCCCGGGTGCCTGGCTGGAACCATGCAGATCCTGCATGACTTTTCTGCGATCAATCAGGGCTTCTGGCAATTGCCTTGACCCCACCGGTAGCCAGTGCCCACCCCCGGCCGCCACAGGACAACCATCCCCAACAGCCCCCCTGGCTTGAACACCCCACCCTCTTCGGCCTGCAGCTGCCGGATGGCACCAGCCGTCGGCCTGTCTATTTGCCGAGGGGCATCGAGGAGCCCGAGGCCAGCTGCCTCAAGCAGCGCGAGGCAGCTCGCTCAACCGGCTTCTACCGCGATGCCCTGCTCATCTACGCGGTGATGCTGTCGTGATTGGTTTGGCAAGAGCTGCCCGACTCCCTGACCCGCGTGGCCACCGCCACCGCCCGCGCCGGCAACGTGATCGGCGGCGGCGATTGGGCCGCCCATCGGATCGTGCCCGATGCCATGCGGGCCTCGCCGCGGAGGTGGTCGATGTATCGTCCCCAACAACTGAGCCATCCTGTTTCGCCACCCCAGCCTCCGAGGCAGCCCGGATCTGGTGGTGGAGGGCGACGGCTACACCCTGGAGTTCATTGGTTCCACCCTGCTCTGCCTGGACATCAGCGATCCAGCCGGTATAGCTCGCCTGCTTGCTGATCCCGTGAAATCCCAGTTGCCCCTGGGGATCTGATCAGATCTGTGCCCACTGAAGCCCGCCCCGCGCCCAGGAGCCGGCCTTTGCCCAGACCTGGGGCCAGTGTCATGCCGTGGAGCTGTCGCCTGCTGCGGCCAATGCCTTGCTGATTCCCGAGGGCTGAGCCCATGGCTTCCAGGTGCTGGAGCGCGGCAGCGGCCTGCGTGTGGTGCTGGACACCAATCTGTGGGTGTCGGCCCTGCTGTTTGAACGTGGGTCGCTCGCTTTGAGCGAAACCTGGGTCACCCCGATGGCCGCCGCTGAGCAGCAGGTGCTGATCCCGTCAGTGATAGACCTCACGACGATGGCCGATGCGCACCACCAGGATCACCAGGTCGCTGCGCTGCCATTCGTAGACCACGCGGTAATGGCCCACCCGTAAGCGCCGCAATCCTTCGAATTCACCCTTGAGCGCTGAACCGGCCGCAGGGGTGTCGCAGAGCAGGTCGATGGCCTCCACCACCCGCACGCGAGCAGCGCATGGCGCACCTCCGCCCAGTCGAGCACCGGGTCGGCAGGGTCCTTCAGGGCTGCCACGCCGCAGCGAAGATCCTCAATGTCGTCGAGGTAGTACTCGATTGCTTGGCGAATGATGTCGGCTCGGCAGCGGTTGAGTTGCTGGGCCGCCGCATCCAGCTCAGCACCAAGGGCATCGGGCAGCCTGGCCGTGACCTGAACCATTGGAGACCCTCGTGAAGTCAAGAAGATGTCACTGACATTAGCCGTGGCCTGGTGGGATGTCGCGCAACCTGGTCGCCAGCACAGCCTCGCGAAGCGCCCTACGGTGAAACCAAGGGCCGCTCTGGGGTGATGACCCTCTCTTCCAGCCCAGTCGCCAGCGAAGCTGGGGCAGCGCATCGCCCGCCTGCGCCTGGAGCGCAACCTCACCCAGGCCCAGCTGGCCGAGCAGGCCGGTATCTCCAAGCGCACCCTCGAACGCCTTGAATCCGGAGCTGCCGCCACCCAGCTCTCGCTGTTCCTGCGCGTGCTGCGACAGCTGGATCTCCTTGAGCGGCTGGAGCAGCTGCTTCCCGAGCCCCAGCCCTCACCCTTGGCCCTACTGGAGCAGCAGAAAGCAACGCGCAAGCGTGCCAGTCGCCGACGCCTCACCAAACCTGCCACCTCCTGGAGCTGGGGGCAGCCATGACCGTTGCAGCCGTTGAACTCTGGGGTACACGCATCGGCGCTGTGGCTCTCACCGATTCCACCGGTGTCGCCGCCTTCGAATATGAGCCCGCGTTCCTGGCCAGTGGCATCCAGTTGGCGCCCCTGATGATGCCGCTGGAAGAGCGCGTCTACAGCTTCCCTGAATTGCCACGCCGCACCTTTCGTGGCCTGCCGGGGCTCCTGGCCGATTCCCTGCCCGATCGCTTCGGTAACAATCTGATCAACGCCTGGTTGGCTCGGCAGGGCCGCACGCCGGAGGCCTCCAGCAGGCCCAGGTCCCGCAGACCGGGCATACCTCCGGTCTGCTCGATCAAGCGACGATGCAGCTCCAGCACCTCCGCCAGGCTCAGCCAGCGCATCAGGCCAGCCGGCGATAGAGCTCCTGGTTCTTCTTAAGCACCCGATCCGCAGCGGCCTGGAAATCAACCGATTGCCGAGCAACCAGATCCCGCACTGCAGCAGAAGCGAGATCGACCTCACTGACGTGGAGCCGGCGTGCTGTTTCGCTCAAGGCCTGGGCCTGTTGGTCACTGAGCTCGATCGCGATTCCCACCGGCGCTCTCCTCCTGAAGGACTAATGGCATCCAGGTTGGCACCTCCGTTCGCGGATGGCTTGCAGCGGATTGATCGGTTCCGCGGGGAAGGCTTGCTCCGGTCCTCTCCAGTCTGAGGCCCTCCTTGGGTCGGGCCTCCTTTGGGATCGGACCGTCGCTGCGCCGCACCTGGATCGAGCAGCCCTATGGAGAAGAGGAAATCACCCTGCTGGAGGAGGAGGTGATACCCGCGATCCAGCAGGAGCTGATGCAGCGCTGTGAGCTCGAGCAGCTGCGCCAGCCAGCCACTGTCTGCGCAGAAGCTGCAGATGGCCTGAGCGCCATGGGTTGGGGGCTGCAGCAGCGGCCCCCTTGCCTGTGCCTTGATCCCAGGGTTGGCAGAGCAGCTCCTGCCCTCGGGCGCGGTGGGTGCTCAGCACTGCGCCTGCGGGGCGTCTGGTCGGTGTTCTCCGCTCCATCCCAGCCATGGCCACTCCCCAAGGCCCCGTCTGCGAAGTCCGCCTGCTTGTGGTTCAACGCTATCAGCCCGGAGTTCGCAAGCTCGGCTCCACCCCCTGTGAGGTCGAGTTCATGGGCCGCCGCGGCAAGCCCGTCAAGAAGATGCGGCTGATCCCTGCCGAGAAGGCCTTCGCCTTTGCCCGCAAGCTGCAGGGCACCCCCGACTGCACCGTCTCGGTCTGCTGAGCCCCTCGGGCTCTGGCCCGGCTGCCGGTTGGCGGCCCGGGCCGTCGCTCAGACGCCAGGTGCAGGTGGGTGGGGAGGACTGGGTCATGCCCTCTCTTGCCAGGCGTTGCCCCCTCAGCCGGCGTCGATCTCGCGCTGCAGGCTCTCCCAGTCCTCAGGCAGTTCGCCGCGCTGCACCATCCGCGTGAACACGGCATAGCAGTCATTGCGATCGCCGTCCTTACGCGGATAGCCCAGCCAGAGGATCAGCAGCAGACGCCGGCCCTCCGCTTCAAAGGGGCGAAAAAACAGGCGGTAGCGATCAGGAAGACCCAGGCCCTTGAGCCGACCGTAACGGCGCAAAGGGCCAGTGAGGGCAAAGCGGCTGGCGTAGGGATCGGCGGCGATCCGCTCCTTTATCCCCTCCATCACCGCCGCCAGCAGTTTCACCTGGGGGTGCTGAACGAAGGACTGGGGATCGAGCTCCTGCTTGAGGCGTTTCACCTCGGCCTTGAGCTCGGCGTACTGCCGCGCGAAGAGCTGGGGCTGGAAGGCGATCTCCCAACCGTGACGCACCAACGCCGGACTCATACCCCGCCCGTTTGGTCTGCAGCGTCAACCGTCACGCCAGCCAACAGCTCCTCGTCGTCTGCGGCCATCGCCGCGGTGTAGAGCACGGGGCCTTCGTCGGCCGCGAGGGCCTGACGGCTGAGGAAATCAAGGAACAGCCCGAGCATCAAGCTGTCCTCGTCTGCCTCACCCTGCGATTGCTCTTCTGGCTCCAGACGCAGCAGCAGGGTGGTGTCGTCCAGCACCTCCACCTGGCCGGCGGCGCCGGCGAACTGAGGATGGTCGCGGTAGAAGGCCGCTGGCAGCCGCAGGCCGGAGGAGTTGCCGATCCGGGCCGGGGTGACGCGGTAAGGGGAAGCAGTCATGACAGCGGTGCGCTTCCGGACTTACATCACGTTAGTCCGCATTCACAGCCGCCCCGCTCAGGTTGGTGCTTTCGCATCCAACCCCAGCTGCTGGCGCAGCTCAGCCGCGTCGATCACCCACCGCTCGTGCAGCACCAGCCACTCCTGCACCGAGGGCTCGGGTTTGCGCGGCGGTTGGGGCGGCACCAGCGGGCAGATCTCCACGCTGCAGGCCGGCGTGTCTGCCAGCTTCTCGCCGGTGAGGCGGGTCCACTGGCGCAGCAGGGTGCTGAGCATCGAGCGCTTCTGACCCGCCAGGCTCTGCAGCACCGCAAAGCTCTGGCCAGCGGTGAGCGAAATCTCCAGCTCGGTGCGGGCTGGGCCGTGGCCGCCGGCGGGGATCAGGGCGTCACGGCGCATCGCTTCTTCCAGCTGCTGTAGGTAGGCCCGGTGCTCCGCCAGCGACCGGGCTTCTATTTCGACCCACTGGAACTTGGCGCCTTCTGGCAGGTCCATGAAGGAGGAGGTGGAGAGCACCAGCCGCTGCGGACGCTGGCCTTCTGCTCCGGTGCCTGCAGCAGAGCCCAGGGCGCCATCGCTGCGGCGGAAGCCGTAGGCATCCACCAGGCCGGTGCATACACCCACTGGCCCCCTCTGCCAGCTGGTTCGGGTAAAATCAATCGGCATCGACTCAATTGAGGAGGTAACCGCCAGTCCAATGCCACCCTTCATTGCGTTGTTGTTGCCAATGCCTGGAGTTGTAGTTCCATCCCTGGAGCCTTCTGGCCCAAAAGCGGCGCCGCCAGGAGATAGCTGATCTAAAGGCTTTAGCCAGCCAGCAGGGGGTAAAGAAATTTGATCCATCCCCTGAGGATCTGATTCGCCTCGATCGCTCCCGTTGTGATGGCTGTGGTGCGGATCATTGAGGGGTCTCTTGAAGCCTCAGCAGGGCAGAGGCATTGGCATTAGCCACTCACCTCGATCATCTTTGTTAAGCGCAAACCGTCGTTTGCTGGAGCTAGCAAAAAAGGTGCTGTCAAGCGCCAAGATCGCGCAGAATTTTCTTTGCCAGGATTTCATTGATCTCTCGATGCCTTGGAACTGGCTGGGTACGTCCAGTTCGAGGCTGATGAAAAATGTCGTGCCGCCCTCCATGGCGCAGCAGAACACAACCAGCCTGCTCCAGCTCTCGGATCAGATCAGTGCGCTTCAAGCGACCACCAACGTCCCAATTTTGCGAATGCCAGGCAGGTCATCTTTGGAAAACTCTCGATAGAGATCCAGGAGCTGAGCCTTCAGATCCTCAAAGTCATCACCTTGCGTCCAATGGTCGGGATAAGTATTCAGATAACCCAGAAAGCAACCATCGGGTTCGCGCCAATAGGTAAAGGTTTCACCAACTGGCTGATGTTCGCTGTGGCTGTTGGCAGGTTTCATCGTTCTTGTTGCGTTGGTCGCCGTCACTGATCCTTTATGCACCGTAGCCAGGCCCGGCCGAAAGCGATCAAGCCTCCCCGTTGGCCGGGGATCGTTTGACGTGACCCCCTTCATGGGTCCAGGCGCTGATCCCAGGCCAACGCTGCGCCAGCGGCACCGCAGGCTCGTTGCCCTGCTCCAGCAACCGCGCCACCTCATGATTCAAGGCGATCACACCATCAGCACATTCACCGCCTGCAGCCTGCTCTAGCCGACCACCAGTGGCTCAATCCGCGCAATCTCTTCGGCCAGCTCAGCGCTGGCCACCTCGGTGTCATGGGCTGCCTGGGCGCGCAGCCAGTAGCCAGGGCTCAATCCCAGAAAACGGCAGAGGCGCAGATCCGTACCGGCGCTGATGGCGCGACGGCCCGCCACGATCTCACTGATCCGCGATGCAGGCACATCGATTGCCTTGGCTAGCCGGTACTGGCTGACGCCGAGAGGCTGCAAAAACTCCTCATCAAGCAGTTCGCC
>Ga0209297_1002277_pt1 | contig 10702 bp, 9 predicted proteins | sample S_130805_MF_Meta_FD_187322 | JGI IMG/M metagenome (GOLD analysis project Ga0209297, IMG submission 187322) | Freshwater microbial communities from Lake Simoncouche, Canada to study carbon cycling - S_130805_MF_MetaG (SPAdes) (version 2) | ecosystem: Environmental > Aquatic > Freshwater > Lake ... | reverse complement strand
TATTTCTGGTACTTTTTATAGCAAAAGTTTATTCTCAACGATGACACCATTTATTCTAGCCCTAGGAGGAGATTGATATGGCATTAGCCCTTAATGTATTCCAAACAGTTACAGCAGTAGTTTCTACAAGTCCAACCACAGTATATACCGCACCTGTTGGTTATACCGGTGTTGTTCTTTTAGCTCAAGTCGCAAATATTGGGGCATCTTCGTATGATGTTTCATTATCACATCAAAGAAGTGTAGTTGGAGTAGCAGTCACCACAGAAATGTTAAAACAATATCCAATCTCGGCAAATGATACTGCAAATCTTCTTGCCGGAAAGTTAGTCTTGGAAAGTGGAGATAAGTTAGTTTTATCTGGTAGTAATGCATCCAATTTGAAGTTCATTGGTAGTATTTTAGAAACTCTTAACTAAAATGGCAAAGTATATCAGTAATCGTCAACAAAATCTTAAGATTGGTATTGTTTCTTATACCGAAAATAAAACAGTACTTGAGGTTACTGGTAAGGTTGGTATTGGAACCACGAATGCAACAAGTAAACTTCACGTTGTTGGTGATGTAAGAGTTACTGGTGTAGTGACTGCTACTACATTCGTTGGAGCATTAACTGGAACAGCAACTTCTACAACTAATATTCCCAATCTAACTGGTGCAATCACATCAGTTAACACCACAACATCATTAGGTTCCTTTACATCAGCACAATTAGCAACAGCACTAACTGATGAGACTGGTTCTGGTTCTGCTGTATTTGCAACAAGTCCTACATTAACAACACCAGTATTAGGTGCAGCAACTGCAACAAGTATTGTTGTTGGTTCTGGAGTTACAATAAATGCATCAGGTATCAATGCATCTGGTATCGTAACTGCGTCTCAACTTTCTACTGGTATATCTGGTACTGGTATTAATATTACAACCAACACCATAAGTGGTCCTGCAACTCTCACGATAGACCCTGCTGCTGTTGGAGATAATACTGGTGCAGTTAGAATTAAAGGTGACTTATTTGTTGATGGTACTCAATTCGTAGTCAATTCTACTACTATTGAACTAGCAGATTTAAATGTTGGTATTGCAACAACAGTAGGAACAAATGCTCTTCTTGATGGTGCTGGTATTGGTATTGGTTCTGCTAATATTCGTAAGACACTGCAATGGGAGAATAGTACTAGTTCATTAAAATCAAGTGAAGATTTTAATCTGGCTTCTGGTAAGTCTTATGAAATCAATGGTACTTCAGTTCTTAATGCAACAACACTTGGAGGTGCAGTAGTTGCTTCTAGTTTAACATCTGTTGGAACTCTTACAAATCTAAATGTTGGTAATGTAAACTCAACTGGTATTATTACTGCTACTACATTCGTTGGTGCATTAACCGGAACAGCATCTAATGTCACCACTAATGCAAACTTAACAGGACACGTAACATCAGTTGGTAATGCTGCAGTATTAGGTTCTTTTACATCACTACAACTCTTAACAGCATTAACTGACGAAACTGGTTCTGGTGCTAATGTATTTGCTACTTCACCAACTCTAGTAACTCCAGCATTAGGAACACCAAGTTCTGGTACATTGACAAGTTGTACTGGATTACCAATAAGTACTGGTGTTGCTGGTCTTGGTGCTAACGTTGCAACATTTTTAGCAACACCATCAAGTGCAAACTTGATATCAGCAGTTACAGATGAGACTGGAACTGGAGTACTTGTATTTGCTACTAGTCCTACTCTAGTAACTCCTGTATTAGGTGCTGCTAGTGCTACTAGTATTGTAGTTTCTTCTGGTTCCACATTCACCAATGGACCAGTATTAGTAGGTTCAGGTACATCAACAGGAACCGCATCACAAAGACTTCAAGTTACTGGTGGTGCTTATATTTCTGATTCTGTTGGTATTGGAATCACAAATCCAACAAGAAAACTTGATGTGAATGGTGATGTAAGAATTCGTGGTGGTCTTTATGATAAAGATAATCAGTCAGGAACATCTGGTCAGTTATTAGTATCAACAGTAACTGGTGTTGATTGGCAAGATATTGATGCAATTTCTGTTATTCAAACTATTCTTAATACTTCTCTTACTGGTCTTGAAGTCAAAGAAGAAGGTGTAGGTATAGGAACAACCTTTACTGCGATTAATTTTGTTGGAGCTGGTGTTACTGCAACTGCAAGTGGAAATACTGCAAGTATCACATTTACTCCTCAAGTAGGACCTCAAGGTACTCAAGGAACACAAGGAATCCAAGGAACTACTGGTACTCAAGGAACTCAAGGTATCCAAGGTATCCAGGGAACTACTGGTACTCAAGGAACTCAAGGTATCCAGGGAACTCAAGGAACAACTGGTACTCAAGGTATTCAAGGTATTCAGGGCACACAAGGAATCCAAGGAACTCAGGGTACTCAAGGAATTCAGGGCACACAAGGAACTCAAGGTATCCAAGGAACTACAGGAACTCAAGGAACTCAAGGAACTACTGGTACTCAAGGTATCCAAGGAATCCAAGGAACTACTGGCACTCAAGGAACTCAAGGTATCCAGGGTATCCAGGGAACTCAAGGTACTCAAGGAATCCAAGGTATCCAAGGTATTCAAGGTATCCAGGGAAGACAAGGTATCACTGGCACACAAGGAACCACTGGTACTCAAGGAATCCAAGGTATCCAAGGAACTACAGGTACTCAAGGAACTCAAGGTATCCAGGGTATCCAGGGAACTCAAGGTACTCAAGGAATCCAAGGTATTCAAGGAACTCAGGGTATCCAGGGAACTACTGGTACTCAAGGAACTCAAGGTATCCAGGGTATCCAGGGAACTCAAGGTATTCAAGGTATTCAGGGTACTCAAGGAACCACAGGTACTCAAGGTATCCAAGGAACTACAGGAACTCAAGGAACTACTGGTACTCAAGGTATCCAGGGTATCCAGGGAACTACTGGTACTCAAGGAACTCAAGGTATCCAGGGTATCCAGGGAACTCAAGGTATCCAAGGAATCCAAGGAACTACTGGTACTCAAGGAACTCAAGGTATCCAAGGTATCCAGGGAACTACTGGTACTCAAGGAACTCAAGGTATCCAAGGTATCCAGGGAACTCAAGGTATTCAAGGTATTCAGGGTACTCAAGGAACCACAGGTACTCAAGGAACTCAGGGTATCCAGGGAACTCAGGGTATTCAAGGTACTCAAGGTATTCAGGGCACACAAGGAATCCAAGGAACTACTGGTACTCAAGGAACTCAAGGTATCCAAGGTATCCAGGGAACTACTGGTACTCAAGGAACTCAAGGTATCCAAGGTATCCAGGGAACTCAGGGTATTCAAGGTACTCAAGGTATTCAGGGCACACAAGGAATCCAAGGAACTCAGGGTACTCAAGGTACACAAGGAACAACTGGTGCTCAAGGTATCCAAGGTATTCAGGGTACTCAAGGAACAACTGGTACTCAAGGAATCCAAGGTATCCAAGGTATTCAAGGTATCCAGGGAAGACAAGGTATCACTGGCACACAAGGAACCACTGGTACTCAAGGAATCCAAGGTATCCAAGGAACTACAGGTACTCAAGGAACTCAAGGTATCCAGGGTATCCAGGGAACTCAAGGTACTCAAGGAATCCAAGGTATTCAAGGAACTCAGGGTATCCAGGGAACTACTGGTACTCAAGGAACTACTGGTACTCAAGGTATCCAAGGTATCCAAGGAACTACAGGTACTCAAGGAACTACAGGTACTCAAGGTATCCAAGGTATCCAAGGAACTACTGGTACTCAAGGAACTACTGGTACTCAAGGTATCCAAGGTATCCAGGGTACTCAAGGAACCACTGGTGCTCAAGGAACAACTGGTGCTCAAGGTATCCAAGGTATCCAGGGTACTCAAGGAACTACAGGTACTCAAGGAACTACAGGTACTCAAGGAACTCAAGGTATCCAAGGAACTACTGGTACTCAAGGAACTACTGGTACTCAAGGTATCCAAGGTATTCAGGGAAGACAAGGTATCACTGGTACACAAGGAACCACTGGTACTCAAGGAATCCAAGGTATCCAAGGAACTACAGGTACTCAAGGAACTACAGGTACTCAAGGAACTACAGGTACTCAAGGTATCCAAGGAACCACTGGAACTCAAGGAACTACTGGTACTCTAGGAACAACTGGTACTCAAGGTATCCAAGGTATCCAAGGAACTACTGGTACTCAAGGAACTACAGGTACTCAAGGAACTACAGGTACTCAAGGTATCCAAGGTATTCAGGGAAATAATAATGGTGGAGTAACGATTTCTGATGATACAGCAACAAATGCTACCAGATATATTCTTTTTGATGTGGCAACAAGTGGAGTGCAAACGACAATAAATGTATCTTCAACAAAACTTACATTCAACCCATCAACAGGAACTGTTACTGCTACTGATTTCAACTCAACGTCAGATAGAACACTTAAAAAAAATATACAAAATATTGAAAATAGTATAATAACACTCAATAAAATTAATCCAGTCAAATTTCACTGGAAAGATACTGGAACAAAAAGTTATGGTGTAATAGCTCAAGAATTAGAAAAAATTCTGCCAGAATTAGTTAAAACAGTAAATGGAATAAAATCAGTTAGTTATACTGCTATTATTGCATTTTTAATTGATGCTATGAAAAAGCACGAAATAGAAATAAACATACTCAAGGAAGAAGTTGCCACATTAAAATCTACAATAAATATCTAAAGAAACAACCTTTATTATGAAAATATTTACAGAATATGTCCTCAATGGTGGTGGAAGCATTCATCCTTTGATTATTCCATCAGAACTTACAGATGGATTGGGTTTGATGAACCCATCTATTTTTATACGCAACAATAAAATTTTAGTAAATTTAAGAGCAGTTAATTATACTTTTTATCATTCAGAAGCAAAGTTATTTCAACATCAATGGGGGCCATTAACTTATGTGCATCCAGAAAATGATCAACATTTAAGAACTGATAATTATTATTTGGAATTGAATGATAATTTTGAAATTACAAGATGTGATAAAATAGACACTTCTACCTTTGATACATATGAACCTAAATGGGATTTTGTTGGGTTAGAGGATGCTCGTATCTTTGAATGGGAGAATAAACTTTATATTTCTGGAGTTCGTAGAGACACAACTACGAATGGTGAAGGGAGAATGGAACTTTCTGAAATTATAGTAACCAACGAATCAGTAAAAGAAGTCTCAAGATTTCGTATTCCTCCTCCAAATGATCCAAATTCTTATTGTGAAAAGAATTGGATGCCAATATTAGATTTACCATATCATTATGTTAAATGGGGGAATCCAACAGAAGTAGTAAAAGTAAATCCAGATAAGAAAACTTGTGATACAATATTCACAAATGATAGAATATCACTACCAAGAGATTTGAGAGGAGGTTCTCAAATCATTTCTTGGAAGGATTATTACCTAACTTTCACTCACGAAGTTGATTTATTTCAAAGTGAAACTGATAGAAAGGATGCAAGATATTATCATCGTATTATTCTCTGGGACAAAAATTGGAATATTGTTAAGTATTCTAAAGAGTTCTCATTGATGGATGGACACGTTGAATTTTGTGTTGGACTTACAAAGTATAAAGAAGATTTTTTAATAACTTTTGGATTTCAAGATAATGCGGCATATTTACTTAAATTTTCTGAAAAAGTACTGGAAGATTTTTTAAATGAGAATGATGATAGTAAAATTCAAGATAATCAGGTTTTTTCTATAAATCAAAATCACAAGTCAACTTCATGGGTTGTGGATGATTTTTACGATAATCCAGATGAAGTAAGAAAGTTTGCATTAGAGCAAGAGTTTGGAGACGAAAGTGTAATTACTGGATTTGTTGGAAGAAGAACATTTCATCAATTTTTATTTCCAGGTATTAAAGAAAGATTTGAAAGTATTATGGGAAAAACCATTACAAAATTGGAAGAATATGGAATGAATGGTAGGTTTCAAATTTGTTGGTCTGGAGAAAGATTAGTTTATCATTGTGATAATCAAAAATGGGCAGGTATGATATATCTCACTCCAAATGCTCCATATCAGTGTGGAACTACATTATATGCAAATAAAGAAACAAGAGCACGAACTTATTATGATGATGGATGGGATGCTGCATGGAAAGATGTACCAGGAGATCCACATCTAGACAGAACTCCTTTTGAACCTGTAGATGTTATTGGAAATGTTTATAATCGTCTGGTAATCTTTGATGCAAGTTGTATTCATTCTGCTTCTGAATATTTTGGATCATTTAAAGAAAATGCAAGATTGTGGCAAATGTTCTTTTTTGATGCGGAGGATTTGAAATGAAAATAGTTGATTGCTTTCCTTACTTTAATGAGAAGGAATTGCTTGAATTGAGAATAAATTTACTTAAAAATAAAGTAGATAAATTTATTATCTGTGAAGCAAATCATACTCACAAAGGAGAACCAAAGTCCTTTAATTGTAAGAATACTTTATCTGAATTGAATTTATTGACAGATAAAATTCATGTAATTGAATTGAGTGTTCCTGGATATTTGGAAGAACCCAATGCCTGGATTAGAGAGAGAGAACAAAGAAATGCTATTGCAAATTTTATTGAGAATGGTGATGTATGTTATATTAGTGATTGTGATGAAATTATAAATCCAGAATTAATTGAATATTATGTATCAATTGCGATTAAATATCCAAATAATATTTTAAGAGTTCCTCTAGTATTTTTACACGGAAGAGCAGACTTGAGAGTTTATTCTGACAATATGACTACAATTCCTTGGAATGTTCCATTTATTTGCAATAAAAATCATTTAGAAGTAAATACACTATCTGATATTAGAGAATCAAAATCATTAGAAACTAATACATCATCGGACATTTTCATAACAGAAAATGGAATTGTAGAGGATGCTGGATGGCACTTTAGTTGGATGGGAAATATTGAAAGACAAAAATTAAAATTAAATTCATTTTTGCATTGGGATGAAGTATCATTGATAGAGAATTATATCCCAATGGAAAATAAAACAGATGCTTTAGGTAGAACCAATCATATTCTTAAAAAGTATCCTATTCACCTTCTTCCTCAAAAAATATTTGAATTTCCAAATGTTAAAGAATTTTTACTTCCAAATACATTACAACATATATACCAAAATCCGGAATTTGGAGAGAACTGGTTCTCATATCCAAATTTATATAAATCTATAGTGCAACAATTTCCCTCTGGTAGTAAATTTGTAGAGATTGGTTCATGGAAAGGAAAATCTTCTGCTTATATGGCAATAGAAATTGCAAATTCTAATAAGAAAATTGATTTCTATTGTGTAGATACGTGGGAGGGTAGTATAGAACATAAAAATAAAGAGGAATTGAATAGACTATATGATATATTCTTAAGAAATATGAAACCTGTAGATCCTTATTATTTCCCATTAAAAATAAAATCATTAGAGGCAGCATCTAAATTTGAGAATAACTCATTAGATTTTGTTTTTATTGATGCATCTCACGAATATGAAGATGTGAAAGAAGATATTCTTGCTTGGTTACCTAAAGTTAAATCTGGTGGAATTCTTGCCGGACACGATTATTATTTAAATGAGCAGTTTTATTGTGGAGTAAATAGAGCAGTAGATGAATTATTTGAAAATTTTGAAACATCGGAAAATTGTTGGATTGTAAGATTATGAAAAGAACTGATATTATTAATATTTTAATTCAAAAAATAAATGGAAATAACTATCTAGAGATTGGAGTTTGTTCTGGGGAGAACTTCAATAATATTAAATGTAACCATAAAGTTGGAGTAGATCCAAATGTAAATTCTCCAGCAACAATACATTTAACATCCGATGAATTTTTTAAAAATAATACAGAAAACTTTGATGTAATTTTTATTGATGGATTACATCATTCGGAACAGGTTTATAGTGATATTATTAATTCTTTGAATGTATTAAGTCCAAATGGATATATTGTATGTCACGATATGAATCCAGAAAAGGAGGAACATCAAATTATACCTTTTACTAGTGGAGTGTGGAATGGTGATTGTTGGAAAGCATTCGTATCTTTTAGGCAGGAAAGAACTGATTTGGAAATGTATGTAGTAAATACTGACTATGGATGCGGTATCATTCAAAAAGGAACTCAAGAACCATTAGAAATAAATGAAGAATTAAATTGGAATAATTTTAATATCAACAGAAAAAAATGGTTAAATTTAATTTCAATTCAAGAATTTTATGAAACATTTGATATAAAATTTACTCTAAATGATTTATTGATAAGTTTCATTCATAATCCAAATAATTCTGAAAACAATTTTCTATTAGCACTATATTATCATAATATAGGACAAACAGCATCGGCACTATCTTATTATTTAAGAACTGCTGAAAGAACTGATGATAAATTATTTCAATATGAATGTCTAATTAAGGCATCTATGTGCTTTGATGTTCAAGGATGCAGAAACACCACAGTAAAGGGATTGCTTCAACACGCAGTTTCCATTCTACCAAAAAGACCCGAAGCATATTATTTACTTTCTAGGTTTTACGAGAAAGAGAATGATATTAAAAGTTGGAAGGATTCTTATATGATAGCATCTATTGGAGAACAAGTTTCAGATTTTAATTGCAAATCACTTCGCACAGAAATAAACTATCCGGGTAAATATGGAATTTTGTTTCAGAAAGCAGTAGCATCCTGGTGGTGTGGATTGTGTGATGAAAGCCGAGATATATTTAATGATTTGTTGAATAATTATGAATTAGATGAAAATCATAGACAGGCAATTTTAAATAATATAAAAAGATTATGAGTATACCAGTAATTGGAACAGCAGTAGTATCAAATCCATTTTGGGTAACAAGACTTCTGATGAGTATTGATTATCCGGTGGATAACTTTGTAATTATAAACAATAATGGTAGAGGAGAAATAGATGATGAACTCAATTCACTGACTAAAATAACTCATAAGTTTGTTAAAAAAATAACAGTAACTCATCTTCCTGCAAATATAGGTGTTGCCGGTGCCTGGAATTTGATTATTAAATGTTATATGAATTCTCCTTATTGGATTATTGTAAATGATGATGTCTCATTTGGTATGGGATTATTAAAAGAAATGGTAGAACACGTAAATGCTGATTCTGAACTTGGAATGATTCACGGATTTGAAGGAGATTATGGTGTTGGGAGTTGGGATTTATTTTTAATACGTGATTTTATTATTCAAAAATATGGACTATTTGATGAGAACACATATCCTGCATATTGTGAGGATAGTGATTATATTATGAGATTTATTCATCAACCAATTAAAAAAATAATGTCATTATCAAAAAATTATTATCACGGAAATGGAGATAAAAAAGAATATTATAAGGAAGGTAGCCAAACACAAAAATCTGAACCAGAATTAAAAGAAAAGTTAGATCATTCAAATAATTTAAACATAGAATATCTTACAAAAAAATGGGGAAATCACTGGAGAAATTGTAGTCCAATACCATTACCATTTGGTGACAAAGATATTTCTCATACAACTTATGATTTGGAGTTTGTACGAAAAAAATATCTAGGATTTTAGACCCCTCAAAAAATGTCAAGTGATAAATAATCTTATATGAGAATTTTGATAGATGGGAGTTGCATACAACGGAAACTATACTTCAGTTTCACAAATAAAAGGCCCTTCTGGAGTTACAATTAATGCATCAGGTATTAATGTAACTGGTGTTATTACTGCAACTTCATTTGTGAAATTGACTGGAGCATCTAATGAGTTTCTAAAAGCAGATGGTTCTGTTGACTCAACTTCTTATACAACAAAAGGAATTGCTATTGCAATGTCAATGATATTTAAGTAATTTTTTTCTAAATAATAATGTTCCAAACTTAGTATAAAAAAATGGCTATTCAGATTTCAGGAACAAATGTTGTTGATAATAGTAGAAACTTAATAAATGTTGTTAATATTAATGCCAGTGGTATTATAACTGCAACTGTTTATGATGCTACTGTATTTGCTTATAAGAATGTGATTGATACTGATATTGATTTAAATTTACCTTATAAGACCGCTGTGATTTATGCTGATCCTGGGGTAACTGTGGATATTGAATCTGGATCGACATTGAGTGTTGGTAATGGAGTATTTTTTAGCATTATAGATGTATGACAATTCCAGTTCAGTTATCTTTTGTTGATAATACCTTTCGTGATACTCAAAAAAATGTGATAGAGTCTAATATTGATATTGAACCACCTTATAAAACATCCTTTATACTTCACGATGAGAATGTAACTGTGGATATTGAACCTGGATTTCAGTTGAGTATTGGTAATGGATGCATTTTGATTATAGAATAAAACTAATCTAAATAAATAAAAAGAAAGAACAGGATGTCAACATTAAGAGTAGATAATATAAAGTCAAGAACTGGCACAACGGTTACTATTCCAGAGACTAATACTCTTGCAGTTACTGGTAATGCTTATGTTTCTGGTAATCTTGGAATTGGAACAACAAATCCAACTAAACTTTATGTGCAAGGGAATGCAGCAAGTAATATTGTGACTCTTACTGATGGTGCAACGATTACACCTGATTTTACATTAGGTAATAACTTTCAGGTCACTATTGCAGCCT